>Ga0180438_10001947_pt1 | contig 35067 bp, 42 predicted proteins | sample SS_ome_12_FD_132455 | JGI IMG/M metagenome (GOLD analysis project Ga0180438, IMG submission 132455) | Hypersaline lake sediment archaeal communities from the Salton Sea, California, USA - SS_3_D_2 metaG | ecosystem: Environmental > Aquatic > Non-marine Saline and Alkaline > Hypersaline >... | reverse complement strand
GAGCGCGACCCACGATAGGTACGCGCTCCCGAATCTCCTCAATCTTTCTGGTGACCCCGTTCGTAGCCGCAACCACAGCAGATCCAGCCGCCGCTGCCGCAGAAAAGATCCCCGAGAAAGGGCTGCTCGATTTGGTGATCCGGTTTCCCATCAGAAGCCCAACCATTTTGCCACACCCGCCGTTTCCGCCTTGTTAGTGACCTGAACGTAGAGAGGCATCGTATCCGTGTCGCCTCGCTTTGTCTCATTGATCAATCGCTGGCTCTTCTCAATGGCAGATGTGAGCGTCCTCGCCATGAGTGCCTGCTTCTCGCTGTCGCGCATTCCCTGGAACAGTTCCCGCATCCGCTCCATCGGCGCGTTACCGAGGAACTCCTGGAAGGATCGTCCACCGAGACGCTTCATCCCCTCTTCAGATGAGGCATATTCCTTGAAAAAGGCGCGCATGTTCTGCTGTCCGATGATCTTCGTCATGGACACGAACTGCTCTTCGGTTTCGACTCCTTCCCCACTCAACGCCTGAATTGCCTGTGTGACATATTGCAGACGACTATCACTCTGCAAGGCCTTGAATTTCTTTTTGTCCTGGACGTCGAGGTCGAGGAGCTGGCCGACACCTTTCGAGTAATCTTCACTGACTTCCAAACCCGCACGTCGAAGCACATCGAATACGCCGGCCCCCTGACGCCGGGCCCGAGCCCACTCGTCTCGAGCCATGCCTGCTTGCCTGATAGACTCGACGGTGAATCTCTCCCCTGTTCGGCTCAACTGGGCCTGCCAGTTCTCACGGATCTGCTGATCGATGTCCTCGGAAAGATTTTCACTACGACGATCGTGCCACCCGCTCAGGTTGAGGATGGCAGACTGAAGATCCTCCTCGTTCGTGATCCCGTTCTCGCGGATAAAGTTGTTGAGATCGTGCACGGTCATGGACATCTGTTCAGTCTGCATCTCCATCTTGCCACCACCAAGGTGCACAAGCCGCTGTCTCTCAAACTTACGAACGTCTCCGGCTCGTCCGCTTATACGGATGAACGGATCCTTACCCATACGCAGCCTGGTCTCCCCGAGACCAAGACCCTTCCCTTCCCTCAGACGAAACTCGCTTACCTCCCCAAAGATAGCCTGGTTGATGACGTCATTCGCAACCCCTTCTTTTTCGAGCTGACGGGCCAAATTCCTCGCTTTCCGAACCCCCTCTTTCGGACTCCTCGCAAGAGCTTTGCCAATGGTGCCGCTGGCCGACTCGAGCTCTGCTGCGAGAACGCCTGCCTTCTCAGTGGCCAGAACCTCTCGGGTAATGCGAGACCGGCCGGCCGCGTCAGCCGACGACCACCGCCTGCTGAGATCCGTATCGTTTTGGATCGTGTACATCGTGTAAGCCAACGTCTCAGCCGACTCACCCGTTTCCAACATGAGCCCGGTGAGTTCGTTGCTCATCTTGCGGATGTCCTCTTCGCTCCGAGTCCGACCCGCCTCACCGCCGTTGAACACGTCGCTGAGCTGAACCGAGAGTTCCTCCCTCTGGACCTCCATCTCTTCGTACCTGGTTCGCGCCTGGGCCAATCCCTGCGGCGTTCTCACGTTGTAGCCCATCTGTATGCCGAACTGACGGATCATCTGGGCCCGTCGCTGCTCTTCGTTCTGAGAAATGAAAAGCTCCCCCATCTGCTGCGCCCGCTGGAAGGCAATCGCCGGCGCCTGCACGGTCACACGACGAACGGCGTTCGGGTCAAGCTGAGCTTGGAGCAGCGCAAACGGATTCCTGGCAATGGTCGCGCCAATAGCCGCCTGCGTCTCCATGTATCCGGCTCCCCCCATCATCCCGGCGTACGCTCCCGGATTCTGACCAGCGAGAAGGAGTGCTTGGTTGAAGTTCCCTCCCTGAACGAGACCGGCCTGCTGCTGGAGACGCGAGGCTATCATCCGCGCCATGGCCTGAGGATCGAGTCCTCCTCCCTCGCGAAGGAGCGTCTCGGCCGAGATCACACCACTACGCCGCAACTCGGCCACACGATTGGCCTGCTCCATGGCTTCCGTGCCGAACGCCATCCCACCCATGTACATGGATCGGCCCATCTGAGTGAATTGCATCCGCATCTCGGCGACCTGTCGCTGACTGAACGGTCCCTGCATGGAGAGCTTGCGGTTCTCCTGCTGGAAGGTCTTGACACCTTCCCCGGTCACCTGCATGACGTTCTTGAGACGGCCGAAGAACTCCTGGATCTCCTTCTCCGACATCTGCATCTCGCGAGCCATGGCTGCGGCTGTGTCACGAATGTCTGAGATCTCGCGGCCCATGGCGGTCATGCCGCCACGTCCGCCGGCGGCGTAGTTCTGGATCCGGGTGACGTCGACGGCGCCCGCTGCCGTCCTGGTGAGCGCATTCATCTGTTCGACACCGTACCCGTACTGCGCCTGAAGATCACCCGCGCGCCGCTGGAGGACCTGCATGGCCCCTCGACCAGGTCCCTCCGTAAAGAAGTCACGACGAACGCCATAGCCCTCAGCAGCAGCGTAATCCCCACCACGCAGGAAGCCGAGACGGTTCTGGAGGGTCCTCTCCGTCTCCATCTCGGTCATCCATCTGGCCTCGACGCCAGTGCGGCGCATCATGTAAGAGCTCAACCCCAATGTGGCCTGGTGGAGCGTTCCGTGGACGGCACCCCGGACGCCCTGCGTCCATCTTCGGCCGAGCTCCTCCCGAGCCATCTCCCTGCGAGTGGATCTCTCCATCCCGAAGGCCATACCGGCGTGTGGGAAGATACCCGTCGGAGCGTAGGCCGTGGCCAGCATCCCTGTGAGACTCATCCCAGGGGCACCGCCTCCCTGATACCGGGCACCCTCGATGATGTCGCCGAACTGACGTGCGCCGGGAGAGGCGAAAGCGGCTGTCGCTGCCGGGAGTGCCGCGATACCCCCCATGGCCGCCCCCGCAGACTGCTGAAGGCTGGCGCCGAAACCGCCGGCGAACGCCCCCATTCTTCCCGTCGCGTAGGACATGACGCCGGGCTGGGCTCCGCCGATTCCACCAGTGAACGCTTGGGCGGGTTGGGAGAGCTGCATGGCAGCCTGGGCCCGGGTCTGCTGGACGAACATGTCGGCCATGTTCATCGCCCGGGTGGGCTGCGCGTTGTCAGGAATGTATCCGGGCTGTGGGATCATCTATCGGCCAGAAAAGTAGGAGCGAACATACTCACGCATCCTCGCCAACCTGCGGGCGACGATGGGATCCAGTTCGCCGTACGATCGAGGTTCTGGAACCGTGAGGTGGAGAAGCGTAGACGGCTGCTCTGGAAGATTCAGAAGATCGGCCATCGAACGGACCGCCGCCATGTCGATCGTAACAATCCCTTCCTCCCTGAGCCGAGTCAAGAAGTCGGAAAGACCTCCGAGATCCGGGAGAGCATCCTCGTTTCCGACCTCAACCACGTCACGAAAGTCTTCCGTCGAAACAACACCCGAATCTCGCATGAACCGGATGAAAACCTGAGATCCCCTGTCGGAGAGTTGCTCGGAAAACTCAGGCTTCGTGGGTGGTGCCAGGTCAGCCGCCTCCATCTCTTCCTGAACGTCCTCGTAGGCATCCGTGACGTAATCGGCGCTGACAGGGTCGGGCTGACGATAGAACGGCTTGAGAGAGGCAGATCTCAGGTCACGAAGGCCTTTGGTGACCATGTCGATGGTCTGATTCATGGCCTCCGCAGAGAACAGAGTCTCAGCCATCTCGGACCTCCAACCGGAGCGCGCCGCCCTTCCTGGACGGACGACTGATCGTAAACACCTTGCGGCTCAACTCTTCGAGTTCTCTCGCCGCCTTCTCAGCACGTTGTTTCTCAACCTCCTCGTGTCCCACAAAGTAGACGTTTCGCACCCGTTTAATCAATTCTCGGGCCTCGTTGGTGGCCCCATTAGGCGCGTAGACAGCGCACACTGTGTCCATGAAGCGCATGAGAAGATCGCGCTTCTCGGCCTCCATCAAGTCCACCTGCTCAAGGAGACCAAAACTGGGAAGGTGCACCCCCCTCGCGGCAAGTCTCAGTCGGTAGAATCCGAGAGGGGTGCTAATTGGTTTTTTAAGTTCTCCGTGGCGGCCGCGTTGTAGGCCACCATGACGTCGTTCACCACGGCGTCGAGAAAGGTGACGAGCTGATCGGGCAGTCCGTCGAGCCACTTGATGGACTTCTTGACGAGGTCCTGCTCGAACCACTTGTCCATGGACTCGAGGGTGAGCTCGGGAAGAAGAGCGCGCTCGTGACCGTCGAACTCCATCACGGACACCGTGATCCTCGCAGCCACGAACCTGGAATTCTCCTGGTGGAACGTGTCGGCGTCCCCGCCGAACCCGGCTCCGCGAGGCATGAGTGCGCGGATGGCGTCCCCCTCGCTCCTGCGGAAGTTCCGAAGCTTGAAGGGGGTGCCACCAGGCAGCTTCGCCGAGTGAGTGACGAACCCTGTTGCCCAGTGGTCTTTCTCCTTCACACCTTCGTAGACGTCGGCGTAGACCTTCTTGAACTTCTCGTAGGACAAAACGCCGTAGGCCGACTCCACCTCCTTCGGTAGGATGTCGTCGATTCGTTTCTTTCGCCTCTCCTCCCGCTGCTCCTCCTTGTCCTCCTCGACACGGTCTTGCTTTCCGGCAGCATCGTCGAGAGAAGCGAGCTCCTTCTCTCTTCGCTTGTCGTCCACGAAACCCGGCGGGAGCATCGAGCCACCGCCACCCTTGGGCGTCCCGCCCATCGATCCTTCAGACATGACGTCTCCTCCAACAGTCATCTTTGAGTATAGAAATAAAGTTATCCGCGTCAAAAAGAAAGCCATTTTCGTCATAAGAATCGTGAAGGATTGGCTTTGAAAGGTAAGTGACATGATCCAAAGGATCAGAGCGAACTGGAGGGCCGGACGTTCCGGCCAGCCCATGCCGGCATCGGTGGACCGCTCCATCGGCGAAACGGCGGGCGGAGTCGCACTCACGATCGTCCTGGTGGGCGGGATGTTCTTCGCGATCGGCGCCGGCAGCGCCGCGGCCGAGCGTCTGTTCACGCCCCTGGCGTCCAAAGAGGTCAAGGCCGCCAAACGGCAGCTCGAACTCGAGGAACTCAACCTCAAGATCGACCAGGCCCGGGAAGCCCGGAAACAGGCCCGGAAAGACGCGACCAAGGACGAAGAGGACAAGGACGAAGACACCAAGGAGTAACCATCAGTGAGGGCCCGACCAGCCCTCATTTTTACGAGAGGAGACGAACCATGATCCAGAAGATCAAAGCGGCTTGGGCGGCCGGGAGGGCCGGACAGCCCATGCCGACCACGGTGGACCGAAGCGCCGGCCAGACCGGAGCCATCATCGGGATCGCCGGGATCAGTGTTCTCGTCGTGTTCAGCGTGGCTTACGGAATCGGTCACGCAGAACGCAAGGCCCGGGAAGCCGAAGAGGCAGACAAGAAGAAAGAGAAGAAGGAGCTCGAAACCCTCAAGAGGGAGGCCGAAGAGGCGAAGGCCGAACTCGCTGATGGCGGTGACCTCGCCACGATGGACGACGAGGAGGAAGAAGCGGAGGAGGAGTACGAAGAGGAGGAAATCGAAGAGCCCGAGATGTGCCTCGAAGAAGAGCCCGACCTCGACGAAGACGAAGACCAGGACGAGGAACCCCGCCTCGTCATCGTCGACTCCGAAACGGGCGAGGTTCGAGACGCCCTCGAGAAACCCGAACCGGACGGAGCTGAGGATCTCTGGCCGGACCACATGGACGGAAAACCGGAGGAACCGGACCTCTAAAAAAGAGGTTCCGTCCTGTCATAAGAATCGTGATGGACATCTTCATTGGCCAATGACTTTGGAGGAAAATCACATGAGGCACTTTTTGGCGTGCTTCAAGGCCGGAGCCACCGGACAGCCCATGCCGGCTCGGGCGGACAAGTCCACGGGCAAAACCGTGGCACTCTACTCCGCGACGATCGGCGGCGGTGCCGTGGCCGGGTTCGGCCTCGGCATGATCTACCGCCACTTCTCCCCGAAGGTGGTAGAGGCCGAAAAGGGCGAGTAGAACTCGTCCAGACACGACCAGGAGGAAGGGGGTGATGAATCCCCTTCCTTTTTAGATTCTCAGTCCAATTTTTGGAGGTGCGACATGCCTTGGGATCTTGGAAGACTCAGCTTCTTGTGCGACGAGGCAGTCTGATTCCGCACGTCGGGATCGAACAAGAGAAGGGAGGGCTGTTTGGCTCTCCCTTTTACACGCACCTACCGGAGGACTTCATGCTTTCAGAAGAGATCAGCCAACATTTCATGATTCACGACGGATCCGGGCAGAGCCTGGACGTCGTGAATCTGCTCAACGACCCGATATGGCGTGCCAGCGAAGAAGACTACTTGCCGACCATCTATATCCCCAAGAGGAACGGCGGACGACGAAAGATCACGGAGCCGAAGCCGTACTTGAAGGAGGCCCAGGGGCGTGTCGTAGCGATCCTCCGGTCGTTCCGCTACGGCCCGAGCATCCACGCACACGGCTTCGTGAACAAACGCGGACGCCGCACCAACGCCACGCCGCATGTTGGTCACTCCAGGATGCTGAAGATGGACATCGAGGACTTCTTCGGTAGCTGTTCCAAGGAGATGGTCGCAGAGGCCCTGGGACGGCTCAACCCACCGGAGTGGCTCGTCCACGTGATCGAGAGGCTGTGCTTCCTGGAGGACGGACTGCCTCAGGGAGCGCCGTCATCGCCGATGCTGTCGAACATCGTGGCTCGGCACATGGACTACCGGCTCTCCGGCCTGTGTATGAAATACCGGGCCAAGTTCCGGGGAGAGGGACAGGAGATCGTCTACACGCGCTACGCCGACGACCTCACCTTCTCCTCGAACTGGCCCCAGCTCAGGGAACTCGTCCACCCGGTCAGTCATATACTGTCCGAGTGCGGCTTCAGCGTGAAACAACGGAAGACCAAGTACTTCGCCCCGCCGGCGCGCCTGGAGTCTTGCGGCGTGGTGGTGAGCGGAGAGAAGATCAACGCCAGACGCAGAGACCGACTGTACTGGCGCGGACGCCTCCACAAGATGATCATGGACATGAAACACGGCCGGGTGCCTCCGGGCAGATTCCGCCGAAGAAACGGCCGAGTCAGCCACATCAAGCCCAAGATGCTGCGGAGAATCGGGGGTAAGATCGCGGCCATCGTGGACATCAGCCCCCAGGACAAGGAGAGGCTGTTCTCGAAGTTCGCCGAACTCAAGGAGCTGTGCAGATGAAGGAGTATCTGATCGGCGTGGACTGGGCTGAGGGAAAGGACAAGTCGATCTACATCATCCTCCCAGGACCTCCGAAGAACGACCACACTGATTTCTCGAAAGACATCGAGATCGTTCGACGCCGAATCGCCGAGGCCATGAAGGTTCCCATCGATCTCATCGACCCGAGCGCCATCCGGCTCTGCGAACATCCGGCCTTTCGCAGCGACACCGTCATCAGATTCTCAAGTACGGAGAAGGGGTAGGCCAGACGACGTATAACCACAGAGACGCGCAGGAACGCGTCTCTTTTTTACTGGAGGGACAATGAGTCGTGAGAGTATTGCGAAACATGTGAACGACATCGGATGGGAGAGGCTCGAGGAAGGCATCAGGTACTTTCTCGCAGCGAACGGACGGATGACCTACGACGAATCTCTCACCAAGAAGATCGGCCATTTCATCCTCTCCCTGACCAACGAAACACCGACCATTCCCCTCGAAGGGAAAAAGATGCGCGACCTGTCGTCCAAGCAGCGGGTCCTCTTCCAGGCCGACGAATACGAGGGCAGCACCGACACCGAGTTCCTCGGGCACTGGGTCCACAAGTCAGAGTTCTTCTTCCTCTTCAGCAGGAAAACCGTGAAGGTCAGCACGCGAACCTTGACTCGGCCGAGCCCCCAATACAAAACCGTCGCGCGCCTGTGTCATGAGAGACCGGACCCTGTCGTTTCCTACGACAAGATCGCCGCGGCTGTTCCGCGATTCTTGAGGGATATGCAGGGATCGATGAAATACATGTCCGTGGATCGCGAGTTCCAGTTTGAGAACGCGCACGAACCACAGTGGGACGGGCATGTATGGTTTAGGACCGCTCCGGTCAACGTGCTCCTATCCATCCTCGACCACCAGGACATGCACGTCCATGTAGGCCGAGGTCACGTGGTCATCTACAACAGGTGGTTTGGAGCCTACTTCGAAGGGGAGTAGTGCATGGCGAAGAAGCAATACTTCAAGGTAGACGTGCGAATTGCCAACCTTCCTGAGACGGTGCTCACGAAGGCGCAGAAGATGTACCTCAGCAAACTGGACTTCCGGTGCAACCACAAACGAATCTGCTGGTGGCCCAACAAGAAACTCGCAGAGGACGAGGGCCGGTGTGTCCGTACAATCCAGTATTGGAACCAGAAACTCGCCGGCCTGGGTCTCATCGAGATCCAGCGCTCGGAGGGTGGCGGCGTGAATGTGATTCACGTCCCCGAGTTCGACGACGACGTTCTTTGGAACCTCGGATCTCGGTGGAACCAGAACGCCGGAATCGACGAAACGGATTGCATGGGGGGGTGCAACGGATTGCATGGGGGGGATGCAACGGATTGCACCCCCATCTTAAAAGGAAAAGGTAAAACCAAAATGAAAACCGACGGGAAGAAAACCTTTGACGAAGTCAATGAGGATGAGCAGGTCAAAGATTCGGCGAAGCGCGCCGAAGGCTACGTCAAGAAGCGGAAGCCTCACACCGTCGTGTCTCCTGAAGCAGAGACTCCTCTCATGGAGAGGATGTGGTCTCCTGAGCCGACAGGAGGGATGCCCGACGAGGCCCAACTGAGCAAGTGGTCTGCTCGGGCATGGACGGACGAGTTCATCTCCAGAATGCGGAAGAGGGGCTACCAGGTTGCCTACCCTCCTCCGAAATACAAGGCATCAGTCAACCACATCGCAGCAGTCAAAGATCACCTCAGAAATACCGGACTTTCGTATAGAAAGATTTATAGATTTCTGTTAATGTGGTTTCCCGACTCCTACGAGAAGATCTGCGAGACGGAGTTCAAGCAGGACCCGGACGATTTCATGTTTTCCGTGGCCTGGATGGAGCCCCGTCTGAGTAGACTTGTGAAGTTGTTCAAGGAAGGAGACGGCGCGCCGAAGCGCACGTCGAAGAAAAGGAAAGCCCTTTAGAGGAGGACTGATGCTGCTCTCAATCTTGGATGAGAAGACGTTCATGATCGGAACCACGACCTTCAAGGTGGGCGAGAAGGTCAATCTCGGTGAGATGGCACCCATCGTTTTCCCGTGGGGAACGACGACGGTGTCCGCGCTCAACGAGCACCTCTCCCAGATCGCCAAGCGGCTACGGGAGACGAGGAACGCCCTGTCGAACAGGCTCCACGTTTCGGAGGAGGCCTTCGACGAAGAGGCGGCCAACCTGGCCCTCGACTACGAGTCCCTGGAGCGGGACTGGCTCTACTACAGCGACCTGTTCTACAAGGCGATTCAAGCCAACGTCGGGGGCAACCTGCCCCTCATCCGCAATCCCGACAACGGAGAGATCACCATCCGGGCCAAGCAGCCCAACGAGACCCTCAACTATCTCCGTGACGTGTGCTCCCAGCGCGTCCGCTTCTACAACTACGAGGCGCCAAGGCACTTGGCCATGCACTTGGCCGGGAACAAGAGGGACAACGTCTCCATCGAATCCGAGCTCCACATCGACACCCAGGTCCCCATCGTGAGCGCGACCTTCGAGAACCTGGACGCGGAAAGAACCAGGTCCTGGATGGAGAAAGCCGTTCGCGCCACCTACGATCAGGTGATTCGGTACGGCGCGGTGGCCGGCATCCTGTGGGTCACCGAAGACCGTGCCTACTTCCTGAACGCAGGAGCGCTTTTGCGCGCGGGACAGGGGGATCCGAAGCTGGCCCTCACCACGGCGATCCAGCGATGCCAGGGGAAGCTTCCCGTTCCAGAGGCCCTGGGCTTCTTCATCTACGGGAACATGCCCATCGTGGACGAGAAGGCCCGTGGCGTTCTCCTCTCGTGCCTCTTCGATAAGGGCGAAGGCGCTTTCTACAAGATTCTCACGGTCGACCAGACCCAGAGCCTGCGCCTCAAGGAGGAGGGGGACGACCCCACGAATCTCGAAGTCTCCCAGGAAGGGGACGAGGCCAAGCTGGACGATGCGATCATCGAAGTCGCCAAGGCCGCCATGAACCCGCCCAAGGAGGAACCCAAGGAGGAATAGATGCTCGCGTTCGTAGACGGCGCCGTGGACATCAACCGGCGCCTGGACCAGGGCGGCGCGACCTTCGGAGGTGCTGGCGTCGTCCTGGTCCAACAGGACGCAGACAGCCTAACCTCCTACAGGGTCATCGGAGTTCCGTTCTGGCCCAACTCACTTCTCATCACCAACAACACCATGGAGGTCATGGCCGCGAAGATCGCCTGCGACCTCTGGAAGCCGGAGAAGTCCGGCGAGATCCTTCACGTCTGGACCGATTCGGCGTACGTGAAGAACATGCTCTCTTTCGGAACGGGGTATTCAGCCCAGAAAAACAAGGAGCTGATCGAGTACGCTCGACGCTTCTCATCTCGCGAAGACGTGATGTTTCATCACGTTCGCGGTCACAACGGATTCCCGTGGAACGAAATGGCAGATTTGTCGGCGAGGAAAGCCGTGACTCTCAAGAAGGGGTTCGACAAGACCTACGCCTGCAACATCAGCCTCCTGTGTTTCCGATGTCGACGGTTCCCTTGCACAGGGGACAAGACCTTCGGCACAAAGAACGTGGCACTCGCCACTCCGAACGGTTACGCGGGAATCAGTGAGTGCGATCGCTATCAGATGGCGGACGTGGAAGGGTTCGGATCATGGGTGTAGAGGAAAGGATTACCCTGCAAGAGTGGGTTGAGGCCATACAGGATGTGGCCAGCATCGAGAGGGCGTTGCGGGAGACGTCGAACCCTCAGAAGCAACACCTTCTGTTTCGGGCAAGGCAGGAAGCGGTGGAACGTGTCCTGGCCATGCGCTACCTGACCGGGGCCACCACGGATCGGATCGAGGCGATCCTCGAAACCGAGCAGTGGGCGGCCGCCTTCTATCAAGAACTCTCGGAGGAGCCGTCGGATGATATGGGTGAAGCCTATTCACGACTTGAGAAACACGGAGAGTCGCCTCCTGACGCCGGGGAAGTTTCCTCCTGGTATAGCAGCGCATCTCCCTTCCGTAGAGAACCTGAAAAGCAGGGATAGAACCAGGAATACACTCTACGAAACGCCAACCACCGAATCACAAGCACGCTGCGTACGCGGCTGGGCGCCGCACATCGATACAGCGTTCTGCATCTCGGCATTTCACATTTCCTCGTTCTCGGTTCTTGACGACTGGGTTGAGTTCTTCGAGAAGTCTGTTCGGAAGATCATTCGGAGCACCGATCTGCTGCTCGTCGTTGCCGTTCAGCGCGCCAGAACGGAAGACCTTCTCTTCCTGACTGACCTGCTGGACGCGAGAGCCAGGAACGGTTTACCGACGATGGTGGACGACGGACGAGGAGACCGGTGGGTGGATGTCTACGAACAGGTCATCGAGGTGGGATGATGGCGAAGAGGAAGCCGACGATCGAGTCAAATCTTCTGACGCGCGTCGCCTGGAACCCGGAAGAAATGAAGGATCTCGAGCTTCGTGGCTTCGATCCGAATGCCTTGAGCGCACCCTATGCCGCCGCGTTCAAGGAGGCGACACGTTTCATGGTCATGTACGGAGAGTTCCCATCGGCCCAGACTCTGATGAGCCGGGTCAAGGGAATCGAAATTCAGCGGTCCTGTCCGAAGAGGAAAGCGATCGTCTACTGGGAGACCATTCGGTGGTGGCAATGGCGCAACGACCTGGTCGGCGTCATCCAGGAGGTCTCCGAGATGTTCCCGGACGAGCTGAAGGACAGTGACCAGTCGCTCGACCTTCCTATGATCACCCAGGCCGGCCTCACGAAGTTCTCGGAGGTGTCGGCCAAGTACGCCAGCGAAACGGAACGGCCGATCCTTCTCGCGGATGCAGTGGACGATCTGGTCCGGGAACAAGAAGATGCTGGGAGCATGCTCGCAATCCCCATCCCGTTCGAATTCATTCAAGAGGAAATTCGCGGATTCAAGGCGGGCCAACTCTACATCGTTGCCGGCCGTCCCAAGACCGGCAAGACCTGGTTCGCTCTCATCTGCGCAGCCCACGCCCTGTCCCAGGGCTACAAGGTCCTGCTCACCTCCCTTGAGATGCGGTACATCGAAATCGCCAGACGCATGGCGTGCATCATCGGAAAGGTGTCCTACAACCGATGCGTCAAGCGATCATGGCGTCCGCGGGAGAAGAAGCGGTATTACGAAGTGCTGCGAAGCATCAAGAAAGGGAAGATCGGCCAGAGACTACAGATCGTAGGGCCTGGGGTGGCGAAGGGTCCAGAAACCGTGGGCACGTTACACAAGGCGTTCGGTGCTCACTTCGTGGTCGTGGACGCCTTCTACAACATGCAGTCCTCCGGGGAGAAGGAGTGGGAGCGCGTTCTTGCACTCATGCGCAAGTACCGACGCGTATCCCTACCGTCCGAGGCCGCGTGGATGCTCGTCACGCAATTCAACCGGGGCGGCCGCAGCCGGCGAGGGGCCAACCTGGACAACCTGGGCTTCTCCGATGCCATCGGGCAGGACGCCAACGCCCTCATGTACGTCGTGCGCCCAAATCACTTGAAGAAGGCCCGGCAGGTCGACCTGATCCTGGGCGAGGCACGGGAGGCCGACGACGCCGTCGCCTTCCGCCACTACTGGGACTTTGTGGAGATGAACTGGGAACCTGTAGGGGCCGTAGCCTACGGCTCTGACGACGAGGAGGTCTAATGGACGCCGCTAATCTGCGGAGCGTACTGGAGATGATGGGGGCACGGCAGATCCGTCCGTCTGGCGCTGCCAGTTACTCCATCCACTGTTTCTTCCCAGGCCGACACAAGGGTGGCCGGGACCGCAAGCCGTCGATGATCGCGTCCATCGACCCCACCGGAGCTTCCTGGTTGAAATGCTTCACATGCGGATACAACAAGACGCTCGCTCGAACCGTGAGAGAGATGTCGAGCCAAACCCCCGGGGGCCGTCTCGCCGATCTCGCCGACTGGGTAGAGCGGAACGACGGAAAGATCCGTGGTGGCCCCATGGAGTTCCAAGAGAACAAGAGGAACTATACGGAGCAGGCAAGAAGGCTCCTCGGCGTAAGAATGCCCCAGAGGGCCGTCGATTTTCTCAAGGAGAAAGGCATCTATGTCCGGGCCATCGTGGATCGATACCTTCTGTGGGAGCCGGAAAAACGGGTCATCATCTTCCCCCACATCGTACGCCGTAAGGGACAGACCATCGTCATCGGTGCGCAGTGCAGAAAGCCCAGAAAGCCCAAGGGGGGCACGTCCAAGTACTGGCACCACTGGGAATACGACGCAAGATACCACCTCTACGGAGAGCATCTCCTGTCCGGCTGGCGCGGAGGCGTGATCCTCCTTGTTGAGGGTCAGCTCGATACCCTGCACTGCTGGCAGGAGAACGTGCCGGCCGTGGGGAACCTCGGGAAGGGATGGAACAGGTCCAAGGGCAAACTTCTCAGGAAATCCGGCATAAGAAGAGTGGTCCTGTTTTTTGACCCAGACGTCTACGAAGAGGAAGAATTTCCCATGGTCGTGTCCGATACGTTGAAACAGCTTCGCGAGGAGGGCATCGAGGCCGTGGAATACCGCGGAACCAAGGATCCCAAGTACTGTTCGCAGGACGAACTCCTGCATGCGCTGGAAACCCCGTTGTTCAAAGGAGGAGTACATGGCCAAGAGGAAGGCAAGCGGTCTGGCCGGCATCAAGAACAAGATGAAGGAACGGCTCGACCCGAAGAACATGCCCGAAGAGCTGGGCATGATGGCCGGCGGCGCCCAAGACGCCGAAAACCAAGGCAGCTTCGGCCCTGACATCTGGAGCCGTATCTGGCCCCACAGGTCGCCGTCCATCCCCAACAGCAAGGGGGAGCGAGCCAAGTCCTGGGAATGGTCCCTGAGCGAAGGCGAGGATGGCGACTGCGTGCTCGCAGAGATGCCGCGGCCCATCCCGGTCCACCAGGTGTTCATCGGGTGGAAGGAGACGAAGAAGGGCAACTGGTTCGTGAAGGAATACGTGCGTTGCCTCGCCCGCAAGTACGTCTACGACAAGACGGCCAAGGTCAGCGTCCAGACGCCGACGAAGGTCGCCTGTCCCTTCTGCCAGGTCCTGGGCGAGGACCGCTGGAGGGCGATCCAGGTCGGCGGCGTGGTGGACATGCGCGACCAGGACGAACCCTTCGTGGACGCCAACGGAACCCAGATCGAGACTCCGCCTCGGATGCTCCTCCTCATCAACGACGCCGCGCAGAAGGCGGTCCTCATGGGCCTCCGGGAGCGGGCGGCTCGGAAGAAGAACCTGATCGGAACCATCTTCCACGTGACTCGGGCAACCGGCAAGAACACGTCGAGGGTGGGGACGAACTGGATCCCCGACCTGGACGAGGAAGTCCCCATCAAGGACATCAAGCAGGTCTACTTCCCGATCGACCTGGACATGGCGTATCCGATCTTCCACGAGAAAGCGCGCCACCCGTTCAACAAGGGCGAGATCAAGGAGCTGCTCGACCACATGCTCGAGCGCCACGTCATGCTCTCCCTGAAGCACGGACACAAGGTTCGGAAGGGCTTCGTGGGGTTCGACGCCCACGGCGCGGCGTCCTACGGCATCGACCTGGACGCCCTGAGGGAGGCGGACGACGGAGAGGAAGCGCCCTCCAGCGAGGACACGGAGCACGACGTTCCGGCCAAGCGCGGCCTCCGCATCATGGGGAGCGCGAGCGACGGACCGAGCCTCAACGATCTCACCGACAAGGGAGACGACGAGGAGAGCTCCGATGAGGAGAGATCCGAGGAACCCGAGGGAAGCAGCGACGAGGGCATGCTCGATCCCGAGGACGTGGCCAAGTACAACAACGACGAGATCAAGGCTCTCGCCAAGGAGTGGGGCATCAGCCTCAAGGGCGCCGGCCGCTCGGTGGACGCCAAAAGGCTCGTCGTCCTGACAAGCTCCGAGGGCTTCGACATGGAGGAGGGCGAGGCGAAAGCGTTGCTCGGACTGGTGGAGGAGGAAGCCGAGGAGGCCGAGGGAGAGAGCGAAGGCGAAGGCGAGGAGGAAGGCGAAGGCGAGGAGGAAGGCGTCGACGTGGACGCGCTCGCCGTGAAGCTCCTGAACAAGGACGAGACCTCCATCACGGAGGTACGGGAGGCCGCCGAGAAGTACGGCGCGGAGGTCGCTCGTGACGGCAAGGGCCGAGTCCTGCGGAAAAAGACCGTGGAGAACCTGGTCGCGCACCTGGGCGGCAACGGAGAGGGCTCCGAAGCGCCGAGCGACCACAACCCCTGGGACGACTGATGAACGAATTGCGAATCCTCTACAACCTGATCGAGAGAGCAGGCGGGTTCGCTTTCGACTTCGAGGCAGTGGACGAGGAGGGTAAGCCGACCACGAATCCGCTTCGTGCGAAGCCTACCCTCCTGTCCATTGCCACCGGGGACAGGAAAGTCGTGGCCCTCTGCCTGGAGTGGAGCGACGAGGCGAAGAGATACCTCCGGTATCTTCTTAGCCAGCCCCACCTCGTGGCGGTGGCCCACTACGGTAACTATGACTTTCCCGTAGCCCACTGGAACGGCATCGACCTCGAGGAGTCGGAGGCGACGTGGTCTGATACACGGCTTCTATGCTGGCTCCAGTTCGAGGACGACGATCTCGGGCTGAAGCACCAGGTAATGAAACATCTCGACTACAAAATGCAGAGCTTCAAAAGCGCTGCCGAGTCGGACTTCGCCCAGCGTGCGAAGGACTTGAAGAAAGAGCTCAAGAGGCTCCCCATCGAGATGAGGAAACAACTTCAAGCAGCAAAACGGGATCTCAAGGCGCAACTGAAGGAGGAGAAACACGCCATCGATACGGCGTGGCGAGGAAAGATCAAGGTCAAGGAGATCAACGCCAAGAAGAAGGAGGCGGCCGCCCATACAGATCTCATGATCTCCGACACAGAACTTCGTCTCCAAGAGGCAGCGGATGCCCGGGCCAAAGAGATCAAACACCTCATCAAGGAGAACGAAGCACTCTCCTGGAAGGTATTCCGGAAGTACGCTGTCGATGACGCCAAGCAAACCTGGCGGCTATTCCGGAAGATGATGTCCTGGGTGAAGAAGGAGAAGATGCACCGTTGGCTCGACGTGGAGTTGGTGAACTATCGTGAATCGATCATGATGGGAATTCGAGGGTCTTACGTGGACCAGACCCTCGCCGAGGAGATGATCGACGTGTCCGAGCCACTCCTCGATGAATTCCAGGCCAACGTCTTCAACATGGCCAAAAGGGAGTTCAATCTCAACTCGGCCGTTGACATGGCCGAAGTGCTCTACCGTGATCTCGGGATTCGACCCCTCCCAGGAACTGGGCGTTCTCGACTGCCTGGGCTTCTCGACAAGCCATGGGGGTTCAACGCAGACAAGGAGGTCCTCGAGAGGCTCGACCATCCGATTGGGCAGGCCATTCTCGACTTTCGCTCCGTCCACACCATCTTCTCGAACTTCATGAAGGGGTTCCTGAAGCAAGCCCAAGAGGACCCGCTGGGCAAGAGCCGGGTCCACGTAAATTTCAATTCCACCGGAACTGTGACCGGACGCTGGTCGTCCAGTACGCAGTCGTAGGAGGGCCCATGAGGATCATGAACGACCCGTTCATCACGGGACCTGACAACATCATCCAGAACGACGGCGAACTGGACATCATCTTCCTTGGCGTGGGCTCGGCCTTCGCCAAGGAACACTTTCAGACGAGCATCCTCATCGTGAAGGGAAAGACCCACGTGCTCGTCGACTTCGGCATGGACGGCCCGCGCGCTCTCGCGAAGGTGGGCCTCGGCATGCAGGACATCGTGAACTTCCTCCCGACGCACTCCCACTCCGACCACGTGGGCGGCGTCGAATCCCTGGCCCTGTTCAACCGCTACGTGGCGCAGCGGTTCATGAATAAGCCCAAGCTCAACTGCATCATCACACCCGAGTACCAGAGGATTCTCTGGGACTACACGCTTCGTGGCGGCTTGGAGTGGAACGAGGAGCAGGCCGACGGACGCCGGCGACTGAGCTTCGGGGATTTCTTCAAGATCACAACACCCCGTTGGAAGACATCCATGCCCAGGGAGATCCACGAAGTGGGCGTCGGGGACCTGAAGCTGGAACTGTTTCGAACCAACCACATCCCCGAGCAGGCGCCGAACTGGGAGGCGTCGTTCGTCTCCTACGGCCTGTTCATCGACGACCGTGTCTTTTTCTCCAGCGACTCCCAGTTCGACCCGGAGCTCGTGCGCTACTACGACCAACAGTGCGGCCACAGGCACGTCGAGCACTTCTTCCACGATGTTCAGTTCTTCCCCGGCGCCGTGCACGCGCCACTCGCTGATCTCAAGACCCTTCCTGCTGACATCAAGAAAAACATGACCCTCATGCACTATTCCGACGATTGGGGAAAGCAGGACATCTCTGACTTCGCCGGATGGGCCCAGGAAGGCGCCGCGTACCGTTTCTGAGGATGGATCAATGCCCCAATCGCCAGATCCGTACCCGATGTTCCTCGAGGCCATGAAGAAGGCAACGTCGGGGATCGGAGAGAATATGCAGGGATTCTCCGTGTGCTTCGCCGCCAAGAAGATCGACCACCCAGACGGCGACAACTTCCCCGGAGTCCCTGACGACCAGCTCGTCTACACATGGGCCCAAGGCGGGCCGCCGGTAGTCGTGAATATGATCTACCTCGAACTCGCTGTCAACCTGCTCGAGCAGTTCATACAGAGCAACCGTGGGAACCTCTACATCGCCATGGAAATGATGAAGGCGAAGGTTCTCGAGAAAATGATGGGCAGGGAACGACAAAGGAGACCCTGATGGCGCAGTTGCAGAACGTACCATCGAGGTCCAAGCCGCAGGAGTATGACGAGAGGATACAAAAATTGGGGCCGCGCATCCGCATGATGTTCGTGGCCCCGCCTCCGGACGAATTCTCGCCGGAGGGATACGATCTCATCGTCATTGACGAATCGCAGCTTGAACTCAGGCTCGGAGCCCAGTTCACCAAGGACCCGACTCTTCTTTCCGTCTACAAGCGGTTCGTGGACGTGGGCGGAATGGTCTTTTACGTCGGCGACATCCACGCCGAAACAGCGCATCGAATGGAGGTGCCAAGGAAGCTGGCGAAGAACCTCAACTTCGGGCTCATGTACGGAATGAGTCCGGCCAGCTTCGCGAGGTATGCCAAGCTCTACGTTCCTGGGACGAAAACCTACGACGTGCGATCCGCTGAGGTGTACGTCCAGGGCTTCCGTCGAACCTATTCGGGGGTCTTCAACTACCACGAGAAACTGCGAAGGCGCTGGAACGAAGGGAAGCGATCATTCCTCATGCTCAGTGGACGGTACCGCCACTTCCCCAAGTGGGCCCGCGTCTCCCCCGGTACCGTGTATAACTCGAAGATTCAGGGCTCGGCTGCCGACGTCATGAAAGTCCAACTCTGGGCCATCAAGAAGTGGATCCTGTCCAATCCAGAATTCGAGGGACTAAAACCCTTGATTCAGGTTCACGACGAGTTTATCTTCGAGGTTCCAAAGCGGATCTCACAGAAGGCGGCTGTGGCGTTGAAATACGTCATGGAGTACCCGTTCTTCGATATGGACGTTCCGCTGCTGGCGTCAGCCAAGGTGTGTCAGAACTGGGCAGCCAAGGATGACGACAGCATCCCGGAGATAGGCACGTTCTACGCGCAAATCGACGGGAAGGACCGGCTATTCAGGCCGGACCAATGGAAGAAGTATCTCGCTGTGGAAGAGAAGACCACGCAGAAGTCTTGCGTGGCCATGCTCTCCCCGAGACAGAAGGCGTGGGCCAGAACGCTCCTGCCCAAGAGCATTCCTACGTTCGGGGGGCGGAGCAAGGGGCTCAGTATCATGTCCCTCGATGAGTACAGGAAGAGAAAGGAGAGCCAATGATCACGGAACTCGACGAGGCAAAAGGGCGTGTAGATGAGGTGATCCGGGACACGGAGCGATCAATCCGTGACGCCAAGGCACGCGGCGCTACCACGAAGCTCCTCTCCTACGAAGACATGTTCCGCCGCATCCTCGAGAACGCCAGGAAGGATCCGAGGATCGGCCCCAAATACCGGAAGGCGCTCAACGAGTACGCTGAGAGCGAGTACAAGAAACTCGCCCGGGCGGAGGGATTCAGCGAGCACGTGGTCACGGACGCAAGCGTGTTACGCGGGTACGTCGTCCACCTCCTGATTCGCGTGACGAGCGGAGAGATCGAAGAGATCACGCCATACGCCGACGAGCGAATCGCAATCGCCAAGTTCAACGAGTGGGCAAAGGAATACGGCCTTCCCACCGCCCAGGAGATCCGCATCTTCGAGGCCAAGAAGGACGCCGAAGAGAAGGATCACCCGTTGTACGTCTCTGACCACATGGGAAGCGGGGTGTTCACATGCCCGATCCAGTAGACGTCGAGAAGGATCTGTTCGGCCACCTCGCGGCGGCACATCTCAGAACAGGGAACATGATCCGACTTCGCAGCAGGACCGATCACCGGGATCTGGTCCTGCTCTCGACCGAGGACAACGTGGAGTACCGCGTCAAGGAGATCGACACCGAGAACGAGTGCGATCTCGTAAACACTCCGTTCGGGTCCGCCAGAGACGCCGTGAGCCGGCTCTTCGACGTCAACCGTCAGTGGCGAGTCCCGCTGGGAGACGTGGAGTTCACGGACCGCGAGGGCGGCATAGCCGTCACCTGGCGGCACCTGAAAGCCAACATGCGTACACTCAAATGGATCCTGGAGGATGACGGCTCCGTCTTCTCCGAAATCTTGGGGGGCGCCAAGAAGGCATGAGGGTTCGTCCAGAAGTCCGGGACCATTTGGTGAGGAACCGAGAGTCCCTGGTTCGCGAGGTGCTCAAAGCGGCGGGGCACCTGAGAACAGGACCTCTCCAGAGAACGGTCGTCGGGTGCGCCAAAGTGCTCGGCGATCGTTTCGGACGGGTCACGCGGGATGAGTTGTACGTCGCGGTCATGGTGGTCCAATTCCAATGCGCACTTTCAATGAAGAAATACAAAACCTCGGACAGCGCCTGAACGAGAGTCCTGTCAGCGGCGGCTTCCAGATCCAGCACGTGACGGGCTTCTTCGATCCCCGCAAGTGGGGGTCGGCCCTGAACGAGTTCAATCGGCTCATGAAGAGCGGCAAGTATCGAGCAGCCTATCGACGGCTCAACCGGATCGCTGACTTTCACGCCAAACGGCTCAGAAACGTCATCGAGAAGACCCAGAAGTTCCCGGTCGCCTGTGGCGATACGGGGTGTAACCATTGCTGTCGCGTGCTCATGACAACGGCCTCCAGGCTCGAGGCGAGTGTTATCCGGGGGTCGTACCGCCGCTTACCTCAGGACGTCCAGGCTTACGTGGACGACCGTGCCCGTGATGAGGAGAAGATCCTCAACCGAGCAGCGGCCATTCTTGGATGGCCCAACGGAGTGACGCGTCAGAACAGAGATGCCGTGGCCGATCTCTATACATCCATCGGTGGCCGATGCATCTTTCTCGGCCGAGACGGAGGATGCCTGATCTACCAGGACCGCCCGTGGGTGTGCCGGATCATCCAGATCATCGGGCCCAGGTGTTTGATGGGTCAGATGCGCCAAGCGCCAATCCACTACGGACTCGTTCAGTTCCTGAACTCCGTAGCTGAGAACAGCGGCGAAGAACCCAACCACTTCGTGGAGATCGTCCGCGCCATGAGCCGGATCGTTCTCCCGTCGTGACCAAGACGAGGCCAATCAGGGTAGGAGGCAGCATGGCCTTCAAGAGACAGGGTGCGCTCATCGTACCCGAATCTGAGTTCACTCGGCGCCTGGAGAAGCGCCTGAGCGTGTCTGGAACCGATTACATGGGCAAAGAGTACTCGTTCCAAGTGTTTCGATATCGAAATGGCGGTGTGCTCGTACCCAGGTACACCCTCGGTCCGGGACATGCCATCCTGGCGTCTGGCGGTACACTGCGCCCCACACCAGAGTTCCCACGATTCAAGGGGCATCTGTGGCCAGAGCAGATGGAGGGGGCCGAGAGGGCGTTCAGCTACCTCAAAACGGAGCATGGCGTCTTCCTCAACGCCGAGCCGGGGAGCGGAAAGACGGTAGCAGCCATTTGGCTGGCTGCGGTGCTGAAGCCAAATCGTGTTCTGGTCTTGGTCGATCAGGACAACCTGGCTGACCAGTGGACGAAACGAATCCTCGAGTACGCTCCTGATGCAACTGTCACCTACATCATGCCCCTCGCCTCTCAGCGCATGCTTCACAAGAAGTACGATCAGCGGAGGATGCTGGCCGGCATCCAACGTCACGATCTGCGCGGAGACTATATCATCTGCATGACGCAGAGCCTCATTGCTCATCCACGCAGCATCCAGGCCGATCTGCTCATCGTGGACGAGTGTCACGTCTTCTCTGCGCCCACCTTCAGCAACGCCATCTTCAACATTGACTTCTATTACTCCCTCGCCCTCAGCGCCAACAACACGCGTCCAGACGGGCTCGAGTGGATTTTTCGAGAGATGCTTGGGCACACCAAGGTCGAGATGAAAGGAAAGCGTCTGCCAGCCCGCGCGGAGTTTTACCCCGTCTCGACCCAGTTCCTTAGCTGGGACGACCCCGTCGTCAGCGACATGGGAAACTGGTTTCGGAAGCTGTGGTGCACTCGGTACAAGAAGCAGACCACGCGATACGATTGCAGCCTCTGCCACATGACGAAGGAGTTTGGAAGCACGGAGCTCTCGGTCATCACCCGCAGATGTGGGAGCTTCTGGAAACACGACGAATGGGACGAGAATTCTCTCGAGCGTCACCTCGGTCGTGATCCGAAATACACCGGGTGGCTTCTCGACACGCTCTCCACATTTCTCAAGGCCAAGCGAGACATCTTCGTTTTCACCAGGCTGCGCGAACCCCTGGAGCGCCTGCATGGCCTCATAGGGATGGACCTCGGCCCTGTGTCTGGACTCTACATGGGCCACGCAACATCTGCCAAAGACCGCGACCGCAACGCCAGAGCGCTCAGGAAGCCCATCACCCTGTGCACGTATCAAAAAGCGGGCAAGGGCCTCGACGTGGCTCACAAGGATGGGATCCTCTTCGCCAGTCCCGTGTCCAAAAGTCGGCTCAATCAGGTCATAGGAAGAGTGGAGAGGGCTCTCCGCGGGAAGAGCCGGCCAGTCGTAATACACCCGATCGTGCCTTTCGTGACGAGCAAAGCCCGTCTGCGAGGGTGCGTGAAGTGGTATCAGGAGAACCAGTATGACCACAAGATCCACCCAGTTCTCGCCGGTTGTTTTAGAAATGACCGCTACTAAGGTCGAGACCTTCGGAAAGACCGAAAGGCGGACGGAACTTCTTCACGAAAGGGAGGAAATAGGTATGTGCCAGGATGCCAATGGCCACTGCACCGTGTTCAACGAGATCAAGATCGCAAACGTGTTCGGACAGTACACGTCCCTGCTGACCGGGATCTCCGTCACGTTCCCATGCGATCCCGACAACTTCGAAGAGGAGGCGAAGGGATACCATTCACGGATTACCAGGACCATCCAGTCGTTCCAGAACCGCACCCTCGAGGCCGTGGGCAAAGAGAAGGTCTGGCACGGAAAAGGCGGAGCAGTTCCGGCCGGCGAGACGAAGTCCGTCAAGAAGGCCGTGAAGAAGAAGTCCGGGAGTAAGGCCGTCGCCAGGAAGCGCGTTCCGAGGAAATCCTGATGGCAAAGAAGAAGGCCAAGAAAGCGGTCAAGAAGTCTGCCGCGAAAAAACGAGCGAAGTCCAGGACTCCGCTCAAGGACCGAGACGACATCGAGACGCCGGCGCCTGCGGCGCGAACCACCTGGGCGGAGGTCGCGGCTGCGGAAGCCGACCAGAGCTGGCTGTCAGAGATGACGGCCATGGAAACGGCCCGCTATCCCAGGATCTTCACCGGCCTCATCGACGTGGACACCCTGTTCGCCCCCACCGTGGGCGAACGCATCGAGATCGCCGGAGGAGCCCACAACGGAAAGTCCACGATGTCCTACATCATGATCGGCACACTCCTGCGTACCTGTCGTCGGTGCTTCACGTTTTCCGTGGAGTGGCTGGACGAAGAGACAGGGGAGATCAAGGAGACCTGCCGGTGCGGCGCCAACGACCACATGGAGGGGGTGCTGGTCGACATAGAGCGTGCAGCCGATCCCGTGTGGCTTGATACGTGGGGCTGTCGTACTGGGGAGTCATTCCGGAAGCGACTCCACGGAAGCGGCGCGTTCGAGGTACTCGAGTCCGAGAAACAACGCCGGCTGCACATCATCTACCCCATCAGCGGCGGCCCCATGTACACGTTCCTCCAGAAGGCCGTGGCTCAGGGCGCTGTGGACTTCGTGGTCATCGATTCGATCAATTCCCTGATGTCCGACGAGGCGCTCGCCAAAGACGCCGGCAGGCGCAACATCGGAGACCGGGCCCGGATGAACTGGGACGGTCTCCGACGCATCACAAGCGCCCAAAACCAGCACACCAACAAGTTCGGTGGAAAGGCCACTGTGGTGTGGACCAATCACCTCATCGTAGATGTGGGCTCTCAGTGGGGTGGCGACACTGAGGCGGGTGGTCGTGGGGCGAAAATCATGCCGGATCAGAAAATCCGGTTCCTGTTCTCGAAGGTGAACGACGGAAAAAAGGCAGAACTCGCCTACCACTCCTATCGGGACACCTTCTTCAACGTCACCAAAAACCGGAGTGGCTTCATCGGTGGCGGCAGCGGTTCTTTCCGACTCTTCCTCAACGAGGTCCAGCACAACCGGGTCACCTACTGGCCCGGTGACACGGACGATCCGGAGAGAATGCTCGGTCTTCTCCGAGACCTCGGCCTGTTCGAGAGTCTGAAGAGCAAGTACCGCGTCCTTGGCAGGGAGTTCAAACGGGTCCAAGAGATCAAGGACTTCCTGAATCGCGAAGACATCAAGATGGAATGCCGCTTCTGGCTTGGAGCCATGCGGATGCCCACCATCGCTCGAGCCCACCTGCGGTTCGAAGACTACTGCTACAGCCCGTTCGAGAGCACCAGGAGAGCGTATGAGCGCACGGCGGAAGAAATCGAAAAGAAAATCCCGGGACTCAACATCGGGGCTGCTCTCTCAACTGGTGAAGGACCAGGGGAGCCTGGCGGGAAGCCATCTGGGAGCGGAGGCTCTCGAGGCGGCGGACGCAAGGGGAAAGAAAAAGCCACCGACTCCAGCCTCGAAGATGTCTTCGACTCGTAACCGCCTCCAGGGTCAAGAGCACGAGGAGAGCATGCAGGAGCGCCACCGCATGGAGCCTACCATCGCCAGCGGGTGCGGGAAAAAGGAGAAGGGCGACGCCAAGGACGGCGAGTGGTGCGGAGAGGGCAAGAGCAGCCGCGGAAACAAGGGCATCACCATCACGGAGGACATGCTCGACAAGCTCTGGAAAGACGCGAAGCACATGGACGCGATCCCGTTCCTCGACCTGGACTTCACCAACGAGGCGAAGACGAGGAGGCCCCGGCATTGGGTGGTGGTGCCGGGGCCAGTGTTCCAGCAACTCAAGCACATGCTGAAGTTCCTGACCCCTGGTCAGCGAGAGGATCTGAAGCCATGAGACAGAAGTACGTTCGTCACTCTACCGAAGGATTCATCGTCTGGCATAAGCGACCAGGCGATAGCGGGATCTGGCACAAGGAAATGACCCGCATGTTCCCGACTACTGGTGAGATTCTCTCTGCTGGATTCGTGACCTTCGACGAGAATCATCTCCCGGTATGCCGTGGGTACTCTGAAAGCCTGGACCTGGGAAGTCGCCCCGAAGACACCAACGCTCTCCGCGAGCAGTGGGGGTTACCCCCGAGTGAGGACTAAGAACATGGGTAGTAAACGCCGTTTCTGGTACGACACGGAGTTCATCGAGTACCCCAACACCATCGACCTGATCAGCATCGGAATCGTGAGCGAGAGCGGCGAGGAGTTCTACGGCATCAACTACGAGTGCAATTACGACGCAGCCAACGAGTGGGTCAGGGAAAATGTGATCGCCGAGCTGCCCCCGCTCCTCCACCCCTCCTACGTGAACACGCCCGACAGCCCTTGGATGACGAAGATCGTCATCGCCCAGAAAGTTCTGGGGATGCTCAAGCCCTCCAAGGAAGATCCGGTCGAGCTCTGGGGATACTACTCGGCATACGACCACGTCGCGCTGTGCTGGCTCTTTGGGCCGATGATCAACCTCCCGCCGGGGATGCCCATGCTCACGCTGGACATCAAGCAGCTCTGCCTCGACCTGGGCGATCCTCGCCTCCCGGAACAAGGGAAGGGCGAGCACGACGCCCTGGCCGACGCTCGTTGGAACAAGAAGGCTTGGGAGTTCCTCGAGCATCTCAATCGACCCAAGGTGCGGCCACCGCCGCTGGAAATAGAGGACTGACCCATGGGACTCCTCGACTACGAAGGTCTGGTCTGCGGATGGTGCGGCAGCACCGACATCGGGATGATTCCCCTCGCCACTGTAAGCGTGAAAGGACCCGCGCTCGTGTTCCCCATCGCGTACTGTCGCGATTGTGGGGCCCCCTTCGTACCGCCGGAGGGGGTAATCGAGGAGAAACGAGAGGAGTGGGGTGACGCAATCCGGAAAGAGTCAAGATCGACCCGCATCAAAAAGAAAGCCCCCACCACGAAAGAACCACCCACACCGGACAAAAAGGAAAAGAAAGACGACAAGCCTACGTGTGAGAAGTGCGGAAAGAAGATGAGCGTCGATCACACGTCCAAGGCTCGGTACACGACCTTCGTACTTTGGAAGTGCCGGTGCGGCCACACGTGGCTGGAGAAGCGCCACTATGGTCCCCCGCTCAGTGAGAGCGAATCCGAGAGAGATCCGGAGCCACTCGACCCTGAATCGTTCCCAGAGGTAGACGAGGATTTGTCATAAGAGAGGTGGAGGAAGTCTATTTTTAATGGAGGGACCTATGCCTCTCGGCTGGATCGACCCGGAAGTGGCCCTGGTTCATCGGGGCGTGCCCATCTACCACACGTACAAGGACGACGACATCGAAAACAGGATGGAGTACTGGTACTCGTTTTACGTGGCGAGCGAGACGGAGGCCTTCGACGTTCGGAACCTCGTGGCCGACGGGCGGGACGGGGACGTCACGAAGGAAGACGAACGCCAGAAGATCATTCGACTGGCGATCGAACAGGGTGCCTTGGCGGTTCCCGACGACTGCAAACCCGACTGCCCGCACGAGAACCTCTGCGTAGACGAGTACGCGGTGTCGGGCGCAGCCGCCTGCGCTACCCTCGACCGGGATGCGCACACCGGACAGGTCATCGGGTTCCAGGTGAACCGGCTCGATGGCGAGATGAAGGAGGTCCACTTCTACTGCGAGGACTGTGGGGAGAGTTTCAAATGGGGCGAAGTCCAAAACTTCTGAAGATGGAACGCCTGTGGAATCGTGTCAAGACGTGCGTTCGATGCGATCGCGAGTACGTGAACAAGTACGTGTTCGGCGACGGCAGCGTGAACGCCCGTGTCATGATCGTGGGCGAAGGTCCTGGAGAAGAGGAGGACGCGACGGGCCATCCCTTCGTGGGGGAAGCCGGAGAGCTCCTCACAGACATCCTGAACATGGCTGGCTTTCCTCGCAGAGAGGAACTGTTCATCGCCAATGCCGTCAAGTGCAGACGTACGAGCCGACGAGGCGACAGGCTCAAGAACAAGAAGCCGAGCGACGGGGAGGTCGCCAGATGCAGTGTGTTCCTCCAGAATCAGCTCGAAATCGTGAAGCCCAGGGTGGTGGTCGGGCTCGGTGGAACGGCCATCGCCTCCTTGAAGGGGCTGAAGACCAAGGACGTCAAGTCCACGCAGATGGCAGGCCTGACCGAGAAGGGCCCGAACTGCTGGTACCTATGGACGTACCATCCTGCTTTCCCGATCTACCGCGGGAGAGACGTGGCTATCATTGAACAGATGGTGAGCCACTTCAAGAAGGCGAAGGAGCTGAGCCGTGGAAGAATCTGAAAACGCCGGGCCCGAACTTTTGCTGACCGACAGAGAGTCAGCGATGTTCCAGCGAATCCTTCGAGCGTCCCGTCGGGACGTGGAGAAGATCGACATCGAAGAGGAGAAGAACCTGGTGACAATCCGGTGCAAGCTCATGATCGATGTGCTCACTGTGGATCTGGACAAGGCCCTGGTAATGACTGATGACGCGTGGGCCGCTTTCTTCGCCAAACACAAACCGTTGATCTGAGGTGACCATGAAGGATCTTGCGGACACCCTTGGTGAATTCATCGGGGGCCTGCTACCGGAACCACCGCTTGCAGCGGACATCAACCTGGACGAGATCGCAGAGGCGGGGCGGCTCGATCTGTGGCGCAAAGAGCAGAGAAAGCTCGACGCCAACTTCCATCCGTCATCCCTGTCCGATCCGTGCATGCGGTTCGACGTGGTCCGTCTCATGGTCGTCGGCAAGACCTGGGACAACGAGAAGCACCCGATCGCTATGACGATCAATCCCGACCCCGACCCGAATCTGTTCGACTACATTCTGCATCGCCGGTTCGACACGGGCACGGCACTCCACGAGATGGAGCAGGATCGATACTTCGGGCGCACCCCGAAACTCCTCGGCTGGTGGCGCTGTACGAGCTGCAACCGTATCGTCCGTACGGCGCAGACACGCCCCAAGGACCGCTGCGACAACATCGTGACGGTGCGCTACCCCAACGGGAAGCTCGCCGAGGAACGGTACTGCCAGAAGCATGGAGACTGGGAGTACCAGGAAATCCACATGCAGCACAAGGACCTCGCTATTCGGTCCCGCATCGACTTGCCCATCATCCACCAGGGTCGCGTCTACATCGGTGACCTGAAGACCCTCGGGACCGGGCGGTGGGACCAGCTCCAGAGATTCGGGCGTCCGTTCCAGAAGGACGAGACCCAGGTCAAGATCTACATCTTCCTGGCCGTCGAAGGAGGGTACTTCAATTTCCCGGTGGGGGGAGGTATACTGCGCTACGTTCACCAGGGGGACCCCGAGGCGAAGCCGATTCACTTCGGCGTTGCTCGTGACCCGGCCGTAGAGAACTGGCTTCACGAGTACATAGGCACCGTGCGTAAACTCGCCGTCGAGGGCCGCTGGGAAGTTGCGACCTGTTTCTGTCAGAAGAAGACCCAAGCCAGAGCGAAGAGATGTGCGCTCCGGCCACTATGTTTTCAGTAGGAGGAGTCCATGGCCAAGAAATCGGTGAAGAAGGCGTCCAAGAAGAAGGCCGCGAAGTCCAAGACCAAGTCGGCCCCCAGAAAGCCTGCGAAGGGGAAGAAGGCCCCCAAGCAGGCCGCACCCGCGACAACGGTGGAGCAACGGGCCGGAGAGATCGACATCAACTCCATGGACTACCTGCGCTCCTTCGGGTTCCCCATTCCCGGCACCTTCGAGGCCCAGAAAAAGCGGATCCTCGAGCTGCGCGAACGGGGTGAGGAGTCCCAGAAACACCTGGGCATTCTGCTGACCGTGATGCATCACAACCAGGTGCACCTCAACGAGGGTTTCGACAAGTTTCTCGAGTTCGTGGCCGACCGACTGGGCCTCGCATCCGGGTCCGCGAAAAACGCCATGGCCACCCTGGACATGCACGCCAAGATGGGGATCGCCCCCGACGTGTTCAGGAAGATCGGTCAGGGACACATCCACCAGCTCTTCCGTGCGTTCTCGAAGGGCGTCATCAACAAGGCCGGTGTCCGGAAGCTGCTCCCTCTCGCTACCATGGGCCACAAGAAGTACATTTCTCGGGATCGGTTCAAAACCCGTATCGACGAGATGCTCGGTGAGATGGCCGGGAAGACCGGAGCGGTCCTGAAGTCCTTCGCGCTCAAACCCGAGAGCGGAGAGGCCCAGGAGATGATCGAATCGTGTCTCGGGACGCTGAAGAAGCATCCCGTGTACCGCGACTTCAGCCAGAGCCAGATCCTCGAGAAGGCTCTGGTGGAGTTCTCCGCAAACCACAGCGGAGACGAGGGGGCAGCCAAGTTCGCCACCCTCGCGAGCTCCTACGAACTGACAGCATCGCTCACACCCCCGGGCGCTGCCCCCGTCATGATCGTCATGGACCCCGAGAGAGCCGTCAAGGCCGGCCTCGGCAAGGTGAAGGCCAAGATGGTCGAGCGCGCCTACATGGGGTTCGGCAAGGGGGACTACGCCCAGAAGCTCGTTCTCACCACCACGAAGGAGCGCGCGGCCAAGATCATGGGGATTCCCGAGAAACAGGTCCGCGAACTCCCCTTCCAGGTGGACCCGGCCGTTCTGCCGAAGATGCTGAGCCAGCACTTCGAGACGGTCTCGGTCATGCCCCAACCTGACGAAGCGGCCGCACCCGACCTCATCGAGGCCGCACGCCTGGTGAAGATGTCCGTCGAGGACATCCGCAAGTACGCCGATCAGCTCGGCTACGACGTGCAGAAGAGCGCAAAGAAAGAGCCCCTGCTGAGGATTCTCCTCGCCGACCAGGAGCTCTATGGATTCACCGACCAGGCCATCGAGGAACTCCTGGCCCAGAACCCTGACCGCAAGAAGAAGGCCTCCAAGAAGCCCGGCAAGAAGAAGGCCTCCAAGAAGAAGAAGCCCAAGCCGGAGGAAGAGCCCGATCCTGAGCCCGAAGAGGAGGGCGAAGAGGAGGGCGAAGAGGAAGGAGAGCCCGAGGGCGAAGAGGAAGAGAGCGCCGAGGAGGACGTCACCAACGAGAAGAAGGTGCGCCACAATCTCGACGTCCTCAAGGCCAACGGGGTCATCACCAGGGCCGATTTCGCGGAGAAGTACAACTCCCTTCCGCAGAGCATGACCGACGACGAGAAGTACGCCAAGATCTACGAGTGGACCAAGGAGGTCTCGCAGACTCCGCGTGCGAAGAAGATCATCAAGGAGAAAGGGCTCGAGATCCTGTAGGGGAGGGAGACGCGTGATCCCAGTACGACTGTTCACCGACGCCGTCGTGGCCAAATCAGGTCCCGGCGGCGTCGGCTTCGTACTCCTCAGCGAAGAGGAGGAGAAGCCTTTCTATTACGAACACAAACACCCGATCCCGGATGGAATGATGCAGATCGATGCCGAGCTGTATGGGATCCTGTCTGGCCTCGAATCCATCGAGCACGTCCTCTTCTCCCACAACCTTCGTCCGAAGGATGTCTTCGTGAGCATCTATACGGATTGCCGACCAGCAATCCACGCCCTCAACACCGCTCACGGCCAGGAGGACGACCTGACCAGGATCCTCTGCAAGAGGATCATCCGACTCACCTCCGGCCAGTACGTCGATCCGCACGGTGGCGGATCAGGCTGGTACTTCCTGTCTGCCAAGAAACCAAAGGTACCGCCGAAACTGCGAAGATTCTACGCGCACATGGTACGGGCCCACGAGCTATCAAGGGCTGCAAAGGCCGCATTCAAGGGACTATTGTGAGGGACTGACGATGGGCAAGAAACCATCGAATGAACACGCCGAGTCTTTCTGGACGATCCTCCTCTCGGAGGTATCTCTCCAGAAAGGCCAATACAGGGTGAAGGGACACTTCGCCTACGTCACCCTCCGTATCCAGGGAGGCACCAAGAAAATGTCTCTTTCTTGGCTCACACCAGAAGATCGACCGTTCGAGTTCGATCTACCTCCGCACCTCTTCCCAGGAAAGCGGTTCGACAAGATCTCGCCGCTGGATGTCGAGCTTCGTTTCGTCGAGCTCTTCGACCAGGTTCCGGTGTCGACCATCATGGAAGCACCCATCAACCTCCCCATCGAGAAGCTGCCGCCCAGGAAGAGGCGGCGCGCACTCATGGCGGCGAAGAAGAAGAGAGAAAAGCAGATTTGGAACCCGCCTCATGTCGAATAAACTACGCATCCTGGGACTGGATACATCATCTCAAAAGGTTGGTTGGGCAGTGGTCGGCCAGGGCAAGGAACGCCCCGTCCTGGTCGACCACGGTCTACTCGTTCTGCAAAAGAAGTTGCGGCACCCGGCGAGGATGTGCCGCTTTGAGAATTTCGTCAAGGAACTCATCAAGACCCATGATGTCCACGATGTCGCCATCGAGGACCTGAAGTCGATCCAGAACGCGAAGACCGTTCGGATCCTTCAGAACTACATTGCCGCGGCCACACTGGCGACCTGGAAGATGCTCCGCCGCGACGCCATACTCATCCCGCAATCCACAGCCCACAAGAGAATCGGAGTGAAAACCTTGACGCCAAAGGAGAAAAAGAAACTCACGAAGAAAGAGATTACCGAATACAACAAGAAAGCTGTACTGACCAAAGTGAACAGGGCGTTTAACCTGGAATTAGGCGAACAGCACTACGACGTGAGCGATGCGATCACGATCGGCTTGGCCGGATTAGCGGGCCCATAGGGGCCCGCAGCCAAGTTTTACCCAGAGGAAATACCTTCAAAATCTCTACCGCATACGTCATAAGAATAGTGCAGCAGGAGTCCATTCTTCGCGCCAGCTCTCAGGGAAGATGGGCGCCACCACCGGACATCCCCCAGTAGGGGAGACTCTCACGTCGATCCAAAAAAAGCCCTCCTTCGGGCAAGTCCCAGTAGCCGCGAGTTGGCATCGTGGTGAAAGCCGGCCTGAAGGAGACGCCGATCGACCGGGTTGGACGCCCGCACGAGAGGTCGGACGGGGCCTGTGCCCCCCGGGGACTTGCCGCAGACGAGGTTGCACAGAGCCTCGTCACACTACGAAACGAACTCCCCGGCTCGCGCCTCCGTGCGACAGGCCTTCCATTCAAACCCTCATTTGCTCGAGCCGGGGTTTTTGAATCTGATGCTGGACGCAGATCCTCTTCACGATACACTGGTGTGTACGAGCCTTTTTTCCGTTTTCTCTGACGAAAGGAGAATGACATGAGGACCACTCTGGGGCTCCTGACGGCCCTGCTGGTGGTGTTCGTGGCTTGCTTCGCGACACAGATGGTGTCCGAGCAGCCTCGGGCTCCCGGTGCAGGGGAGGACGACTTCTGTATGAGAGAGGACATCCGCACGGGCATCGCCCACACCGACGGGGAGCCGGCCATCCCCTGGTCAAGGACGTACGTCATCGCCTACTTGAGCGACGGCGGCGCCCCGACCATGGCCGAACAGGACATCATCGACTTCGAGATGTACGACGGGAAACCTCGCTCCAACGAGGCTTGGTGCCAGGAGGTCACCTTCCCGCGGCGGACCTGCTCAGAACAGATTCGCGAAAGAAAGATGAATCTGGATGCGCAGCACGCCACGGGCATCAACACCCTCATGGCCATCTTCGCCACCGGCAGGAAGAGCAGGAGGGCCGGGGTCTGAACTGGCGCCGATGGCGCCGGGTCTGTACACTGAGCCCCGGGCGGACTTCGGTCTGCTCGGGGCTTTCTTTTTTCAAGAATACGGGGGCGTAAAGGGTTCGACTGGGTAGTGAAAGGATACCTTGCGTGCCGTGGTTGGTCGGTCACCACGTTAAAAGCCGCCCACACTTTTAAGTGCCAATCCAAACACTGGGAGCTTCACCGCTCCCCTCGCAGCGGTCGCTTAGACCCCTGCCCTCAAACCGGCGAGGTTCCGTAGCTGGGGCGAGGCCGTTCACGGGACTGGATCGGCAGAGCTGGTCGTCTGCTGGTTGAGAAAAGACCTGGCTTCGTCGGGTGGAAAGAACCCGAATAGGTTGCCGGCTCTCGAAAGAACCGGATACGCGCGTAGACAGGTACTGGAAACTGCTTCAGGACGTGGGTTCGATTCCCACCGCCTCCACCAGCACAGCCGAGCGCAACGCTCGGCTTTTTCACTAACACCTTCCTGTTTGAAAGGGAGTCCTTTGCTAAAAGCAAGCAATCTCAAAGTATGTCCCGTATGCGGGAAGAGGAAATACTCGAAGAAGAAAGACCCTGTTGGAAATAAGTGGCACCAGCATGTGACGGCCTGCATTCGATTCAATGAGAAATACGCAGGCGGCTGTGCCTGCGGAAAGATGCCATCGGACTTTCGCAGTAACGCTGGTTTTGCAAGCCACTTTTCTCGATGTAAATCAGCAGCAGTCGTGAAGAACCTCCCCACATGTAACTGCGGGAAAACTCGGGAGGATTTTTCCTCTCCTCAAGCATTCGGCGGTCACGTAAGCTCGTGCGGAATTCGCAAGGACAGTCCTGCCGCAGTCAAGGTCAGGTCCGTTAAAGTAGCAAAACCCTTCCGATGCCCAGAGTGTTCTAAGTCTTTTGCCACGAAACGGCAGCTAACCGCACATTCGTGGATACACAATAGCGAGGGGTGGGGGGATAAGGATTCGGTTCGACAGGCCCTACAAACAATCGCCGCATCCAGGATCAAACGGCTCCCCGTCAAAAAAAGAGTAGCCATCTGTCTTCCCGGAAACCGACCCGACAACGAAACGAAACTACTCGCAGATCCCGGCTTCCACAGGATTCACATGGTCGAGTGCGACAGGGACAAGTTCCTGGTCGGAAGAGACATGGGATTCGACGTTGAACACGGCGATTTTCTGGAAGTCATGACTCGCTTAGTGAACGAAGGGACTAATTTCTCTCTTATTGACTACGATCTGTGCGGTACTCTGACGTATGCAGACGGCTCGACGATTCTCGATGCAATTAGGTTAGGAGGTCTGGCCGATATTGCGGCCGTTAGAATTACGTGTTGCCGACGTAATCACAAAAGGGACGGTCAACTCGACATTGCTGCATTTGATCGGGATGTCAACCATGCCCTCCCGCCTGGCTATTCTGTGACCGGACGGGCATGGCTTAATTATGTGGGCAAGGATAGATCATCGATGGCTACACAGCAGTGGTTGATCGAGAAAGGGGTGTGATGTTCAAGTGCAACCTATGTCATAAGGAATTCGAGACGGAGAGATCCCTGAACAGCCATCGAGCTTGGCACTCAGGAAAATTGAAGGCTTGGAAAGATGCTTCACTTCTTGAGTACCCAGTGAGCAAAACAAAATGGCGAAGAAAAGGGACCAGGCTCATCCGGGAATTTCTACGTAAACTGCTGAATCCTGATATGCCTGTCGAAGATCGTGAAGACCTCATCAAGATGATCCACATGGAGATCGAAAAGCATCTCTGAATAGTAACTCACCACCACGGTCGGGCTTGGCTGAGGAGGTTCAGCCTGACATACTTGTGTGGTGTCCTTCATCGGCACCACTCCTTTCCCTGGCGGGGGTCTTCGGGCCCCCGCGAATCAGTCAAGAGCGAGGCTTCGGCCTCGCTTTTTTATTGAGGGTGTCGTGCCTGCTGTCAAAGTCGCCATCGAGAAGAAGGAAGAAGAGTGAAGGAGATCGCCACAGAGTTCTTTTGGGGATTCGTGCTGCTCGTCCCCACGCTCGTCATCACCATGCTCGTCCTGGGCTCCATAGGGTATGTCCTGGAGAGCATCGCCAAACTGTGGAAGAGGAGGTCAAGTGAACACCAAGACCCTGGAGAAAAAGATTCGTAAGGCCCGCGTAGCCTACTACAACGGAGAGCCCATCATGTCGGACAAGGAGTTCGACGAGCTCATGGATCATCTCCGGAACGCAGCCCCGACCAGCCGCGTCCTGAAGGAGGTGGGCGCAAAGCCGATGGGCACCACCGGAAAGCACTCCATCCCCATGGGAAGCCTGAAGGAAGCCAAGACCCCGGAGGAGATGGAGTCGTGGATGAAGGGGATCAAGGGTGGATTCCTGGTCATGGCCAAGGTCGACGGGCTCAGCCTGTCCTTGGACTATCGCGCCGGCATGCTCGTACAGGCGCTCACCCGCGGCAACGGCCGAGAAGGGGAGGAGGTGACCGCTAACGTGCTGGAAATGCAGAACGTCCTCGAAGAGATCCCGGGCT
>Ga0180438_10001945_pt1 | contig 35088 bp, 38 predicted proteins | sample SS_ome_12_FD_132455 | JGI IMG/M metagenome (GOLD analysis project Ga0180438, IMG submission 132455) | Hypersaline lake sediment archaeal communities from the Salton Sea, California, USA - SS_3_D_2 metaG | ecosystem: Environmental > Aquatic > Non-marine Saline and Alkaline > Hypersaline >... | reverse complement strand
TGCCCTGAATACTGCAGGATAACAGGCGGTGATTCCGGTGAGATGTCAGAGGACTGCGAGGATGCGGAGAACGAATGCGAAACATGCCATGAGACATGCATGGTGAAGCTGTCGACCATAACTGCCCTGGACCCGCCAGCAGACCAGTGCGAGAACTGTCCGCCTGAGAAAAGGCTCATGGGTGCAGGGCTGCCTATAGAATATACTACAGGGGCCTGCTCATTTGAGAACTGCTCAGCAGACTACAGGGCCTATGCACCAAGAACAGCATGCGAGATGTGCCTTTTCACAGAGGAAGCTTATGCGTACAAGCCGCCCATAAACAACCAGTGCGATTCCCAGTGCAAGCCGCCTGATGACGTGCCGGTGAAAGATGCTGACGACTATTCACAGATAGGGGAGGACGGACTGGTAGGGAAGCAGGATATCAAGGACCTGTCGAAGCTCATGCTGCCCGCATATGTGCTGCCGCTGTTCAACATAGTCGCTACTCTCATATTCATAAAAGGGCTGTCCAAGATACTCGGTGGGGACATAGAGATCCCGGGAATAGCCAAGGTGTTCTGATGAAAAAACTGCTGATATTCCTGCTGCTGATTCCGCTTGCCTTTGCGGCATCATGGCAGACCATAGCATTCGTCTCCATGGTCCTTTCGGCAGCCCTTCTAGGCATAATGTTCATGCTGGGCTTCGGCTTTGGCGTAAAGGAGCTGGAGATTATGGCAAAGGAGGAGTTCTTCCAGCTCCTTGCAGTGGCGATTCTCATAGTGGTTCTCACAGGTACGGACAGCATCCTGAACAGCATATCGTCCCTTGACGCTGTCAAGGCAGGCTCCAGCTCGATGCAGGACGCTGCACTGACAATAGTTGATGACAACAGGGAGAGGGTTGACACCCTTCTGGGCTACATAGCAGGTTATGATAAAGCAATATCAAGGGAGGCGTCAAGGACATCACAGTGCAACATAGTGGGCATGGGCTACACTGTTAGCGGATGCGGAGGCTACAGCGTGCTGGCAGCCCCTCTTTCTATGGCAGGAGGGATAACAGGCTTTGCCATGGGAGAGCTGAGCGCCATGGAAAGGCTCATCGAGCTGTCAGACGCTTATGCGCTCAACCTCCTGCTTCCGCTCGGCATACTGCTTAGGACATTCAAGATAACAAGAGGGGGAGGGGGATTCCTCATAGCTCTGGGCATCTCGCTGCACATAATGCTTCCTGCGGGAATCATATTCAATGAGATGCTGGTGGAGACGTTCCACACAAGCGGCGACCCGCGCGCTGCGGACTACTCCGAGACAGGAGGGGATGTGGAGATACCTGAATGCGACCCGGGAGACACAGGAGAAGACAATGAGAACAGTGCTGTAACGGCTTACACAAGGATGAGGGAATCGATACGGGACCATCTTTCGGTGATTCTGTTCAGGGCGACCCTCGGCCCTGTACTGGCATTGCTGCTGATGACTGCAAGCATAAGGACGCTGACATCCCTGGCAGGAGCAGAGGTTGACGTCAGCGCAATATCGAGGTTTGTATAATGGCGGATGCGGTGATATGTACAGAAGCGTTCGGAAGCTTCTTCAACGATACCATACTGCCACTCACAGGGCTGGGCGCCATTGTCACAGGAGTACTCATAGGCCTTGCATTCATGGTAGGGAGGGCCATAGCAAATGCGAAGCTGACCACATGGGCCAAGACAGAACTCCTCCAGGTCATCATATCAATCGCTACAATCTTCTTCCTGCTCACCATGGTCAACGCATTCTGCATCATAAACATGGGCGAGGTGGCCTCGTTCTTCGAGGCTGTTGAAGACCCGCATGACCTCAGCCTGTACGATGCTGCCCAGACATACCTGCACGAGGCAGCCCTTTATTCCCATAATGCGATGACTGTCGTCAGGTACCATCTTGAAGCATATACGATACTTGCGTACCTGAATGCATTCCTCTGCGATTTCAATGTAGGCGGTGTAGGGCTGGGCTGCTGGTTCGGCTATTCAGGAGAGAACGTGCAGCCGGTAGGGGGCTACGGGGCCATAAACGCAGCCCTCAATATTTTCTTCAATTCAAGCATAATAGCGCATCTGTCCGCGCTCAATTTCCTGTTCATCCTGCTGTTCGTCTACAAGGGATTTGTTTTCCTGTTCCTTCCGATGGGGATTTTCCTGCGCTCGATGCCTTACCTGAGGAGGTTCGGGGCGCTCCTGATAGCAGTCGCGCTTTCATTCCTCATAGTATACCCCCTGATGCTCAGCATATTCTACCTGATGGGGGACGTGCTTGTGGACAGGCCTGGCGGAGGCCAGTGCCTGGCCTGCGCCAGTCCGTGCGCCGACTGCTATGTGCCTGAGGATGGCCTGAAAGAATATCTTGATGAGACTGTCTTCCCTGACCTGGAGAATACAGGGGTCATCCAGAGCATGGGCTCTGTGCTCCTTGAATCCATAAGCTTCGGGACACAGGACACCGATGCCCTGATAAGGGAGATGTATTTCCCTGACGGCGCAGACACGGGTGGAGCAATCATGTTCGCAGCATATGCATTCATAGCGGCTGTCTTCCTTCCAACGACAGCCCTGCTTGCCACAATAGCAAGCATCTCGTACATAGCAAGGCTTTACGGTGAAGAAATAAATTTAAGTAGAATAACCCAGTTGGTATGATTATGGAGATGTTGCTGTTTTCAATCGAGAGCTTTTTCGGCGATACAATCGGCGGGGAGAACTGGCAGGCTGCCTGGCTGCCGCTCTGCATCCTGGCAGTGCTGACATCCATGATAATATACACTATGCTCCTAATGCTCGGGAGGGCATTGTACCTGAAAGAGCTTGAGAGCTTCGCGAAATCTGAGATTCTCCAGACGGCCGCGACAGCATTCATGGCGATATTCCTGGTCGTGATGGTCAACAGCGCCATGGTGCTCACATCGCAGTTCATAGCAGGCGATCTGACATGCGGAGGGGAAGCTATACATATCCCCTACGCCCAGGAAGGGGAGATTGAAGAGGGAGCCGCGGCCATGGATGCCGCATTCGGAGCTATAAGATGCAGGCTGCAGACAAGGGCAGTGGAAGTGGCGACCATACAGGGCAATCTGGCGAAAGGCGCATGGCTTGATTTCAACAGGCTCAACATGGTGGCCAGCCTCTTCGGGATAACGTTCTTCAAGGGAGACTGGTTTGACTCTTTCTATTCGCCTGCAGAGCGGAAGCGCATAACGAACAATCTTGCGACAGTGATGCTCATAGGTCTCAATGCGCAGTCCGCCCTGCTGGATTATGTGAAGGTGAACATGCTGCATGTCTTCATCCCTGTAGGCATACTGCTGCGCAGCTTCTACTTCACGCGAAGCGTCGGCGCCCTGTTCATATCAATGGGCATAGGGATGTATTTCATATTCCCTATATTCTTCGTGCTGCTTGACCCCGGCTTCACTGCTGCATCCCCGCCGCTTGAGACGCTTTCAGGACCTACACAGCAGGTATACTGCTATCCAACGATGTCGACAACCCTTTCCATGGTCCAGAGCATAGAATCAGAAGGGGGCAATACCATAGCAAACCTGCAGATGGACCAGCTCAACAGCGACCTGTCCAAAGCATATGTATCACTCATACTCCATCCCCTAATCGCGTTCTTCCTCACAATGGTATTCATAAAATACATAATGACAGTGCTCGGCGGAGACACATACGAGCTCACAAGAATGGTTTCAAAAGTGGTGTGAATGAAGAAAACGTTGATACTGGTTGCAGTCGTCCTGATGGTTGCCGGATGCCTCAATCCGATAAAGAAGCTGGGGTGCTGCCTGCAGGAGCATATTGAGGACGGCTGCATGCTTTACAATACGACCACATTCACTGAGAAGAACATGTTTGCGGAGACAGTTCCCGGAAGCTGCGACAATCCTGACATGGGGACAGAAGGCCACTGCAATGTCTCCATAGGAGGCAAGTATCACCTGATACCCATCTGCACCCAGGATGACCTGGTGCCGTGCGTGGACCCGAACTGCACCGCCATGATATGCGGCGATTTCGCATACAAGCCTAGGGTGGCTCCCGGAATCTCAAGCACAGATGATGCTGCGGAGCAGGGGACGCCGGTGAACCTTGAGGACGAGGCGGCCGCCAGGTTCTACAAGGCCCAGTGCAGGTTCCTTCCCATGGATGCCGACCTGAGGACAATCATGAGAAGCTCGAAATCGCAGCTCAACGTATTCAGGACAGGGGTCGGCGGCTCATTTGACGAGTATGACCAGTACAGGTTCTACTTCCCTATGTCCGACCAGTTCTGCGCCGTGAACCCACAGGGCTTCGTTGACAGGTACATGAACTACATCGACCCTTCCGCAGATGAGCCTTATGACCCCGCGGATGAGACTGAAGGCATAACAGAGAACTGCTTCGATGATGATAATGCGCCTGCCTGCATATCATATCCTGAAGGGTCGACTTTTGATTTCGACTTTGGATTCACGACAGTCCCGGTTAGCACGGTAATGCCGGAAGAGAACAACTACAAGTTCAGGCATTATGCGGTATGGAATGTGCCCACAGAGTTCTGGCCCTTGAAGATCGGAGAGCAATACCTCTATGTATACAACAGCAGCAATGGATGGAACTCCTATCACAAGGAGATAGACAAGGGATACTACAAGAGGCAGCTGTCCATCGCATACGGCGGCGAGATATTCGAAGGCGAATCTGAAACAGGAAGGGCGCCGTTTGAATGCGAATTAGGGCAGTCGCAGTGCTATTCGGGCACATGCAGCATAGAGGATTACACAAGGTCGGTGATGGTGAATCTTGACGGTGAGGATGTCATCACCGACTGCTTCACAGCGAATGACCAGTACGGAATAAACAGGGTGTTCTGCCCGCCGCTGAAAGACATAGACACCTCAGACCCTGACGACCCGCCTGACAGGACATACGGCAAGGTCAAGGTGATGCCTGTCTACATGTCATACAATGCAGCCCCTCCTGATGATTACGAATACCCTGAAGGGGAAGCTTATAACGGAGTAAACACCTACATAGACTGGGAAGGGAGAGGCGGCGATTACGGGGAGATGATGGAGATGGCCTCGGGCGATGACAGCCTGTTGCGCACCTGGTGGGTGGTCTGGAACGAAAACAGCGAAAGATTTGACAGGTGGACAGGGGCGCGCAAGGACGTCACAAACACCGTGGAGGTCGATTTCGGAACCTCGAAAGTAGAGAGACGTGACTGCGAGGAGCACTTTCCGGATAGCGATTCTGAGGTCGAGGATTTATGCCCGAGCGTGACAGAAGCGTCCAGCGGGCCTCCTGCAGGTGGAGCATTGTTCTTCGGGAAGATAGAGGGGGATGAGCTGCAATACGGCGGCGAGACGATAATAGGCTATGCGCTCGCATCATCTGAGTCAGAATTCAAGGACTGGATGCTTTACGAAGGGTGCGAGATGACAGAAGATGATTACATAATGGTTGATGTGAAGGACAGGGACAACTGGGAGAATGTGGCACGCGCATTCGAGCCATATTTCATGCAGAGATTCAATGCCATGATGCAGACGGGAGGATGGGATGACGGCTGCGGAAAGCACATAGACACGCATGACGTCATAATGTCGAACCTGCCCTGGGTCCTGGGCTATGAGAAAGGGCACAGGGCATCGAGCAACCTGCTGAGATGGAGGAAGAAGGTCAGCGGCGACTGGAAGAGCAGGGGAGGGCGCCTGCAATACTACCACAGTTCACCCATATCTTATGCGATAGCAGAGAGGAACACTTACGATGAGACCATGAACCCGAAAGGAGTCGACACAACCAGCTGTGAGATGAGAAAGACCGAAACCAGTGAGAAAAAGGATAGTTCCATCAACAGGCAGGTGCGGGTCGGAGCTGCTGCCAGCAGGTATATCTTCCTCATAACATATGACGGCGATGGCGGCATGGGAAGCTGTGAAGTTGACAAGAACACTTTGAAGCCTGTTGTGAGGGACTTCGGATGGTGCGAACCCTGCACCTCATCAACGCTCGCATATCAGAAAATAACGGCGCCACATGAGACCCCATACGCGCCCTCGATTTACGCAGACAGCGAAGAGCCGGACGTTAGGGACCAGATATGCAACTACACAGAGGCAGAGAACGTATCATGCTTCCACCCCTACATAACAGACATGTCTGATTACAGCGAAGATTTCGGGATAAAAGGCGCGCCCAGGACAGAGCCCAATGCAGCCATAATGAAGCTCAGGCTGGGCAACTATATGAAATCAGGGGTGCTTCCTGTCCTTGACCTCAGCTCTGACAGCAACTGGGAAAAGGACGACGTCAATGTGACGACCCCTTACTGCTGGGAGGAGTGCGAAGGCGAGGATGATGCCGAGGTATGCTGGGAGGAATGCATGACCATACTTGTGAATTATACTAACTATGACTTCGAGCCCCTTATTGGGCGCATGGGCGCTGCTGTCATCATCGTTGAGAGAGTCTATGATGAGGAGGATGCCATAGAGAAAGGCCCTGAAATAATAGAAAGGGCCTCCCAGGTGAGGGGGAGATGCTTCGGCTGCCTCACCGCATTCCATGTCGAAGACCAGGATTCTGTAGAGGAATTCAATGATACCATAAAGGCAGTCCTGCTTCCTAGCGTCATGAACCTGATAGACATGGTAACGTTTGATTATGACGTATCTGAGCACACTGACGTCAGCGCGGATGGCGCTGAGGCCGTAGTTGATGATATGATATCCTACGGCCACACAGCACTGCATAGCAAGAACAAACCTAGCATGATAACCGACTTCAGCGTGTCGAGCGATGACCCATACTGGGATGAGGACAACTATGAGGAACTGTTCAATGCAATCGTGCTGAAGCAGGGGGAGATGATAAAATCAGGCATCGTAGGTATCATATATATGCCGGCAAGGGGCAGCGCGTCAGGTACAAGCCTGGTGGATGCCCCAGACGACAGCAGCATAGGCGAGAAGAAACCTAAATTCTGCGCAATGCAGGGCGCGCTGGAGAGGATGGCGGCCACCGCTCCGACCACTGTGTTTACCAAGACCACAGCGCTTGAGGAAGTGGAGTGCACGCCGTGTGAGATATATGACCTGAGCCCTGGCGGAGACTGCACAATCTCCAACCCACTGGAATGCGACGACGGCTTTGAGTGCACAATGCCGGACAGCCCCATCTCTGGCAAGGATTACAAATGCCCCTCCGATGTCGTTACCATTGACTGCCCGATATGCAGCGAGATGGGAGGTACCTACCACTGCGAAAGGACGTGGGCAGACGGCAGTATCGACGAACTTGACGGCGACATGAGCGAGATAACATCAGACATCTACCAGGACGTACTGGGAGGATTCCCAAGGCCTGAGAAATGCTGCCTTTATAACGCAGCCAGCGAGTCCAGGTACAGCTACACAAAGGAGCTCTACCAGACCCCGGTGAACCTTCCGATTGTGTTCCCCAAGGCAGGCCACATGGACCTTGACTGCGGAGTCGGCACAAGCCCCTCAGAGCTCGGGGAAGTCAGCACATTCTGCAGCATTGAGGAAACTCCGATAAAGGATTACGACATAGAGTGCACTCGCGGCTGATAGCATGGGTCTGGGAGATTTTCTTGGCAATCTGCTGAAAGGAGGGAAAAGAGCCCGCAAGGGGCAGAGCTACAAATGCCCCAACTGCGCGGAGACAGTCAACCTTTCCATGGAGCGCTGCCCCAAGTGCGGTGTCAGGATAAAGAGCATGTTCCGCAGGAAATGCCCAAGATGCAAAACACTGAATGAGCTTGATATAAAGAAATGCAAGAAATGCGGTTATGACTTCGAGGCAGAGTCCCAGAGGTCCAAGAAGACATATTATATGTGCCCAAGGTGCAATTACAGGATGGAGACATTGTATACAAGATGCCCCGCATGCAATGTGCGCCTAGTGTGATATCATGGAACCGGCAGAATCTTTCAAGCAGGAGAAAAAGATGGAGGAGAAGGACGAGACCCCGAAGGCCAAATTCATCCATCTGCTTGACGAAGAGGAAGTAGAGGTAAAGAAGCTTGAGGACAGCGACATCGAGGAAAGCGTGAAGGTCATGAGGAAATGCGCATTTGACGTTACAGAGGGCGAAGTGAAGAGCATAGTGGATTACGGAAAGAGCTTTGGTGCGACGGTGAACCGCATGCTCATAGGGGTCGGCCTCTCATGGCCTGCAAGGCTTGACGCAGAGACCATGACCATAATAAACGGCGAGGCCAATGCCCTCTATCTTGAAGACCCTGCGGTGCTCCTTGCATATGAGGGCAGGGGGATACGGAGAATCCTGCTCAAGGAAAGGGAGAAGGAGGCTGCCGAATCAGGGCTGAAATACTCAATAGGATATCTTTACGAGGATGTGCCGAAAGGCAACATATCAGCATACATAAGGGAAGCAGGGAGCCAGCTGGAGAAATTATACCTTTCTGAGGAATATGAGTTCCACAGGACAGACCGCGGGATACTGGCGTTCAAGAGGATAAGCTGAGCAGGACATCATAGAATCCGAGCGCTTTCATCTTTTTCCTGATTTTTGCCAGACTCTTCGCTAATTTCACAATCTCTGTCCTGCCTGCGGTTATGTGGAGCATCTTTCCTTCTGCCAGCACAGAAGCTTTCCTTATCCCGAGGTCCTTGAGGATTTTCCCGGCCTTTTTCAGCTGTTCCTTTGAAGTGGGTTTCCTGCCATAGAGGCTCCTGGCTTTTGCAAGCAGAAGCTCCTCTGCAGCAGTAAGGTCCGTATCAGGCCCTTCATTATCCGGGCCGGCTTCGGCCTTGGTCAGGATTCTTGCGACCCTCCTTGCTATTGAAAGCTCCTCTTTGGGATATGTGCGGGAAAGAACCGCTACGGATATCGATTCCTCATCAAGCTCCTCGCGGAAAATCCTGAGAATGAAAGAACTGTCCATCTCCTTGGATGGGAGGACCTCCGCCTTGATCTTGCTGATTTTTTTCTTGAATCTGCGTGGCTTTTTCGCTGGTTTTTTGCTCATGGGGATATTGTCGACAAATACGTTTATTAATATACCACGAGAGAAAAAGGCATGAGGCTCCTCATTCTTCTATTTCTGCTTGCCGCAGCTGCTTTTGGATGCGAAGGCACAGTGAGCCAGTATGTCCCTGCGATAGTAGGGAACGGAGGCGGACTGATAGAGGTATCGATAAGCCTTGCCCCAGGGGAAGGCGATGTCTATGCGAAGACATACCCGCATACCGGCATGGACACCCAGCAGTCCATGGAGCAGGCAGTGGATTATGCATATCTGCTGGCTGATGATGCTCCAGTATGCAATGTTATGTTCAAGTTCGAGGAAAGCGCGGGCTATATAGAAGGGCCCAGCGGAGGCGCGGCCTTCACTGTGATGACATATGCACTGCTCGAGAACAGGAGCATGAGGTCTGATGCCATAATAACAGGCACGATAAGCCCGACAGGGGATGTAGGGCCTGTGGGGGGCACATATGAAAAGGCCAAGGGGGCGGCCGCGGTAGGGGCAAGATATTTCATAACGCCTGTCAGCGGCCTTTATGAGGCCCTGGTCCTGAGGAATATCGAGGAGGAAAGCGGCATCATCGTGCTTGAGGCCGCCAGGGTCGAGGACATCATAGGGTTCATGATGGAGAACAAGAGCATAGAGCAGGTTCCGCTTGATGCAAGAAAGCGTGAAATCCCGGAGCTCCCCTCCTACGAGGTGCCTGAGCTGGAGCCTTTCATACCTGTAGCAGAGAGGATGATTGAGCTTGAAAGGAACATAACTGAATCAATCACAGGCAATGACAATGAAACGGTTGTGATAAGGGAATTTTACGATAATGAGGCTGAAAGGCAGGATGCACTGCTGGAGCAGGGCTATGCGTTCAGCTCTGCAAACGAAGCATTCCTCAATTACATAGACATAGGGACCATCGCGGCCATATCAAAGAACAGTATTGACCTTCCAAGGAAAAAAGGTGAGGTAGGAATATGCCTCACAGGAATAGAAAGGCCAGACATGACAGATGTGAACTTCGAATGGATAGTAGGCTCCCGGCTGAGGGAGGCATGGGCATATGGGAAATACAATGATACAGAGATAGAAGGCCTGCTGACCGATGAGAAGTATGCCGCCTACCATGAGCTCATGTACGGGGATGCATGGTGCAATGTCGCGAAGAGCCTTATAGCAGAGGCGCCTGAGGGAGGCAGCAGGATAAATGAAACTGTCTGGAAGGAGCTGGCAGAGGAGAAGATAGATGAGGCAGGGAAAATGGCCTCCAAGAAGGATATGCTCTCAAGGCTTGAAATCGCAGAGAAATCATTCGATAAAGGGTATTACGGGGCAGCCATATTCGATGCTGTCTATGTCATAGAGATGGAGCGCTCTGACCTTGATATCATAAACGAAGCTGTGACAGAAGACAATGTTGAGGAGATGCTGGATGAGGAGCGCACCTCGCTGTGGGGCGCTGTATACCAGTCGCATGCGGCCTTCCTTTATGAGATTGGTGAAATCAACGTCGCTTATACCACGCTCAGGCTTGCAAAAGGCCTTGACAGGGCAGTGGATGAGATGAAAGAGCTGCTCGAAGAGGAGCCGGAGGAGGCCGTTGAAGAGATTGAGATGCAGGAAGAGACTGACAATATCCTGCTCGGAGCTTTCATCATATCACTCTTTTTATTTATTATCGTCATAATTCTAATCAGGCGAGCTTATGGAAGTGAGCGTAAAAGATATGGCAAAGCTAATAGAGCTAAACAAAAGAAAGGCAGAGCTTGAATTCAAGAAAGAGGTATACGGGGAGGAATGTGAGGCTGAGATGAAGGAGATATCAGCCCTGCCTGGCATCATCAAAAAAGCAGAGAAGGCAGGCGTAGAGCTTATTTACCCGCGTCAGGACAAGCTGGAGGAGATGGGCGAAAGGCTGAAGGAATTCTCCCCCCAGCAGATAAAGGATGGCCTTGCAGCCAAAAGCGGCGATGCTTACGGGCTACTGCATGAGAGGGGCATAATCGTAAAGGAGAATTACAGGAACCGACTTGAGATAGCAAAGCTGTGCGTCATTGTCTCCATGCTGAATGCAGATGAGAAGAACGCTGTTTCAAGGGCTGTGCGCACAGGGGCTGTTGCTGAGGCCATAGCCATAAGCACCCTCAAGGCCGATGCGGTTGAGAGGCTCGCCACTTTCATGCGCAGGTGCGGGATAAACTGCACCGCCGGCGAAGAAGGGCTGAAGCCCAGTGACAGCGCAGAGAAGAAGGAAGTCTGCATGGATATGTCGAACAAGAAGGTCTGGATAACCGAGGATATGAAGGACGAGCTTGATGAGAACCTTGGAAAGCTGAAGGATGTCAATTCGAAAATCCAGCTGATAAATGCAGAAAGGTACATAAAGAAATTCAGCGATGAGGAGGAAAAGAATTTCGAAGAGCTTCAGAATGAATATCTCAATCTCCTGAAAAAGCAGGATGAGTTACTGAAGGATTTCAATGAGGAGGAGAAGCTCTCTGTGAAATCCTAGAGATTCTTCCCCATGTAATATCCTGAAACAGAGTATCCGTGCTTCCTGTAGTATTCCCTTGCCCCTATGCCGCTTATTATGAGAATCTTTTCTTTTCCTGAATCCTTTGCATTATCTTCCGCTTCTTTGAGCAGTGCTGCGCCGATGCCGCGGTGCTGGACCCTGCCTTCTTTGCTCAGGGGGGCCTCGGAACCGTAGACATGCAGCTCCCTGACGAATGCTGTCTCCCCTGGGACCATCCTCAGCCTCAGGAATCCTGCTATGATGCTCTCTTCATTCTCGGAGGAGAGGAATACCTCTTTCCCTCCGCTTGCCTCATATTCAAATCTCCTTATGCTGAAATCAGCAGGTTTGACACATCTGTCCTTCACTTCCCTGTACCTGATTTCTTCTGGTGCGATGCCCTTTTCCCTGATTTTCTGCTCCACAAGCTCCCTGAGGTTGCTCTTCTTCACGCCTGAGCCTATCCTTCCTGCAGGTATGTCGCGCTGTATGCGCATCACCCTCACGTATTTCGGTATATGGCGGTAGAATTCAGAAATCGCCTCTGCCGCATCCTCTGATGAGTAGGGCTGGTATTTGCCTTCCTGCACCCATCTGTGCAGGACGGTCCCCCCGACAGCAAGCGTGGGGTATATCTTGAGCATGTCTGGCCTGAAGCTGCTGTCTGCGAACAGCCTCTTCACGAATGCGGCGTCTTTTTCTATTGATGAGCCGGGGAGGCCCGGCATCACATGATAAAGAACCTTGAATGCTGCATCTTTCAGGCTTTTTGTTGATTGGATTACATCTTCCACGGTATGTCCGCGGTTGACAAGCCTGTAGATTTCGTCATCAGCATGCTGCACCCCCAGCTCGACACGAGTCGCGCCATAGGAAAGCATCTCTTCTACATACTGCCTGCACATGTCAGGCCGTGTCTCTATGGTAAGGCCCACTGCACGGTGCTCGGCGGTTTCATTCTCTTTCAGGGCCGCTTCCAATGTATCCGCCCTTCTGCCGTTCAGGCCTTCATAGACGCCTTTTATGAAAGACTCCTTGTAGGATCCATCCATCCCGAGGAATGTTCCCCCCATTATGATTACTTCGCATTTGTCTGCAGCATGGCCGCCGCCTTCAAACTGCTTCACCCTGTTCACAGTCTGCAGATAAGGGTCGAAGGAATGATGCCTGCCCCTTAATGCGGCAGGCTCGAACCCCACATAGCTCTTTGCGGCAAGTCCTGTGAAAGGACAGTAGACACAGGCGAATCTGCAGGAGTCCTGGGGCTTCACCATGACAGCTATGGGCGTTATCCCAGACATCGTCCTTGAAGGCTTCTTCAGCAGAAGCCCCCTTATCCCAGGGGTAAGGCTGGACTTAGGGAATCTTGCAAGAATCTCAGGGTTCCGTATCATTGAGCGGATGCCGAACTTCTTGCTTGCTTCGCGCTTGATTAGCTCAAGGTTTTTCTCCCCTGATATGATACGCTCTATGATATAGTCTACGGCCTCTTCTCTCATCAGGATAAGATTGGGAGCTTCAGTTTAAATTAACCGATGAAATTCGATATCAGGCCTGCAAGCGCATATATGGGGAGCTCGAATATAGGGAATATCAAGGCCCCGTTGTTTGTCGCACGGTAATCCCCGAAAAGGTCCGACTGCACTGAGAGCGTGACGTTCTTCTCATCCGCTATGTTGCTGCTTGCCAGGGAGACGACCTTGATTGTGGCCTCGTAATCCTCCTCTTCAGTCCCTACAATCTCATATGTTATCGTCTTTGTGCTCTTGGGAGGGACGAATACCTGCTTCCTGAACTCCCATTTCTTGGGGCCTTCTGCGCTGACCTCAAAGACATCGCTTGTAGATGCCTTGTTCAGGATGGTTATGGAGAACTTGGCGGGCTGCCCGGGCCCTGCGGTCCTGTGCTCGGGCGAGACGTCGAAGTCCATCACATCCCATGTCACCCTGATTTTCACCGTGAAGGTCACATTGCCAAGCTCCTCACCGTTGAACTCGTCTATGACCTTCACTTTTGCCGTGTAATCGCCTTCAGGGGCATTAGGGTCTGCTGTTATCGTGACCTGCAGGGGATTCTGGTATAATTTGCTGTCAGTGGATTTCCATCCCGGGGGAAGGTCCTCTGCCACAGCCTGGTCGTATGTGCCCCCGATGCCACGGACTCCTCCGCTTGTCACTATTGGGTCCACAAGTATCGAGACCGTCTGCCCCGGCCCTATGGTGCCGAGGTCGATGACATCATCCTCATCAACCCCTGCAGTGACTGGAGAGACAACGCTAATGGAAAAGGATAAGGAAATCAGAAGTATTGATGCAAGAAAGGCTTTCCCTAGCATGCTCCTACATCACTCTTAAGAATTAAAAAGCTCTTGCTTGGGCCTATAACCTGATGGGCCTCTTGTTCTGCGGCTTTGATTTCATGTCAGGCTTGCGGAGGTCCTTGATGCCGAGCACATTCCTTGGTGAGAGGAGCCTCTGGGCAAGCGCACCTTCCAGCTGCGGGATTATGGAATGGGGTTCGCCCTGCTCTTTCTTCCATTTCCCAAGGCTTGCCTTTCCTTTCTTTCCTAATAGCACATCAGCGACAAGCACTTCCTTTGCTGCAGGGGAGCGGTCGAAGAGGAACAATGTCGGGGTAGTGGGGGCATCTCCGTTTGTGTCTGCCTGGTCTATCTGCGTAATCCTGCCGAAGCCCATGCCTTTCAGCTGCTTCCCTGTCGGCTGCTCAGTCCCGAAAAGAAGGGCGACCATATCTGACTGCTTAAACTCTGGCCTCTTCCCTATGATTATGAAAGCCTTATCCATATTGTCGCCTCTCAACACAGCTCTTTTTGTTATAAAATATATAAATCTTGCGTTATTCGAAGGTCATTCTGCCGAATTTTATGAAACGCGGTTTCTCCTGCTCCAAATCCACAATTGCGATGGCAAGCTCCTTGCGCAGCCTGCCTGCAGCCTCAAGAGAAGGGAGGAGCTCTTCTGTGCTGCATCTCCAGTCCTTTGGCACAACCTGGAGGAGATAGTATGTCTTGTCTTCACCGGGCCTGTAGCCCTTCCTGTGCACGCGCAGGTAGCCTGTGCCGTCAAGGCTCGGCCTTACAATGTATCCGCGGTCGCGCAGGTATTTTATCACATGGTATTTCTCTCTGGGAAGCTCATCCTTTGCATGCTCCAGGAGCTTCTCTTTCTCAACAGGGAGGACTCCCCGGTCTGCGAAATAGGCCGCCTCAAGATAGGTTATCTTCGTCTCCTCGGCCTCCTCCACGCCTGCGCCCAGGCTGCGGAGCTTCAGGATGAGCTGCTTATCTTTGATTATCAGGTAATCTTCTGCAAAATCCATCATCTGCCTCTCTTGCCTGATTTCCCTTTTATCTTCTTGATTATTGTCTCAAGGTCGCGGCGGCGCATGACCTTTATGTGTATTGCCATGAATGAGCCTCCGGCAGTGTCAATCCTCAGGGTCCCGACCCCGAAAAGGCGCTCTGCGAATGTCTGGTTGTAGCCTGATTCGCTTATCCTGCTGTATGGAAGCGAAGTGGTGTGCTGGGATATTATCCCCACCTGGTAAGTGATGCTGTCATTTTCCAGTGTAAGGATGCGGTACTGGGCCATGATGAAGAGAGTCATTATCCTAAGGATGACAGCTGCCCAGATTAGGATAACGGCAATAACTATGAGCGGCCCAAGGAAAAGCATTAGTATGAACATCACGATTGATATTATTATTCCGGAGATGAGCACATTCAGTGCGCTGACTATGGGGAACGGGTGGAATGACTGCGGCATGGAGAGTCCCTATGCCAAAGATTATAAAAATCATGACGCAAGGGTAAGCATATGCTCATTATATTCACGGATGGCGCATCATTGGGAAACCCGGGACCTATGGGAATCGGCATAGTAGTCTACCGGGGTGAAATGCGCATAGAAGAGCTGAGCGAGTACATAGGGACAGGCACAAACAACATTGCCGAATACACCGCAGTCATCAAGGCCCTTGAGACAGCGCACCGCATAGGGGAGAGGGAGGTGCACATCAAGAGCGACAGCGAGCTTGTGGTAAGGCAGATGAACAATGACTACAAGGTGAAGGACATCAAGCTCAAGCCGCTCAAAAGGAAGATAGACAGCCTCTGCAAAGGCCTTGAGGTGCATTTCGAGCATATACCAAGGGACAAGAACAAAGAGGCTGACAAGCTTTCGAAAGAAGCTGCCAAATTAGGGAAGAAGAGGGGAGGACGTGCATATCAGGCAAAACTATGAGCTTGGGAAGTATATGACTTTCGAGCTCTCCAAGAAGAAGCCGGTGCACGGCTGGTTCTGGTATAAAGAGGGGTTCGCCCCTGAGATTGTTGAGCATGCGATAGGGAGCTCAAGTCCGAAGACAATCCTTGACCCGTTCTGCGGAGTAGGGACCGCATTGCTGGCAGCAAAGCAGAAAGGAATCGACTCGGTGGGGGTTGATGCATCACCTCTTGCCGTGTTCATATCAAAGACAAAGACGGATGATTACAGCAGAGAGGATATCGAAGCGGTCAAAGCATTCCTTGCAAGGAAGCTTGAGCCGAAGAGGCTTTCTGAGAGGCTGGCTGAGCATCCTTTGAAATGGGAATTCGAACTGTTCGGGCCCCGCGCAGCATTCCCCAAAAGAAACTATGGCCAGATACTTGCCATGCGCGATGCGATAGAGCAGGAGGAAGGCAGGGCGAGGAATCTTTTATTGCTCGGCCTTCTCTCAATACTGCCCCAGGCAAGCATAATCGTGAAGGACGGAGGAGTGCTGAAGATAAATAAGAGCAAGAGGGCTCTTCCTGCAAAAGAGATATTCAGGAGGAAGATGAAGAGGATGCTGAAGGACCTTGAGGGAAGAGAGGCATACGGCCATGCGCCGAGAGTCTTCCTTGGCGATGCAAGGGCGCTTGACATCCCTCCGGAAAGCATAGAGCTGATAGTGACATCGCCTCCTTACCTGAACAACATAGACTATTCCAAGATATACGGGCTTGAGCTGAGCCTTCTGCACATGAGCAGGGCAGAGGCAGAGGAAGTCAGGATGCGTGCTGTGCGCTCGTTCATAGGAAAGAAGATGAAGGTGCAGGAGATGCCTCCCGAAGTCGGGGAACTTGGATACAAGATACCTGTCATAGGGACGTACTTCAAGGATATGGAGCAGGCAATTGTTGAGATGCACAGGGTCCTTAAATCAGGCTCAGAGGCGCATATAGTTGTATCAAACTCGGTGATACATGAGACGCATGTGCTTGTGGACGAGGTGCTTGCTGAAATCTCTGAAAGGATAGGCTTCACTGATGTTGAGATAATAGTGGGCGCAGAGCGCATAGCCGATGTGAGGCCGCAGAGGATAAAGACAAGGGAAAGCATCGTGAAAGTGAGAAAAGGAAAGGGTTAAGAAAAAATCCAAACACTAGGAGAGGATTATGCTAATCGGAATAGTTGGAAAACCATCGACGGGCAAATCAACATTTTTCATGGCGGCCACTTCAGCCACTGTGGAAAGGTCTCCGCGCCCTTTCACAACCATAAAGCCTAATCATGCAGTAGGGTATGTAGAAGTAGAGTGCGTTGACAAGGAATTCGGCAAGAAATGCGACCCAAGGACAGGCTTCTGCATAGACTCAAGAAGGTTCACACCTGTAGAGCTGCTTGATGTCGCGGGGCTTGTCCCTGGCGCGCATGAAGGAAAAGGTTTGGGGAACAAGTTCCTTGATGATTTGAGGCAGGCCGATGTCCTGATACACATAGTCGATGCCAGCGGCTCCACCAATGAGGTAGGGGAGAAGGTTTCTCCAGGAAGCTATGACCCCTGCAATGATGTGAGGTTCCTTGAGGAGGAGCTTGATTACTGGATAAAAGGCATCCTGGACAGGAACTGGAAAAAGCTTGAGAAGGATGCCAAGCACAAGAAGAAGAATGAGGATGTGTTCACTGAGCAGTTCAGCGGGCTTGGCATGACGCTTGAGATAATAGCAAAGGTGCTGAAAGAGCTCGCTCTTGCGGAAAAGCCCCTTGAGTCATGGTCTGAGGAGGACAAGATGAATTTCTCAAGGAAGATAAGGCACATAGGCAAGCCCACCATAATAGCGGCCAACAAATGCGATTTGCCACACGGCTGGGAGAACTACCAGAAACTGAAGGAGGAATTCCCTGATTATCTTGTCGTGGCATGCTCTTCAGAGGCTGAGATTGCCCTGAAAGAGGCTGCGAAGCATAAGTTCATTGATTATATACCAGGAGACAAGACATTCACTGTGAAAGCAGAGATAAGCGACCAGCAGAAGAAAGCCCTTGATGTCCTGAAGGAAGTCTGCGACAAATATGAAGGCACCGGAGTGCAGAAATGCCTTAACGCAGCAGTGTTCGATTTCCTCCATTACATAGCGGTATTCCCCGGCGGTGTAGGCAAGCTTGAGGACAATGAAGGAAATGTTCTTCCCGACTGCTTCCTCATGCCTCCAGGCACCACGGCGATAGATTTCGCATTCAAGCTCCACAGCGACATCGGAGAGGGATTCATCAAGGCAATTGATGTCAAGAAAAAGCAGGTCATAGGCAAGGAGCATGTGCTCAAGCACCGCGATGTCGTGGAAATCGTATTCAAGAAGAAGTGATATTGTGATAATAGTATTGTCGACATACCCGGACAAGGAAAAGGCTGAAGATGCTGCGCAAAAAGCAGTGGAAAAAGACCTTGCGGCATGCGTGAACATCGTGAAGGTAGAGAATTCAGTCTACAAATGGAAAGGGGAAACAGAGAAGCACCCTGAATACCTGCTCATCATGAAAACAGCTGAGAAGAGATACTCAGAACTTGAATCATTCATCAAGGAGCACCACCCATATGAAGTGCCTGAGATAATATATTATGAGATAAAAGGCGGCAATAAGGATTACATAGACTGGGTTTCAGGCCGTTGAAAGGCTTTTTATCGTCCCGCTTGATTTCAGGGACACTAGACGTGCTTCAGAACCGTCAAGGGATGATACAAGCGCCAGGAAGCCAAGCATCTTCTCCAGATAATCCCTTTCACACCTCAGGATGCCCTTTTTTGTGGATGGGTCGTACTCCATAAGTTTTAGAGCGGCATGTGAAATGCCGTATTCTCCGAAGAATCTGAGTGCCTCTGCATAGATTGCATGCTTCAGGCTCTTTTCGTCCATTTCAGGGCCCTGAAGCTCAAAGAGTATGTAGCGCCTGTCCAGTGCGCCGGCTTTTGTCATGGAAGGGATTTTATTCAACGTTTTTAAAGGGTTTAGCGTAAGACGATAGTATGGAAAAAGTACTCATTATAAGCGGGAGCAAAAGCGATGCTGAGATAGTGCAGAAGGCAGAGGATGTGCTCAAGACTTTCGGAGTCCAGTACAGGACCGAGGTGGCATCAGCGCACAGGAATCCTGAAAAGGTGGAGCAGCTTGTGCAGGAAAGCACAGCAGACGTATTTATTGCCATTGCAGGCCTGAGCGCAGCACTTCCCGGCGTGGTCGCCTCAAAGACCACGAAGCCCGTCATAGGAGTGCCTGTGGAGGCAGCCCTAGGAGGGCTGGATTCCCTGCTTTCGATAGCCCAGATGCCTCCAAATGTGCCTGTTGCGGCCGTTTCAATCAACGGAGGCAAGAATGCAGGCATACTGGCAGTGCAGATCCTTGCACTGGGCGACTCTGAACTCGAGGCAAAGCTCAAGGATTTCAAAGAGAAGCTGAAACAATGAAAAAGATGCAAAAACCGGAATTCCATTTTCCGCCTATCCTGAAGAAGCTCAAGCGCGGAGGACCTGCAGTGACACTGCCGAAGGATGCAGGCCTTATCATAGCTTATACAGGCATAGGTAAGGACTCAAAGGTCATTGAGCTCGGCTCAGGCACAGGCTTCATGACGGTCCAGCTCGCCAATATAGCAAAGGAAGTAGTGAGCTACGAGAAAAGGGATGAATTCTTTGAGCTGGCGAAGGATAATGCAAAGAAAGCAGGGTTAACAAATGTTGAATTCAGGCACAGGGATGTGTTCGAAGGCATTGATGAGAAAGACGGGGCATGGGACCTTGTCTTCTGTGACGTGCCTGGAGCAGAGAAGACGGTCGAGATGGCTCACAAGGCATTGAAGAAAGAAGGCTTTCTTGCAGCACACTGCCTGCATGCAGAGCAGGCCAAAGCGCTGCACATGGCCGCAGAACAGGTATTCGGCGAAGTCTTCACCATTGAAGGCATTGTGAGAGAGTATGAAGCGCGCGAGAAGGGCTTCAGGCCGAAGCACTTCGGGCTTTCCCACACAGCATATCTTGTTTTCGCAAGAAAATGAATGTTTTAATTGATTATCAGAGTTGACAATAGGATGTGAGAATATGGCAGTAGTTGAAATCAAGAATGAAGGCAAGACGATTGAGGTTCCTGATGGTTCATTGCTTGTTGAGCTTGAGGGGAAATGCGGCCTTGTGTTCGCATGCAAGGTAGGGACCTGCGGCGCATGTAAGGTGAAGGTGCTTGAGGGTGCAGAGAATCTTGAGCCCCCCAATGATGCAGAGAAGACAGGGCTTGAGACATTCGGTGCCGGCCCATCGGAGAGGCTCCTCTGCCAGGCAAAGATAAAAAGCGGAAAAATCGTCATCGAGTACTAAATTTTCTTTTTTTTCCTTTCTCAGGAAGTTTTGATTAAACTTTTAACCTTGGCAGTACATAAGGAAAAGTTTATGCAGGAGTAGCGAAGGTCTTGAACTGATGTTCAAGATTCGCCACTCCAGCCTGAGGATAGACTCAGGAAGTTTTAGTTATGGCAAGAAACACCGTTTCTTGACTATCTTGAAAGTTTTTACTTTCAATGATAAGTTTTTAACATAAGTAAGGCATAAGGAAAAACTTATGCAGGAGTAGCGAAGCGGTCAAACGTGGCAGACTCAAGAGGCTTTTTGACTCATGCCCTTCCACGGCCAAAAACCCTGGAAAAAGGCCTGGGGCATTGCCATTATAGCTGCGTTATTTTCCCTTTCCAAACGCGGTTTGGGAAATCTGCTGGCTTAACGCGCGACGCTGCCAATGTATGGCAGCGGAGTGTGGGCTATGCGCCTTCGAAGGTTCGAATCCTTCCTCCTGCATTTTGCTCCATGGAAAGCGCTAAAATTCTTTTTTTCCTTTAACAGGGGCATGGAAACGAAAAATTCTATTGCAGGGAGGAGGTCGGTCCGCGATTATGAAGATAAGAAAGTTCCGGAAAAAAGCATCCAGGAAATCCTCAAAGCAGGTGCACTGGCGCCTTCTGCGATGCACAAGGAGCCGTGCAGGTACATAATTATCAAGGACAGGAAGAAGATAAGGGAGCTTTCAGAAAAGGTCAAGGACAAGGCAGGCCTGCTCGGCTTTGGCGCACGCATAGCAGAAAGGATGAAAGTGAAGGAGGATGCAATCTTCTACAGCGCCCCTCTGCTCATCCTCATAGTGGCTGAAAAAGACAAATGGGCAGAGACAGACTGCGCTCTTGCTGCCCAGAACATGATGCTGAGGGCCTATGACCTTGGGCTTGGGAGCTGCTTCATCGGATTCATGCGGCTAATCGAGGATGATAAGGAAACCATGAAGGAACTGGGAATAAAGGATTCCCAGAAACTCTACTGTCCTCTTATATTCGGCTATCCGAAAGGGAAGCAGAAAAAGGCAGACAGGAAGCCCAGAATCCAGAAAACGATTGAATGATTCCTATTTGAGGGCTTCGTCTATTCTCCTTGCAATTTCAGGAGGAATGAGGGAAGGCGGGCGCACATCGAACCAGTTGATTCTTGATGCCACGCTGACGCCGCAGAATTCCAGGATTGCCTTGTCAAAAACAGTGGAAGGCTCTTTGCCATAGGTCTTGAACTCTTCCTCGCTGCGGCCGAACGTATTTATTACGATTGCCTTCTTGCCTTTCAGCTTCTGTCTCAGAGAACTATCTTGAGGGTTAAATTCGTGGGCAAAGCCTGGAGAGAATATTATGTCTATGAATCCCTTCATGATTCCAGGAAGGCTGTACCACCAGACAGGGAATATAAAAACAAGGCTATCTGCCTTTGCTATCAGGCTCTGGTATTTCTCAACAAGGACCTTTTTCTCATCAGATTCCCTTGACAGCCTGAGCACAGGGTCGAAGCCGTCGGCATAGAGGTCTATCACCTCAAACTCCTTGAAAGCGCCTTTGAGCCTCTGTGTCACATGCTTCAGGATGGCGGCATTGTGGCTTTTCTCATTGTCCGGATGAGCGAATATTATTAGATGCATGGGAGTAACAGGACCTGAATTATTTTAAAAGCAAGGCAACAGTTCTATAGCATGGGCAAAGAAAAGGAAAAGGAAGCTGAAGGGGGATTCAACCTAACAAGCCTGAGGAAGCCGCTTCGCGGGCTCTCACTTGCTATTGGATTAATCGGCCTTTTCGTGCTTCTCATATTCTCATTCATGATAAATGATGGCCTTGACAGGACAGAGAAATCAATCCTGAATAATCTGGAAGAGACACGGCAGAACCTGATTGAGATAGAGGAAACCTTGGGGACACTGGAGGAAGGGATGGATTCTGCAGACAATGCAATAGAGACTCTTCAGAATTCCACAGGTCCCCTGTCTGAGGGGCTTAGGACAACAGGCGATGCTCTTGAAGTAACTGCAGTCGCCCTCTCAGTACTGGACATGGTCGGCGTTGACATATTCGGAGCGACCGAGAAATTCGGCGATGCTGCTCAATCAATGAAATCTTCAGCTGATGAGCTCAGCGAAGCTGCGGATGCATTCAAGAAGCAGAAGACAACGCTGAGGACGCTGAAGCAGGACCTTGCAAGGATAAAGCAGGGCATAGCATCGCAGAGGGAAACACTGGGAGAGACAAAAGCAGCGGTAGAGGATGTTTTCTCACTTGCAAGGCTGGCTAACATCTTCTTCTTTTTCGTGATTGCCAGCATGTTCGTGATGCTTATGCTGAACTCTGTTGCAGGGCTGGTTTAGCCGAAGATGCTCACTTCGGCCCATTTTTCCCCTGTATAGCCTGCAGCTACCTTCTCAACCCTTATGCGGTACTCATGGCCTTCAGGACTTGTCCACATCTCAGAACCTGAGGGGCATTTCACAAACTGGTATAATATCGAATAATTTTCCGCATCCAGTATGCTGAAGGCTCCGCAGAGGCCGTCGTATGCAGGCAGGACAGCGTCATCAAACACAAGTATGTAAGTGTCCTCTGCGAAAGAAAGGCCCTCTTTCCTCCTTGTCTCATTATCCTGTTCTGAGATTGTGATTTCGGCTTCAGAAAGCGGAACCTTGGTGCACTGGCCGGCAGTGCATCTTGCTGTGAAACTCTCATTGACCGCCCTCACTGCACATCCTGGAGCAGGGCCGCATTCCTCTTCAGAGGGGCAGACATCAACCCTTACGCCCTCAAACCATTCCTTATTGACGGCTTTCCATTTGCTCTCTGAATAATCGATGGCATCACATGCGGCTGCCCAGCAGCAGGAGAAGGCGTGCTCGCTGTTGACCAGAATGCAGTCCTCATCGCTTGAGCATGTGGCATCAAGACTGCTGTCAAACAGGTCATGGAGCGAGATGAAATTCTTCCCGTCAGGAGTCCTGCACTGCCGCGGATATGACTCAAGGATAGGATATCCTGCATCAACACATTCCTCAAAGCTGTTTATGTCAAGGGTGACGTTTCCCTGTGCAGTTATGTTATCTCCAGGCGTATCATTGACACGTACTGTCTTATTTTCCTCTGGATAAGGCTGCTCCTCAGCCACACAGCCGCTGAACAGGAGGGCGACGGCCAGCAGAACATGGGGAATCTTCATGAAACGGATACGCACCAATCAAATATAAAACAATGCATCAGACGTTGACAGGCTCTGCTGCCCAGCTAAAGCAATTAAAACCGAACAGAGCAAAGATAAGTGAATTCTAAGGTAATCGCCATGGACCCTATAAGGATAGCAAAAGAACTCATAGCACTAAAAAGCTATGACGATGATGATGAACCTGTTGCATATATGGAGGGGCTTCTGGAAGCAACAGAGGCAGAGGTTGAGCTGGTAGAATGCAACGGCATAAAGAACATCCATGCCGTCATAGGCGAAGGAGAGGCTGAACTCGGCTTCAACGGGCATTATGACACAGTTCCCCCTGGCAGAGGATGGATAAAGGACCCTCTCAAGCCTGTAGTAGAGGACGGAAAACTTTACGGGCTGGGGGCAACCGACATGAAAGGCGGCCTGGCATGCATGCTCTCCGCATTCGTTGAGCTTGCAAGGATGGACCTCCCCATAAAAATAGTCCTTCAGGCGGTAGGGGATGAGGAGGCCGGAGGTGAGAGGGGGACAAAGGCCCTTGTAGAAAAAAAGCTTTACGCCAAGAGGATGATTATAGGAGAGCCTGGCGGAGAGACCGTCTCATATGGACACAAGCACATCCTCCGCACTGACATAACGACAAAAGGGAAAACAGCACACGGCTCCAGGATTTATGCGGGCGATAACGCGATTGTGAGAGCAGCAAGACTCATCCGCAGGATATCGGATGATAGGGTCCTGAGGATGGAGGCAAGCAAAGAGGAATCTCCTGATATAAAGACATGCAATATCGGCTACATAAGAGGCGGGGAGGCAATAAACTCGGTTCCTGCTGAATGCCTGCTCGGGCTTGATATCAGAATTCCATCTGAGGAGAACATCGATGACGCGGAGGAATATCTCAAAAGCATCCTTGATGACAAATCAGAGATTAAGATAACAATGAAGGCAAAGGGCATGTATACGCCTCCGGACCATGAGCTTATTGTGACATCAAAGGAAATCTCTGAGGAAGTCCTGAAAAAAGAGATGATTCTCAAGCTCAAGCTTGGAGGGTGTGACGGCCGCCATTTCACAGAGAAGAACATACCTACAGCAGTCATGGGGCCCACAGGCACGGATGAGAAAGGAAACAGGATGATGCACAGAAGCGATGAGTACGTTGAAACAAAAGACCTGCTTTTATGGAAGGAGATTTACAAAAACATGGGGATACATTACGCTAAAAACATTGTGTGAGTGTAATGAATCATGTATCTGAGAGTGCATGAAAATGAGGCGGGCCCCATAGTGGCTGTCTGCGACAGGGAGCTCATAGGACGAATCCTTGAAGAAGGCAAGGTCCATATGGACCTTGACAAGTACCGTGAATTCTACATCGGCAAGCAGGCAGGGGAAGACGATGTGAAAAACGCATTGAAGGAATTCTCATCTGCAAACCTGGTGGGAAAGAAGGCTGTTGGTGTTGCTCTCTCTCTGGAGCTCGCAGCCAGTGAAGACGTCATGTATATAAATGAAACACCATACATTCAGATTTACAGGATTTGAGAGGTGGAGGATATGAAGACAATAACGGTAGTCGCGAATGATAAGGTAGGGCTTCTTGCAGATATTTCATACATCCTGGCAAAGGCAAAGATAAACATAGAATCCATAAATGTCGATGTTGTGTCAGGGAAGGCACTTATAACAATGACACTTTCTGATGCAAAGAAAGGAAAGGAAGTGCTTGAGTCCGCAGGCTTCAAGTCAGAAGATGTGAATGCGGTGGTGGTCAAGCTTGATGACAAGCCGGGGGAGCTCAACAGGATAACAAAACTGCTTTCTGACGAAGGTGTGAATATAGAGAATGTCCATATGCTGTCCAAGGACGGGGAGACAACGGTAATCTCCCTGAGGGTTGACAATCCAAGAAAGGCAGCGCTTGTGCTCAAGGACAACCTGATAACGAAGGAATCTCTCTACTGAAGCTCTGCTTCAACTGATTTTTCCTTTTTGTTTATTTTTCCTTTGAATTTCCCTTGTTTTGCAGAGTTGACTATCTCTTCAACTTCATTGTAGTGCTGGTATATGAAATCCCCCTTGGCCCGGTACTCTCTTTCCTCTTCTTTGAGCTGGTTAAGCCGCTCTTTCTGCTTTTCCAGCCTTCTTTCCAGTTTCTCAAGGCGCTCATCTAGCTGCTCAAGCGCTGCATAATAGCCATCAGCAGCTTCCCCAAGGGTCGCTGCCTCCTCGATATCAGTTTCAGAGTATTTGGAGAGCTTCGCAAGTGCAAAATCAACAGGCTTGCCTTCCTTCATGAAGATATAGGGCTTTGCGGATTTCCTTATTTTTGCCAGTTCCTTCTCCAGTTTAGAGATCCGCTCCTTGCTGAGCTTGTTCCCTGGAGTCTTCTCATCGATTCCTGCCCTGGCCAAAGCCTCAAGGGCATAATCCTTCCCAAAAGGAAGCTTCACCAGAGAGACTATGACATATTTGTCTGTGAGTTCAAGCTTCTCAGAGGGCACGGTGCTTGGCGGAGCATAGTCGACGCCCGGCCTGATTTCCCTGTCTGCCCATTTCTCTTTCCTGCAGGATGCCGTAACCTTTCCGTCCTGGACAAGGATGGCATTGCCGCCGCCGAACATCTCAAAGATGAGCTTCCCTTTGTTGAAATTGAATGAAACTATCCTGTCATTATTGAGCTGCTCTACAGATGAGAGCTTCGCATTGTCAAGCTCTTTCGAGATTCTCTGCACAAAACTGTCGTCCGGCTCTGGCTCCTCCATATATTTCGTCTTGTGGAGCCTCACTCCCAGATGGCAGACCATCTCAGCATTCCCTATTTTCATGCGGTAGATGTCCTGGCCCATCCTGCGTATCCTTGCGAAATGCTTTCCTGCAAGGGCTGAGAGCTCCTGGACCATGAATGAATATTCCAGGTTTGACATTTTGCGCATGTATGGAAATGCTCATGCACGTTTAAATCGTTTGGGTGCGAAAAATCCCCATGGATATCGAGGCCGAGCTCCTGAAATCCATGGAAAAGGATGAGCTGGAGCGCTTAGTCAAGGAGAAGATAGCTTCATTCCACGGGCTTCTTACAAAGGAGGTGGCAGTGCGCCTAATAGCCAGGGAAAAGGGCATAATAAGGGAGAAAGAAGAGCAGCTCGGTGCTTTGCCAAAGGGAGCGAGGAATGTGGCTTTCAGGGCACGTGTGAAGAGAATCTGGCCCATCGCAGCATATTCTTCAGGTAAGAGGTCCCAGGTCATCGCAGTAAAGGATGAGACAGGTGAGAAACCCCTTGTGCTGTGGAACAAGGATGTGGAACTGATAAAAGGCCTGAGGCCGGGCGACATAATCAGCGTAAAAGGAGCCTACGAGAAGTCAGGGGAGCTCCATTTCGGCTACAGGGGCAGCATAGCTGTTGAGGAAAGGGCCCCTCTGGATAGCCTGGAGGGGCTGAAGGACAATGAGCCTGCCAATGTGAAGGGTTCCATAAGCAGGATAGAGGGATATGACAAGTTCGTCAGGAAGGATAAAAGCTCTGTGGCGTTCTCATTCATCATCTCAGACGGAAATACAGAGAGGCGTGTCCTCATATGGGAGGATAATGAAAGAGGGGAGAAACTCAGGGAACAGGATGAGGTCCTGATTGAAGGAGGGCTCGTGAATAATGGGGATATAGACCTGGATTCTGCTTCAAGGATAAAAATAAGGAGAAAGTGAATCTTAATAAATACTGAAATACCATTCATTACAGAAAGACGGCCAAGTTTTCATATAGAGGTCAGAAAATGACTGGGATAAGCCTGAAAGTCGCGGAAGCTTTCCAGAATGACATAGGGAGAGGAATCGCCAGGATTGATTCAAAGGCAAAGAGCGAGCTTGGAATCTCTACAGGAGACATAATCAAGCTCACAGGGAAGAAATCCGCCCTTGCCATTGTGTGGCAGGCCCACCCTGACGATGAAGGGCTTGATATGATAAGGATTGACGGCATACTGCGTCAGAACATCAGCATCGGCCTTGGGGAGAGGGTCAGGGTCGAGAAGACCCAGACAAAGGTCGCTAAAAAGGTCGTGCTGGCCCCCCAGGAGGCAGTGCGCTATTCCGCCGGGTTTGACCAGTATGTCAAGAAAAGGCTGATAGGCAAGGCAGTGCTCAAAGGCAATCTCCTTCCTGTGGGCATCTTCGGCACTTCCATTCCGCTCATTGTAGCACAGGTATTCCCTCAGGGCCCTGTAGTGATAAGCGAAGAAACTGAAATAAAGATAAACAAGGAGCCTATGAAGGAGATGGAGAACGTACCCAGCATCACATATGATGATGTTGGGGGGCTGAAGGACTCCATACAGAAGGTCCGCGAGATGATTGAGCTTCCGTTGAGGCATCCCGAGCTGTTCGAGAGGCTTGGGATAGAGCCCCCCAAGGGCATACTTTTGTATGGTTCCCCCGGGACAGGCAAGACCCTGCTTGCAAAGGCTGTGGCGAATGAGAGCGATGCCAATTTCTTCTATGTAGGCGGTCCTGAGATAATAAGCAAATTCGTGGGTGAGAGCGAGGAAAGGCTGCGCAAGCTCTTTGCAGAAGCGCAGGAGAATGCACCGTCAATCATTTTCATAGATGAGATAGATGCGATAGCACCCAAGCGCGAGGAGGTCGTAGGCGAAGTTGAGAAAAGGCTGGTGAGCCAGCTGCTCACCACCATGGACGGACTCAAGGTAAGGGGGGAGGTCATAGTCATAGGAGCGACCAACAGGCAGGATTCTCTTGACCCTGCATTGAGGAGGCCTGGGAGATTCGACAGGGAGATAGAGATTGGAATCCCGAGCAAGAAAGGGAGGGAGGAGATACTCAACATACATGTGAGGTGCATGCCCCTTGACAAGGATGTCGATATAAAGGACGTGGCAAGCATCACGCACGGCTATACAGGGGCGGATCTGGCCCTTCTCACAAAAGAGGCCGCTATAAAGGCCCTCAGAAGGGTCCTGCCCAAGATAAATATTGAGGAGGATGCCCTCTCACCAGAGCTGCTTGACAACATAAAAGTGAGGAAGGATGATTTCTTCAACGCAATGCATGAAATACAGCCATCTGCCCTGCGCGAGGTCTTTGTTGAGAAGCCTTCTGTGAAATGGACAGACATAGGGGGACTTGAGCAAGTGAAAAGGGAAGTGCAGGAAGCTGTTGAGCTTCCTCTGAAGAAGCCTGAGATGTTCGAGAAGATGGGCATCAGGCCCATCAAAGGGATTTTACTCTATGGTCCTCCGGGAACAGGAAAGACACTGCTTGCAAAGGCTGTGGCAAATGAGACCGAAGCCAACTTCATATCCATAAGCGGTGCCCAGGTGCTTTCCAAATACGTAGGGGAATCTGAAAGGACAGTGAGGGAGATTTTCAAGAAGGCCAGGATGGCTGCTCCCTGCGTATTGTTCATAGATGAGGTTGATGCAGTAGCGGTCAGGAGGACAGGATACGGTGAAGGGGGCACTCTGGTGACAGAGCGCATCGTTGACACCATGCTCACTGAAATGGACGGTTTGAGAAGTCTGAAGAATGTAGTAGTTATTGCAGCTACCAACAGGCCTGATCTGCTGGACCCTGCGCTCATGCGCCCGGGCAGATTCGACAGGTTTATAGAGATACGCCCTCCTGATGATGCTGCAAGGCTCAGCATATTCCAGATAGCAACAAGGGACATGCCCCTTGACAAGGATGTGAACCTGAATGAGCTGGCAAAGCTCACTGAGGGGTACACAGGAGCTGACATAGAGAACCTTGTGAGAGAATCAGGGATGACAGCCATAAGGGACGGGGCAAAGAAAGTGGGCATAAAGCACTTTGAGGCATCAGTCAAGTCCATAGTGCCGAGCATCAAGAAAGAGGATGTGGAAAGCGTCAAGAAATTCAAGGCCACCGCATCAAATATGTATGGTTAAAATGAGACTGATATTGTTCGGGAAACTGATGGTTATCACCATATGCGCATCGCTGGCAGCCTTCGGCCTGCTTGCTGATTTCACGCTTATGGAGACCCTGAAGATGCTGGCCCTGGGCACAGTCGCCTCCGTAGGGATAACCGTGTTCTACCCTGACCTTAGAGGCGTGAAATCAGGCGACACAGTATCTGTTGTAACGCATTCTGCCCTGCCCGGGTTGATAGGAAGGCTGGGGACAGCGTCCACAAGCGGGAAGAAGAACCAGCAGATAAAGATAACACTGCAGAACGGAAGCGAAGCGCAGGGAATAATAGAAGGATATGTAGGGCTTGTGAGCCCGGCAAAAATCCGCATCATTTACGAGGAAAAACTGGTTGATTGATTTGCACCGTGCATTTTACCTGGAGATGGATGAAGCAGTACAGATGATAATCAGCGTAGTGGCAATATCGGTCGCCCTGGGTATTGTCTTCGCAACCCCTGAAGGAGTCATGGCATATCCGATGGAGTTCGCTGTGCTCATGGCACCTCTCATGGTCACTATAGGCAGCGGCTTTGTATTGCATGAAATGGCCCACAAGCTTGTTGCGATATATTACGGGGCCAAGGCCAAGTTCAAGATGTGGACGCAGGGGATAGTTTTCATGCTGATTATGTCTGTCATAGGGTTCCTGTTTGCAGCTCCTGGAGCGGTTTACATCCATGCAAGGAGAATAACGGCCAGGCAGAACGGGATGATATCGCTTGCAGGCCCTGCGCTCAACCTGATACTGGTATTCTTCTTCCTTGGACTTGATATGGTTGCCCCTGTGGACCAGTATTACACGCTGCTGCTCAAATGGGAGGCATTCGCAGGGTTAGGGATATCATACGGCATATTCAGCGTATGGAAGTTCGGAGCTGCAATCAACCTGCTCCTTGCATTGTTCAACACCATCCCTGCATTCCCTCTTGACGGAAGCAAGATTTACAGATGGAAAAGAAGCGCATGGCTCTTATTCACTGGTGTCACGCTTTTCATAGGGATGGGCGTCGTAGGGCCCACAATCATAATAAACTGGGCAATCCTGCTTCTCATTGTCATGATCTTCTCAAAGCTTGCCTTCGGGTGAACATATGAAGGGTGCTGAGGCAGTGCTGCGCAAGTCTTCCCTGCTGGGAAAGCCTGTTGTTGTGAAGGAAAGGATTACCAAGAAGTACAGGGTCAGGAAGCTTGATGATAGATTGAGAAGGGAAAGGACACGCAGCGAAGCAAGGATTCTCAATAAGGCAAAGACTGCAGGCGTTCTCTGCCCCACAGTGCTTGAGGTAGAGGAATTCGCGATAACACTGAGCTTCATCGCAGGCAGAAGGCCGAAGATGAGCAGAAAGCAGGCAGAGGAAGCAGGAAAGATGCTTGCAAGTCTCCATGGGGCAGATATAATACATGGGGATTACACTCCTGCAAACCTTCTTCTTGACGGAAAAAGGATGTTTGTCATAGATTTCGGCCTTGGTTTCATATCAAACGACATTGAAGATAAGGCAGTCGATGTTTTCACAATGTTAAGAGCTATTTCTGAGAAAGATGCGTTCATCAAGGGCTATGGAAGCTATTCAAAGGCAGAGAAAGTCCTGAAACGCCTCAAGGACGTCGAAAAAAGAGTAAGGTATGCATTTTAAAAAGAACAAATTCGTATTATTATCGGGCTAGAGCGGGGCCAGGGGTCCCGGCACCGCAAATCCCCTTAGGCGGCTCGAAGGTCCGGGGCGTTTTGCCGTGGATACATGCCCAATGCCTTAAGCGTTGACGTCCTGCCTTATGTGGCGGGATACTACGCGAACCGGGTCAGATCGGAAGAAGCAGCCCTAAACGTATTGTTCCGTGCTCGTAAGATACAGGATTGAGCCGATGGTGTTGGCTCCTTGTATGCATTTCAAGGCTAACCGGAAAGCCCGCTTTATATTGATAAAGCGGCTGCTTTGAACTTGTTCAAACCAAAGCCCGCTAATCCATAATATTTGACAGGATTCTATAGGCATTCTCTGTATCAGCCTGCTTTATCACAAGCAGAGTGTCTGTATAGCAGGAGATGAATTCAACTACGTTTATGCCTTCTGATGCAAGTGCGCCGAGGATATATGAGATGACACCAGGCGTGTCTTCCAATTCTTCAGGGCTCTCTATTGTGATAAGGTTGAGGTTTTCCTCTGTTTTCCATATGGCCTTGCTCCTTGGCACTTTCTTGATTTCCTTTTGTTCTACTATGTAAGTTATATGGCGCCCTGATTTTGCGAATGAGAGCGGTTTCAGCTCATCTAATTGCTTTGTTGTGATGACAACTGCCACCTTGCTCTTGATTACCATTGAGCTGTTCTTCAGAAGCGCCAGGATTCTTTTCTCCAGGTCGGATTCCAGCTTCTCCATCTTTGAGGAGAGACGTATCAGTGCCATTTTTACTGCATCCTGATGCTCCAGACTGCCGAATGCATCCATCGAGACCTTTCTTGCAAGGGCTGAGTAATTCACGATGCCCGCCCTGATGACCTCCTTCAGGAAAGGCCTCCTTTTCACGTAGAGCCAGACGAGCTCAGAGATATTTTGTTCCATATGCAACACTTTTGTATCTATATGTAACATATTTTGCAAAAAGCTTATAAGCGTGTTCCGCTGCAGTTGTAACACAAACGTTAGTGGGAGTGATAATGATGGAAAAGGTAGTACTAGCATATTCAGGAGGCCTGGACACGTCCTGCATCCTGAAATGGCTTGTGGAGAAAGGATACGAAGTGATAGCATATGTCGGAGATGTAGGGCAGCAGGATGACTTTGAGAAAATCAAGGAGAAGGCACTGGAGGTAGGGGCTTCGAAAGTCTATGTGGAAGACCTGAAGCATGCATTCGTGACTGATTTCATATTCCCTGCCATCAAGGCGAATGCTGTTTATGAGAGCAGATATTTACTAGGAACAGCGCTGGCACGGCCGGTTATCGCCAAAAAGCAGATGGAAATTGCTGAGAAGGAAGGGGCAGACTACGTATCCCACGGTGCAACAGGGAAGGGCAATGACCAGGTGAGATTCGAGCTTACCTATTATGCCCTGAACCCCAAGATAAAGGTTATATCCCCTTGGAAGGATGAGGAATTTCTGGCAAAGTTCAAAGGAAGAAAAGACCTCATCAATTATGCGAAGGAAAAGGGAATCCCTATCGACGCGACGCATGAGAAGCCCTATAGCACAGATGCGAATCTCATGCACATCAGCTATGAATCAGGCATACTGGAGGACCCGCTGAAAGCTCCGGAGAAGGATACCTTCCAGTGGACGGCTTCCCCTGAGGATGCGCCTGACAAAGAAACTGAGCTGGAGATACATTTCAAGGACGGCCTGCCGATAAAAGTGGTGAACAAGAATGACGGCACTGCGAAAACCGATGCCCTGGAGATTTTCCAGTACCTGAATCAGGTTGGAGCTGAGAACGGCATAGGAAGAATCGACATCGTGGAGAACAGATATGTCGGCATAAAATCAAGAGGGATTTATGAGACTCCGGGAGCCACAATACTATGGGCAGCCCATCAGGACATAGAATCGATAGCGATGGACCGTGAGGTCATGCGGCTAAGGGACATGCTTGCCCCTAAATTCGCCGAAATAGTGTACAACGGCTTCTGGTACAGTCCTGAGATGGACTTCCTTAATGCAGCCATAGGCAAGAGCCAGGAGCTCATAGACGGCGTTGTCCACCTGTCGCTCTACAAAGGGAATGTTAACATAAAAGGAAGAGAATCGCCCAGTTCATTGTATGATAAAGAGCTTTCCAGCATGGACATAGAAGGAGGCTTCAACCAGAAGGATTCAGAAGGCTTCATAAAGATAAACGCTATCAGACTGATGGCGCACAACGCGATAATCAATAAAGGGAAATGATGCTCTGGGACGGGAGATTCAGAAAAGGCCCTGACAAGGGAATACTGGAATTCAACAGCTCAGAGAATGTAAAGCTGGATGAGAAACTCATTCCATATGACATCATAGGCAGCATCGCGCATGTGAAGATGCTGAAGAAGCAGAAAATCCTCAAGGAGAACGAAGCATCAGAGATAATCAAGGCACTGAAGGAGATACTGAAAAGCTGGGAGAAAGGGAAGTTCAAGCTGGACCCCAAGCTGGAGGATGTGCATATGAATATAGAGGCTGCTGTGAGCAGGAAGACCAAACATGGGAAAAAGATTCATACAGCACGTTCCAGAAATGACCAGGTGCTCCTTGATATGCGCATGTACATGCGGGATGAGGTCCTTGATCTAGGTAAAGGCATTCATGAACTTCAGAAAAGTTTTGCCAGCCTTGCAAAAAAGGACGGCCCCATGGTGGGCTATACGCACACGCAGGTAGCACAGCCCATCATGATAAGCTTCTGGTGCGATGCGCAGGTCCAGGGGCTGCAGCGCGATATTGAGCGCCTGAAAGACTGCTACAAGAGAATCAATGCCAGCCCTCTAGGGGCATGCGCACTCGCAGGGACTTCATGGAATATAGACAAGGATTACACTGCAAAGCTGCTGGCCTTTGACAATGCACAGGAGAATGAGCTTGATACGGTAAGCTCAAGGGGCGAGGCTGAGGCAGAGCTCCTTTCAGCATTGAGCATACTGATGACGCGGCTCTCAGGACTGGCAGAGGAGCTCATATGGCTGTCCCAGAAGGGACTTCTGGAGCTGCCTGATGAATTCTGCACAGGAAGCAGCATAATGCCGAATAAGAAGAATCCTGATGCTCTGGAGCTCATCAGGGGCAGGGCCGCGAGGGTACAGTCGAACCTGGTCCATGTGCTCTCTGTGAAGAAAGGGTTGATTTCGGGCTATCATTCAGATATGCAGGAGACAAAGGGGGCAGTAATGAGCGGCATAGAAACAGCAGCTCAGAGCCTCTATGTGATGTCAAAGATAGTGAAGAAGCTGAAGTTCAATAAGAATAAGATAGAGGCAGAGCTTGAAGCAGGATTTGCCCAGGCTACCGAGATTGCAGATTCACTGGCAATGAAAGGGGTGCCGTTCCGCGAAGCCCATGAGAAGGTAGGGAAGCTCGTCAAAGAATGCGAAAAGAAAGGAGTTGCTTTGCCTCGGCACAAGGCAACAGGAAAAAGACTGAAACGAAAGATAACACTCAAAGAAGATGCTTTTCTCTCAAAAGAAGGAAAAAAGATAGAATATGTACACCGGAATCTGTGTGCAGCTTAGTCCATATGCACAATCTTTCTTGAGGAGAATATCTTTCTGGATTTCCCTTTTACTGTTATCCCCAGATTGCGGTATCTCTTTTTTGTTCTCTTGTCACAATCATGCCATCTCTCAAGAAGCTCATCATAAGCGAGATATGCCCTTGAGCCGGGATAGGGGTCCTCGAAATAGATTCTCTTTGAATCATATCCTATCGCCACAGCATAATGGCCGTCATCCCAGTGGTTCCTCCAGTCCCTGATTTTCCTGTTCGGCCATGCCTGGAGGCGGAGGATTACAGGGATTCCCTGGTCAATGCTCTTCTTGAGCTCCTTAACTGTCATTTTCCTGCTGCTGCAGCTTAATCCGAAATGCCTTGCAGCCTTCTCCATGCCATGCACTGGTGTTCCATAGATTTTGACCGTGCCGGCGATTTTCCGTATGTGCGCAAGTTTCGCTTTGATGCCGTAGTAGAGGAGCACAGCGTGCAGCGCTGCAGCTCCGCAGTCATAGTTGAAGCTCTGCTTTGAGGCAGGGAAATCCAGGAGTTTCATGATATAAGGATACTGGCTGGGCTTAATAACAGTTTTGCATAGTGCTGC
>Ga0180438_10001944_pt1 | contig 35113 bp, 50 predicted proteins | sample SS_ome_12_FD_132455 | JGI IMG/M metagenome (GOLD analysis project Ga0180438, IMG submission 132455) | Hypersaline lake sediment archaeal communities from the Salton Sea, California, USA - SS_3_D_2 metaG | ecosystem: Environmental > Aquatic > Non-marine Saline and Alkaline > Hypersaline >... | reverse complement strand
TTGGTACACCATTAGTCAAAAAAATTAATTTTTCAAATGCCGGGAAAATGTAGTTCCAGAAATTTGTCCACGTCATGGCCTTGTTCTCGAATCCTGGCAATCTTGCCCAAAAGTTTCAAGTTTTCAGCTTCCTTGGCCATTTCCCAAAATTTGACCTCCCTGTCATTCTCTGCCTCTTTATCGTAAATTTCTGACACTTTAATAATTCCTCTCTGGATAAATTTAAATAAATAATATGCACTAAACTTGCGGTCTGTTGATTTATTGAGGAGTGCGCAAAGGTGAGACCTTTGCATGTCTACCATGTTAGCTAACTGTCCTTGGGTGAGATCGTTTTCTTTCATGTATTTCTTTAAAAGGAAGATGAATTTATCCCAGAGTCGTATGATAATTATTTTTTTCATGCTTGCATAATATACGGAAGTGTACCCTTTGTCAAATGGTTTTTTATAATTATTTTACATTTAGAGTACCATTTGGCTATTTTTTTCTTGACAGGCGTTTTATTTTCCTGTACCATTTGGAACAATCAATAAAAAACTCAGAGGAAGCATGGAAATAATAACCTTCGCCATCGACAATTTTACACAAGGAGACCCAAATATGGCTAAGACAGCTAATGAAAAATACGAAATCCTAAAGAAGAAATCCATCACCATTTTTGGAAAAAAACTTTTCCGCATCAAAGCCAAGATGTCTTTTGGTAATGTTAAAAAAAATGAAGAGGGTGGTTTTATAGAATCAGAAAAAAATCTCTCCGTCTTCGGCGATGCATGGGTCTCCGGCAATGCAAGGGTCTCCGGCAATGCAAGGGTCTTCGGCAATGCATGGGTCTACGGCAATGCATGGGTCTCCGGCGATGCATGGGTCTACGGCAATGCATGGGTCTCCGGCAATGCATGGGTCTCCGGCAATGCAAGGGTCTCCGGCAATGCAGAGGTCTCCGGCAATGCAAGGGTCTCCGGCAATGCAAAAATCACAAACACAGTTATAAATTTAATAGGTGTTTGTGATTTTAACATCACGATGTATGGAAAATTCCTACAAATCGGCTGTTTTTTACACACCTTTAAAGAATGGGAAAAAATATATAAAAACAATAAATATAAAAACCAAACCTCACCCGAAGATTACAAACGATGTAAAAAGGCTTATCTGTTTTGCAGAAGTATTTATAAACAAAACCAATAAATGGAAATAATAACTTTCTCGTTAAACAGGAGGCATCATGGCACAATTCACAGACGATGAAATCAGAGAGATGATTAGGGGGTTTAGAAATGACCATCACCCACTTGAATATTGCAACCGATGCCCGTTTGTAAAGCGAAGCAGGTTTTATTTAAAGAACTATTATTGCTTTTCTTGTTGTTCCCGTATCTTTGGGTATTTTTCAATAAGACGGGATCATTACAACAAAGCATGCGGACCACCACGAATGAGTTGCCCTTGCTTCCTATACGGACCCGAATACACCGCAGAGAAAATAGCAGAGTTTATGGGGGAAATATAATGCTCGGCTCAACCCTAATCCAATATCAACTAAACGAAACCAAGAGAGAAATTGCTGAATTAAAACGTCAGCTTTCTAAATATAATCCCGATTCTTGCGCTATCCGCAACGGACGCAAAGGTTTCGGGATAAGCCACAACCCAAATGAAACGCTATCCGTAAAAAACAAAAACAAATTAACGAAGCATAGGTCAGTCTTTGGGTGATGGCAACAGAGGGAGGCTACGATCTTTGAATTTGGCAAGCCGAGGAGTGGGTTGGCGATCAGGACAGAGATTAAGTCTGCTGATACAAGGGTTAATCGTGTAGGCTTGCCAAACATCTTGGTATATGCCCCCCTTGACAAGGGTATATGCCATCCTACCGGGCGGTTAGCGACAGCAGAAGAGAGCGTTGGGTATATGGTCGGCACCTGCACATGCAGCACGAGGGGCGATAACAGATAAGTTCACTACCCGCTGTAATGTTATCCGTAACCAATAACCGCCCGGTTCCTAAGGGAGGGGGTGATCTACTGTCGGCAATGGGGTTGTTAATCGTAAATGGGAAAATGTTGGGGGCCGCTTAAATAGGCTGTGGTTAGCCTCGGCATGTCTGCCGGTCAAAATCGGCGGCTCCCAAATCAAAGGTGCAACATGAAAACCATAAGCATGTTTTTACAACTCTGCGGCGTGCTACTCTTGGGCATAGCTGCGGTACTGATAGGGGTGATATGATGAAAAGATGGAAATCATATAAGAAAAAAAGAGAAGATATGGAATGTCAAGTTGAGAAATTATTTAATTCTCTTAAAAGTATTGTTTGGCATCCCTCATTTATAAATTATCGTCCTGATAAGAAAGAGGAATTAACTAAAAATCTTGGCACAATTTATTGGGCGTTTAGCCAAGATGATATGCCACTGACCATTTCATGCCATGCAAAAGATAGCGAATGGGCGGTTGAAAATGTGCTATTCCCAATTCGTTTTAGATACGGCTGTTTTTATGATTTTGAAGCCTCTAATTACAGTCATATGGTTACATACAAGACAACCATAAATGGTATTCGGGTTGATATTGATTTGCATAGTATTGAAAATTGCAAATGGGTAGAAACAGAAGATGTTAGTTACAAAAAATATAAAATGGTGTGTGAATAGGGGTGATATAATGGAATTTTACTTAGAACGAAACAACAAAGACCGTGACATGATCGAAATATTCACAAAAACCAAATCAGGCAAGGTCTATACTTGGGGAATGTGTCATGTTGATTTTGTTGCTGGAGAATGGAGAATGGACGGCATCCTTGATTATTTAGATGACGGCCCCGTTAAAGTAAAAATGGAGATCATTCAATGAAAATCACAATACCCATAGAATTAGAATTTGATGTATTGTTTGTTCCACAGAAAGGCTTCCCTATGACACGGCATTATCCCGGTGACCCTGACACCATAGAAATCTATGACATCTACTTTGCTGACCAACCCGTTACTTTGAAAATGTTTAACGCAATCATAGAAGAACATGAGGATGATATTATCCAGTGTTGTTGGGATGAGGTCAAGGAAACCGAGATAGATATGGCTATTTCACGGATGGAGGATCGCTAATGATTAACAAAGCAATTTTAATAGGAAGACTCGGTAATGATCCCGAAGTTACCTACACACCTGATGGAACCTGTATTGCTAAATTTAGCATGGCAACATCAGACTCATGGACCGATAAGGCTACCGGGGAAAAGAAAGAGAAAACAGAATGGCATCGGATTGTCGCATGGCGAAGGTTGGGTGAAATTTGCGGGGAGTTTCTTTTAAAGGGTCAGCTTGTTTATATTGAAGGAAAACTCCAAACCCGATCATGGGAACAGGACGGTATTACCCGATATATGACAGAGATTAACGCCTTTGTTATGAAGATGCTTGACAAGTCGGAAAGGTCGGAACCGCAAAAACCATTTACTGTAACAAAGGAAACTCCATACCCAAAAGAAGATGATGACATTCCTTTTTAAAGAGGTAAAAAATGAACATTTATCAACGGATTAACGAAGTGAGAAAAAAGGTCGCCTACCTTCGCAAAGACAAGAAAGTCGAAACCTATTGGGCGGTCACGCATGACATGGTAACTGCGGAATTAAGGCAACCATTGATTGACCTTGGCATCGTAATTATCCCAAGACAAACTCAGGGGCAAACCTTTGATACTGGCAAGTCAACCAAAAAGGGAACTCCAATAATCAGGTATGAAGGTGTTTATGAGTTTGATATTGTCAATATGGAAGACCCTGAAGATAAAACTACCGCATCAATTGAAGGACACGCAGAAGATCATGGGGATAAAGCCCCTGGCAAAGCTCTTAGTTATGCCAAAAAAGCCCTTATGTTGAAAGTGTTTGAGATTGAAACGGGCGAGAGTGATGAAAGTCGTATTGACTCAAAACCCGAACCCATTACCGACCTCGACCTAATCAACCTGAAGGAAATTTGCGAGTCAAGGGGTTACACCGGTAAGGATGCGGACAAGAAATTAAAATCCCTTTCCGAAAGAGTGTATGGTTTGAAAAAGATTGAAGACTTGCCCTTTAAGTATCTGGAAGATGCCAAGCAACGCCTTAACCGTATGCCAGAAAAGGAAGATGGAACAAAGAACTGAACAGTGGCACAAAGAACGTGCCGTCAGAATTACAGCAAGCAGGTTTGGGGATGTCTTGGCAAGGCCCGACACAAAACGTTATCGGTATTACATGCAGGACATAATCGAATCGTTACAAGGCTTTCCTAAGATAGAAAAATACACCCCTTGGTTTGAACACGGTATTGAAATGGAAGATGAAGCAAGGGGAATGTATGAATGGGAAAAAGATGTCGATGTCGAAAAGGTCGGTCTTATTATTCACCCAAAATACCCGTTCATATCATGCTCACCTGACGGTAAGGTTGGAGAGGGTGGTCTCGAAATTAAAAGTCGTAAATCTTACAAGCAACACCAAGAATCGGAAAGGGTTGGATTGCCATCAGTTAATAAGCCGCAAGTACAGGGTTGTTTATGGATAACCAAGTGGAAATGGTGGGATTTTGTTTCATACTATCGCAACTGTGAAACAAGGTTAATCCATATCTACCGTGTGTATCCTGATTTAAAATATCATAAACGGCTTGAGCAAGCCTGTTTGAAATTTTGGTGGGAGATTCAGGAGCGATTGTAATGAGATCCGCAGACGAGCTAAAAAAATGGCGTGAGGATTGGTACAGGAAGTGGCGAGATGAGAAATTGAATTATTGGAGGCAAGATGCACATAATTCTAACAAAGACATTAAGCGGCCTGATACCCGCCGACCCTAAAACAGATGAATGGTATCGCAAGATAAAACTCGGCGGAAATGTTCATTCTGATTTCAAGCAAATGAGAAATGCTGCATTTCATAGAAAGTTATTTGCTCTGTTCAATCTTGCCTTTGAATACTGGGAGCCTGGGGAAGTCTCAAGTAAGCATGGTGTACCACAAAAAAACTTTGACCGCTTCAGAAAAGACCTTACGATTTTAGCCGGTCATTATCATAATGTAATCCGATTGGACGGTTCTGTGAGGGTAGAGGCTGACTCTTTATCATTCGGAAGCATGGACCAGGAAACCTTTAATAATCTTTATCAAAGCATTTTAGATGTCATAATGAAACGGATATCCGTTTTAAACAAATTAAGCAAAGAAGAAATTAACGACCTTGTTGATAAGGTCTTGGAGTTTGCCTAATGCAAACCCGTATCCAACCAAAGCCCATGCCCAAGCAGAAAAGAATCAAGCTTACGGGCAAGGCATACACCGAACTCAGAAAAGCCCTGCATAAAAGAGCCAGAGGCCATTGCGAATCCTGTTGTAAATATGCCCCACTATTAGATGAGGATGGTCAGTTTGATGTGTTCCGGTGCGGCCATGTGAGTCATATTAAATCTAAAGGTGCTGGCGGGGATGATTCGCCTGAAAATTGTTTGTGGGAGTGCTTTTATTGTAATGTTTTAGTCAGAAGTTGGGGATGCAAAAAATAGATTTTCATAACCCGTCGCCTCCTAATGGGCGCGCCGTCCGTGATCGTTATGATCCTGCAAATGGTTTTGACGTGTTTACATTTGCAGCCAAGTACACCAAGCCCTGCTCGAATAGACGGGGCACAGTCTTTTTTCTTGGGCGCTGGAGAAAGACCGTGTGATAAGGAAAGCGGGGCAAGGCGGCAAATATTATGAACAACAGATTAGAAACATATTATAAGATAAATCGAATATTAAGCAAAATAAACATAATCCTATTTAATTTTCGAAATAGGGATATAAACCATAAAAAGTTTAAAAAGGAATTAAAGAAATGTCTAATAGAAGTGGAAAAAAAGATCAATTCATAGATTTTGCTCAATTAGTTATAAAGCATATTGATAAATATGTAATACCTCAATATGGGGATTTTCCGGATAAAACCATTGAGAAGTTCACACCGGAGAAGATCCAGGGCAAACTCGAAGCGTACGTTGATCGTATCGGTAAAAGTAGCCGAGGTCCTGAAGATGCCTTGCGAGACTGTCTTAAAATAGCACATTTCGCTTGTTATCTTTATACACTCTTAAAATATGAAGATGCACAAACCGTAAAACTAATAAAGGAGATTTAATCAATGCTCGAAATGAATAAAACCCACGAATTGGCAGAGGCCGAAATTACTCATCTGTTAGAACAACAATGGAATAACGTTGTTAAGGCTTACAGAAAAAGCGCGCATGATCTCAGTGTTACGCTTAAACTTGGCCTTGAGGGTGGCCCCGACAAATGTAAGGTCACTCCGGCAATTGAATATTATCCGGAGCCCAAAACCAAAATCAAGTGTAATCCTGTTGAAGTGGATGAACGGCAGAGAGAACTGCCCGGGATGAATACCGACAGAAACCACAAAAATGATGAATATCACGAAATCCTCTTCCGCAATTTCGATGATCTTCGCACTATTCTCGCAAATCTCCGATGGATGCAGGATGAATGGAAACGAGATACCGACAGGAGTACGGTGTTTAAAAAGTTTTAGGGGTGCTATATGCCATTAAATAAATCAAAAGGTAATATGTATCCATTTGTAACGCACACATGGAACACGGTTAAAGGCAAGTGCCATCATGGTTGTTCTTACTGCTATATGAAAAGGTGGGGTGAACAAAAGCCCGTGAGGTTTGATGAAAAAGAACTTAAAACTAATCTTGAAGAAGGAAGTTTTATATTTGTCGGTTCATCATGCGATATGTGGGCTGAAAAAATACCATCAATTTGGATAAAGAAAACCCTCTTTCATTGCCTTGTTTTTCCTCGCATTAAATATCTTTTTCAAACGAAAAACCCATCAAGGTTTTGGGAATTTAGCCTTAATATGCCTGATGAGTGCATTTTAGGAACCACCATTGAAAGCAATCGGTGGTATGATAAAATGGGGAAGTCCCCCCATCCCGCAATACGTTTTGAAAAAATGGCAACTCTTTCAGAAAGTGGAATTCCTGTAATGGTAACGATTGAACCCATTATGGATTTTGATGTCTATGAATTATCAGATTGGATTATTTATATACAGCCCGAATGGGTCAACATAGGTGCTGACACTCAAAAAAGCAACCTGTCGGAACCAAGTGCAGATAAGATTTATAAATTAATCGAAATCCTCAGAAACGATGGCCTTGAGGTTAAAATTAAGGACAACCTGAAACGGCTTTTGAAATAATCATGTTGAATTTTCCCCAAAACAATTGTACCCCTCAAAAAAACGAAGGGGGGGTTAATTGGATGCAAAAGGGAAAAGTGGGTTATGACCCGAAAACACGGCGGTATTATGTATCATGGTATGATGAATATACTCATAAAGGCTATAAAATATGGTTCTTTGAAGGGATCAAGATGTATCATCCCGAACATGCGGAACAGCTTCTTGGGGCTATGCGTGCTGATTATAAGCGCAAAAAAGGGGCTTTTAAAATCCAGAAATGGACACAGCAGAAATCAGATGTTGGAGAGTTTCTTTGGGGTTGGATTGAAATTTACAGGTCGAACATATCAGAAAGCACTTATATTAATTGGAAAAGCCGCATCAAGAACCATATTGAACCGTTCTTTACCAAAAGAAATCTTGATCTTAGTGAGATCAGCTATGGGATTTTATTACAATTTGCCAATCAATTACCTTTAGCCGGTCAATCAAAATTAGAGGTTTTGTCAACCTTGAGAACCGCATTAAAACATGCCAGGCGTGAAGAGCTGATTGAAAACATACCGGAGTTTCCCGAAAAGAAAAAACTTGGAATTATCAAAAAGCCCCCTCAATGGCTGCCTGAAGATCGCAGGGTTAAGATTATACACTGTATGCCAGATTATCATCAACCAATATTTGCGTGGTGCGCTTATCATTTGCGAAGGCCATCAGAAGGCATGGCTTTATGGAAATCAGACTTGCAGAATGATATTTATTATATCCAGCGAAATTTCAGTAATTCAAAATTAGTGGACCATACAAAAACCTGGAAAGTATCCCCTACGCCAATAGCGGATCGCTTTAAACCATACCTCAAGAAAATGACTAAATCCTTTAGCCCGTTTTATTTTATAAATCCAAAATCAATTTCAAAAACACAGCATTACACCCAAACAACTATGCGAACCATATTAAAAAAAGCCCTTAAAAAAGCTAATGAACCGCACATAAGTTTGTATCACTTCCTGAAACATTCAAGCATTACACAACTAAGCCATGCCGGTGTGCCTGATGCTGATATTGCGTTAGCGGCTGACATAGATGTCGGCACGGTCAAACATTATCGAATAGCAGCAGTATTGGCTAAAAAGCAGGAAGTTTTAAATAGCCCTGTGCTAGAAATCGCACTAAACTCTAAAAAATAACCATTTGAATTTTTTGCATAAAAGTTAATGCGCTTATTTATCAGAAATATAAGCGCAAAAATAATAACACATAATATCAAGAATTTGTAAGAGGCAGAAAGATGCTGTGCTAGAAGTCGCAATTATGAAACAAAATTGGAGTCCCCACGAAAAACAAAAAAGCGTGTGAGCTTTTGAAGGAGGATTGAGATGAAAATAATAGCAACAATAACAGATTTCGGTGCAAAATTAAACATTGGGGGAGATGAAGTTAGAGAATCTTTTGTTCTTTTTATCCCTGATGGAAAAGTACCTGAGCCAATTAAAAAATATTTATATGACAGCAAAATTAGCAAATACCAAACGTTATCATTTTCGATTTTTAGGGAAGATTAACCCCCCAAATCAACCGCCAAAGGAAGGGTGTTCAAAAAACCGTACCGTTCACGAAAAATGAACATGGTTACGGATAAGGCCACGTGAAACCATAGTGAAACGATAAGGAGGGTAGGGGATGGTAAAGGCAAGTCAAGTATTTATTGATTCAATAATAGATTCTGGAATAGGAGCATTATGCTCTATTCTTTGTGAATGGTGTGGTCGCACTCATTACAATAAGCTATTATGGGTACGGCATCGGATGTTGGCACGATGCCAGAATGTATAATACAAAAAGGTATATTATTGTTTTTTGTAAAAAATAAGTTACTGGTCTCATGGTGCTGTTAAAACCTTTCGTTTATTGTCAGAATCAGTGCATCTCTTGGCAAATGTCTTTACCGCCTGATATACCCACCATGCCCTTATCTTTGACATACCATCCTCAATACAGGCTTTTTTAAGTTCAAGGTCAGCTTGTTTGCGCCATTCCTGATTGATACATCCCTTTCTCATTAACTCATACAAAGCATCATGTATGAGGCTTCCCCGCATAAAATTCTTGGTGTCAATCGCAGGGCCAGAAGGACCATCCCAACAATAACCATCTCGCACCCATAAACGACCTGTTTTGGTTAGACCGATATATGTTATTAAAATATCTTCGGACGGTGTTATGTCGGTTTGGACATGATAATGCTCGACAAGCTGATATTTGTATCCTGATTTATATTTAATCATTTCTTACCCCATCAAATGAACCTGTAAGGCTCTAATTAAATCGTTCTCAAACAACTCAATATCTTCTCTGTTCCCTGACACCACAATTTCATCGAGATAATAGTCAACCACAATTCCCAAGTCGTATTTTGAAGCAATGGCTTTGCTTAAATTGATATGCTTTGACTTTCCGATCATGTTATATCGTCTATTCGCCATCAGTCCCAAGCCTCTTTAATTGTCAACCTGAACTTCGGGTATGGCGCCATTATATTTTTAAACCGTGTCATGGTATCCATCGAGCGTCTTATTGCATCTGAGTCACGGTCTATGTATTCCCCTAAACATACACATCCTTCTGTATCTTGAACCTTATTGCCACTGTGAAATCGAATTAAACTTCTGTTTGGAACATTCAATATTTCATAAGTTGTGCCAAACTTCATAGATAAAACTCTTTCACATTCATACTGACCGGCAGGTATACAGGCAAAATTTCTTTTATTCTCAAATACGGGCGGTTCTAATGTTACACAAAAATATCTTGTCGATATAAGTAAATTCCCGAAACAACCCACAGGGAAAGCATCCTCAATTCTAATGATTTCAATGTGGGGAATAATAATCATTGCTTCAACCACTCACCTATTGCCTTAAACCATTCCGGTCCTTTTATAATTATGGTCGTCAATAAACCACCACCACCAAATACACCGGCAACCTTCTTTTTGTTTAACTTAGTAGGGGCAACTATACCGTTAATGCGCTTATCAATACGCTTAACGGTTTCTTCACAATGTACTTTCTGTTTTTTCATACATTCTTTTAATTCCCCTACATCAGATTGCATGACAGAGTTCACCTGAAAAATAAGCCCAAGTTTTTTGTCGATAGCACTTTGGTTGGCAGAGTCCTGTATTTGGTTAAACTGTTCCGGTGTGATTGTGATTTTTAGGTCGTTGCTCATGGTTGCCTCTTATTGCGTATCATAATTTCCACTTACTCCAACACTTATACCGTCCGGAGATGGGTTTGTAGGTTGCGATCCGCTTTGTACCCAAAACTGAATATGTGCCGAAGAATCCTGTGTGTTACCTGCGGGATCTTGACAGCGAGAGTAAATATTATTCTCCCCTTCAGAAACGTCTATTGTCTTTGTATGTCCTGTTCCTGAACCGTCCATCGTATTAGCCATATCACCATAAGCCTTATCACTTGTGTCATATTTGCAGGTACAACTTTCATCTGTATTATGATAAATCTCTTTTGTAGTAGCATAAGACAAGTTTCCGTCAGGACCGAACGATTGAGAGGTTGGGGCTGTTGTATCAGCAACATAAGCTCCCATATCCCATTGGGTTTGATCTCGATCAATTAAAGTAAGGGTGAGGCCAGCTCCTGGCTTTCCGGTTCCTGCTTTCCATCCGTATCTTTCTGTCCCGTTTCCAACATCTACCCCGTCATTAATACCCGATGAGCCTACTTGTAGGGAGAAATCTTCATTTCCCTCATCTGCAAATGTAGCGGCTGTTTCGTCAGTTCCAATTACACTGCTGAATTCGTCTGTAGCATTTATGTCATACTGGAATTCTCCCTCTTCGTTACCTTCCATTTTATTGTATGCCCAATAAGTAGGTGTTTCTGTATCACGCCTACCACAGTTACCAGAAGGACATTCAAAAATATTTTGTGCAATCACATTACCCGTACTGGCATCATTCCCCATTACCCGAATGGCGAGCATACCAGCCTCATTACCTGTAGCAATATTATTCTTTATCTCCGAGTTTTTATGGTAGCCACAGAATCGGAAAGCAACTTCATCTCCATCTTCAATGTGGTTTCTCACTCCGTTTGTAACGGTATTGTTATAAATTTTTACATTTTCGTGGTAATCACTACCATCGGGCTTTGATGAAATGCAATGCCCTCTATCCTGTGTCGTGTTTGGAGGGGATAAATTCCAACCATTTATTACATTGCCATAAGCCTCATTGTAACCACCATCATTGAAGTAAATAGCGCCAGAACCTATGTTTTTAAAGTAATTAAACCTTACAATATTATAAGCCGTTTCTTCTTCTGGATTTCTCAACTCTCCACAACAGAATGTAACTGCTCTATCCATAATCTGTTCGTAAGTTCCCATCAAAGTTCTTTGGTCTGCCCAACCATGATTCTCAAAGTGATTATACTCAACTGTCCAGTGATTTCCCCAAGAAGATACCATACCCCTATCACCAAATGACCCAAGTTGTGCTCCAATGTTTGTCATAGTACAGTTTTTGACGGTGTTATAGTCACTGTCATAGCCCGAAACTCCGTTTCTTGCCCATGAAATTGTTACGTTATCAACAGTATTATTATCTGAGTTATTATCAAGTCGAATAGCCGCAGCTACCGTGTTCCTGATAGTAAGATTTTGAATGGTATTATAGTTTGAGTCTTCAAGATCAATAGCTGCATAACCATCACCATTATAGTATGAGTGATAGCCACTCCCCTCGTATGCAGCATCCCTTCCGCCTGGCCCATCCACATCAATCCCATCTATTGTGATATAATCTTTACCGTCAAGGTGAATACCCCTCACTCTTACGCCAACGACACAAGTACCTGGCGCACCGTCGGACGAGTGAATGTACACCATATTCTCATCTTGAGGGAACCATGAATGTTCATCAAGCATATTATCATCTAAATCTGATACAGAAGGATTTGAATTTGAGGATGCCGGACGATCATAATCACAATCGCAGAATGAATCCCCATACATATGCTTTGGTAATAGCACCAATGGACTTCCACATGCGACACCCCAAGGATTCATGGTGGTAGTGGAAGCCTTGTATATATCATTATTCGTACCTGGATTATGCACTGTCCAGGCACTTATTTCTTCACCCATACTAATCTTAGGACTTTCTCCAACTTCATGTGTAATGGTAATCACATTGCCTGATGTTCCCGATGAACCTACCGTCAAGGTTTCATAGTAGGTTTCATCTTCGCAAAGATATAAAACATCGTTTGGACCTACTTTATTATCATCGGCATCATCGGTATCCCATTGGATAGCATCAAAACCATCCCAACAGTTGGCTTCGCTTGTGCCATCCTCTAAACCAGCACCATGACCGTCCCTGCAAACGTAATGAGTCTCGGTGTATGCCGCATATACGAGCATTACCGATATAGCGACAGATAGAAGAAGCATTGTTGACGTATATATAAAGTGTTTTTTCATGGTGATTTCGTAAACAGAACGTATTTGTACGTCTTACTTGTCCCCTCATTATCCCACGACGACCCATCAGACGAGTAACTCTGGACTTCCACTGTTCCATTGGCGTCGTGCCAAGTGACGTAGTTACTCCCGTCAGTAGTGTCGGAATATAAGGAAACATGGTAGTAATTATTTAATGTTAAGCCACTTGACGGAGTGCTAAAAGTAAAGGCTGTTTCGACCTCACTCCCTCCAATACCGTTACACTCAACGGCATCAGATGTGCCAAGTGCCGCACCTGTAGGCTTCGCAGGACTGCCCCCGTCATCAGCAAAAATAGCAATTTTGTACTCATGTGAACTTGACCCCGTGAAATGGATGAAGGCATTAACCTGACAAACGCCTTCACTATTTGGACCTGTGTATTGAAACCGACTGGCCCTGTATTTATTATCGGCTGCTCTGGCAACAGCGGCGGGGGATGAAGATGCTCCTTCCTCTGATTGTTGTTCATCGCAAGTAGCGACAGAAGGGACTTTCATTACAATGTCTGCACTGGTAACAGAAGCAAAACATACAAGTAGTATAACAAATAAAAATCGTCTTATCATATCGCTGGCTCCTGAAATCCGAGAATCAAAATTAATCCTTTAGGATCGGTAGTAGGCGTTACCGCATCAATATCTACCCGAATAACATCGTTTTCAGCCACATCATCGTTGTTTGTGTCGATTACCGCTGCCGTGGCCGCCGTGTCTGAACCAGTCTCATCTTCATCTATGGTTAATTTCGTGGAAAGCATATCAGCGGTTTGGGTTAAGTTATAAATTTGGATATCTGATGTATCCGTCCCGGTTCCGGTTCCAGCGGTAATACATTCAGCATGAACATCCACAAGGTTCATCCCTGCTACTTTTTTGTCTATTTGAAAGTATGCTGCGCCATCACCTGTAGCCCAATCTGTTGTATATTCAACAACAATAATCTGCCGTGGTTCATAAGCCTTGATTATAGAAGCTGGAAATATCCACTTATCCAAATCTTCATCATATTTGGCAATCGTAGTCTTTGAACCGCCCTTATTGGCATAAATATAAACATCATTATTTTCTGAACCGTCTGCTCCGTCAACATATTGAGCACCAATGCTCACTGAATATTTATCTGAACCAGGGTTATTTATATCGTTTAAAATAACTTCAGGATTTTCAGTCGGAACTGAATACTTTGTCTTGTTTGCGAGATCGAAAGCAAAAACTGTACTCAACTCGTATATATCTTGATTGGTCGTATGCGTGGCAGCCGTTGAACCTAAAACACCCCTGACAACCGTGATTGTCGTTCCATCGTCAATAGAACTCACTGACATGAACTCACTTTCAATTAAAATTACTTCATTGGCAGTAAGTAGGCTGGAATCGTCAACGGTTATCGCAGTTTCAGAAGCGTCTAATTCTTCATCAGTTTGTGCTGTGGTATCGGTTTTATATTTCAAGGCATAACGAGCGTCCGATGAATCGTAACCGACCCATATAGTTTGAGAAGTATTGACAAATGTGCCATCGTCGTCTTGAAATGTTTGAACTTCACTCCATATTTGGGCTGCGTCTGTGTGTGGTATCTCAGCAACTAATTGCACTGTAGTACCGGAGGCCTCAAAATCATCTGCCTCAAGGTCAACCATAGAGTGTTTGATTACATCTGCACCAAACGCCGCCGCTATGGTGTCGGCATCGGAAAGGGTGAGTGATTTTGGTTGTGGACAAAACCCAAGCGCTATAAGAGCTGAAATTAAAACTATTATAGGAATAAATCTCTTCATAACAACCCCCTATTCACCCTCGATCCAGCAAAGAATTCCCAATGTCACTTGATCGCCGCTATCTCCAATGTCATTGAGAGTGAGCTTTAGCTGTTCCAATATTGGCGGATACTGATTATAGTCCTCGCTGAGATCGTTTCCCGGCGTGTCAGCATCTTTGGAAAAGGCATCGTTATCGTAAACATCCACCAAGGAGTTTGACCAGGTTACGTCAATCGTGGTATTTGGGATAACCCCGCCGGTCCCTGGGATTACATCCATAATCATCATTGTTGCACCCTGCATCTCATATTTAAGCTGTGGATCGAGGGTTGACAGTGCAAGCAAATCCGTAGCTGACAAAGCACTACCGTCTGACGTACAAACCACTTTCCAGTAAAGATAATGCGGCGTTCTCGCAACCCTGCTGACAGTGAGCGTCCATGAGGCCCATGAATAGCATGCACAAAGCAAAAGAATAAACATCGTTAAAATTGCAATTTTAATACGTTTCATTTTAAACTCCCTTGGTTCTTTGGTTGCGTGTTGGCAATGCTACACTTTTAATAGCCTCTATCTTTTCGGCTTTGGCCAGTTTTTCTGGATTCAGATTTGTTTGTTCTATAATGACAGCATCCAGCCGTTTGCGGATCTTATTATCAATGCAATGCTGAAGCCACTCCTGAACCTTACCGATACCTAAATACGATTCGAGAATTTCGTTTTCTCTTTTTGTAATAGTTATAGTTATGTTCATCTGTCTCTCCCTTTTTAACAAATCAGTGCGCCTGAAAAGTATGTATTTGTATCTATGTCCGTTTGAGCAGTTCCGCCGGACTGATACACTTCAACTTTAGCCGTATCCGTGGCATCCATATCGGCCACAACAGCAATGGCCATGGAAAAATTTCCAACATCAGCAGAAAACTTAGTTGGATCGAGATAGGCTAAATAGCTTCTATTGCTGGTGTTAATACAAATGTAATAATAAGTCGCGGCTGAATCGAGATTTTTAAGCCGCATAGAAACACTCAAAAGATATTTACCATCCACAGGAGCGGTAAATATATTTGATGCAAAGTTACTCCCAACGTCAAAAACTTCCGTTCCAAACACCACTTCAACAGCACTATCTTTTGCAAAATTTTGCTGTTCCGCCGCCGGATAAGCCAGAAAACTTGGCTGGCCGGTATTTACCATTTCGCCATCGTCGGTAACGGTAATAGTGGAACATTTTTGCACTTTTCTTGCGCCGCCATCTCCCCGGACAAGGGTATTGTCTGTGATAACCGCATCGGCCTCAATAAAGTTTGTCAAACCCAAAGTGGCTAACATGGCAGCCGCATCAGTATCATCGAGCAGGGTTTCGGCAAATGAACTTATCACGCCAGCATAGGCAGATAGATCAAAGACGTTTTCAAGCCCATCCAAACTTACATTCCAGCCAAGTACGCCCCCTGCAGAAGGAAGCGGAAGGGTCGGATCAATGCTCGAAGATATAGAATCAGGAAATGCCAACACTCTTGATAGAGAACCTTTAAGATCCTGAATCGCCATTGTTAATTTATCAAGTGAATTCTCAAAGGTTTCATAAAGAGTGGCCATGCCTTCAATGAAATTCGATGCCTGGGTGTGTGGGATGGCTCTTAAAATCGTGAGAGTATATCCAGAAGCATAGGTTTCCACGGTTGTCACGGTGCCGCCGTCTGAGTAATCGTCATTAGTGGCGGAAACAGAGTAATCGGTTGTTTCTGTCAATGTCGTATCGTTATCGTCTGAATCCGTGAGGATAATCGTCAAATCCGAAGTTTCATTGATTGGAAACGTAAAGTCGAATTCTGTTAAAGAACCGTTGCAATTATGTTGAACTCTTCCTGTTGAGGCTGAGATTGTCATTGTTTCTTCCTTTTAATTCATTGATCTTAAAAGATGTTCCTGACTAATTAACTCTCGATATTGTGAATATTTTTGTAGCCACTTTATTTTTGCGAGTTCTTTAGCTTCTAAGAACTTATTGCGTATCATCATTTCTTTTTGGTCTGGATTTGCTTCTTTATAAACACTGTCACGCTGAACCATTTCATTTAATGAGTTTTTAAGATTCTTTCCTGTAGAATCCAGACTGATTTCGTTCATCCATACGATAAAATCATCATATTGATGAGGTGTGAGTTCTATTTTAATACCCTCAAAGGACTGTGTTCTTCCGGGTTTTCTGATATGGATGTGATGATTTAACAACTCATCATCAATGGGAGAGCCTTTCTCTTTGGCTACATAAACCGGACTGATTGCGCTATATACTATTTCTGCAAAACTTCTATCCTCACTAATAGCCGTTGAAATCGGTTCTCCCCAGAGATTACGCCGCCTTGGAAGATCATCAGACAAACCTATAATTCTTGATTTTACAGCATCCATGATAGAATACACAGCTTCAAGCTCAGGATTTACCGTTCTTTCAATTTGCGCCGCTCCGGTTGGAACTAAAGATTTTGCAAAATTCTGAAGGTATTTATTTCCGTATCTATCCGGATCTTCCATGGCATTTACAGCTTCAGAAATACCTCTTAACCATGTCTTAGAAGTCACATTTTTAGAGATAGACGCAATAATCGCTGTTGCCATCTTTTCAACTTCGGGTTGCAATTCTTCCCCGGCAAATCCGGCAATTTGCGTAAAATCAGCGGCTAACCCAAACAGCATTCCCAAAGGTTCGAGACGATTATACGCATAAAACTTATCACCAATTTTAATTGAGTATGGTTGATTCTTTCGCCTCCATGTCGAATAATCCGCACCTGACGGACCTCCACCCGTGATTTTACCCATTGCCGCAAAAGTACCCGCAACAGCCATTGCCATAGAGCCTAAAGACATACGAGCTAAAGCTAAATCCCTTCTTGCCCCACCTGCAGAAATATCCGAACGAACATTTTTCATCAGCGGAGCTAAAGGTGATCGTTCAAATCCGAACTTTAAAATATTGGTTGGAGTTCTTATAAACGGCACAAGAATTTTTAAAGCAGGGTTTTTACTCTTTGATATATCCCTTAAAATTCTACTTTCTAAGGGTTTGGTAAATGTCTGATACCGTGATGCATCAACAGCCGCTAAATGAACGTCAGGCGCATGAATTTCGGGATCATTTAAAATGTCCTGCATTCTCTTTGCAGCCTCATCTCCTTCAAGCCCCTCTTCCAAAACTGTTCTAAACGCTCTGGCTCTTAATTCCATGCGGTAGCCAATGCTTTTAAAAAGGTCATCCTCGGCCATAAGAAAGCGCCCTGGCAGTCTTATTCCTTCTCCTAATAGATCAGCCGCCTTTGCCGCCATTCCGCCCTCTATGAAGGCATTAGGGGTTATTTTATTGATTGATGGAAGCTGTCTGATATTCTCAGCGCTTATAGACTTATACCTTGCAGACTCTAATTTACTTAAAACATCTTCGGCCTCACCGGTTTTAACGACACGGGCAAAAGATTTTAAGCCGTCCTTAAACCCTTCAACAAGCCCATAAGCTAAATGAGCGGTTTCTCTTTCTGATATTGCCTGGCTCCCAAATATACGGCCTATCTCAGCCGCTACAAATCTTTCAGGGATTTGCCAAAGGGCGTTTAGGGTGTTTGAAAGCATGTTAACAGCGTGAGTCTGAGGTCCAGACAATAAACCGTTAATCCATGCCTCAAGGAACATATCCGTTGTTGTTGCTCTCTGAACCTGTTTGACAAAAGTACTGATTTGTTCCGGTGATTCAAAAGAAGATAAAGCCTCTGCCATTTTTTCGGTTGACGCTCCACCCGGCAATTCTTCCAAAAAGTCTTTTATCTGATTAACCCTTATCTCAGAACTTTTAGACTTAATATTAAACGATTGTAACGCACGCCCGGCCTCGGCGGTCATACCGGATACTTGCGCTTGTATTGCATAATGAAGGTTTAAAGCCTTTCGGAACTCAAATTTGTCTAAATCTGTAGCCTCTAAGGTATTTACTTTTTTAGCTAAATTAGCCAAATTCTCAGATGATGACACTAATATGCGTCTTGCAGCTACAGCTTCTTCGGCGTTAAATGCTTGACCTTTACGGCGTTTCAAAAGCTGTTGCGGAGTCATGCCTATAAGATTTGAAACCCTCTCGGTTTCTTTATTGGTTCTGACACCACGCCGGGCTTCGCCTATCTCTGTAGAAAAAGTCTTAGCGGTTTTACGAATTATTGAGTCAATATCATCGGTTGTATCAATACGTTCCATATTGATATTGACAGCGTATTTATCTGTTTTATAGGGTTTCCCGGGTTGATCGAACTTTTCAACAGCTGTACCCAAATCCTGTTCACTTTTAGGAACACCGGAGCCCAATACTTTTTTAGCTTCGCTTACAGAAACCTCTCCCTGTAAATCATTAATAACCTTTTGTCCAATTTCATCCGGTTCTCCCGAATCTAAGACCTTTCGGACTTTTTTAACCCCCTCTTCAATAGCTTCAGTAGTAGCGTCCTTTCCGAGCATCTTGACAACACGCTTTTCAATCGCCCTCTCAATGGTTACACCAGAAACCATTCCCGTTAAAACATTAAACGGCAAAGCCAACCCCGGAACCTTCTCGCCTATCTTTTCAGTTGCCATGCCGACAGGAACATCAGACACCGCACCTATCACACCGGATGTTATTGCTCGGCCTAAAGATGGCAACAGTTTCATCCCAGAGCTTATAGCTATTTTTCCAGCCCCACCAAATCCACCGGCAAAGGCTGAAACAGGGTCAATCCATGGTTCCTCAAGAGGTTTGTCCTTTTCCTTAATATTTTCAATATTCTTGACATTTTCAGAAGTTTTGGTATTGTTTGTATGTCTTTTCAATGCATTAACAGCAGGAGAATTATATTCATGGGCGATTTGTCTCCCAAGGAGGTACTGGCCGCTAAAATCATCTTTTACGCCAGTAAATACCTCGTCAAGCTGCTGATCTTTCTTTGTGGATGCTTGCTTGTTAATTGGTTTTTCTGGCTGATAGACTTTCATATCCCACCGTTTTTCTAATCTTTAACTATTTGCTTTTTAAGTTCATTTAGACCATCGTTCGACCCTGATGCCCTGTTTTCATCGTTTATTAAGCCTTTAAGGTCATTAATAGTCTCAATCTGTCTTGAATATTCATCAGGACTCATAATTCCCAATTCATATGCTGTCACTGTAACTTCTTCAGCTTCATTTAAGGCCGTGACATCATTCTTATCGCCATCAAGATAAGTGGGTTTAGGAAGTCCATTCCGAGTTCGCCTTAAATGAGATGTATAATCCTCAATGGTTTCAAGAGATGCCTCTATCGGATCTTTACCCGCTGCGATTTTATAGAGCATGTCAATAGTGGCTTGAGAGTGTTTTAAATTCTTATCCGGACTCCACCGATCAAGCTGTGAGGGAGCAAGGGCTTCATTTAAAATCTTCACGGCTAAAGAGCTTCGTTCTTTTGACAAAGCTTTCATCATTGCAGCATAGGTTTTGCCCGATATTTGTTTTTGTTTTAATGCGGTCTTTAGCTCCTTTTTAACGTCAATACCAAAAGCAATTGATTCCGAAAAATCACCAACAACAAGCGGATTGTCTTCAACTTCTTCTTTCTTCTCAATAGTGTTTGTCAGGGATATTTTTTCAGATCCACTTAAAAGATTTGATTTTGAAACAATTTCAAACGCATCGTCATATTTTCCTTTTAAAATTAAATCCGCAACTTTTAATTCTTCTTCATCGTGAGCTTCTTTCTCGGCCTCTTTAAACCGCTTCTCTTCTTCATTTTTTCTGATTCGCTCCTGTGTTTCATTCTGTTTCTGTTGCGCCAGTGCTTTTTCGATTTTTTGCTGTTTAATCTTTGGTGATAATTCAAATTCTCCACCCTTTAAGTCTTTTTCAGCTTTTTTGGGATCTATCTCGATAAGTTTATCGGCTCTTACAGACTCGGCAGAATCATTAAAATTCTGAATATAACCTTCGGCATTCTTGAGAGTCATAACGTGATTTGCAACAAGAGACATGGTTTTTATTTCCAAATCCTTTTTTATGATTTCTAATTTTGCTGGATCAGACTCATTTGAATAATCGTCTAATAATTGATTATACGAAATCTGATATTCTCCTATGGCTCTTTCCGTTACGACTTGCCTTTTTTTATCTCGAATCACGTTTCTAAGCGTTGATGAATGTTGCGTAAACATTCTCTCAAACGCAAGGCCAAGAGATTGATCGTCTCCTATTTTTTCCGCATAATCCTCTCTTAATTCCTCTAATTGCTTATCGAGATCCGTTTCAAAATTTTCGTAATCAATCCTTTCAAAATAACTCTCGGATATCTTATCTATATCACCCCTGAATTCCCGCTCGATTTCAAGAGACTTTAATGCCCTTACAGCTTTTTCCTCGGCCTCCTGAACCTCTGTGATATCTTCCGCACCATAACGGCCAAACTTGGCAACAGCACTTGCAGATTCAGCCGCCGCCCTTGCCGGTCCACTGGCAACACCCAAAGGCATCTCAGGTGATTGAATAACCTTCTCTGATGTGAATCTCGGAATTTTAGGCATTATCTTATTCTTATACTTCCAGGTAACTGTTTGGTTTTATAAAATGAATATGCCGACAGTCCCGTACTTCCTAATCCCGTTAAAAGTGTACTCCTTGATTGATATTTTGCGGTTTTTTTAGCCTGTCTTCCTTGGAATCTATACAAATCGGCTGTTTCCTGCGCCCCGGTTCGAATATTTAAAGCCTCTTTTTCACCTTCTGCGGCCGTATCCGCAAGAACCGTCAATGGACTTCCGGAAGACAGATCAACACCGGCCTTTGCATACAAAGCCCTTTGAGTTCCAAGAAGTTGCTTTAATTTTTTCCTTGCTATTTCCTCTTCTTGAATTCCCTTTCTTTCGGCTAATCGAGCATTATATTCAGCAGCCGCAGCCTCGGCCTCTCCAGCTTGTCTCTGCTGCATTGCCGATTGAATCGTGCCAAAAGCCTGAACAGCTAATAATACATAAGGAAGCGCACTCATTATGTCCTCGCATACATTAGGAAGTCCTCACCATTTGGACCATATTTTTTCAAAAGCCCTTCGGGTTTAAATCCAAGGCGTTCAATAAATTTCTTGCCGTCTTCGTAATCCGCTACGACAACAGTTTGCAACCTTCTCAAATTATTGGTCTTGACAATAAGATCAAGGTGTTCTTTCACGGCTTTAAATACTGTCTTTTTGTACTTTTTGATTTCCGAAGATACCAACATCCAGCATTCACCCCTGTTGTATCCAAAGAGTATCACACCGCCACAGCCTATAATCTTATCATCAACAAACAGAGAGTAGGACGGTCCCGCAGTTTCCCATTCTTTTGTCCAGCTCTCCCAATCCTTTAATTTAGAAAGTTGCAGATCAAAGTCTTTTACGTTTTTGTCTAAAACCTGATAGGCGTGATCTGCTTTATAAGGAACGATCTTAACCACTGATCTCGACCTCCGCCACAAGAGCAAGAACGGTCATTGGAAGTGGAACATCCTGAACAATTGAAACTTCCGCATCCTCACCCCAATCACCATAAAACTCTAAACTCTTAGAACCGGTAAAAAGTTCTGGATCCTCTCCGATGCCAAATGGAATTGGTTTCAAGTTGTCTGTGTCGTAACCGACTTTTGCACTACAGGTTTCATAAAAATCGAGCAGGATCTCTCCTATTTTTTTCTTTTTACCCCTGGTAGATCCAGATCCAGAATCCACATGAATTTTAGAAGGTTCGATAATAGAAGTGAAATTTAATCCAATATGAATTAAGTTTCCGTAATATGTTAAACTGACTTCGCCGGAATCCACCGTAACATCTGGATGAACGGCACCGTCCATTAAAACGGACACCGACTCACCTTCAAGATGATCGAGCCCTGTCACATCCTTTTTGACTTTCTGAGCGGTTCCGCCTGATGTGTAGGTTCCCCAGCCAGATGAATTTATCCCAGACAACTCAAGAGTGTTTGCCGCTTTATTTGCAACGGTATAAGCCGAATCAAGACCCTGATTAACTTCTGTCATACCCTCAACATCTTTTATTCTGATTTTATCCCCGTTTTCAAATGAATGGCCGGTGATTGTCACCACTGCAGGATCGGCATTTGTAATGCCTTCTATATCTTCGGCATCGCCCCCATCCCATGTCAGACCGGAATGAACGAAAAAACAATCTTTGATCTGGGAGAAAAACTCCATGGGTTTAAAATATTCAACATATCTTTTCGTTGAACCGCCTATGGTTCTGTTTACAATAACCCAAATCTGATCTTCTTCGTTTTCATCGCTTATCACAGCAACGGACTCAAAACTTCCATCCGTAACGATTCTGAACCATGCATATATTTCCTCCTGAACCTCATATGTCATGCCTATAAGCTGACCATCGGCACGAACAGCCCATAAGATAGGAAGGGGCTCGCTTTGAATATCCATATCCACAATACCGGATGTGGCAAGCGTGGCACCCATGGCAATATGCTTTGAAACCCTTGTCATATCTGGAGCGATATATTTGTCTGTTTCAAAAGAATATACAATTTGCTTTACACTTCTTCCGCTTCGCGTTACCCAAAGCAACGCATCCGCAACCTTTTGAGGTTCAATATTTTTAACGCCAGCACTTATTTGTTTTTTACAAACCACATTTGTTTGTGTAATAGGGTCTTCGGCGCTTGAAGCGCCCATTTTAAAAATACCACCGACAGTTCCAATCATTAAATAGTCTTGTCCAAAAAGCCACCGGGTTCTATCAACACGGTTTGAAGCAATGGTATATTCTATTCCTGCACTATCATCGTCAGTATCAATAGCAAAATTGTCATAATCACTAACATGGCTAAGATGAATGGTTTGTGGATTGTTATTTGTTCCAGCAGCAGCTAATCTTTGTTCAAAAAATGTGCCGCATGAAGGATTTTCGTCATTAAGGCCAAAAAGACATTCTTGCGCCGTACCGCCAGAAACATAAGCATTATAGCCAGTTGAATCTTCATCTACCAACTCGAATGTTCCACCAGCACCAGTTACAACATTGTCAACCTTGAAATAACGATTATTAACTTCCGTCATTCCAACAACGCCCTTTATATAAACCGTACAGTCCCATTGAGCGCAAAATATTCCACCGGCAACACATTCGCAAAACGTTGCTGGAATGTTAGCACAAGTTACCACCGCAGGGTCGGCTTTGGTAATGCCAGTGATTACCATTGCATCACTGATTCCAGCCACAAAATCATCAAGCGTCCAATTCGTATGGCTTGTACGGGTTAAAGTTTTCGGCGGATACTCTGGATGAAATATATAAAGAATGTCTGCGCTCTGGGTAAACTTTAATTCAAAAAGATGCTCTTCGGCATAGGTCGTTGTAATTTCAACGGGATTTCCAGCATCAAGCACCTGGCCCTCATCCTTATACACACGAATATAATTTTCTCCGAATTCCAGAATATACGCTTGGATAGTGGAGAAGTGAAACGGAACCAATTTTGAAGCCTTGGAAGACGTTTTTGTTTCCACCACAAAATAATTTCCGGGCATTCGCATGGCTCCGCCCTCAACAAGAGGAATCATGTTTTCAAGCGTACGGCATCCTGAATGATACTTTGTGATATCGCTTCGTGCAGATATCTTCGGGCTTAATTCACCCCCGTTAAAGGAGTTTATGAGCGGATTAGCCTGTGCCATTATCTCCCTGCATCCTCCCAATCAGAATTGCCGGTTTCATTCTCAAGATATTCACCTTTTCGATCATGCGCCTCTGCCCAATCTAAAGCTTTTTCATATCGAAGCATCATGGTATCGTAAATTCCTTTGCCTTTAGAAAGCGGCATGGTTAATTCAGCGGCCAATCTGAACGCAAGGGCATTGATAAATGATGCTGAAAACTTATTCACATCAACCACCCTTCTTATATAGATGATATACAGGTCGGCAGATGAATTGTCGTAATCGGTTGCCAGAACCATCGTGCCATCAGAAAGCGTTTCAATGCTGTAGGAATATCTTGTACCCTCAATTTCAAACTGTCCGAAAACATAAGAAGTATGATAAGACCCTGAAGGATATACGCATGGATCGTCTTCTTTGTTTTCAGCAAGCTTTAAAAAGTCAGAAGGAAGAGTGTAGGCGTAATCATAGCCGAATGCAGGGGAAGAAGGATTTTGAACAAGGGCTTTCCTGGTTCGCGCGAATGACCAATTTCCAGCTTCAAGAACTTCGTCCCTGATATAATCCCAGACATTGTTTGCCGCAATAGCTTGGGCGGAATCCTCGCCAGCATCTACGATTCTTAAAGCGCCGATCCGCCCAAGCGCCATATTGATGACACCCGTTTTGTCATAGGCCATTTTTTAACCCTCGGTTTCGGATTTCTCAACCTTTCCGGCTGCCAAGGCTGCCTCGCAATGGCCCAAATGGAGAGAAATGTTTTTTACTTCTTTGTCGCAATATTTACATTTAACCATTTTAGCCGGCTTCGGCTCGACAACACCGGGTATCTTTCTCGTAGTCTGGATCAGCTTTCCTTTTTTATCCTTGGTTTTGTGATACACTTCGGTTCCCGGGGGAAAATCAAAATACAAAGCAATCGGCTCCATGGGATCGATATCGTCTGTATCCCCGGGATAATACCTTCTGCCTCTTTTTGTGCACCAACAACGCCTTTTACAAGTAACAACCATTTTTTCCTCCGTAATTCATGGGGGGGGCTTTTCAGCCCCCGTTATTTAAGTTTAGGCAGCGCCATCCTTATTGGTACCAAACCACATGGTAACTTCGCCCAATGTTGCCGACTCGGATACGATATCAAACAATGCTCTTGCATATCGCAAACACGGAATTGAGCCCATTGGCACATAAAAGTGAGCCCCAAGGGTAAGGTTGGCAACCGGAATAAACATGCCGGAATGCTTGGTTGTTGGCGAGGTCGCGGCACCATGAACGATCCAGAGAATCGCTCCGCTGTCAAGATCCGTGAAGGCTTCTGTGACAACCATGTGGAGGCCAAACTCTCCACCGGCATTTACATTTGGAGTTGTTTGCTCGAAATCAACTTCATTCTCGCTGTATTCATCGGCAGCATGACCGATATCAGCGTCATCATGAAGTAAATATTTATAGTCATACATAGGCATTTTACAGCCCTCCTTTTTGCCTTGTTTAAGGTTTAAGTAACTTCGGTTTCTGTTTCATCGAGCATCTCGGCCTTATAAACCGGAATGCCTCTGAACACCGTAATATTTCCGCCCCATACGTTATCCGGAAGATAACGCACATTGGTTTTGTCCTTGGCCCGAATGTCGAGATACTCTTTAACACTTGCAGATACCAACATTACCGTACCGGGAGCCGCCCCGCCGCTCGGAAGCCTGTTAATCATCCTGATGGCATTGTCCTCATCAAAGATATTAGACGAGCCGGTTACTTCGATATTAGCCAACCTCTGAACGCATCGCTCGTCTTTGACCACAAGGCCCATATACCAAGCGAAATGAGTTCTCAGGACTTCCATGTATTTTGGTGTAGCTAAAGTGTTTGTGTTGGCGGTATGCTTTCCGAGATCTTCAATATGAAGACCGCCCGGAAGGTTTTTAGGATAGATCCCGAAAACCTTATTTTTCCCGAGCTCAAGAATCCATACGCTCGTTGTGTCACCGCCGGAACCGCCTTGATCCAATACGTGAGGCTGCCACGTGGTATCACCGTTTGGATAACGATCAATCTCGTTAAACCGTACCGCCAGTCCGTTAAACGCAGCAGGATCAGAAGCCAGAGAACCATAAAGAATAAGATCTTCCATTTTCTGAGTCAAGCCCTCGACCTTGGCCTGATCTTCGTCCTGCCTCCATGCGTTAGGATCGTTCTGAATTTTCCAAAGCGCATAATCAACCTCGGAATAATCTTCCACCATGGCGATCGGATCGGTGAACGGTGTTTTATGAGATGCGGAAAGGACAACACCCTCATTGAACCGCCTGGTTCCAGGTGTCGGGATATATGTCCTTCGAGCATCGATGTTGGACATTATTTGATTACTTGCGACCATTGGAAGCAACCTTATAAGAGGACACTTCCGCGCAAGAATATTTGCAGCCCATATATACTGAGCCTGTGCATCTAAGGATGTGTAGGAATTAACCACATCCATAAGAGTGTAATATCCTAAAAGGTCTGTTGAGGCCATTTTCTCTCTCCTTTCATAAGGGCAACAAAAAAGGGGCAAACAGATTGAGTGGGTGAGCACTCACCTGCTGCCCCTTAGTTTTTTTGCTGTCCTCTACTGGCCGGTAGAGTTAGCCCGAATTGTTATGGTTTCGGAGACTTGTCATACATCATTCCGGTTTTGCCTTCTTTTTGTTTCAAAGGCGTGCCGGGCGGAGTGGTATCATCCCCCATGGCCTTACCAATTTCAAAAAATGCTCTGATAAGGACAGGATGATTTCCCAGTCCGGTTTCATCAAGGAATGCGTCAAACTCAGCCCCCGAAAATTTTTGAAATGCACGTTTTGTGATTTCAAGGTTTTCGTCGTAATCAGCCCCCCAATCGGTTTTAAGCTTTTCATCAGCTTCGGTCTTTGAACTTTCCGCTTTTCTATTGATCTCTTCATTCAAGCCCTGAATAAAACCGTCCCAGGCTTGAGAAATCAAAGTGGCTTGATCTTTTGATAGGTTTGCCTTGTGGAAGGTGTCTCTCGCCCAATTAGTCATAGCCTCATCGTGCTCGACACCCTCTCCTTTTGGAAATTCGTAATCCTCCGCCTTTTCTGGAACGCCTAAAGCTTTAAAGAATGCTGATTTTTCCTCCGGTGTGGATTGCTCAGTCAACTTGGGGATATAATCCTTGGTGATACTTTCCTCAAAGGTTGTAACTTTCCCCTGAAGTTCATTCACCCTCCCATCAAGCTCACTGGCCTTCCCCACAGTGTCGAGATGTGCTTTTGCAAAATCTCCAATAGTCTCGAATGAGGTAAAAGCTTCGTTCTCTTTCAGGTCGTCCGGTAACTGTGCCATCCATTCACCCGCCATAATCTATACTCCTTTCACTCTTTTGGTGAGTTTTTATATTCCATCTTGGCATTAGCTATGCGCTGCATAGCCTCTGCTTTGGCCTTTTGATCTTCAGCTATTTTCTTAGCAACTTCTTGTGCCATCTTAAATCTTTCTGGGTCCGCCTTTATGACTTCTGCCTCTGTAAGAGTGTGTGCATCATTTTCAGCCATCCACTCTTTTTCTTCCTCTGTTTTATCCGGCATTGCTACTGTGTCTGTCATTGTTTCTTCCTTTTTCTTTTACGCAATTCAGCCCCCTTGACCTTTCCCGCATTAATAGAGGCATAAAAAACTTCTTCGCCCTTTTCTTTGCCGAAATGCCTTTTCATTTCAGTAAGTACGGTTTTTCCTTTTTTAGTCAGTGGCATTTTTAATCCCTCTCTATGTGCTCCATATCTCCCGATTTACTTGAGCCTAAAAGCACTTTTTTTAAATCGACCTTGCCATCCTCATATACTTTCAGCCTATACTCAACTGTAAGCGGAGGATGTTTTTTAATAGATGTCTGGATTTTGTCCGATACTAACGCGAACATTATAAATCCGAACAAAACGCCAAGCATTCCAACTAAAAACAATGCATTAATCTGCGACTTCTCTGACACGAAGCTGTACCTCCAAAATTGCCAGCCATAAAATGATAAGCATTCCGTTTATTGCGTTCATTCTAAAAGCTGAATTGGCGATACACACGCCGATTACAGCACCGAGAGATGAAAGCGAAATTATACAATGTCTGGGAATTTTAAAATCTCTGATTGTTAATTCTCTCGCTCTTAAAATCACACTTATTAAAAAATTTACAGTTATGAAAATCGAAACAATTCCCATTTCGATATAGTTTTGAATAAAAGTATTGTGTAGCCTTATAATTCCTTTAAAAATAGGCTTTACTTTTATTACGTCTTGATAAATCTCGGTCCATCTGCCAAGACCGATACCCAAAAGGTAAGTTTTATGATGAACTGATAACTTTACAGCCTCGGTCCATATATTTAAGCGCCTACTGATATCCGGGGCATCTATAAAAAGCGTATAAAATATAAGACCTGAAAATATTAATACAGGCGGCCAAAATTTATACCCGTTCAGCCCTGCATAGATTATAAACGCAAGACATAGCCCGACAACACCCCCAAAAGACTTGCTTAATATTAATCCGACAACAGGGATCAATATAAAAAAAAGCCAGCCTTTCCGAAAAAACGCCGGAGCGCAAAGAGCCATAAGTGCACTTGATTCATTAGGGTTTGCGGTTAAGCCCGTTGGAAACCTCCATTTCACAATAAAAGCCTCGAAAAACAGGATGTATAAATGAAGCATGGCAACAATACATAAGGCATCAAATATGCGTTCACAGTTCTGGCATTTTAAAACGATAACAGAATAAAACAGGCAGCCCACTGTTATGTTTATCAACACCAAATGAGATTGCATGGTGTTTAATTTACCGGTATATAAAAATGCCGGCAGAGAATGAGAAATTAACGCCAGCAATAAAAACACTGCTACCCATTTGTTCACGTTCTCATATAAAAAGATCGCAAAAACGAGTAGGGATGCACAAACAACCATGAACTCAAAAAGAGCCCTCATGTTCTTTGCAGGAAAATGGATAAATGCAATCATTAAAACGATAGAAGCAATTACCCATTGCCATTTATTGTTTCGCTGTGTAAACTCCATCAAAACCCTTCAACTCTAAATTGGCCGTTGCGTGAGTTGTGGCATTAAACACTTCGATGGTATAAAAATGCCCCGCTGTCATTGCGGCAATTCCTGTGGCATCCAAGGTCAAAGTCAGGACATCGCATTTGACATCAAGGGATGCCTCGGTTGATGTAACTGTGCTCTGGCCTATCTCAGCGGCATCAAACGCTGTGCCATCGGCATTGTCCCAAAGCATCCAATCCAGTTTTGTGCTTGTACCGTCAGCGGTATTAGACGAAATCAGGGCATAAAAAACCAGCGCCGTATCAGCAACATAGTCCGGTGGCAGCCTAAAGGTTTTTTGAATGCCCGCGGTTTCTCCCGAGTTGTCCCAGATAATAGCCGGGATATTATCAGCAGTTCCCATCTCCGGCGCTGAAGCATCGTCAATGTCGTCGGCTGAATCAACTACCCAGCCGGCCAAGCCTCCGCCGATACCAGGAAGTGGCCTTGTCACATTGGCAATTTCACCGGCCCCCACTTTTTCAGCCGGAAGTATGACATCAGTGTTGACGGTCAACGTATTAATGTTTGCGGTATTCCACGGAGCATCCGAATTACCCAAACATCCGACACTGGGACGATCCGGATTTTCGCATCTGCCTACGGTCCCTCCGCAACCGTACCCAGACGCATAAGCCATGCCAGCAGTCATTAAAACGATCAAAATTGCCACTAAAACTTTCTTAAAAATCTTCATTTTCCTTTCCTCCGGTTTCCGGGCAACAAAAAAAGGAGCGAAGTGTAAGCCGATAAATCGGGTGTGAGCCTCACACTTGCTCCTTAAATTGCTGTCCTTTGGGGAGCTACCCCTCAGTAAGCCCAAGTTTTATTTTATTCTAAACCCTTCTTTAAAAGATCTTCTTCTTCCTGTTCTTTCCCTTTTGAAGACACTCCCGCAAGCGATTGAACAACCTCCAAAAGAGTATCTTCGGCAAAAATACCGCATTTATGTAAAATTGCTGTTCCCACGTTGTTTTCGGATACCTGGACCTTGTTATCAGGGTCAAGCATACATCCAAAATGACACGTGGTTAAAATATCAGCCAACACCTCAAGGCCGATGGGAGAATTTAAAAAAACTGTTCGGTATTTATCTTTCACTCTTCTTTATATCCCATCATTTCACCGAGCGGGCTATCAGGGGAAACCTCTTTTCCAGCAGCCGGGGCCGATCTTGCGGCTTTTTCCGCGATAGCAATTTCCTCCATTAACTCTTGTTTTTGTTGTCTCAACTGTCTAATCTTTTTAATCTTATTCGGTGAATTCATGGCCTTCTGTGGAAATCCCCTGGAAATCAGAAGTTCTTTGCCAGCCTCATCAGGATTGATAAGATCAAGAATTTCTGGAAATATCTCGGATATCCCGCCAATTGCATCAAGCCCCTGAGTAATACCCTGAGACTTAAAAAGTTTTTTCTGAGCCTGTGCCAGCGGTCCTAAATATTCGGTTTCGATATCGCCCCCGGCAAGATCAAGTAGAATGTCCGGCGGTCTTGGAATTCTTTTTGCTCTATACTCAATGTGAAACACTTTGTCATGTGCAGGATTTAAGAACTCTGTTTCAAACTTTCCTATTCTTAATCCTAAGATCGCGGCTTTTTCTCCGCCCATCTCGATAACCTGGGTTGCTGTAAGCTCCACTTTCTGAGCAACAGCTTGTGACAGCATAAGAAAGAAGTCCACATGAAAATGATCCTTGATCGCGTCTCGATATCTGTCCTGCATCTCTATCCCATACGGAAGTTGAATACCGGTAACAAGCGGTTTTGGAGCTCGGTCCATGGTTTTAACCCATGTCCAGCCTTTAGGTCCGATATTGACTTGCCCTCTCAAATCTGAAGTGCCGACCATTGGAGGCTCAACCATTTTGTGTCCGGCTATTAAATTCGTCCTTCCGGCCTGATTTGCTGTCATTACATCAATAAATGCATCCCAGGCAGGAGATCGACCATACCACTCATCATTATTTTTTCGCCAGCGCCAGGTTAAAAATGCACTGTCATCAAATCCGGATTCAAGTAAAAGTTTATTTCCCGGCTTTAAAACCCAGATAGAAGCATAAGGTTTATTTTTCTTGTTCAGTTTTTGAACATCATAATCTTCTCTGGGATAACACGCATGAACAACCTCCATTTCCTGATGCATGTTTTTGTCGTACTTGTCTTTAAAATTCGTATCTGCCTCTTTCATGGTTTCAAATCCGAATTTTTCTTTTAACTGTTTCAGGGTAAGTTTATAGTCTCGATAATGGGTGTCCACTTCGCCAAAATAATTCTCAGCAACATAGCACTCTCTGAAATGCGGGACCCTGAAAATAACGCGAGAATTTTTAATGTCCTCTTCAATGTTTACGGTAACGGTTCCGACAGTCACGGCATCCCTTACGATCTCGGGGGCTATGTCGTATAAATTAGAGGCCATCAGTGCCGAATACATAGCCTCTTCAGCGTCTTCAAGCCATGCCTTGATCTCGGGTATGGAATCAACTCTTTTACCGCTCCATTGCCTCATCCCCGAATATCTGGGAAATACCATTCTCTGAGGTAGGGTATAGGCAAACCACCTGAAAGACTTTGAAATCGTGTATCCGGTAAAACCATCGGTCAGAAGATTCGCAGCGCCCAGGGCAGTACCATCATATACTTGAGTGCCCGTTTTTTGGCCTTTCGCCTGAGTACCGTCCTTAACCTTTCTTCTGCCATGATAAATATAAGTCAGAATATCATCAATCATGCCCTCAAACGGACGGCGGATTTCCTGAAGCACCTTTAGAGTGTTGTTGATGTCTTTTACTTTGTCTTCGTCTGACCTCATGGTTTAACCCAAAATCGTTTTGTAAACATTCGGGCTTGTCATAACGCCCCCGGGACCGGTCAAAATCGTGGAAGCCCGACCCCTTCTTTTCCTCAAAGCATCGGCCTCTCTTGCAGCTGCCTCCTTAACCTCTTCCGAATCGTCCGTTACAGGTTCCGACTCTGGCATTACTTTTGTCGGGCTTTTCGGTTTTCTAAATAAATTCGTAAAAGCAGACATCTAAGCCTCCATTCCATATTTTAAAGGATCGTATGAACCGTCCTCTTCTTTGTTCATACCAAACTTCATAGGGTCATAAGGATTGCCCGGGATAAGAATCTTCTGTTGCATAATTTCTATCGGCATTTGTATGGCAATGTCTATACCTGATCTTACATAATATCTTGTGCAATCCATCAAATGATCGTTTTCCTTGACTACCTTGCCGTTTTTATCCCTGCGATATAACCTGAATTCCTCAAACCATGGAGCGCAAGACCTGAAAACTTTTAATTTTCCGGTTGAAAGAGCGACAAAAACATCAAATATACCAGCCTCCCTTGCGTTATCAGCAGGAGAAAGCTCTAAACCAAGATCAACGTATTCGTCCATTAGTTTTTCGCCGTCTCTCTGACTTGAAGCCCTCGCCCCTGGATCTGCAACCCCTGGTATCCATTTCCCCCTTGATTTTATGGCCTGAACATGAACCGGTGGCTCAGACAGGCCTTTTTTATAGACAGAATATATATAAGATGTGCCGGTATCCCGGTCTGTAGCCCCCCACGCTGCGGCTGTGCAGTTCCAGCCCACATCAAAACCATACGCCCTTGACCAATATGGAGGTATTGGAAAATCATCAATCACAATATAATCTTCAAGAAGCGGATATATAGCCCCCGACCCCAACTGAGGTATGCCTTTAGATCTTGCATCCCTTTGGTGCGGAGGCAAACTGGCCCATCGTTCCTTCTTTTCTTTTTCCGAAAGATGAGGCGCATCATCCCAAGTCGCTTGAATTACAAATCTCATAACCTGATCATGCGGTCCTGGAAGTTTTCCATCGGGCATGAACTTCTTGACAACCTCGGACACCCCCTGCAGAGGGGTAAAAGTCAACATAATCATACCGCCAGTTGTCATAATGCGGATCAGGCATTCATTATAAACATCGTCCGGAGGCTCCTCATCCAGCAAGATCACATCCTGCTCAACACCTTCAAATGCCTTCCTGCCCTGCTCGTATGACTTAAAACCTAAGACAGAAACCCCACCGGTAACATGCTGGATAAAAACTGTTTCTATGGCATCAGGAATCCCCCCAGCCTTGCGCTTATAATCCAAAATACAATCATGGGGAATCAAACCCGTACCAATATCAGAAATCGGTCCCAATAATTTGTGTTGCAGAATATCTCTTGTGGTCTGATTCGTGGTGCCTGAAGCCCAGGCCTTTATTGGACCGGTAAATCTATACCCTTCCCACCAATCAGGATAAATGCCCGTTAAATGACAGGTCAGCTCATAACCCCCCATTCCTTCGGTTTTCCCAATCCGATTCGCAGCCATGGCGCCGCGCTCACGAAATTTCTTACCCGCTCGAAAAAATTCCATGTGTTTCGGATAATTATGCCGCGACAACGGACCTGTCTCTGGATAAAAAGATTCTATCTTCTTATGCTCATATCGCCGTACGCGCTCTTTTAAACGAATATATAAGAGTTCTTTTTCCCTGCGGCTTAATTTTGACAGGTCTGGCTTTGCTTCCAGCATTTTTTAAACGCCTTTCTAACCTTTCTCGATACCGAAAGAATTATCTGAGATACTCGAGTATAAGAAATTCCCTTCATGTCGCCAATCTCGCGCAAAGTATAACCATCCCAGAAATACAGCTTTAATATCTCAATAGTATCTTCTCGGCATTTTAAAGTGTTTATATGTGCAAAGATTTTTTGAACCAAATCCTTATTACAAACCTTGCCTTCAGTGCCATTCACAGAATAGGCCAATGAATTTTCAAAAGAATTAAAGTTTTCGGGGTTCGAAAAATTCACTTTTAATAAAGCTGCTTTATCAGTACAATTCCTCGGCGTTCCAGAAACCATTCTGAGATGGTCCAGAACACCCCCGCGAATCTTTATTCCAGCAAACGTCCCAATAGTAGCCCCCATGGATTCATCATAATTATCAATCGCCCTTATCAAAGATTCAACAGCAGCAGATTCACAATCGTTGCGAGTCCAAGAATCGTTTATATTTCTATTCGTACATATCTTCCCGGCAATAGACTTCGCAAAAGATGTATAATTCAAAACTGTTTCGTTTCTATTCATCTACCTAAAGCTATAATAACTTAAAGTGCCGGCCAACCTGCTACCAACAACTATCTCACCGCTGCCAAGGTTTGAAACCTCAACATAAAGGCCGGTATTGTTAAATCGCGCAAACTGAAGCACAATTCCGTTGAGGCCCAAAGCAATCGCATCATACGTCTGAGAAGGAATAACCCTTGCTGTTGCGGTCTTGCTATCATCAGCCTCATTGTAACACGCAACAGTTGGGTTGTTTGTGCCATCCGACCCTATAATAATATCCATTAAAAAATTAGGCCCGCTATGGATAAGCGTGCTCTCGGTTATCCTTGTTGGAATTACGAATATATTGTCCATTTTATACCCCTTTATCACTCAAATGCCCGAATAACCTATCCTCGGACGAACCGCACATAATACTTGCGCGTCTGCTTATTGCGGTGGCTCACGTACCCACCGTTGAAGTACACGCTGAACGCGTAGGCGCTATTGCACGGACTCGTAGACGCGGTCCAATGATAGACATTGGGTGTTGACGGAAATGCGGTGGTGTCGATGGCCGGGTTGCAGTTGCCCAGGTTGATAAGTTTTGTCAATTCAAAATAATTAGGAATCCGCCAGTCCGTGTATCCGCCCAGGGAATTGGTGTTGGCCTGGTCCAGGGCATCCCAGATCAGGTCGTC
>Ga0180438_10001943_pt1 | contig 35120 bp, 31 predicted proteins | sample SS_ome_12_FD_132455 | JGI IMG/M metagenome (GOLD analysis project Ga0180438, IMG submission 132455) | Hypersaline lake sediment archaeal communities from the Salton Sea, California, USA - SS_3_D_2 metaG | ecosystem: Environmental > Aquatic > Non-marine Saline and Alkaline > Hypersaline >... | reverse complement strand
CGGCCGTCGAGCTCGTATCGGTCGTTTAGGTATATTGCGATTCTCATTGCCTCCTCGATGTTCGGCGTCCACTCCAGGATTTTCTTTGCCCAGTACATACGAAGGTAACCGTGCAGCTTTCCTCTCACCACCATTTCAGTCTGCGTGGCATTCCACAGGGGATCGTGCGTCTTTGCCTGCTCGAGTTGTGCGCAGTCGTAGATATACTCCCTTCTGTCATTGCGGTGTGCAGCGAGCGTCTGTTGCGCCCATTGGGGGAAACCAGCCGTTGTGTCATAGAACTGATTGTAGTAACAGAAGTTATCAGAGAGCTCTCGCCGTACTACGAGCTCTTCCAGAAAATCCTTTTTTCCTTGCTGATTTTCCTCTGTTTTTCTCACCTCGAGAGCGATCCTTTGCGCGGCGATCTGACCGAAGTGGAGATAAGGGGAAAGGTTCGACACTGCATCCTTAACAGGATCGTTTCTCTCGTGGTGGTAGCGACCTATTTTTCTCCTGAGGAAGTCATCCAGTACTTCGCGTGCATGCCCCTCTCCCGACTTCAGCCACTCGACCGGTTTTATGCTCTTGCCAATGTTGAGAGCGTGTAGTTCTTCTTCCCAGAAAATTTTTTTCACAGGGGTGTTCCAGGAGTATGGATGCCGAGAGAGGGAGGGGAAATCTGTTAAAAACTCACCAAGGAGTCGATGTATCTTTGGCCTGATCGTGTAGGCTCCATACTCCTGCTTTGCGGAAACGATCCAGCAAGGAACGATGTTCCTTGCATCCACCTCATAAAAAGAAATACCGAGCGTCCGGACTACTTTTTCTTTCCACTCCCGTTTGACCCTGAGTGGATCGAAATCTGACACCACAATGCTCACACGGTTTTTCCTTACAAAGGTGGGTATTTCCTGCTCCGGGGTACCTGAGAGTAGTACGAAGCATACATCTTTCTCCAGCAGAACGCGGTCCACCTGCTCAAGGCCCTCGATCATGAATCGGTACTGACGCAGCGTCGCGTTGAGAAAGTTCTGGACAAGACAGAACACGACAAGGAGCGGTTTCTTTTGAAGCAGCGCGAGCTCCTGGGCGTATATAAGCGCCCAATTGTCACTCACACGTTGGTCACGGCTCATCCAGTACACAACCGGTCCGTCTCCAGGAGACTCTTCCTTCAGACAGCGCACCCTTCTGCGATCGATCACGCTTCCCATTTGACTGTTGTCACCTTATCAAGTAATGAGGTCCCGAGTGGTTTTATGCGTCCTGTATCAATGGGGTGTTTTCGCACTCGCCATGAAACCTGTCCCATGTTCGAAACCATCTTGAAGCCTCGATTTCACTACTATACGCTTTTTTTCGGTTTAGGGACATAATTATTTGGACATACAGAAGTAATATTACTATCTTACCAGAAATGCATTCCTTTTCTCATACTTGCATTAAAGGATAATGCTCTATGGCTGTTACTATTCGTCGAGTCCAGTCGAAGAGAGACGTGAAGGCATATATTGATCTCCCCTATGAGATGCACAGGGATCACAAGCTGTGGGTGCCACCTCTGAAAATATTCGAAAAAAATTTCATTAATCCCGAGAAAAACCATCACATGTGTTATTCAAAAACAATCTGCTTCCTCGCATACAATGACGGCACGCCTGTTGGAAGAATTATGGGGATCATCAACGATAAGCTGAACGAAACCTGGGGGATCCTTCAGGGACGTTTCTGTCACTTCGAGTCTATCGATGATCAGGAGGTGGCGAACGCACTCCTCGGTGCAGTAGAAACGTGGGCGAAACAGCATGGAGTAAAATATATTGTCGGGCCCCTCGGATTCACGAATCAGGACCCGATGGGATTCATCATTGAGGGTTTCGACGAGCGCCCTTCCATCGGGACGATCTATAATTTCGAGTACATCCCACGGCTCCTTGGAAACGCGGGATACAAGAAGGAAGTGGATTACGTCACCTATAGGGTTGACATCCCGAAAGAGATTCCTGCTGTATACGAAAAAATCTCTGAGCGGGTACTCAAACGCTCCACCCTGAAACTTCGGGAGTTCACCAAAAGGAGAGAGGCGAAAAAATTCCTTCCCAGGGTGTTCAGGCTAATGAACGAGACATTCACGGAGATATACGGATTCATTCCCCTTAACGAAGAAGTGATAAAAAAGCTCTCACGCACATACACCGAGATCATGAATCCACATTTCCTCAAGGTGGTAATGAATGAGCATGACGAAATCGTCGGCTTCATATTCGGCATAAAGGATATAACAGAAGGATTTAAAAAGGCGAAAGGGCGACTCATTCCTTTCGGATATTTCATAATCAAGCTCACTCAAAGAAAGGCAAATCGCCTCGATCTGCTCCTTGGGTCGATCAAAAAGGAGTACAGGGGAAAGGGCATAGACACTTTGCTTGGAATTTCCATGGTAAAAAGTGCGCACAATCTTCATATGGACTATGCGGACAGCCATCATGAGCTTGAATCCAACAGGATGATCCGGGCGGAGATGGAGAAAATGGGCGGCCTGGTGTATAAGAGGCACAGAGTCTACCGCAAAAATCTCTCTCCCGAATGAGAGTACCATCTGGTGATTTGATTGAAAACCCTGAACGAAGCAAAGAGTGTTCTGAGAGAACTTCTCTCCGAACAACACCTCGCAGTACTCGGAACTCATGCTAGAGGGCAACCCTACGGGAGCCTTGTGGCCTTCGCACATACGAGTGATCTCCAGCATCTCCTCTTCGCAACTACCCGTTCCACACGAAAGTTCTCCTACCTGAGCGAAGACTCCAGGGTCGCGCTTCTCATAGACAACAGACTGAATACTGATGCTGATTTTCACGATGCTTCTGCAGTGACTGTCATCGGAATCGCTGAGGAAGTAAGAAAAACCAAAAAGCTCTTAAAGGTCTATCTCGATAAAAATCCCTTTCTCAGGGATTTCGTGCTCTCGCCAACTTGTGCACTCGTTCGAGTCCGAGTGAAAAAATATATCATCGTGCAAAAATTCCAGACAGTTACTGAGGTTCAGCTCGACAGGTGAATCCATTCATCCCACTCTCTGAGATCAGCTTCGAGGATCAGCATCGCGTCGGTGGGAAGGGGTACGCCCTTTCTCGCCTTCTGCGTTCCGGGGTTAGAATTCCTCAGGGGATCTGTGTGAGCACGGAGGCGTACAGAGAGTACGTCTCATCCGCCGGATTGCATGAGCGAATCATGCTCGAGCTCAATCGGAAAAATTTTGATGATATGCGGTGGGAGGAAATTTGGGACACCTCTCTGAGAATCAGGAATATGTTCCTCACCACTCCAATCAGCCGGAGCTCATCCGCGGAGCTCGAAAAAATGCTGGAACAACAGTTCGATAATAGTGCGGTGGTCGTGCGGTCCTCAGCCCCCGGGGAGGACACGGGGGAGACATCCTTTGCCGGGCTCCATGAATCCTATGTGAACATACGGGGAACGCAGTCAATTCTGAAACACATAAAACTCGTGTGGGCATCTCTCTGGTCGAATCGTGCCCTTCTCTATCGCAAGGAACTCGGTCTTGACGTGGAGCACAGTGAAATGGCGGTTGTCGTACAGGAAATCGTGAGCGGCGAGAGATCTGGTATCATATTCGGACAGAATCCTCTCGATCGATCCCAGTGTGTCATCGAGGCTGTGTATGGGCTCAATCAAGGGCTCGTGGATGGGAGCATTGAACCGGACCGATGGATCCTCCATCGTGAAGGCGGTGAGATTGTCTCCTTTACCCCAACCAGAAGAGAAAGAGGGGTTTTCCCGACCGACACGGGCGTGGAAACCCGAAAGATTCCCGTTGAAGACGCCACCCACCCACCACTCGCCGGTAATGAGGTAGCCACGCTTTTTGCAGTTGCCAAAGAGCTTGAAAAGATCTTTGGAAAGCCGCAGGATGTGGAGTGGACCATACGAGGAGGAGAGATCTTTGTTCTGCAGTCCAGAGCAATCACCACGCTCAGGAACGATAAGACGGAAGGAGGAAAGCTGTATTATCTGGGGCTTCAGAAGAGCTTCGAGAGCCTGAAAGCACTTCAAAAAAAAATAGAGGGGGAATATATCCCCCGGATGATTAACGAGGCAGCCGAGCTCTCACGGAGGGATCTGTTCTCCCTCTCGGATGAGGAGCTCGCAGAGGAGATTGATCACCGCACTACCGTATTTACCCGTTGGGTCGACATCTACTGGACGCATTTCATCCCCTTTGCCCACGGAATCAGACTCTTCGGACAGGTGTACAACGACACCCTTGCACCGAGTGACCCCTTTGAATTTGTGGAGCTTCTCAGAACCACGAACATGGAAAGCCTGAAGAGAAATATGCTTCTTATGGAAATGGCAGAAATGATTCGCCATGACCCCGAGCTGAGAAATCACCTTTCAAAGGTTTCTTTCCCGGAACTTTCCTCAAGATTATCCGGCGATTTGCTGGACAGGCTCCGCCTGTTCATGGAAACATATGGCAATCTGTTCTTGCAGGGGGAGCAGGAGGTCATTTCGATGCTCCTCGAGTTTGCACGGCGCTCCCCCGGTACGACCAAAGCGTCAAAGAAACACCCGATATCCAGACATCAACTTGAGCAACGGTTTATAACAGCCTTTGAAAGTGCGCAGAGAGGGTTTGTGCAGGAGCTTCTGGGCCTTGCTCGTGCGAGCTACAAACTCAGGGACGATGATAATATCCATCTCGGCCGGATCGAACGCAGGATGGCGGATGCAATAGAGGAAGGAAAAAGACGAATCGGATCAAGGGGAAGAATCGATACCCAGGGTTTGGAAGGCAGTGAGATCGCCAGAGCCCTCAGAGACCATGGATACACTCCTGAATGCAGAAAAGTAGAAAAAGCTGAAACGGTGAACCCAGGTATACGCGCGAGACAGCTTCGAGGTCAACCGGCAAGCCAGGGAGTTGCAGCCGGACGAGCAAGGGTGATCAGGGAAAACAGCGAGCTATTTCAATTCAAATCTGGTGAGATTCTTGTCATCGATGTGGTTGATCCAAATTCGACCTTCGTTGCCCCACTTGCTGCAGGAATCATTGAGCGAAGGGGCGGCATGCTCATTCACGGTGCGATCATTGCCAGGGAGTATGGAATACCCTGCATCACCGGTATCTCCAGCGCCACTTCTGTCATAGAAACCGGAGACCAGGTCGTAGTCGACGGCTACCTCGGAATCGTCACCATCGAAAAAACCCTTGATTCTCATTAAAATTCCATCCACATCTGATCAATCCCCTCACTTCTCTGGATCGCAACATCCTGGTACAAACTGTCTGAGCTCTCCTTTTTCCGCTACAAAGCAAATGGTGCACCCGTTCTTTCCAAAACGAAGATACGACCACTAAAAATGCAGGAGCAGCGAAAAAACACGAATAATTCCTTGCTCTTTTATGATTCGAAATTATTGTTAACATCATAAAATTCTGAATGGAGGTGAAAAATGCCAGAGCTTTCACCTGGGTCAAGAGCACCGTCTTTCGAACTGAAAGATCAAACCGGTAAAACTGTGAAACTGACGGATTTCAAAGGAAAAAAGCTGCTCCTCTACTTCTATCCAAAAGCCGATACTCCTGGTTGTACCAAACAGGCTTGCAGCATACGCGATTCGAGAGAGGATCTCATGAAAATGGGAGTCGCATATGTGGGAGTGAGTCCAGATGCGCCTGAAAAGCAGAAGAAGTTCGACGACAAATACAGTCTCAAGTTCCCGCTCCTTTCCGATTTAGACAACGCCGTAGCAAAGGCGTATGGAGCATGGGGCGAAAAATCCATGTACGGGAAGAAGTACGAGGGAATCATCCGCTCCTCATTCCTCATCGATGAGCAGGGAAACGTCATTGAAGCCTGGTACAAAGTGAAACCTGAGGAGACTGTCCCAAAGGCCCTGGAGAAACTCGGCTAGTAATAAAATAGCTCCTTGTAAAATCGATAGAAAATCAATTTCAGAGGGGTAAATCTCAAAAATTTCCCGATCGCGACCTGATCAATTCCAAAGCGCGCAATGCACTCGACTCCTTATCTTTGATTTCGAGCATGAGATCATACTCTACACCATCTGTCTCCTCGAGAAATCGATGAAAGAGAGAGGCGTCTATTCTCTCTGCGTGCTTCCCGGGACGATCTCCCTGTCTCTGGGAGCTGTAATCCACCATGAGAACCCCGTCATCCTCCTTCCAGCTGTCCTTTGCCATGGACATACCCTCCCTCAAGGATTCTCCGCTGTGAAAGCACTGGTGATGAAAGCTGTCAAACAGCACCGGGACTCCCACCTTTTCATGGATTAAAAGACAGTCCTGAAGACAGTAAAGACGTTCATCGTTTTCTATCACAAGGTGCCTCCGTATTTCTTCAGGGAGCTTCTCATATCGCGACAGAAAACGGCAGATAGATTGTTCTTTGTTTCCGTACGCACCCCCCACGTGGATCTGAACCTTCGTATCTCTATTGAGTCCCATTGCTTCAAGAACCCTGACATGGTAGCGCAGCTCCTCTACACTTCTCTCGAGCACGTCCTCGCGGGGAGAATTTATTAGTGTAAACTGATCCGGGTGCATCGATATCCGCATGCCGCACTCTGTGACATATCGGCCTATGGTCAGAAATCGCTCCCCGAACTCTGTCGCCCAGTCGAGATCACAGACAGGATGAGAGGCGAAGGGAATGAGATCAGAGCTTATTCGAAAAAAAAGGAGACCATTCTTTTGGTTGAACCGGAGGATCTTTTCGAGACAATCCAGGTTGTCACTCACAGTCCTGCGCAGTCTGTCGCGGGAGTAAGAGGCAAGCCTGAAGGTTGAACCTGCCCTGCAGCCAATGCCCCTATTTATGCAGGGATAGCCGACCCTCAATACTTTCTCCCTTTCCCCGAATCGGTTATCTCAACCAGCTCGAGGGGATAGGGCCGAAGCAGCACCTGATCAAGGAGGTAGCGGTTTCCCTGGCCGATTGACCAGGCCTCGAGCACGCGGAGGAGTGCGCTCAGGGGAATCCGTTCGTCCCTGTATTCTTCCACACTGTTCAGAAAGAATCGCTTTTCCTCGGACTGCAGTTTTTTCGCAACTCCTCCATAGGCGTGGTGCAGCACATTTATCATGGACTTAAACCTGGGCGCATGGACGAGTGCCCTGGTGAAGTGGATCTCATAGAGGCTCAGCAGTTCATCGATTCCCCGTTTTTCATGGTTTGCGACGATCGCGCCGAGGAGCTTCAGCTGGGCCTGATTATGGGCCATGAGAAGGTACTTGTGGCGGGAGTGAAATTCAACCAGCATACGCATGGAGCGATCCGCTTTCATCAGCCTGAAACGCGTGAGAGCAAAAAGACGTGTGAGAAAATGCTCCCGAATCGTGAAATTCCTGAGTCTTCCCTCGTCTTCAATCGGCTGTTCAGGGAATCGACCAAGAACCTCTCCTCCGAAGAACCCACTCCCCCGCGAGACCGCTGCTTCTTTTTTCATCCCGCTGTAAACCTTCACGTCCCAGGGCCCGCAGGAAGGAGACCGGTTCTTCAGTATGAACCCGTCAACCTGACCGACGGACTGAAGGAATCGATCGTTGAACTGCTGCATAGAGTCTGTCGCATCCTTTCCGGTCGCAGGCTGGTAGAGAAGTCGCTTCCCCTCATCTATCACTATCCGCACCGGATCGCGCGGAATGCCGAGCCCAATTTCCACTTCCGGGCAAACCGGCCTATACTCCACATAATCACGGAGCTGCTCGACAAAATGATCGGGAATCGTCTGACCATTGTACCGGCAGTGGGCGAAACCGAGGCACTTGCTTACCACAACCACAGGTTTTGGAAAATCGTGCATGATGTGCTTCTCTCCTCTCTTGTTAGCTTACAAACTTCCTGAAGACGATCGCGCCGTTCTGTCCGCCTGTCAAAGTCCTGAAAATCAACCGTTCCGTAGTGCCCTCGGAGTATTAAAATAAAATGAATTTGTCCATTCGGTAACAAAAAAAAGATGAATGCAGTAAACCCTCGAGGAAATATCAAAGCCCGGTTCCAGAGAAACGATTATTCTGCATTGCAAATCAGCGTGAATCGGGTATAATGTTTCAGCCGACAGAACCGGCATGGGGGGCGTATATTTAAAGAACTGATCAAATGCGGAATTATGGTGAAGGGATTCGCAAGACAGATGAGAAAGATACTGGCTTTGAGTCTCAGAGGAATGATTCTGTGTATTGTATGCATTTGTGCCAGTTCACTGCTCCTTTCCTGCGCTTTTCTTGAACTGCTTTTTCCACCAGAGGAGCTCCCATTTGGAGTGAAAAACCGTAGTGTCCTATACGTATATGACTCTGAGGAAACGATTGCGCGGGATTATCGATACCTGCTGCAGGACGGTGGATACAGTGTCGACATCCTGCACATCACGGATGTAGTTTTTACCGATCTCTCCACCTATGGAGTGATCATCGCGGGTCCTGATTCGGGTACTTCCGGAGGCTGGGGGTATTCAGATAATGTACTCGCAGTTCAGGACTCAGGTCTTCCTGTCATCGGACTGGGAGCTGGCGGAACGATCCTCTTTGAGCAGTTCGGTCTGAACATCGGGTATCCGAACAGCATGTTTTTCAGTGATGGGGAACTGTACGTGACAGACGCCCGTCATGTCATTTTCAACGAGCCGCAGGTCATCAGTGTTGCAGACACTCATATCATACGGCTTTATACGAGCGCCGAATGCATCGGGGTATACGAAGGGAACCTTCCTCCGGAGATTGCCCGTTATGGAAGGAGCGTTCTCTATCCGAGTCATTACACGCTCGTCAGGGAGGAGCGATTTTTACTCTGGGGATACTCCGATTCGCCTGCCACTATGACCGACACAGGAAAGAATCTCTTTATAAACGTAATGAGGTTCATGAACGAGGAAATCGGGATCACTTCCGCACAGGCGTCTCCGAACTGGAAATCCAGATCTTCCACTGCTTGCATTGGCTTCAACACACCCGAGGATCAGACGCTGATGCTTCTGTCCTCCACCCGTTCAACGATCACCGCATCTGTCATCCAGCAGTTACGGTACGGCTCTGTGTTCTGCTTCGACAGATAGAAGACATAGGTATATTTCTTGCCGCTTTTTCCGATGATGGTTACCCGCTGGCGCGCGATATCCCCCCTCACCTCTACCGCATCGTAATCGATCGCAAGTGAGTTGATCATGGGGCTGTAGAACGGGCTCTTTATTATATTGGCAAATCGCTCAATCGGACCGGTGCTTTTTTTATTTTCCGGTGAAGAAAATCTGAAGGTGAGCGCGATACCGCCGTCTCCTCGGTCGTTGTGCTGAAGTGCCTCAAGTTGTATCTTCACAACCTGGTCAGGTCCGAACCCAGGATCGGGTGACAGAGAAAAATCAACGCTATCCTCAGTGTGTGAGTGACCGGCAGGATGTATATTGCTTTCGCCGTATGCGCCGGTCAAGGTCAGCATCAGCAGAGCCATCGTGATTCCCGCTGCAATAAACCGCTGTTTCATGTATTTTAAATCCTCCACTATCTCTTTTTCACAGACCATAATATGCTTCAGCAAGGGGTCAATGAAATTCTTACAGTTTTCCTTTCAGAGTCTGTTCACTTTTCCCTCAAGTTGAGTATAATAAGAAGGGAGCGAAAGGTACTGTAAGAGGAGGTGCTCATGTCAGAAGAAAGGAGTGTATTGATAACCGGGGCAACAGGAGGAGTCGGAAAGGTGGTAACCAGGATAATGGCTGAGGCGGGATACAGGCTCGCATTGACCAGCAGGAGCGAAGATGCCCTTGAATCGATCGCAGAAGAGCTCGGAATCCCACGGGGGCGGTTCATGGTGCATGCGGCGGATATTACTAGGGAAAGTGAGGTACAGGAGCTCCTCAGGACCGTGGTTGAGCGCATGGGAGGTGTAGATATTCTCGTTAACATCGCCGGTGGTTGGATGGGTGGGAAAAGAGTCCAGGATATGTCAGAGCAGGAGTGGGACCGTGCCATCGACCTGAACCTCCGCTCAGCTTTTCTGGTGAACAGGGCTGTTCTCCCACACATGTCCCAGCGCGGATGGGGCAGGATAATAAACTTCTCCTCGAAGGCTGTGGAAACGCCCCTTTCGAAGCAGGCAGCCTACAACGTCGCCAAGGCTGGTGTAGTTGCGCTGACCGCCTCAATTGCCGCCGAATACAGAAGAAACGGAATTGCAGCCAATGTCCTGCTCCCGAGCATCATCGATACTCCAAGTAACCGCGCACAGATGCCAGATGCCGACTACACGCGTTGGGTGAAACCCAGAGAGCTGGGCTCCCTCATCCTTTTCCTCTGCAGCGAGGAAGGAGGAAGCCTGAACGGCGCATCGATTCCGGTCTACGGCAAGATCTGACTCGAATCCGGTATGATTCGAAGTATCCTGTCGTCCCCCTTCCTGGGTGAACCTCTCCCATCCCGGTTGCTGGTGAGAACGTAGAGCGCCCCGTCAGGCCCCTCGACCACGTCGCGCAGCCTTCCATAAGTACCGTGCCCGTAATCCTCGGCAAACCATCGCTCTATCCTTCTCACCTTTCGTCCTTGGGTGTCGAATGTTATCCTGATCAGTGCCTCGCTCCGCAACGTGGCCACGAACAGGTCTCCCTTCAGGTGCTGGAGAAGCCCACCGTCATAGAACTCTATCCCTGCGGGGGGAGTTGTGTTCTTCCACACCACAATGGGGTCCAGATACTTCGTCCTCCCGGGAGCACCGATAACTTCAGGCCACCCGTAGTTTCCACCATTCTGGATGATGTTTATTTCGTCATGGGCGAAGTGGCCCATCTCGCCTGAGGGGCCGTGCTCGGAAGCATACAGATCTCCAGTTTGAAGGTGCCAGTCCAATCCCTGCGGATTCCTGTGCCCATAGGAGTAGATGGCCGAGCCCTCGAAGGGATTGCCCTCTGGAATACCTCCCAGGGGACCAATCCGGAGAATCTTCCCTCCCATGCTCTCCAGATTCTGAGCCAGCTCCCGGTCGGCGTTTTCACCGCATGTGACGTAGAGCATGCCGTCGGGTCCGAATCCTATTCTCCCGCCGTCGTGCAGCCGTGCTCCCGGGATACCGTCAAGTATGACTCTGTCCACGATTCCCCTGCTCCCCATGTCACGGAGCCTGACCACCCTGTTGTACAGCTTTTCGTCCTTTCGATAGGTATACATGGCGTAGATGAAGGGCTGGTCCGTAAAGTCGGGATGAATCGCCAGCCCCATCAAGCCCCCTTCCCCGACGTGTGCGACGTCAAAACCTGCGTAGGGGAATGGAGTGAGCTCGCCGTCTCGTATCAGACGAATGCGCCCGGGACGCTCGCTTACCAGCGCCCTGTCGTCCGGGAGAAACACCAGAGACCACGGTATGACGAGCCCTTCGACCCAGACCTCTATGCGAACCCCCTCTACCTCCGGAATGAATACATCTTCCACATCCTGGGGACGGGGACCAACCACGCTTCCCCCGGCTATCACTCCCAGAAAGACAAGTGCAGCAAGAAACAAGATCAGCAGCAGCCTCATGGTTCCTCCATTTCGTGTTAGAGCTTTCGTTTTGATTCCCAATTCCTGCCTGCTTCACTCCTCTCATTGGATACGCTCATCCAATGCTTTTTCCCCTCCTCTGTACACGGTACACATTAATGGGGTACATTGAAAAGTCAATACAACAGGAGAACTCCTTGACTCTTTCTGAGTGTGCTCCCTCCGCCAGTGGTGCGATGCTTCTCAGGATTCTTGTTTTTCCACCTCGGGCAGTAGATGTGTGGTTCCCATGAACAAAAGGACCCTGGAGGGGATGGCCGGTAGCCGACTGAGAAGTGCTGTGTCGATACGGGCGACGAACCGGGAGGCAATCATGAGAACATATGGGCACTCTTGTCTCCAGGTGCAGAAGCCGGACCCACAGTTACTAAATATGTTCAAGAGTCTTCCTGGCATACTCTTCATCCAGAGGCAACCCTTCATACCGGTGCCTCAGGGAGGATTTACGCTGGTCCTGTAATTCTCATCCTCAAACAGGATGCGGTCACGTCTGATTGCCCGCACCAGGGATGTGGGAGCTGTGCCCTGGATGAGGTATGCGATGCTCCCGATCAGGACAGGCTGTGGTTCTTGAAGTGAACATGATCTGTACCAGTTCGTGCTCTCCGATTTGTGAAGGAGGAATACGTCGGCACCGGCGAAGGAGCCAACCTGTTTATGAAGCGTGCTTCTGATCTTATCATGGGAACCTTTCCGGTGAAAGCCCGAGCACAGGGGTTTACAGGGTCCAGTGAGGATCAGAAAGGCTGTAAAAATGACGAGCAAGAATTCGGCATTTGACGGCCATCGCGTTAGCGGGTAAGTATAGTATAGGAGGTGTGTAGAATGATCAAGATACAGCCTGTCAGTGATATCGAGTTCGAGGTAACCATTGAGGAGGGGGGATCTTCCACACGGCACGTGGTCACCATTGATGACGCGTACCATAAGCAGCTGGCTGGCGGAAGAATGTCTAAGCAGGAGCTGGTGAAAAAATCCTTTGAATTTCTGCTGTCCAGAGAGCCCAAGGAGTCGATACTTCGTAAGTTCCACCTGAAGGAAATCAGCCGGTACTTTCCTGACTACGAGGACCAGGTGAGACTATAGACGAGCTCCTGGTCTGCGGGATGACCTGTGCTGTGATCCCCTGCATTCTGGGCTTTGCTTCTCCCCGGGTTTAAAGCGCTGCTTTCATACAGAATACGCGTGCATGGGAGGTAACTATGGAACGAGCAGATGAGGAAATCAAGAAGGAAGTGGTTGATCAGCTCTACTGGGACAGCAGGGTCGATGCATCCGGCATCAAAGTAATGGTGGTCGATGGAAAGGTTACACTCTCAGGGGTGGTGCGAACCTATACCGCCAGAAAGGCAGCAGTGAACGACACCTGGGTCATACCCGGTGTACGCTTGGTGCAGGATCGTCTCCTGGTCCGGTATACGGTGGAAGTGCCCCCGGACGAACAGATCGAGCGGAACGCCGTCAACGCCCTGATATGGAACCCGAACATCGATTTCGGGAACATCCGGGTGACCGTGAACGAGGGCCTGGTTTCTCTCGAGGGAACTGTGGATACTTACTGGAAAAAGATAATTGTCGAGGACCTGCTGGCGAATATCACCGGCGTGTTGGTCATCAGGAACAAGATAACGGTTGTACCTACTGAATCACAGGAAGACGAAAGGATCGCCCGCGACGTAATAGGGGCGCTTGGACGCACCAATCTGGTGCCGGTGGGCACCGTTACCGTGCAAGTCCGTAGCGGGGTGGTCACCCTGACAGGTGCCGTGCCCGACAGCATGACCAGACTCGCCGCTGAAGAGAAGGCTGCGCATACTGTGGGGGTGGTGGATGTACAAAACCAGTTGGTGTTGGGAACAGGGTCCGAATAGAACTGCTCCACAGCTCTGTAGAATTATAGATCTGTAAGAGACAGGAAGTGCTTCTGATGTAACCTCGGCGAGTGGACATTTCAACCTGAAGGGAGCTCCCCATGACTGAACCACACTGTGTAGACGTGAATTCCCATCATAAAAGTCTCTCGAGTACAGCGCTCACGGCCATGACGTATGTGAAAATTAAAATACTCAACATTTTTTTCGCCGTCCTCTTTCTGTGCATGAGCGGCGTTCCCGGTGTCTGTTTTCCTGATGAGGTGCAACAGCCTCTTGCAATAGTGAACGCATCCATAATCGATGGAACAGGGACTCAGCCCATACGTGAGGGCATCCTGGTCATTCACGGACGGACAATCACCGCGGTTGGTGAAAAGGCTGAAGTTCAGGTGCCCGTGCATGCCAGAATTATCGACGCACGCGGGAAGTGGATCATCCCGGGATTGATCGATGCCCACGTGCACTTCTTCCAGTCAGGAGGGCTCTTCACCCGGCCCGATGTGATAGATCTCCGGAGCAGGGTTTCCTACAAAGACGAGCTGCGGTGGAACAGGGATCGTCTGGAATACACCTTCAGCAGGTATCTGTGCAGCGGTGTGACGGCAGTATTCGATACTGGCGGCTCAAACTGGGTATTCGAGGTGCGTAAAAAGGCGCAGGAAAGCGACCTGGCGCCACGGGTTGCGGTCACCGGACCGCTGATCACCACCTATAGATCACTCCTGGCTGAGCTTCCTGATTCCCCCATCGCCCTGGTGAACAGCCCGCCTGAGGGGCGCCGCACGGTGCAGCGCATCATGAAGCACCGGCCCGACCTGATAAAGGTGTGGTTCATACAGGAACGCGGCACACGGCTTCAGGATCAGCTCGAGGTGTACCGCGCGGTGATAGAGGAGAGCCATGACCATGGGGTCAGGGTTATCGCCCACGCCCGGGAGCTTGAAACGGCGAGAGCGGTTGTGGAAGCCGGGGCGGACATCCTTGCCCACAGCGTGAGCGACAAACCTGTAGACCGCAGGTTCATCGATCTTCTGAAGAGACGCGGAGTGATCTACATCACCACCCTCATGGTGAGCGAGGGGTATGAGGAGGTGCTCATCGGACGCCCGCAGCTCACCGAAACAGAAAGAGCGTGTGCAGACCCGGCTGTGGTTTCCTCCTGGGAACAATTACAAAGCCCGTATTCGCACCTGGAGGGTCAGTTCGAACGCACCGAGAAACCGATCGTGTTTGAGAACCTGATGGCCCTTTACAGGGCTGGTGTCGTCGTGGCCGCGGGCAGTGATGCGGGGAACATCGGTTCCCCCCACGGCCCTTCACTTCACCGTGAGCTCGAACTCATGGCAGAGGCCGGGCTCACTCCAATGGAGATCATCGTGGCTGCGACCAGGAACGCTGCCCTGGCGTTGTCATCCCATCCTGATTTCGGCACCGTTGAAGAAGGAATGCGCGCGGACCTGGTGGTCCTTTCCCGCAATCCTCTCCTCGATCTCGGAAACCTGGGTAGAATGGAAGCGGTGGTAGTGGACGGTCGCTACATACCCCATCAGAAACTGACTTCAATGAAATCTCCACCGCCGTTGAGGATTCGTTAGCCCAGCTCTGCCGATACTTAACAGGCGTACGTAGGCCTGGTTGATGTGGCTTCAGAGCTGCCGGATGTCTCGATTGATATCGACAGGGACGGGTCGTTCGACGGAAGGGTGCCGGCACCGCCTGTTCAGAGGAGAATCACCTGGAGCACCCCGTCGATTCTTCTCACCGCGTCCGCTAGGGCACGTTTCCTCTGCTCGGGCAACGGGATTCGTGCGTGTTCTCTCTCGATCTTCTCGAGCTCCCTGCCCACTTTGTCGAAGGCGCTTTTGACATCAAGGTCGTCGTTCATTCCCTGTTCGAAGGCCCGAAGTATGCCGACCGCCGGTCCACCGCCCTGGAGAGCTGAACCGTGATTTTTTCCTTCTTCGGCATCCAGGAACCCGCCGAATATCCTGCGCAGTCTGTCCCTGAACCCACGGAGCATCCGCGCCCTGCTGTCCAATCTCTCACGGGTCAGGTTCATCCTCTTCCGGTAGTGTCCATAGATCAGATAAAATCGGATATCTCCAGGTGAATACCCCTCCTCCAGAATGGTCCGGGGGTACACGATATTTCCCTTTTTCTTTGACATCTTTTCACCGTCTGCGAGCAGGTGCGCCCCGTGCAGCCAGTACGGGCAGAACTCCTCACCGGATGCACCTTCGATGACCGCAATGGTGTAGTCGTGGTGCCGGTAGAGGTTGTCGACTCCACCGCAACTGATGTCGATCCGGTAGCCAAGGTGCTTGGTGATCATGGCAGGGTCCTGCACATTCCAGGCTGGACGCCCTCTCCCGATAGCGGTATCCCAGGCGACTTCTCCGCCGCCATGCCACAGGATGAAATCCCCCCTGTTCCAGCGCTGTCCCGGGTATGTGTCCCTCCTGAACCTCCTCTTTTTTTCGGGCCACCTGGTCATGTCCAAACCGTACAACCTGCCGAACCCGTCGAAGGTGAGAGGGTCGTAGAATACATCCTCTGTGTACCAGTAGGCGTGTCCACGACTTATCAGAAGGTTGATCAGGTGCACGGCCTGGTCCACGCTGGTCGAAGACCTGGGGATGAAAGCGGGGAGAAGCATCCTGAGAATGCGCGCATCGTCCTCGAAACGCCTTGCTGCTGAGCCGGTGACGCTCCATATATCCGTTCTCCGGCGGCGTGCCTCGTCGATCGCCTTGTCCTCGACATCCGTGTAGTTGATCAAACGGTGCACCTCGTATCCCAGGTACACCAGATAGCGGTGGAGAACGTCCTCGTACAAAAAGGTGCGGTAATTGCCCAGATGGGGATCTCGATAGATGGAGGGACCGCAGGTGAAAAGGTCGACCCTTCCATGTGATCGGGGAACGAAGCGCTCCTTTTTCCTGCTCATCGTATTGGTGAGTAACAGCGGATTTCGGCTTCGGGGCATGGTGTGATCCTCTTTACGGTTCGGAGAATGTATCATGATTCCAACTACTGAGAAGCAGTCAAGAATTCGCAGGCTTCTCCCTGGAGCTCTCTCCGCTTCCATTCTCAAACGATGGGGGCTCGAATGAGAAGCCGTCGGAGTTTGCGCTCCGGGAGGGCTGACCCATCGGATTATGCGCAGCCCGATGTCGGTCAGCTCCGACGGACGGGCGAATCTCTAGACTGCCTTCGAATCCAACCTGTATGTCCATCATCATAACACGTTACCAATTTTTCACCCGGTATTGCATACGAATAGTGTCCCATGTCCGCGGAAAATGACCGATATCCATTTTCACGAAAATTTGCTTTCCCGAACACGATGTGCACAGGCTGCTTTCCGTCATCAATACTCTACAGTCGAGCCGGCTCGTTTTTTCGGTGCCGATTCGTTTGGACCAAACCCGTATACTGCAGACTCAAAAATGCGGCGAAAGTATGAAATTTGAGGACTCCAGTATGTATGGAAGATTGATACTTTTTCATTATATTCCAGGGCAGTCGATCAGGAGCACAGTGTCAGTGGAGGTGATAACATGGTCGAACTGGACGGGCGCATCGAGCGGGAGGTCGTCGAACGGTTGTACCGTGACGGCAGGATCAACGTTTCCCGCATTCGGGTGAGCGTGGCGGACGGGACAGTGGTGCTCCGGGGTTCTGTGAGCTCCCACGAGAACCGGCAGATAGCGGTGGCAGACGCCTGGTCCGTGAACGGAGTCACACAGGTGCGAGACGAGATGGCTGTGGAGTACGAAGAACCGCTTCCCACCGACGAGGAGATTGCGGTCCGTGCAGGCCGGATTTTGGAGTGGAATCCAGGCCTGGACCACACGACCATCCATGTCGAGGTTTCTGGGGGTATCCTGATTCTGGAGGGTCCCGTCCCGAGTTACTGGAAGAAGCTGAAGGTGGAGCAGCTGGTCTCTCAAATAACCGGCGTCCTGAAGGTGAAGAATCGACTTGCGGTGGTGCCATCACATCGCATGAACGACGAGGCTCTTGCCAGGGACGTGGGCGACGCAATCGAACGCAGTCCGGATGTCCCCTATAAGGATATTGATGTCCGGGTGGAAGGGGGGATGGTAATCCTGTCCGGAATCGTGCCCACCGGTATATCCAGGAATGCGGCCTTTGAGGCGGCGGTGTACACGGCGGGAACCATGGAGGTGAGAAACGAGATCACCGTAGAGCCAATGATTCGGGGAACCTGACCTCTGTCACGGTATCAGCAAATTCACAAGGGCCGCAGTACGGTCCGGAAGGGGGCAACATGAGAGAGCTGCTGAAGAGCATGATGGGAAAGACGCTCCGTTTGTACAGTGTTTCGGGGGTGGAGTCTTACCTGGGGAAGGTGACAAAGGTGGAAGAGGAATACCTGGTGCTCGCTGACTTCTTCAAGAAAGAAGAGACCTATATCGCTCTCAAGTACGTGGAGAGCTTCAAAGAAGAAAAGGGAAAGTGATCGACCGGTGAACCGAAAATCTCTCTCCCTTGATGAGCTGTCCTCAGCTATTGGAAGCTGCACCCGGTGCGAGCGCGCTGAAACCAGGAATTTGGCCGTGCCCGGAGAATGGGGTCCCGATACCCGGGTCATGCTCCTGGGCGAGGCGCCCGGCAAACAGGAGGACCGGATGGGGAGACCCTTCGAGGGGAGGGCGGGACGGTATCTGACGCAGCTGATGGATGAATACGGGCTGCGCAGAGAGCAGTTTTTCATCACCTCGGTTCTCAAGTGCTTCCATCCTGGAAATCCGAAAAAAAGCCAGCTGAGCGCATGCATGTCCTGGACCGAGCAGCAGATCCGGGAGGCGAATACCAGAGCCATACTGGTCATGGGAACAACTGCAGCATCCGCCCTGCTGGGCATGCAAAACCTCGGCAGTGGAGCCACGGTCCGCATGTGGAATGGGGTACCCTGCGTGGTCACCGCCCACCCCGCTGCAGCCATGCGGTTCCCTGATCGGGACGATCAGTTCCGGCAGGGGTGGTCGGAGTTCCTGAACAGGGCACGGGAAAAGAACCTGCTGCCCTGACACTGCAGCTTCCCTTCCTCTGCACCCATGGTCGTTCTGACGTGGCGAGACCTCTTGTCGCGCTTCCCTGGGCCTTTGCAAATGCGATCACCATCATCGTCGGATTCAACTACCATATTGCAGTACTCAAAGACAGCTCGTTCCTCTCGATGATTTATCGAGATGATGGCCATCAGTTTGACGGTAGCATCCATTTCGTTTCTGATTGGGCTTGCAATTCGCCATTTTCTCAGGATACGCGCCTAGTTCCGGGACCTGTCTCCTCAGCGCCGTCAGGACATGCGCACATCAACACCCCCGGGTCGGTCATCAGAGCATGAGGAAAGATCGACCCTGCCCGGAGAGTCGCGACGCCCGGGACATAGGGGGGGCATCCGGCAAGAGGTGTATGGATACAGCCGAAGGCTGAGAACATATTGTCTCATGAGGACAGAGAACAGGAGGAAAACATGGGTGAACGGGTACAGGTGCTTCAGAACAGCGACTTTCAAATACAGTTTCTGGCAGCTGATCCCGAGCTGCCGGATTCCGACCTAAAGCAGGTATCCCACCTGCACCAGCTCACACCCTACGGCATGCTGCTGGTAAGTCTTGCATCCTGCACCACCATCGTGCTGCATACCTATGCCAGGGCTCACGACATCAAGCTGAATCGGGTGGTGGTGAACGCGGAATACGAGCGGAGCTTCAATGAGGACTGCGAGAATTGTGAGGAAAACAATCGCTACGACGCGCAGATCACCGAGCACGTGGAACTCCATGGTGAACTATCCGGCCAGGAACGGAAGAAGCTTGAAAATGTCGTGAAGCTCTGCTCGATCAGACAGATGCTGGAAGGCGGGATCGAAATACAGCATGTCGGGACGGAGTGAGCGCCATTGTCCGGTGCGGCGGAGGGCTTCCGGTTCTTCGATGTGACAAGCAGAACAGATGCAGGAGGGAACCATGAGAGCGATGGTGATACGTGAATTCGGAGGTCCGGAGGTGCTCGAAGAGCGGGAGCTTCCTGATCCCGCACCCGACCCCGACCAGGTGCTCGTTGAGGTGAAAGCAACCTCGGTGAATCCGGTGGACTTCAAAACCCGTCAGCGGGGTGGCTGGACGATCAAGCCCCCGGCGGTTCTCGGATGGGATGCTGCAGGAGTGGTGCGTGAAGCAGGCTCCCGTGTGTGCGGCCTGAAGCTCGGTGATGAGCTGTTCTACACCCCTCCCATCAACGGGAGGGGAACGTACGCACAGCTGCATACAGTTTCAGCCGGGATGGTGGCAAAAAAGCCGTCCAACCTATCCTTCCATGAGGCTGTGGCAATTCCGCTTGCGGGGAGCACCGCATGGGATGCCCTGATTGAACGCTCCCGGGTGCTGCCGGGAGAGCGGGTGCTCATCCACGGAGCCGGCGGGGTTGGGTCCCTGGGCATTCAGATTGCCAAGGCAGCCTGAGCCTGGGTCGCGGTGACCTGCGGCTGCTACGATTTCGACCTGGCCAGGGGGATCGGTGCGGGCCTCACCATCGATTACCGGGACCAGGACTTCACTCGGGTGCTGGAAAGAGAATCTATTGACGTGGTGTTCGACACGGTGGGTGCCGACACCCTAGCCCGAAGCGCGCCTCTGATCGCCCCTCGCGGCAGGATGGCGGTAATCATCCAGCACCACGGTGATTTCGGCAAGAGCTATCACAAGAACGTCACCCTGCACATGGTGCTGCTCTCCCGCAGTAGGGAGAAGATGGAGCATTTGAAGAACCTTATCGAGTGGGGCAGGCTCAGACCGGCAATTGGTACGGTCATGGAGCTGGGGCAGGTGGCGGAAGCGCACCGCAGGCTCGAGAAGGGCAAGGTCAGGGGCAAGATCGTTCTCAGGGTGCAGCATTGAGGCCTGCAGGGGGAATAGGCCCGTTCTATCGCACGAGGCCTTCGATCGCCCAGAGTCGTTACCCGGCTCACTCACTGTGGCGTCTTCGGTTCAGCTCTGCAAACAGACTGCTGACACCGCGGGCGTACTCTTCACCGGAACCTGAAAACGCCTCGTAGAGCCCTCCCTCCAGCACCGGACCGTCCGGGTCTATGGCGAAATCCGGGGGAAGCAATTTCCTGAAAGCCTTCCTGTTACTGAACAGCACCTCTTCCGTGAGTACGTGTAGCCTGCAGTTTTCATCCGAGGCGCATTCGTCCATAAAGCTCACCACGTCCCTTCCCGGCTCGAAGGCTTCTTCCGCCTCGTCCCTGTCTCTGCCGGTATGCTCAACGAGCAGCTCGGTGGCCACCCGGCGCAGGCAGTTGTCTGGGTTTCCCTCCCAGCTCACGTTCAACTCTGTGTCCAGCCCCATGCTCCTGTCGGCCAGATTTGCTGATCCAACGGTGAGGAACCGGTGGTCGACCAGGAGAAGCTTTGAGTGGATGTAGACCGGTATTCGGTTTTTGCCTTTCCCGGAGCTGGTATGGTACACCCCGATCCGGTGACCGTACCTCAGAGCCTCTTTTTTGAGTCCCCTGAGTGTGTCCGCCTCCCGGTTGATCAGGGCAACGGTTTCCAGCAGGGTGTGCGGCTCCTTCGGGAGGATCACCACGACCTGCAACCGGGGCTTGCCCGGGTCACGAAAGCGCTGGAGGAATGCGTTGTATATGATTCGGGAGCTGAAATACTGGTTCTCCAGGTACACGAATCGCCTGGCCCCTCCTATGGCATCCCTGTACAGGTGCTGGATCTGGCGTACCGGGTCATTGAATCCCGGAGGTGTTCCGGGCATGGTGACAGAAAATGACACTGGAGCAGGGTGGAGGGGAATCTCCCCAGGAAGAGCCTCGCCATCGCTTTTGCCGCGCGGGAAATATTCCGGGTTTGTTGGTTCCGGCCTGTACGAATTATCGGTTTCTTCTCTTCGGTTTTTTCCCTCCCGCAGGAGTTGATCCAGACTCTCGCCCCCGGCAAGCCTCCAGCGATGGACGAACAATTCGGTCAGATAGCCCGCAGCAGGTCCCTCCAAGTGCGCCTGCACGTCATGGTGCGCCTCATAGGGCCGGTCGTCCGGATCCACCCTCAGGGGGTTTTCAGGAAGATGGTCGCGGTCATCCCAGCAGCGGGCGCAGAGGTCCATCCCTCCCAGGAAGGCACTGGTGCCGTCAACAACGGCGAATTTCTGGTGGTGACTCGCCCCCAGGGGATGCCTGCCGTCAAAACGAAAAAATATCCGTGGGCTCTGCCAATCGAACTGCCACTTCTGGAACCACTCCCGGTCCAGAGAGTACAGCACATTGAAGTCCCATGCGAGCACAAACACGGACAAATATGGGGTGCGCTCACAGAGCTGTTTGAGCAACGAAAGCAGATGCACCGGGGCTTGCGCATTTTCCGCTTCTTCTCCCCGTAGAAGCGCCACCTCACTGTCAAACCGCCAGCCCGCCATTAAAATGAAGCGGCTGGCCCTCAGGATGGTGCGAAAGAACGCGCGGTAATACGCCCTCCCGTCTATCAGCAGTTCCGCGCTGCTGACCCGATAGGGATTGCTGCAGTTTCTATCCGGCTGGAGTATGTTCATGGCTTCAACCGTACCCTGGTCAGAACGGGGAGATGATCGGATGCCCTTTTGACCTCACCGTTCCGCGGCACTCTGCTTTCCTCAACTCCCAGGTCTGGTGATATGAAAATATAATCGATTCTCCTCAGAGGGCACCTGCTGGGCCAGGTTCCAGACGGACCGCCGCGATGGACATCCACCAGCCGTTCGCTGATCAGGCGACCCGTCAGCGAGCGGGGGGAATCGTTGAGATCACCGCACAGAACCACCGGCGGGACGCACTCAGGTGAGCCCAGCCACCGCTGACCAACCAGCTCACGGACCTGCAGACGGCGCTCTGCCCTGTTCAGGCCCAGGTGAGTGTTGATGAGCTGAAGGGTTATCCTTCCCGCACGAATCCTGATCCACAGCGCGCCTCTGCGCTCCCCTGATCTTTTTCCGGTCCTGGGTTTGAGCAGACCGGTCTTCACCACCTGTATCGGGAACCTGCTCAGGACCGCGTTCCCGTAAGCACCACCGTCTCTCATGAGCGATGGATGGAAGTAGTGGTGCATTGACAGATGCTCCGCAATGACCCGTGCCTGATCCACGGCACCTGACCTGGAGAGCCCGGAATCGACTTCCTGCAGGGCAACGATGTCCGGCGAGAATCGGGATACGATTCTGGCGATGTGAGAGCATGAATACCGGTTGTTCTGCCCCCTGCAGCTCTGTATATTGTAGGTCATTATCAGCAGAGAATCCACAGGGCGCATCCAAACCTCAGGAGACGCCGGACCCCCATTCCCGGCGCAACCCGCTGCCGGGGCAGCCTTCCCGATCGACCTTCACGCCTCGTCTTGACGCACCTCTCTCTCATTATCGCAGGTTCATGATTCTCGCCGCCGGGATGGGAGCCGGACATCTGTACATACGTTGTGTCTTCTACGGCGATGCGTCAAGAGACTTCCTGCCAGTAATCATGCACCGGATTGCCGAGCAGCATCCTGATTTCACGATCTGGCCGATGTGAGAGGAGGTGTGGACGACGAGCAACATGATTTCCCGCAGCAGGGTATGCTCTGTTCCAGGAAACAGGGGAGCGAACAGGTCGTTGCCTGGGTTCTCAACCATCCTCTTCAGCTCCTCGAGATCCCTGAAATAGCTCTCAACGGAGCTTCTCCATGCTTCCGCTCCTGCTGATTTTTCCTCGCCCCTGGGCCAGTAACCCTCTGGATAAGGGGGGTTACATAGTTCTCGCGATCACGCAAGAAGTCGAGTATGTCATGCTGCGCCGCGTTCAGATGGTAGAAGAGATCCCAGGCGGTATGGGCGAGTTCAGGAGATGATGCGTGCATGAGCTCCACTGGAAATTCTCTGATGGCCGAGGCGAAGTCGATGTGCGCCCACGTACCTCCCAGAAGAGAGAGCAAATGCCTGCGGAGTTGGGAATCATGATCGTGCGTATGTCTCCCCTTCATAACAGCCTCATCTCGGGCACCAGTCTGTTAACGACGGGCAACCGCCGGACTAATGTGCGGGTAGTGTTTTCCTAAAAATATCGTATATTCGTGCTCCGGGGAAGTGCGCCACCTCTTCCCTGATATTTTTGGAACAACCAGATGAGATGCAATATTCCGATTCTATTCCAGGCATTGTTGTGCACTGTACTCGTTGCCTCGGCACCCGTTCACACACAACGTGAGGCACTCGTGAAAAGACCCGCCATTGAAGACGTGGTGAACACAGTCGACCGGCTCTATAGAGCAGAATCAAGCTATACTTATTGATGGAGACATCCATTGTCACCCCACACTGGGAGAGGACCCTGAAGATGCGAGCCTGGACAGAAGGCGCCCGAAAAACCCTCATCCGTATTCTTCAACCACAGAAAGAGCGAGGCATGGGCACGTTGGGGATCGGAAACGAGATGTGGAACTACCTGTCCCGGGCCGACAAGATCGTGAGAATTCCTCCTTCCATGATGATGAGGTCCTGGATGGGATCGGATTTCACCAACAACGATCTGGTCAGGGAATTCACCTTCGCCGAAGACTATGATTTTCACTACACCTCGGTGAAGAACCCCGATCCCGGAAACCCGTACATCAAGTGCGTACCAGAGGAGGGCAAGCCGATCGTGTGGGTACACGTGCTGCTCGAAATCGATTCCGAGAGCCTGCTCCCGAAGACAGAAAAGTAGTCCAATGAACGCGGTGAGGTCATGCGGGTCATGACCTTCCGCGAAGTGAAGGCCTTCGATGGAAAACAGATACCCACGATCATTGAGCTGGTCCCTCAAAATGAGAAGGGAAAAAGGTTGTGGACAGGTCGAAGCGGGTCATCGTATTGGAGTATGGAGCCATTGCTGGTGAAGAGAACAGGAACTGAAATAGCGGTGCAGTGCCTTCGCATGGTGCCTGGGATGTTTTTTATCCTGGGTTTTGCATTACTCGACGCCATCTCTTTGTACGCACTGGATTGGTCGCTGCACGGATCCTACCAAACTCTTACCTTACCTGGATGTACGACCTGAATCACAAGGGAACTAACTCGGGTCTGGCCGGAAGCCGTGTTCTTATCCAGGCTGATCTCTATCCCACCTACTGGGCGGACCTGACCCTGGCATATATTTTGTATCCTGAAATACGCCCCTCCTTCCACCAGGAACCGGAAGAACTTCTCTTCAACGGGGAAGCGGAGTACCGGTTTGCTGATCTGGACCGGTGCCTTTTACCCACTTCCAGCCAGTGCGGCAACATCGGCCTGTATCTTCGGCTCTATCGGGTGTCCTTCACCGTTCACCTGCCCTTCGCCGATCTGTCTGCGGGCAGTCAGGCGGTGTACTGGGCAAGCGCCCGGGTGATCAATCCCACCGACGTGTTCGTGTCCAACCCGTTCACCTTCCTGGAAACCGAATTCCGCCCCGGAATAGACGCATTCAGGATTCGGGTTCCCTTCGGATCCATGAACGAGGTTGACGCGGGTTATATCGCAGGAGAGGATTTCCAGTTTGATAAAAGCGCTCTGTACTGCAGGACCAGGCTGTCTGTTCTCGACACTGATCTCAGTTTTCCGGTCATACTCTTCAGGGAAAACCTGCTTTTGGGTCTTGATGCTGCCGGATCCCTGGGCAGCGCTGGAGTGTGGGCGGAAACCGCCTGGGTAGTGCCCGATATTGCAGCTCCTTCGGGTGGCGATTCCGACCGCGCGTATCTGAATGCCTCGGCGGGTACGGACTATAACTTCTCAAACGGACTCTACGGGTACGTTGAGTATCACTTCAACTCTCAAGGGGGCAGAGATCCTTCCCGGTTCCTGGACATCCAGACACATACGTCCTACCAGGAGGGCGGGGTGCACCTGCTGGGTCGCCGCTATCTGAGTTCGGGTGGATGCTCGGGTTGGGCGATAGTCCGGAAATATCCATGGGAACACTGACCGGGTACAAATCAGAGTTCGGGGCCTACTCTCAGATTGCATACTCAGCGGTGAAGTACTACTTCTGATCGCTGGAGAGGGCGGACAGAGAAATACCGCACCCTCGGATAACCCGAAATAGCCGTCCGTCTAATCCAAACGGCCTATTCCTGATTCAGTGGTAGCGTATACATGTTTTATGGGTGGGTAAAACCTGTACAGAGGAGGGATACGTATGTCGATTCACAAAATCATAGAGGTAAGCTCGAAATCAGATCAGGGCTGGGAAGATGCGGCCCAGAGAGCCGTGACCCAGGCCTCAAAAACGGTGAAGAACATCAAGTCCATTTACATTCAAGATATGCTTGCGGATATCGAGAACAACAAGATCAGCGCGTATCAGGTTATCGCCAAGATCACCTTCGAGGTGGAAGCAAAGTAGATAAACAGGATCATCGCCCCTGAAGTCCGGGAGTCAGTAAATCAGTCTGTGGAAGGGGCTCGTGAGTATGTCTTTAATGTGGATACATACACCGCTCTCAGATAAAAGCCCGGCCAGGAGTGCCCTGGCGGTTCTTTTGCTCTTGATATACGGCTTCATCGTCGTACTTCCGGTTCTGGCCGCTTTTCTGATCAGCCCCATAGAGTACTCACCCGGTTTGATCTACCTCCTGGGACAGGTTCTGGCACTGACCGCGGTTCCCGTGCTGGCGCTGCAGCCAGTGCTCTCCGCCCGGCTGAAGATCGCTGACAGGGTCTTCGGCCTGGATCGGATCTATCGCTTTCACAAAATTATGGCTCAGGTGGCCGGAGTCTTCATCCTCATCCACCCAATCCTGCTTGCGGCCGGAAGCGGCAACTGGCCGCTGCTTTTCAGCCTCGAGCAGAAATGGTACATCCTGACCGGCAAAGCCGCTCTTTTCCTTGCGGTTATTCTGATCATTTCCTCCCTCTTCCATAAAGCCATGAAGCTGGGGTATGAAAAATGGCGATGGTCCCACAACCTCCTGGCCCTTCTGATCCTTCCGGGCATCGTCATCCACAGCCTGTGGGCGGGAGTGCACCTCAAAAATCCCGCGCTGTTTTCCATCTGGATCTTGCTTCTGGCGATCGCCCTCTTGGCCTATCTTTACCACAAACTCATCGGGCCGATCGTGAGAAAGAAGAGGGCTTTTCGCGTGGATGCGGTTCACAGGGAATCTCACAGCGTGTACACCGTGGAGATGACAGCGCGTAAGGCTGCGGGAAAAACCCGGTCTTTCGAGCACCTGCCCGGTCAGTTTCAGTTTCTCACCTTTTACAGAGGCCGGGGGCTACCGGTGGAAGAGCATCCATTCACCATCTCCTCAAGTCCCCGGGAGCTCGACCGCCATGGATCCACCATAAAGGAGTCCGGTGATTTCACCTCCACCATCGGCTTGACCCGACCCAGCGACAGGGTCGCCGTGCAGGCGCCCTTCGGCCGGTTCTCCTATGTGCTGCACCCGGATGAAAAGGAGTTTGTGTTTATCGCAGGTGGAATCGGCATCACTCCGCTCATGAGCATGCTCCGCCACATGCGCGACACCGGGCGAACCTGTCGCGTTCTCCTCCTCTATGGAAATAAGACTGAGCGTGACATGGTGTTTCGGGAAGAGCTGGAGCGCATGCAGGCCCGGGGAACGCCCGGCCTGAAGGTCGTGCATGTGCTCGAGCAGGCTGGAACCCGCTGGCCGGGTGAAACAGGACTCATCACCCCGGAGCTGGTCAGAAGGAAGACCTCAGGCAGACCGCAGGATTGGGCCTACTACGTGTGCGGTCCCTCTGCAATGATGAAGATCATCATTCCAGCGCTGAGAGAGCTCGGTGTGTCTTCCCGCCGCATCCACAGCGAGCGCTTTTCGCTGTGAGCCCCTCTGCAGGTGCAATGCTTTTGCCTGCTGCGGACTGCCGGCAGCCTGGATCACTCTTCAGCTGCCCTTCTTTTAAGCCGCCGGAAGAACGAGTCTTCCCAAATGCCCCGAAGTCCTCACATTTTTTCTTCTTGACAGAGCCTTCTATTTTGGCCTGCGTAATTAGCAGAATGGTGTTGTTTTTCATCTTCCATTCGCTATTTGAATCAGTATCCAGTTGTTCACAGAGAACCATTCTCCAGCAGTCCGATGTGAGGATGGACGGAAACAGAGAGCGGGAAACCGCCTGATGAACCATACGTATCAGCGAGGGAGTATCATGGGAGTATTGGAAGTGAAGAATCTCAGCCTGGCTCTTAACGGGAAAAAAATACTCGATGACCTGAGTATAGATTTCTGGGAGGGACATGTTCACGCATTGGTGGGTCCCAACGGCGCTGGAAAATCCACCTTCGCTGCAACCATCATGGGGCTCACCGGATACAAGAATTTTTCCGGTGACATACTCTTTCAAAATAAATCTATAAAAGGATTATCTGTGGATGAACGCGCCAGGAAAGGGATAACCCTTGCATGGCAGGAGCCGGCTCGCTTTGAGGGATTGAAGGTGAAAGATTTCATTGGTGCGACGGTCAAAAACAAAGAGGCTGAAAAAATTAAAGATTATCTGTCGAAAGCGGGCCTTGATCCCGATCGCTCCATTGCCCGGGTTGTGGATCGGACGTTAAGCGGCGGTGAGAGGAAGAAATTAGAGTTGGCATCAATGCTGGCGGTAAAGCCCAAGGTTGCATTGCTGGATGAGCCTGATTCAGGGATAGATGTAGAGTCACTCGAACGGATATTCGACGCGGTCAATGTATTAAAAGGCAATGGCACCACGGTAATCTTGATCACACACAGTGTAACTGTTCTGGAACAGGCGGAGCATGCATTCTTGATGTGCTGTGGGAAATTAATAGAAAAAGGGACAGCAGAGAAAATCAGCCGTTATTTTAAAGGGAAATGCATCCCCTGTGACCATAAAAACGAACCGGAAGATGTCGTTTCAGAAGCTGGAGAGTGAATGAGAAAGAAAATTTGATCGACAGACTCTACCAAAGTGCAGATGCAGATCCGGGGATACTCGGTGATCCGGAAGTTGCCTATGTGGTACTCAACCATAATACGGTAGTGGGGATGAATGGAGACGATGGATTGGAGGTGGAAGTCGATGAGCGCACAGACGGGATTGAAGCGTTTATGGAAGTGAAAGAAGGTGCAGTAATTCGCAAACAGGTTCATCTCTGTTTCGGTATGATTCCGAAGGAGGGGGTACAGAACATACTCATGAATGTGAATGTCAAAAGAAATGCCAGGATTTCAGTCCTGGCGCACTGTGTATTTCCCAACGCAGTGGATGTCCAGCATATTATGGATGCAAAAATACACATTGCAGATGGAGCCGAATATACCTATTTAGAAAGACACGTTCACAGTCCTGAAGGTGGAATAAAGGTCTATCCAAAGGCAAAGGGTGAGCTGGGGAAAAAAGCGAGATTCAAAACCGAGTTTGAATTGATAAAAGGGCGGGTGGGTTTGATAGACATCGATTACGAGACTGTGTGCCGGGAACACTGCGTTCTGGAGATGACTTCAAGAATAAGCGGGACAGAAGATGACATCATACAAATAAAAGAAGTGGGACACCTCAATGGCGAAAGTGCAAGAGGGGCTCTGACTACCAGAATCGCAGTGAGGCGGAGAGCACAAGCGAGCGTGTATAACAAGCTCACTGCAAATGCTCCTTTTGCCAGGGGGCACGTCGATTGCAAGGAGATAGTTCAGGAAGAAGCGACCGCCGCCACCACCCCGGTCGTTGAAGTCAATCATCCGAAGGCCCATATCACCCATGAGGCTGCGATCGGCAGTGTTGACGCAAAACAGCCCGAAACCTTGATGTCCCGCGGACTCTCCGAAGATGAGGCCGTAGAGTTGATTATTGATGGTTTGCTGAGTTGATTTGACAGGACGATCTATGTGCTCTTCTCGGGGTTACGAGAAGAAGGACTGTCCGATACCCTTCTCGTTTCCAGGAACTGCCTCAGAATCGCGGCGGTGTAGGACCCGTTCTCCTTCTGGGCAACGGTTTCGGGTGACCCCTGAGCAACGATTCTGCCACCCATTTCTCCGCCCTCGGGTCCAAGATCGATGATCCAGTCCGCTTCTGCGATCACATCCATGTTGTGCTCGATGATAACCACTGTGTGCCCTGCATCCACCAGTCGGTGGAGTACCCGTATGAGCTTCTCGACGTCCGCCATGTGAAGCCCTATGGTCGGTTCATCGAGCACATACAGGGTGTGATGAGCCCTGCTGCCTGGCCGCACTGGAGAGTGGACGGCGTGCGCCTCTTGGGCACCGTTCTCCTCGGGCCATCTCGTCTTCGCGAGCTCAGTGACCAGCTTGATCCGCTGTGCCTCGCCCCCGCTGAGCGTGGGACTCTGCTGTCCAAGCGTGAGGTACCCGAGACCCACGTCTTGCAGAAGCCTGAGGGGATGATGAATCGATGGGTGAAAGGAGAAAAACTCCTCCGCCTCTTCCACGCTCATGGCCAGAACATCTGCGATGCTCTTCCCCTTGAAGCGCACCTCGAGGGTTTCCTGGTTGAAACGTCTTCCGCCACACACCTCACACACCACGGAGACATCCGGGAGGAAACTCATTTCGATCTTCTTTATTCCCTGTCCTGCGCATGCCTCACACCTTCCCCCACCCACGTTGAAGGAAAACCTGCTTGCGCCGTAACCCCTCATCATCGCTTCCGGAATCCGGGCATACAGGCGTCTCACATCACTCCAGAACCCGATGTAGGTGGCAGGGCAGGATCTTGGAGTTTTTCCAATAGGGGTCTGATCGACTTCGAAAACGCGTTGAACCCCTTCCCAGCCTCTCATCTCGCTGCACCCGCTGAGCTCCGGACCTCTCGTATCCGCAGTGCGTCTTCGTCGCGTGCGAAGGAGCCTGTGCAGGTTTTCATACAAAAGCTCCTGCACCAGCGTGCTCTTTCCGCTTCCGCTCACACCGGTCACACACACAAGCATTCCGAGAGGAACCTTGACGGTGAAATTCTTCAGGTTGTGAAGACACGCGCCTCGAATTTTTATGTGGCCGTTTCCTGTCGATTTGCCACACGTTATCATTCCACTGCGATTCCGCCTGACGAGAGGGTGTACAAGCGGGCGCGCGAGAAGCTTCCCTGTCATGGATTTTGTGCTCTCGAGAAGCTCTTTCACGCTCCCTTCGAACACGAGCTTTCCTCCGTGAAGGCCGCCACCTGGTCCCAGATCGACGATGTGCTCTGCCTGCCGGATCGTCTCTTCGTCGTGCTCCACCACCACCACAGTGTTGCCCTTTGCCTTCAGTCGGTGAAGGGTATCCAGAAGCAGACGGTTATCCCTGGCGTGAAGTCCGATGGTCGGCTCGTCGAGGATATAACAGACGCCGCGGAGATTCGATCCGAGCTGCGAAGCAAGCCGTATCCGCTGCGCCTCTCCACCGCTGAGCGAGGGAGCTGCCCTGTCGAGAGTCAGGTAGGGAAGACCAACCTGTATAAGAAAGGAAAATCTGGAGCGTATCTCCTCCACCAGGTCGCGGGCGATCTGCTTTTCCCGATCTTTCAGCCGCAGCGAACCAAAGAATTTCTCAGCCTTTTCTACAGACATCTTCGAAAAGTCCGCAATTGTTCTGTTTCTGAACCTCACCGCGCGCGCTTCAGGTCGGAGCCGGAGCCCGCCGCACTCCCTGCACACCCGCTCCGGTCCCTCCCACCACTCGTTCCACCAGATCTCTTCACCAGTCTGGCGCTCATCAAATCCTGAGAGCTCAAGCCCGGTACCGTAACAGCTGGGGCACCATCCGTGCGTGGAATTGAAGGAGAAGAGCCTGGGATCGATCTCCTCGAAGCTTCTGCCGCAGCCTGGACACGAGCGGAGTATAGAGTACATCTCCACCGTGTCAGTTCTGTGCTCATCTCTTTCCCCCGGGCCCGTGAGCCCCAGCTGCACCACACCCTTCCCTGCGTCCAGGGCAAGATCAAGCATATTTCTGAGCTCCTCCACAGCCCCGGTATTCACCAAAAGCTCACCGACTGGGAGCTCTATCGTGTGCTCCCGAAAACGGTCAAGCCTGGGCCAGTTCCCCGTGGGAACCGGAACCCCGTCAACCCGGAGGTGCCTGTAGCCTCTCCCCGAAGCCCACCGTGCAAGGTCTGTATAGTACCCCTTGCGTGCTGTCACAAGCGGGGAATACAGCCCAATTTTTTTACCCCGGTATTTCTTCAATATACTCGCAAGGATCGCCTCTCTCGTCTGCGGTACAATGGGGAGGTTGCAGTCGGGGCAGTACTGGGTACCGAGCTTGGCGAAGAGCAGCCGGAAGAAGTGGTAAATTTCAGTCAGGGTCGCCACAGTGCTCTTGCGCCCTCCCCTGCTGTTTCTCTGCTCGATTGCGACAGTGGGCGGAACTCCGGACACGCTATCGACATCCGGCCGGGCAGAGGGTTGAACGAACTGCCGCGCATAGGCGTTCAATGATTCGAGATACCGCCGCTGTCCCTCGGAGAAGAGGATATCGAAGGCGAGGGTGCTCTTTCCACTGCCGCTTACCCCCGTAATCACCGTGAACACGCCGAGAGGGAGACGCACATCGATATTCTTGAGGTTATGCTCCCTGGCACGACGTATATCAATGTTTTTCGGAAACCCAACATCAGCTCCTGGCTCAGACACTCGAGAACCACGGGTAGGGAGAACCGCCCTCCCCTCATACCGTTTGAGGGCCTTTCCCGTGTGGCTGGATTTACATCGCATGATCTCATCGGGTGTTCCCTCACACAGGAGAAACCCACCCTCATCCCCTCCTTCCGGTCCCAGATCGATGATCCAGTCCGCAGATCGTACCACATCGAGGTTGTGTTCAATGACAATTACCGAATGTCCTGTCTCTGTGAGCTTTCTCAACGCACCGAGCAGAGTGGAGATGTCATGGAAATGCAGACCCGTTGTGGGCTCATCGAAGAGAAAGAGGATATGTCTCCCTTTGATGCTTCTGCCCCGCGCCTGGGCCAGATGACCGGCAAGCTTTAAACGCTGGGCCTCTCCTCCACTCAGAGTGGGAACCGGTTGTCCGAGCGCCAGGTACCCCAGCCCGACCTCACGGAGCGGCTCAAGCAAACGCAACACCTCAGGGAGGTCTTTGAAGAAATCGCAGGCCTCGTTCACTGTCATTTCGAGCACATCCGAAATCGACTTCGCGCTTCCTCCATCAGCAAGTCCCCTGCCCCGTTTCTTGAGATCTGCCTGTGGGGGGAGCAGCTTTATTTCCAGAACGTCCTGTCTATACCTTTTTCCGTCGCAGTCCGGACAGCGGATGTACACGTCGCTCAGAAACTGCATCTCGATGTGCTCGAATCCATTTCCCCTGCAGGTCGGGCAGCGGCCCTTTCCCGAGTTGAAGCTGAAAGTCCCAGCTGTATAACCCCGCTCACGTGCGGAGGGCACGGTGCTGAAAAGCTTCCGGATCGGATCGAAGGCTCCCACATAGCTTGCGGGGTTCGACCGGGTGGTCTTTCCAATGGGTGACTGATCCACAAGAATTACCGCATCGACGACCTCATGTCCGGAGAGGATTCTATATCTTCCTGGTGTCTCCACTGGCTCTTTTTTAAGCTTTTTAAGGGCGTTGTAGAGAACGTCCTGCACCAGGGTGGACTTGCCTGACCCGCTCACGCCGGTAATGCACACGATCTTTCCCAGGGGGAACCTCACATCGATGTCCTTGAGGTTGTGCTCCAACGCCCCGAACAGATCGATGGAGGGCGGTCTTCCGGAAGGCTCTCCGTCCTCCTGAGGTAATTCTTTCGGTTTTCCTTCAGCTCCCTGGGCCACCTTTGGCGCAACGACTTTTCTCCCGCTGAGATACTGGGCGGTCAGGGAGTGGGAGCTCTTGAGCAGCTCTTCAAGTCTTCCGAAAAACATCAATTCTCCACCACGCTCTCCGGGTCCGGGCCCCATGTCAATGATGAGGTCAGCAGCCTGGATAACCTCAGGATCGTGCTCGACCACAACGAGCGTGTTGCCTGCATCCCTGAGACGGTGCAGTATGTTGATGAGCCGCCGGATATCACGGGAGTGAAGACCGATGCTCGGCTCATCGAGTACGAAGAGGGCATTCACCAGGGAACTGCCAAGGGCAGTGGTAAGGTTTATCCGCTGGACCTCACCCCCACTCAGGGTGCGTGACTGCCGATCGAGGGTGAGGTACCCAAGACCCACATCGACCAGATAGCGCAATCTGATCCGGATTTCGTGGAGGAGCTGCACCGTCGCCTCATCCAGGGGCTGTGGAAGCCCAAGCTTCTGAAAGAACTCCCTGCATTGTGCGATCGGCAGGAGCATGACATCGTGGATGGAGAGGCCGTTCTCTTCTCCGAGCCTCCACAACAGGGCCTCGGGTCTGAGTCTTGCACCGCCGCACGCCGGGCAGGTCTGATAGGTTCTGTACTTTGAGAGGAGCACGCGAATGTGCATCCTGTAGCTCTTCGTCTCAAGCCACTCGAAGAAGCGTCTGATCCCGTACCACTTTCCGTCCTCCCAGCGTCCTTCTCCCTGGATGACCCATTCCCTCTGATCTTCACTCAACCGGCTCCAGGGAATGTCAATCGGGATTCCTCTCTTGCGAGCGAAGTCAATGAGGTCCTCCTGGCACTCAGCGTAACTTGCGGTCTGCCACGGTTTGATCGCACCCTGGTCGAGGGATTTGTTTTCGTCTGGCACCACCAGGCCGTAGTCGATCCCGATCATCCTCCCAAAGCCCCGGCAGGTACCGCAGGCCCCGAGGGGGGAGTTAAAGGAAAAAAGATTGGGTGTCGGATCATTGTAGTGGATATCGCAGTGAGGGCAGTGCAGATCAGTGGAGAATCGGAAAGGAGATCCTGGTTCCATCTCCTCGACCAGAGGATAGACTGTCGCACGTCCCCTTCCATAGCTAAAGGCTGCCTCAATGTCCTCAAGAATTCTCGAACGGTTCTTTTCTGAAAACAGCACCCTGTCCTGGATCACCTCGATACTATCCCGCCGGGTCCCGAGCAGTTTCCTGTAGCCCTCTTTTCTGAGAAGATCCATGATCTCCGCCTCGCTTGACCCTTTCGGCACGCTCACCTCAAAAGTGATCAGGATCTTCGTGTCAGGGAGCAGTGCGTGATCTCCGGTAGCCTCTGTACTCTTCTTCAGGATTTCCAGGATACTCTCCGGAGTGTCCCTGCGAACGACCCTTCCGCACCCGCTGCAGCACAGGTGGGCTGCCCGGGCAAAGACCAGCTTGATGTGGTCGTTCAGCTCTGTCATCGTTCCCACAGTGGACCTCGAGGTACGCACTGGGTTCGTCTGGTCGATTGCAATGGCAGGCGGAATCCCTTCGATCCGGTCAACTCGGGGCCTGTCCATTCGATCGAGGAACTGTCTGGTGTAGGGAGAAAACGTCTCCACATAACGGCGCTGTCCCTCGGAGTAGATGGTATCAAAGGCCAGCGAGGATTTACCGGAACCGCTGACCCCGGTGATCACGATGAGCTTGTTCAGCGGGAGGCGCAGGTTTAGACCTTTGAGATTGTTCTGCCGGGCACCTTCAATGAGTATGTATTCTTCCTTCATTTATGTATGCTCAAAATGTGTGGATTCTCTAAATGTATCACTTCGCCTACACGCAGGCCAGAAATTCTATTAGACAGCGCCCTTCCTCCGGGAGCTGCTCTTTCAAATGGTGAAAAAGAGTATTATCTGTAAGTAT
>Ga0180438_10001942_pt1 | contig 35123 bp, 39 predicted proteins | sample SS_ome_12_FD_132455 | JGI IMG/M metagenome (GOLD analysis project Ga0180438, IMG submission 132455) | Hypersaline lake sediment archaeal communities from the Salton Sea, California, USA - SS_3_D_2 metaG | ecosystem: Environmental > Aquatic > Non-marine Saline and Alkaline > Hypersaline >... | reverse complement strand
AATTTAGGAGAGACGTTGGAGTGGACGGGTAGTGATGAAGCTCTTAGAGAGTTTTTATCTATGTATCCACAAGTTAAGGTGATAGATACGAACGTTCCAACAGTTAAGCTAGCATTACTTGTTAATGGATCTGTAGTATACGACGATGTTAATCCATTAGGTATAGATACGTATCCATTCGTACCGGTATTTGGGTATTTTGATCCAGATGTATATAATTTTCCACTAAGAATCCAGGGGATTGTGCGAGGTTTGAGGGATACTCAATATCTATATAATAGAAGAAAGATTATAGAGCTTGATTATGCAGAATCAGTTGCAACTAATGGCTATATATATAAAGAATCCTCACTTGTAGATCCTGATGCACCAATGAAGACTGGTCAGGGGCGCATGATACGACTTAAGAAGAATGCAGATATGGGTGATTTTGTACCTATACCACAGAATGAGATTCCAAGCTCATGGCCACAGCTTACTGAGGCCCTCGGGAGAGAATTCCAAGAGATATCTGGTGCCAGCGAGGAGCTTTTAGGTGTAGCTGATGACTTTAAATCAGCCGCACTTGCAAAACAACGTCATGGCTGGGCCCTTATTCAACAACAAACTTTATTTGATCAGCTGGACCACTCACAAAAATTACTAGGTGAGGTTATTGTAAAAGTAATTCAGAATAATTATACACCGGGTAAAGTTCGTCGAATTATAGGTGAAGAACCGACACAAGAGTTCTATAGTAAGAAGTTTGCTAAGTATGATATTGCAATTGAAGAAGGATTCGATACGGCGACACAACGTCAACAAGCATTTACGGAGCTTGTGGTTCTCAAGGAGCTTGGTATTGAGATTCCAGATTCTGCTATGATCAATGCAGCTAATATACAAAACAAGGATGAGTTATTACAGGCTATAGATCAGCAGAAACAAGAAGTTGCACAGATGCAACAGCAACAAGCACAGGCTGCAATGGCTGAGCAACAAGCTACGATGAATATGATGAATGCTAAGGCTGAAGCTGACCAAGCATTGGCAAAAACTCGTGATAGCGAGGTAGATAAAGATAAGTTTGACATGATTAACGAAGCTATGGACACTGCACGCAAGGAGCAAGAAACAAATCTAGAGGCTATTAAAGTTCTTAAAGATCTTGAGCAATCAGATCCAAATAAGATTGATGAGCTTATGGAATTAATGCAGATAATACAGGCTGAGCGTGAGGATGCTGCCAAAGAAGTGCCGCTTGAAGATGAGTTGCTCAATCAAGAGATGGCCAATGAGCCTATAGCGCAACCTGAGATGCCAGAGGAGCAGGCATTTCAGGAAGAGATGTTACAACCTGATGAGCAGATGTTCCAACAAGAGTTAGTATAGAGATTCTCCTCTTAAGAGTGGGTGGTCTTATTATGGCCATCTACTCTTGGAAAAGAAAGATTGAAATATTAATATTTTAACTACTATATATAGGAGTAAGGTTATGCCTAAGAAATCTAAAGGTATGGGCAAATCGTACCAAAAGTTCGAAACATATGACTCAGGATATTATGAGCCATTCGCAGGACGCTATAATTCTGATATGGATCAAGGCAAATATTGGAATATGGTGAAAGCTCAGAAGGGAGTTATTCCAGGACAATTCATGGAAATGTCTCTTCCTATGGCTAATGATGTTGGTAAGAAAGGTGAAGGATCTGATAGTTACGGTCCTTACTAGGTCTGTTATGCCTGCGTCAATGCGGCCTAAGGGTAAAGCAACACAGATTGCAGAAAGTATCCTGGGGGCTGTTCAGAAACCAAAGAAAAGAAAGAAGAAGACCTAATGGTCTGCTTTATAGGGTGGCATTGCCACCCTACTTTTATGAGTTAGGTGTATTGAGGGATAGTTACCCATAAATATTTTTAATAACCAGATTGGCAAGATCTTGCATAGTATAATTGTATCTAAATGCTAGTTCATTGAATTTTCCGTTAGATCTAGGAGAAAGATATATAGTCTGTCTTTTAGTAATCTCACCCGTCTTAGGATCTAATCGCTTATCAACAGTATCATAGAATAATATTAGAGCATTCTCGAAGCACATAGATAATAGTCTTTTGCTGTGATCGTCAATCTCTTGTCTTACTTTTATCTGTTGGTTCTTAAGTAGTAATGCACTCTCTCTATCAAGTCCCACCATCTTCTTGATCTTGTCCATATCGTTCCTTCCTGTAAAGTAGTTGCATGGCTTCTACCATAATCTCCTTGTAACTTGGTATTCTTTGCCATCCATCACGCTCAGCACGAGACTTAAGTATATATTCAAACCTTTCAAGAGTTTCATCTCTAAGAACTACTGTTATCTTTCGCATCTGCTTCCTCTAGTTCTCCATGTGTTAAAAGTCCACACTCGTGAAAATACTTTAGCTCTTGCTTGTATACTTCAACGATCTTTTCCAGCCCTTCATCACCGGTATTTACCATGTAATCAAATGCTGGCTCAAGAATAGACATCACTGTTGCTGAATGTACTGCTTTTACTTGATTATCTAGATCTTTATTGATTCTAGTTTGAGTGTTCATCTTTATAGCCTTAACGATTACCTCATGTAGAATGTCTTCAGCTTTACGACTTTCCATTAACTTCCCCTGAACTTATAAATCCATTGATATTACCGCCATAGAATTTTGTTGTAAATACAGCCTGTTGTAGCTGTTCTAGCCATGTTTTTACTCTTAGATCTACAAGCTTTAGCGATTCTTCCTCAGTAAGTTTTCTATCTTTATATGCGGCCCCATCTTCTGTAACATATTTACCAGGGACCGCATGGAGAATAAGTGATTTATTTGCATCGTGATCAAATGTAACAGTAACCTCATAGTTATCATCATCTTGCTTCTTTACGTCCCAAATTATTTCTTTGCCTTTAGCCGAAAGATCTTCAAATGTTATGTTCATCTTTATCCTTATTGATTCTTCGTTTAATCTCTTCTTTGAAAAATTTCTTCATATTTTCTTCGCTCTCTAAGATTTGTTTTTTAATGTCTCTCCTGAGTCGTAGGATGGCCTCAAATCTATTGAGCTCCCTAATCTGTGTTCTTATAGCTTCGAAATCTTTATCTCGACACTCGGGGACCTTCTTCATGCCCCCGAGTGTCGAGAAAAGTAGTAATGAAGCAAATAATGCTTTATTTATCACTAAAAATCCTTTGTCATAATCTTATATTTGTCTAATTTATATAGCTTCTCACTAATATAATCTATAGTCTTTGCAATACTATCAATTGTATCGCCAGATATATTTGATGGGTTATTTATAAGATCTACAGCAGCATCTATCTTCTTATTTTTAAATATTAATAATATGGTTTTTTTATCCTGATTAGAAAGACATGACCTCATCAATTCTTCAATAATCTTTTGACGTTTGTTTAATCTCATCTTTTCTCCTACAACAATTGCAACACCTACTCGCCCTGGCAATCTCTAATTTGCGTTTGTGCTCCCAACCAGATATTGCTAATACAGCCTTACATAGCGCCATTATTAACAACGTTAGAAACCCAAATATACACATTATTATAACCATTAATATCCTTTAAGGCTTGTATCCCCTTATATACTATATAATAGCACATAGTGTATATTGTGTCAAGCTATATAATTAAGCGGCCCAGATATTTCACCGGGCCAATTACACGAAACACTAATCGTTGTTGTCTATAACAGCTCTAAGAACGGCTCCCATTATTATTGCGCCACCTTGAATCAAAGAAGACACTATCTTTGCTGTAAGATTTATTACCTCTGGTGTACAAACTTTGGCCTTCTTGTTGTCTCTGTTATAAAACCTCTCTTCTTGTTTAGTAACTCTAGATCTTTTGGAGACCCGCAACTTCTTATATTTGTTAGTTGGACATATTGTAAGAGAAGAGAACAATGTTAATAATAGAATGGCATTTATTGCCTTCATATTAATTACCTCCGAGTTTAGATTATTAATATGTCAATTATATTATAGCAAATATAAAGGAAGTTGTATGCAAAAATATAAAGGATGGGTGAGATATACGAAGTTAAAAGAAGATTGCGATCAAACTATTGGATCCAAATCTTTGCTTTTAGAATCTAAACGTAAATATAATACACATTGTGCACAAGATCAGGTTGATGAGGAACTTAAAGATTATCCAGATCAGGTAATGGAATGCATAAAGAATGGAAAGAAGCATTTCGATGGGGATTTTTATATACATGTATTATTTTGTATGGATCGCATAGTTCCTGATAAGCGCAAGAACATATTTGCAGCTCAAAAATCATGTCCTAAGCCGTTCTATGACCAAGCAGTATATAAATATCATAGTGGAGACGACAGACTTGAATATCTATGGGTTGTTCCTGATATAGACCTATGTGAGCTGTATAAATACAATATTGGAATTATACCTGACGATGAGAAAGATTTATATGAGAATATTAGAAGATATTATAGTGGAGAACTTGCTCAGATAGAATATCGCGAGAATAATAAGGGACGAAAGCAAGTGCATGCAGTAACAAGGAGTTAATATGAACGAAGAAAGTATGGATCAATCAATACAACAACCGCCTACACAAGAAGCTGTCGCAGAGACACCACAAGTTCAGGAACAACCACAGCAAGTTTCAGAGGAGCCAGTTGCTCAGTCTGAAGCGCCTAAAAACAATTCATTTGAAGAGAATGTTAAAAACCTGAGAGAAGCTAAGCAGCGTGAGGCAGAGCGTGCAGCTAAAGCTGAGTATGAGCGCGATCAGATGGCTCAATATATACAAAATATTAAAAATCAGTTAGCGCCTCAACAGCAGCCACAAGAGCAAGGTTTGCAGGATGACGATTATGTTGAAGGTAAAGACTTCAATAAAGTTACTAAGCAAATGCAACAAATGAAGCAAGAATTAAATCAATGGCGAAATTATAGCGAAGAGATGACTGCAGAGCTTAAACTTAATACAGAATTTTCTGATTTCAATAATGTTGTTACTGCTGACAATGTAAAAACATTGCTTAAACAATATCCTGAATTGAAACCTTCTGTTCAAAACAATGATCCTCTCTATAATCGCGGTAAAGCTACATATAGATTAATTAAAAAATTTATCGATAATGATAAGAAGCAACCTGTAAATATGCATAATCAAACGAAAGTTGAAGCAAATACTGGCAAGCCGATGCCGACATCTGCAATTAAGAGCCAGCAAACATCTCCTTTAAGTACAGCTGGGATGTTAGCCAATGGATACAATGAAGAGGTTGGAGAGGCTCTTGAGAAAGAAATGTATGATGCTATAGCAAGATACTAATCTTCACTAGCTGGGTGCCTGAATTGACTTCCTTTCAGGTATCCAGCATCTTTTGCTTTAATTTTTTTCATTTACCGTTCTAAGATTATTTAAGACTGTATAGGAATTCGTCATTCCAACATATTTAGGCTGTAGGGAACTCGCCACTCCATAGGCTGTAAGGGCTTCGCCACCCAGTGTGTAATTATGTATAAAATTTTATAGGAGTAAGTTATGGCTATTACAACCACAACTGTATTACCTCCACCGATAGCTCAAAGTTATGCATATAAGCTTTTACGTTCAAGAACACGAGCTTTAATTCACGGCCTTCCTCTCGAACAGAAAGTTTTGCAGAAGAACAATGGTAATACATTAAGATTTAGAAGATATATCCCACTTGTTACAGATACAACCCCTCTTGGCAATTCTGGAGCAACTCCTCCAGGACAACAACTAAGAGCAATTGATATTGACGCACAGGTACAATGGTATGGAACATATGTTACCTCTAATGAGCAGGTAGTAATTACCTCTCAAGATCCAGTTCTCAACGTACTTGCAGAGCGTCTTGGTGTATTTATGAAGGAAACTGATGACGAGCTTATCAGAAACGTCCTAGCAAGTACTGCTTCATTCCAGAACTGCACAGCTGGAGATAATGGTGATGCTCCAACTGAAGTTACTGAAGAAGATATGGCTAGAGCGTATCAAACACTTCGTAGCAATGATGCATATCCATGTATTATGGGGCGTGAAGGATCACCTAAAATCAATACAATACCAACTCGCGAAGCATACTATGCATTGTGTCATACAGATCTTATTACTGATTTAGACGCTATTCCTACATTTGTAGAAAAAATTAAATATCCAAATCAGGTTGGTATAAGACACTCTGAGCATGGTACAATTAATGGATTTGCTTTCCATGTATCATCTCAAGGGTCTATAGACTCTGTTCAATCTGCTGATGGTGACGATGTATATAATATTTTCTGTGTAGGAAAAGAAGCTGCTGCTCGAGTATCACTTGAAGGCAATGCTAAATTCTTATATACACCACCTCTCGATCCTCTACACCAGAACTTTACTGCTGCTGTTAAATGGGTACAAGTACCTAGAATCCTCAATGACTCTTACTTGTTAAGAGTGCGTTGTACAACTGCTTAAGGAATATAATTATGGCTATGATGCAAGGTAATTATACCGCAGACGGAACAGTTAAGTTGTTGGAAGTACCATTCGATGCTAATTGGTTAAAGATTATTAATTTAACTACATCCGCAGCAGGTGGTGCTGGGACAATATCTGAAGTATTCTGGCAACAGGGTATAGATTATGGTCTTGGATATTCTAAATTGGCTGCAGATGATTCGTTAGCTGTGTCACAGTTAGCAGCAGCTACAGGTGTCACTAAATTTAATAGTGGTGACAATCCATTAGATACAGTTAATACTACTGGTACTGCTGTAAGTACAGCAGCAGTTCCTATAGTTTCTGCTACATCTACAGCAGGATTAGTTAATGGTAGTATTGTTAGATTTGAAACTATAACAGGCGCAGAGCAACTACAAGGAATGGACTTTACTATTGATACTCTTGTTGCTAATACATCATTTAGATTGCCTTATATGGCTCAGTTGGCTGTTGCAGGTACGGGAAATGATTTTTATCGTGTAAAATATGATAAATTATGGTATCCACGTACAAGGTTTATTTCTGCTATTACACAAGCTTCTGAAGCTGTTATTACAATGACAGTTACACATGACTATGCTGTCGGTGATTATGTAAGGATCATGGTGCCTGAAGAATTTGGCATGAGACAAATGAACCTTCAGGAAGCTAAGATAACTGCGGTATCAACAGCAAATAATACTATTACAGTAGATGTTGATTCTTCAGCATTCACTGCATTTGCATTCGCTGCAGCAACAGATGTACCGTTATCAGCATATGCTGAAGTTGTACCTCTTAGTGGCCCTGTTACCAATGCGCAAGTCAGAGGTTTTGAAATTCAATCAGGAGCTGCGGCTGCTGGTGGAGTTGCCAATGACGAAATCTATTGGATTGCAGGAGACTCATTCGGAATATAATTAATGGGGGCATTATGCCCCCAATCTTAGTGAAGGAGATTTTATGGAATCAAAGCAACAAAGTATTAAGCCTCAAGATAAACTAGAGCAGACACTAACAACTACTAAAGGTAAGTCAAATAAATCAAAAGTCCCTGTAGTAGAGGGAATTTTTAAGAATTGGGAAGTACGTGGGGCACCTATCACATTTAGTTATTTTTCTAAAGAATTATGTGGTTCTAAAGGCGTACCTAAGAAGTATACGCTTGAAGATGGGAAGAAATATAAACTTCCTATAGAAGTAGCAAAACATATTAATCGATGTGCTTATCCCGTAAGTAATGCCGAAGTAGATAAAGGCGGAAAATATCTAGGCAAACGTGAAGGAATGGTAAGGCGTTATACATTCCGTCGTGTAGATGATCTTATGGATAATTAAATAAGGAGGGAGTTGTATGTCAACGTTTCTTAATATAAAAAATAAAGTTAGGCTTCTAACAAGAAGGCCGTCAACTACACAGATATCTGACGCTTCTTTAAAAGAATATATTAATACATTCTACTTGTATGATTTTCCTCAGATGGTCCAAACTTCTGATTTATTCAAGAATATATCGTTCTCTACAACTCCCTACGTAGATAAATACTCTACTACAACTGGTAACTTTATTCTCAACTTGAAAAATTTTAAAGATTTTGTCGTAATGACTGACAAACCAGTATATTTAGCTGGAAGTCAAATCAGAATGTTTCAGGATCCTGAAAATTTTTATAATAATTATCGTCAAGTTAAAACTTTAGGGAGTATAGGTACAGGCGATGGTGCTACTACCAACTTTACTTATAATCTTCCCACAAAAATACTTCATAATTCGGTTCTTATTGGAGCATTAAATGCTGCGGGTGAAGGTTTAATTGCAAGAGATCTTCCAAATACAGATACGTATGGTCGTGAGGCAAATACGGGTACATTGCGAGATAATGGTGATAACAATATTGGAACAATAAACTATATTACAGGTGCTATAGATGTAACGTTTCCTTCTGCGCCTGCTGCTGGAGAATCTATTAACTATGAGATGTTTCCGTTCCAAGCAACAATTCCCGATGGTATTTTGTTCTTCGACAACACCTTTACCTTAAGGCCTGTGCCTGACAAAGTATACGAAGTAAAGCTTCAGGTTAGAGTACAACCTACAGAATTTGATCTAGATGCTGATACTCCATTGATTAAAGAATGGTGGCAGTTCATAGCATATGGAGCCGCAAAGAAATTATTAGAAGATTCATCAGATCATGAAACAATTGCCCAAATAATGCCAGAATATGAACGGCAAAAAATATTTGTTATGCGTAAAACTCATCTTAATAAATCAAAAGATAGAACATCGACAATCTTTACAGGGGCTGAAAATCTTACTAACTCATGGTTCTATTATGGATAAGATACTTATAGCGCCGTTCAAACATGGTATGCAGGATAATTTAGTAGAGTTTATGTTGCCAGACGATGCATTTCAATCTTTAGAGAACATGATCATCTACCAAGGAAAAATCAAACGTAGACCAGGATCTCAGCATTTAGACACAACAGATGCTAGAGGGTTAACTTCTAGGCTTAGGATTAATGTTGCTATAACTGATCCCGCAGGAAATGCAGGACCGTTCATAGTGCCAGGAACAGCATCCATTGGACAACAATTCTCAGTTGCGGATACAATATTTACCGTATATCAAGCTAATGGTGCAATGTCAGTATCTCCAGCAGGTGCAACTGGAACTTTTAATGTCGGAACTTCTACAGCTACAATTGTAGGTGCAGCACCAGGAACAACAATATACTGGTATCCTAGTCAACCAGTAATTGGATTTGCAACATATTTTCAAACTGATGGAACAAATCTTGAGTTTGCTTTTGATCTTCAGTTCGCATATAAATATGATACCACTACAGGAGGTTGGGAGCGTGTAACTCTTGGTGCTGGATTATTTGCATCTACAGTTAATCAGCGTATAAGTTGGGTAAATTTTCAAGGTTCTTTATCAGGTGAGCCTGCATTGATAGTAACCACAAAGAATGATAACGGATTACGATATTATACTGCTACTACTCCGACATTTACTAATCTTCTTCCTGCTACAAGTGCTGTTGCAAACTATAATGTAAGAAGATGTAAATATGTTATTAACTTTCAAGGTAGATTATTATTGCTTAATACGACTGAGCGTGAAGGAAATCTAGCTGATACGATTAAGCATGTTAATCGTATTAGATATAGTGCTTTTGGAGATGCATTCTCTCCTGATTCTTGGTATTCACCACCAGATATAAGCAATAAGGGAGGGTTTGTTGATCTTCCTTCAGGTGTAGAAATAAATAACGCAGAAATACTTGATGGTAGGTTAATTGTATTTTCAGATGATAGCATTTATGAGTTAGTTCCTACTGGTAATTATAGAGAGCCGTTCCAGGTTGCTCTTGTAGATAATACACATGGAAATAAGTCTACAGGGGTTGTTGAAGTTAATAATATGCTAATGTTTGCTAATAACTTTGGCTTTTATTTCTATGATGGAAGAAATGTTAACAAGGCGAGTGTTCAGCTTGGCGATGAAACAGATACATTTGAATATCTATACGGAACGATACATAAAGACTCAAGCGATGAGTTTATATATATATTAACATCTACAACTTTTAATAATGTATATGGTAATAGATTACAAATATATAATTTTAGGAATAATACATTTAGCGAGATGCATGATTTGTGTACAACTATTGGCACAATGTATCATTTACCAAATGGAAATCTAAGATTTCAACAAAGAACAATGATAGGAAATCATCGTGGATATACGTTTGTTTTGATTTCAACGCAATATAGAAATGATGCGTCTCAAAGTGTTATTAGCATGACAAGATTTGATGCGCAAAATATTGATCTCAAGATATATAATCATCAATTAGAAGTTGATTCTTTTATTAGGATTGAAAACTCTCTGCTTCCTGGATTTAACGGTTCATACCAAATAGAATCTGTGTTAGACGTTGATACTATAAGAGTTTTGAATGACACCTCAGTTGTAGGAAACTATCTTGGGGATGGTACTATTGCACTTATAGATCAAATTCAGATATTTACTAAGCAGTTCAATCCATATATGAATCGTGGTCTTGGAACATCAATTAATAAGGTGACGTTTAATGTTAATAGAACTACAACTAATGGGAGAATAAGTGTAGTAGGCGGTCCTAATAACGCTGCTTATGAAGTTGAAGATTTTAATTTTTATTTAGGCGATAGAAAGCTTGACACAGCAGCATATGCTTTAATTTCTGAAGAGGCTAATCAATCAAAGTTATGGCATGACGTTTATACTCAAACAACTGGGCAATCTGTATCATTAGTCCTCAGTTTTGATCAGAATGAATTATTAGACCCAGATCTTCCATATCAACAACTTACAATTAATGCAATTATGTTGCATGTAACACCTGCAGTGAGCCTCTAAGGCTTAATATATTCGATGATAATTTTAGTATCGGTATAAGCACTTAAATTAGCTGTAGTTGTAATTACTATATTAGTATTATTGACAAGAAGTATTATATCAGGATGAGCTAATGGAATCCATTGCGGAGTTCCAGGATCTTTTGCAACTCCATAAATCTTTATAAAATCCCATGTATTGTCTATGGTTCCACCTGGATTTAAGTTATGCGCAACAAGTTTTATTGCTGAATTAGGAAGTGCTCCACAATCAATTACTTTGCGATATATTGTTTCTTGATCACCAACGGCTTTATTAACATACCATTGTTGAGATGTAAAAAATTCTTCATCGTTATATATGCCAGTATCTTTCGTATTGATAATATAAGTGAAGTCATTAACTTTTCTATAAACATTGCGCAATAATTGCTTATCATCTTGTGAGTAAGCAACTTTACTAGCTATTAAAATCTCTTGTGCCATAATTTTTCCTCTAAGTTTTTTATTATTGCTACTAAGATTTATGTGAACAGTTCATTGATATATATATCATAGATAGGAGAAAGTATTATGGCTTTATTAGCAGCGTTAGGTACAGCGGCCTCTTATGCAGCTCCATACGTGCTACCTGCGGTAGCTGCGGCAACTCCATGGTTGTTGGGGAAAGCAGCTGGAGGGGTACGTAAATTTAAGGAATGGCGAGATCCAGCAGGGTTTCGAAGACAGCAAATATTAAAGCAGGTGGGTGCTACACCGGAACAATATCAACTTAGAAGACAAAGTCTTTCCAGAGCATTGCAGGGAATGCGTCCTATACAGGATGTATTTCATCCAAGAATGGCTCAAATGCAGCAAGCTGGAGATATAACAGCAGGCTTACCTACACAAGTTGGAACAGCTCCACAACCACAGTATGCTCGAGGACTTTCAGGATTATTGGGTGCCATGGATCAAGCTGCAAGATCTGGTTATCAGACAGATTTGGCGCAGATAGGTGTGCGTCGTGGACCTGTAAGAAATCCACTTGGAAGAACATCTGGACAACTTGCTATGATGCAAGATGCTTTGCGTAATAGAATGACAGGGTTAGCACAATCAAGGGCTCAATTACTAGGTGATTTTGCTACAAGAAATGCAATGGCACAATTAGAAGCTGGTAATCTAGGTCTTCAGCGTGATGAAGCTAATACAGCACTTACAAACTTCTTAAATCAACTTAGACAACAACAGCAACAAGGCGTAAGAGCTGATTATCTTGGACAAATGCAACAAAACATAGGTGAAGCTGGCTTGCAAAATATATTAGGTGCTGAACAACAACAGCAGGCTGTAAGGCAATTCCAGATTGGACAGCAACCTGCATATACAGCTCAGCGAGTTCCTCAGCAATTAGGAGGTATATAATGGCTAAAACAAAGAAGAAAGGTATGTCAAAGAAGTCAAGGGCAGTTGTAAAAAAAATTCTGGTTGGTCTACGTAAGGACTTTGATAAAGCAAAGAAGCAAGATATAGCAGCAGGAGGTACGGGATCTTTTGCAGATATAGCATTAAAATCTTTAAACGATGCAGCAGATAGAATGGAGATAACTGCTACGTACGATGACTTTAAAGATTGGAGAGCTAAACATAAACTTAGCGATGCTGAAGCAAGAAACGTTATTAATAATGATCCTAAAACTAAGAGGGAGATACGAGCTCATAATGACTTCCTAAAGACTTTTGAAGGTAAAACATTTGAACCTGCAAAGCGTGTTATAGGTGATACAGGAATAGATCTTTTCAATCAAGCTGCAAACATGAGAAGTCAGGAGACATTAAAAACTCCTGAACAAGAAGAAGCAGTAAGATCACAGATAGAAGGCTTATTAGGGCAACCTGCTTATAGAGATGTACAACAAGGTGCTACCCCTAGGGCAGGTGGTACACAAGCTGGACCGCAACCAGCATCAACAGTTATTGCAGATCAATTGAGAAATTTAATTGGCCAAGCTGCACCACCTCCACCTGGTGAACCTGGTGATACAGATGATGGTGCTGCTAAAGAAGGTCAGCCACAACGGCCAGAATTATTAAGGCCGATGGCGCAAGAATTAATTAATATTGGACAACAAGCATATGAGCGAGGAGCTCCTGAGATTCCAAGGTTTGGCACAGGACGTCCACAAAGCCAAACTTTAAGAGCATACGATGAACTAATTAATAGGATGCGTCCAGAAAGAACTACAGCGCAGAGAGCAGCAGCTGCAGTTGCTCCATATGGTGCTCAGGGAGGAGCCTCTATAGGGCAGCTTATAGGAACTGCTTTAGGAGGTCCAGGCTTTGGAACCGTTGCAGGAGGAGCTGCTGGAGCTTTAGGAGGACTTGGTTTGGGTGCTGCATTAAATAAATTATCAAGGCCTGAACCTGAGTTAGCACAATTAGGTAGATTATTATCTGGCACACGTGCTGGATGGCTTAGAGGTGGAACAAGAGGACTTGCGGGACTTATATCTGGAGAAGATCCAAGATCAACATTAAGGACAGGTTTTGGACTGTTTAGAAGAAGGGCTCCACAGGGTAGAGTAGGAAGATTAAGACAAAGTCTTGGTAGTGGCGTCAGAACAGCAGGTGAATGGCTAGGTCAACCAGGTAGAGCAGAGCAAATACGAACTGGGCTAGAGATAGGTGAAGCTGCTATGGGTCTAGGGCGTGAGCTTGGTCTAGATAAACTTTTGGCTAGAGGTGCTCGAGGATTAGGGCAACGATTAGGTATATTTCCTCAAACTCCTCAACAATATACCCCTCAAGGTGATTTGGCTGGAATGGCAATTAATCCTGTACTTGCAGGATTTGTTCCAGCATTACAACAACAAGCAGAACGATATATGGGGCGCCAATTACCTGCAGAGATGTTTACAAGAGGGTTAGATGCACAAATGCTTGCAGCTATAGGACCTCAACTAGCAAGACAGGAAATAAAACAATCAGCTATTAGGGGTAAACGACAAGCATTGGCACAACGAAAAGCAGGCATTGAAGTTAATAGAGCAACTCAAGAAGCTCTTAGTAGATTAACTGGACAACAACAAGAGCAAGCTTTTGGTAGGGCTGTAAGGCGCGAAGGCCTTAGAGGTAGAGAGATGGTTGAGCGTGCAAGAATGCAGGCACAAAGAAATCAACTTGCTCAAGCAGAAGCATTATCTGGCCAGCAAGTGAAACTTCAAATGCCACTAGAAAGAATACCTCAGCAGCCTGGCGTACCAGAAGCGTTAATGGCAACTGGAAGCGCACTTCAACAAGCAACCACACCATTCGTTCAATCAAGAATTATGCAAGCACTTAATCAGTCTGCACCGATACAAGTAAATCCAGTAGCTACCTCGCCGACTAGATTAACGAGCAGCGATTATGATGTAAGTATAACTTAGGAGTAAAATAATGGCTTATGATCAAAATTTCCAGAATTTTACCCCCGGAGGCCAAGCTATTGGAATGCTAGGGGGAACATTGAGTCAGATTCTCGGAGGCTATCTTGGAGCTAAATTAGAGCAAGATAGAACACGAAGAGAATTCGACGCTAACAGACGAATATTAAAAGCTAGATATCCAAATATGCCTGATGAAGAATTATCTCAGTATGCCCAAATTCCTTCGCAACAGCTCCCTCAAATGATGCAAGGCCTAGGAGCATCAGAATTTCAGAGAGTTATGGGGGGCCAACAAGCTGGAATGCAACAACAGCAACAACCACAAGAGAGGTATGGATTTACCCCAGAAGCATTAGGCATAGAACAACAACAGTTAACACAAATGCCAGAAGGCCAGTTGCGAGATGTTGGTAAGGCTGTTGCGCAACGAGCACCGGCTCCTCGAGATGATAGAATGACCAGAGATGATAAGATAGCAATCACAGACGAACTTAATGATATATCAGCATTAGAAGACAGATTGGCAAACTCTAACCTTACTCAGCAACAATATATGCAAGTAGCAAAACACATACAAGATAGAAGAGGTGCTGTGCAGCAGACTATTCTTGAAGATAGAAAACTCCAAGCTAAACTTGATAAATTAGATTTAGATAGGCGGGCAGATGAGAGAGCGCAAGTAAAGCTTGATAGTGATCTTGCAGAAAAAAAATATAATCGATCTTTAGCAGAACGTAAAGCCCTTAACGATCTATACTACAAAGATTATGCTGAAATGCGACAGAATAGTGCGCAATTGCATGAAGATGTTACAGTTCTTGAGCGAATGAGAGATATGAATAACGATCCTGCAACTAACTTTGGGTACCAATCGTGGAATAATTTTGCAGATCTTATTAATAAGAAGATTGGTCTTAATCTAGATTCATATTTAAATCTTAATGCGCAAGAGCAAAAGAAACTTTCAGCTGACTTATATAAGCGTTTGCCAGCAAAGATGAAGGGCCAGGGTAGAATGACAGAGATTATATTTGATAAATTTACCAAGGCTCTCCCAAGCGTTAATCAATCTCCAGAAGCACGAGCTAGAGTTTTAGAATATCTTATTGCCCAAACCAAATTAGAAATGCAGCCATACGAGATAGCTGCAAGAATTAGGCGCGATAATAATTATAACTTTGTTCCAGGATTCTTTGACAAAGTAGAAGAGAAGATGAAGCCATATTACAAGGAATATGGAAAGACAGTGCGTAACGCCGCAAAGAAACTTAAGAAAAACAAAGCACTCCAAAAGAAAGAAAAGCAGTTCGCGCAGAGAGGTACAGGAGCCATAGTTGGAGGAGCGATTGGAGCAGGTAGCGGATTAGCTGGTGGAGCATTAGCGGGTCTTGCAATAGGAGGACTTCCTGGAGCAGCAGTAGGAGCAGCACTTGGAGGTCTAGGAGGCATGGGTCTTGGAGGAGCTGGAATGATTGGCGGTGAAGCTGCAGTTCGTGGAGGGCAAGCAGCAACACCAGTACAACAAGCTGAAAGATCTCTTGCTTTAAGTGATATTTTATCAGCTTCAAATCCAATGGCATATAGACGTTAATATTAATTAAATGACAACGTATATTGAAATAAGAATTATTGGTTAACTTTAGGAGATAATAATGGCAATCAAAGAAAGTTTGCCTCGCATATTTACCTCATATGGTAAGAAAGTCGAGGTAATAGATTTAAAAAATATTGCATTAGAATATGAGAGAGCTCCAGCATCGGATGACCTTACAGAGCTTGGAAGATTATGGGTAAATACCACTACAGGTAAAGTCTATATTCTTACAGCTAAATCAGGTTCACCTCTTACAGCAACATGGATAGAGATAGCTGATGCTACACCTGATGGTACAGATGGGCAATTGCTTATTGGCGCAACTGGAGCAGCAGCAGTATGGGCAAATCTTACATCTGGAGACGGTAGTATTACATTTGTCAATGGAACAAACTCTATAGATCTTAGGGCGCCTGGAGCCACAGCTAGTTCGTTCCCAACAGATGCAGGAACAGCTACACCACTTGCAGGGGCAACCTCTATAGCCGGTGGTACAAATATTGGGACTACTGGAGTTGGAGCTACAGTAACAGTTAATCTCGATGCTAGCCCATCAGTTGCAGGATCTTTAACAGCTGCTACATCTGTAACAGCAGGAACATCCGTAACAGCTGGCGTTGATCTTAATATGACTTCGGGTGATTGTACAATTACAGGTGATAGTGATGCAGCAGACACGATATATTTACATGCTGATGGTGGAACAAGTGAAACAATTAGAATACGCTCGGATCAAGGAACAGGGGTTAATTCTGTTGGCATCATATCAGACGTTGGTGGTATAACTTTAGATGCAGGATTAGCTGCAGCAAACTCGATAATAATCGATGCTTCTAACGCTGGCGGTGGAATAGACTGTGATTATGGTACCGGAGGCATGACAGTTACTGGTGGCAATGGAGCATTTACTCTTGCTACTGGAACCGGAGCTATAGGACTTGGAACTGACGCAGCTGCAAAAGCTGTAACAATAGGTAACTCTACAGGCGCAAGTTCTGTAACTGTAGATGTAGGAACTGGAGCAGCTAACTTTGGAACTACAGCTACTGCTCATACCACAACAGTTGGGTCTACAACAACAACTTCTGGCACTGTAATTCAATCTGGAACAGGGGATGTTGCGGTAACCTCTACAGATGCTGTAACAATTGATGCAGCAGGAGTTCTTGAACTTAACTCTTCAGCGGGCGTTATTGGTATAGGTAATGATGCAGATGCACAAAACATCAATATAGGTACAGGCGCAGCGGCTCGTACAATAACTGTAGGTAATGTAACTGGGGCAACAGCTCTCGCACTTAATGCGGGAACCGGTGGTATAGCTCTTGCATCCACAGGTACAGGTGATATAACTTTGGACTCTGATGATACGCTTCTCATTGATGCTGATGGAGTATTGGAACTTAATAGTTCTGCTGGCGCTATTAGTATTGGTAATGACGCTGATGCACAAGCAATAAATATAGGTACCGGTGCTGCAGCCAGAACAATTACTGTAGGTAATGGCACAGGTGCAACTTCACTTGTATTAGATTGTGGTACAGGAGCATTAAATATCGGTACAAATGCAGTAGCGCATACAATAACAATAGGTAATGTAACTGGTGCGACGGCACTTGCGCTTAATGCAGGTACAGGCGGTATCGCATTAGCATCTACAGGCACAGGTGACATTACATTAGATTCTGATGATACCTTACTATTAGACGCAGATGGCGTACTTGAACTCAACTCAAGTGCAGGTGCAATATCTATAGGTAATGATGCAGATGCGCAAAATATCAATATAGGTACAGGCGCTGCAGCTAGAACCATTACAGTTGGTAACGGCACAGGAGCTACAAGCTTAGTCTTTGATTGTGGCACAGGGGCACTTAATATTGGTACAAATGCAGTTGCTCATACTATTACAATTGGTAATAGCACAGGAGCAACGGCGGTAGCTATAGAATCAGGCACAGGCGCTATAGATATAGGTGCTAACGCAATAGCGCATACACTCAATATTGGTAATGCTACAGGTGCAACGGCTGTTAATGTTACTGCTGGAACAGGAAGCCTAGCATTAGCATCTACAGGCACAGGTGACATTACAATAGATTCAGATGATACATTATTATTAGATGCTGACGGTGCATTAGAGCTTAATAGTTCTGCAGGAGCAATATCTATAGGTAACGATGCAGATGCACAAGCTATTAATATTGGTACAGGTGCTGCAGCTCGAACGATTACTATGGGTAATGGTACAGGAGCTACAAGTCTTGTTCTTGATTGTGGTACAGGCGCATTAAATATTGGTACAAATGCAATAGCACATACTATTACCATGGGTAATGTAACAGGTGCTACAGGACTTGCTCTTAATGCTGGTACAGGTGGCATTGCACTTGCTTCAACAGGTACAGGTGATATTACAATAGATTCAGATGACACGATCCTTATCGATGCAGATGGCGTTCTTGAATTGAACTCAAGCGCAGGAGTAATATCGATAGGTAACGATGCTGATGCTCAAGCTGTAAATATTTGTACAGGAGCAGCAGCAAGAGACCTTACTGCAGGATCAACAAATACCACATCAAGTACAACAATCCAAGCAGGTACTGGTGGAATAGCACTTAACGCTGCAGGTATAGCAACATTGCAACCAGCAACTGCAAGTGTAGCAGGTGTATCTCTAACAATTAATGCAAACGTTGGAGTAGCAACCTATACTGGCCAAACAACAGCAGCAGGAGCGCAGGTAACATTAACAGTAACCAATAGCATATGCACAACAAGCTCTGCAATTATGGCTACTGTGGCTAACGTTGGGAGCAATGATGCGAGAATGTCATTAGAGAGGGTAAAACCAGCAGCTGGATCCTTTACACTAGACTTGCAAAATAATGGCGCAGCAGCTCTTAACGGCGATATCATTGTTACATTCTGGATAATTGCCGCGTAATTTATGAAAATAATGGCGCCTGACATAAGTTGGGCGCCATCTTAAAGGATCTTATATGGCTAAAAATATTTTTAAATATAAGAGGAGTGTATAATGAGTGGATTTCAGAATTTATCGACTCAGCGCGGATGGTTTGAGCCTCTACGAACATTGGCATTTGGAGGTGTAGTAGATGCCTATACTGCAATTGGTACAGGACTTGGTTATCCAACGCGAGTATTTATGATTAATAATTTTACTGATATAGCTGTTAAAGTAAGCTTTGATGGTGCTAATGATATGTTAGCTATACCAGCAGGTGGACATATTATTATTGATAGTGCGTCGGATGGGCTTGCACTTCCTAAAGGTACAGTTGTGTACGTCAAAAGATATACCGCAGGCGCAGCTCCAACAAGTGGATCTGTAGACGTAGCCAATGGCTATCATAATAGAACATAGGAGTTGTTATGTCACAAATATATATAGATGCGGCTACATCGTTAGGGCTGCCACTTAATATTACCAATCCAGGTGAGATAGTAGGGGCAACACCTAATGCATTAGTAGTAGGTGCTGCTACAGGTGCACTCACATCGCTTGCAGTTGCTACCGATGGACAAATCCCAATAGGATCAACTGGCGCAGCTCCGGTGCTTTCGACTATTACTGCAGGTGCTAATATAAATGTAGTCAATGGAGCAGGAACAATAACTATATCAGCAACAGCAGGTAACGAGTTTGCGGATAATGTATTCAGGGTGTATGACGATGGCGATAATACTGCAAAATTAGCGTTTGAATGTGATCAGATTACAACAGGTACAGTGCGTGAAATTACAATGTGTGATCAGGATCTAAGTCTTATTGATCCAGATTTTCCTGGAACAGTAACAGCAGGGACAGCGCTTATTGTAACTTCAGGAAATGCAGCTATACAAGCTGGAAATCTTACTCTTCCGACTACTAATGCAGCATTAACTCAGGGAGCTATTGAGATAAATTCAGTGCCGTTCTTACATGCCCTGGGAACCGATAACGTATTTCTTGGAGGAGATTCTGGCGAGAATGTTACAACTGCAGTATCTAGTGTTGGAATTGGGAATTCTTCGCTAGAAAATCTCACAACAGGCGATGATACTACAGCTATAGGTTTCAATTCTCTGTCTAATCTTACAACAGGATTTAACAATACAGCCATAGGTTCCTCTACATTAGAAAACATTACTACGGGTGATTCAAATATAGCTGTAGGACACAATGCAGGAAGTGCTATAACAACAACAGATTCTGATAACATCTTAATCGGCAATATTGGTGTAGCTGGAGATGACAATGTTATACGAATAGGAAAACAAGGTACTGGCATAGGCGAGCAAAATAACACATTTATAGCAGGCATTCATGGCGTAACTCCTACAGGAGCTTATCAGACAGTCATTATAGATGCTAATGGTGAACTTGGTTCTACTGCATCTGCCGTTGTAAGTGAGTTTGCAGATAGCGTATTTACTATATATGATGATGCTGATAATACAAAAGAATTAGTATTTCAATGCGACCAAATATCTAATGGTGTTACGCGTACTATTACAATGGATGATCGTGATATTGATATGGACGAGGTTGCAACATCATATGCGACAGATGGAACTACTGCTACACCTGCCGGAGGTATCATAAATATTGTTGGCTCTGGCTCTCTATCTACTGATGGAGCAGGTAATACTGTTACAATCTCAGGTGGTGGTATTACATGGTCAGAAGTAACCGGAACCACGCAAGCAGCCGCAGTAGACACTGGATATATCACAAATAACGCAGCGCAAGTAGATGTGACTTTACCTGATACAGCGGCTCTTGGTTCTGTTGTGCGCATATGTGGTAAAGGTGCAGGTGGAGTTAAGGTATCCCAGAATGCCGGGGAGCAGATTATTTGGGATGAAGTTAGTGCTACGACAGTTGGAGTAGGTGGCTATATTGAGTCTACAGATGATTATGACGCTGTAGAATTGTTGTGTACTGTTGCTAACACGACATGGACAGTCTTAAGCAGTAAGGGAAACTGGACAATAGTATAGGAGTTTATAATGCCATGGAAGACAGGATCTAAAAAAACTAAGAAAGGTTGGCCGATCTACAAGAAGGAGAACGGTCGCTGGAAAGTTGTTGGATATTCAAGTTCAAAAACTAAAGCACAAGCGAGCATTAGGGCACGCTATGCTTCAGAATATGGGAGTTAGTTGTGAGTTTAAATATAATCGGAGTAATGCTTCTAAGGAGATAGTCGATGGCAACGAAAAACTCGATAAATAATAAGACTGGGCCGCTTACTATTACTGACAGTGCTGACATTACCAAAGAAATATTATATGATGTCAGCCCAGTAAGTACAGGCACTACACGTACTTGGACTATGGATGATAGAAATATAGACTTTGATGCAGTAGCTACTTCTATAAGTACAGATTCAGGAACCTGCACACCGGCAGGAGGCTCGTTCTCCATAGTTGGATCTGGAGGTTCAACATCAGCAAGTGGTAGTACAATTACAGTAACTGCTGGTGGCGCAGGAAGTTTAGATGTAGGATTTCTGGCAAGACTATCAGAGAATGAGGACAATGTAACTGGTGATGGGACGACGCATGTGGTAGGCAGCACTGAAGGGTTTACCGAGATGTTTGATGCGGGATCTGATTTTAATGCAAGTACTGGCGTATTTACCGCGCCCAGTACAGCCAAATATAGGTTTGATTTTGCTGTAAATATGCAAGATTTTGATTCTAGTGATACATTCTACACTCTAGTATTAAACTCTAGTAATGGGAGTTTTCTTGTGCATAAATGTAACCCATATGCATGTTCTACTGGAGGTGAACTTAGTGTTGCAGGTTCTATCCTTATAGACATGGATTCTTCTGATACTGCAAAGCTTGAAGTTACTGTTACTTCTGGGCTAAAAGATATTGATGTTGGCGGAGCCGGAACTCCATTCAATACATGGTTCTCTGGTAATTTAGTTGGTTAATTTGAGGAGTTAGTTATGAGTTTAAATTTAGTCGGAGCAATAATAGTTGGTGTTTCTCTCATTGTTGGTGCAATATCAACAATAATTATCAAGAAGAAAGACAATGCATTAGAGCAGATAGCTGAGCAGATTATCGAAGCGAAGACAGGGATAGAGATTGATTTTACACCAGAAGAGAAAGAAGGAATTAAGAAAGAAGAGAACGAATACAATGCTTCTAAGGGGGTAGTCGATGGCAACGAAAAATTCGATAAATAACAAGACTGGGCCACTTACAGTAACTGATAGCACAGATATTACTAAAGAAGTTACTGTAGATGTATCTGGCGTAACAACAGCGACCACTCGTACGTGGACAGTAGATGATAGAGATATTGATTTTGATGCAGTTCCTACATCAATTACAACGGACTCAGGCACTTGCACTCCAGCTAGTGGAGCGTTTAGCGTTGTAGGGGCATCAGGACCATTATCTACATCTGGCGCTGGAAGTACTACAACATTGGATACGTCTGACGTCCTAAAGTCTGATTCAGGATTTGAAGGATGGTCAGGTGGAGCACCATATTTTGACGATACTACACTTGGTCAGTTCACAGTATCACAAGCAGGTACTGGATATATTAAAGGTGTGCAAGTAACATGGACAGCTCCACAGACTGTAACTGGTATGACAGCTGGTAATACTTATTATATTTATATTGATAATACTGGCACTATAGGCAAGACGACGTCATATTCAGATACATTGTTTAGTGATTATATAGTCTTGTTCGAATGCTTAAGAGACTCTACAACAGGCACTAATATCCAGGTCACGGTTAAAGAAAATCATCCATTCGAATTTCCATGGAAAGCATCTGTGTGGGCACACGATACAATAGGGCCTGTTATATCTGATAAGCAAGGTGGTGCTAATATTACTCTTAACGGCACTCAAAAGATAGAGATATCAGGAGCAGATGAGCTTGAGGATCATGGACTTGAAACTACTATTCCAGACAGTGGAGGTGTAGCTGAAACATTTGAACAGTATTATACCTTGGGCTCAGGCAAGTGGGCACGCAATGCGCAGAGTGATACGTTTGATGGCACCTGGAACAATGCAGGGACACCAACAGCAATTGGAAGTAATAAATATACTGTTAATAGATTATATGTAAGCAAAGACAATCTTAATTCTGCTACACCTGTATACTTTTCTGTTATGGGTGACGCTGAGTATAACAACTTGGCTGCTGCTGACACTGCTATTGCTAACGACTCTATTCCTACAGCTACTGGAGAGCTGGCAGCTTTAGAGCTAGCCCAGCTTGGTTATATAGTATTTGAAGAATCTACTACATCGATAGTTCAAGTAGTTATTGCCAAGGAGACTGCTAGAACAAGTTTCTCTGGGGTAACTGCAACAACTGCGTCCTTGGTGCTTACAGATACAACTAACTTTGACCATATATTAAGTGCAGCTGATACAACAGTACAATCTGCTTTAGAAACTATAGATGATCTTACAATGACAACTGACAGTGGCTCTGCTCAGGCAGCATCAGCAGTATTTACAGTAGCAGGTGGCTCAAATATGAACACTGCGGGAGCAACTTCAACTGTAACAGTTAACCTGGACAACAGCCCATCTGTATCAGGATCGCTTACAGCGGGTACAGGGGTGACTGCAACAACAGGAGATATAACGGCGTCTGCAGGTAATTTAAATCTTCCTACAACGAATGCTGCCTTATCTGAAGGCGTCATTGAGCAGAATGGCACAAGAATATTTCATACGTTTGGCACTAGCAATACTTTTATCGGAGCAAATGCCGGTAATGGAACAATGAATGCTAACGCAATAAGAAACATAGGTATTGGTGTAAACGCGTTGGACAATTTGAGTGGCGCATCTAACGACGATGACAATGTAGCTATAGGATATGATGCATTGACTACACTTCAAGGTGGCACTCAAAATATAGCTATAGGTACACAATCGCTTAAAGCTGCTACAACTGCTCTGTTTAATATGAGTATTGGTATCAATTCGATGTTGGAGGTTACAAGCGGAGAGAGGAACTCTTGCTTAGGAAATAATGCATTAGCTAGTATTACAACGGGTAGCTACAATGTTGGTATGGGTAACGCAGCTGGATCAGCATTAACAGGGACAGATAGTGACAATATTCTTATATCGAGTTCTGGAACGGTCGGGGATAATAACACTATACGTATAGGAACGCAGGGCACGGGTAATGGTGAACAAGATACGTGCTTTATAGCTGGTATATATAACACAACGCCAACAGGCGCAGTTACTGGTACAGTACTTACTGATGCTAGTGGACAGCTTGGAACTGTTGGTGACATCATTGGAACAAATAATCTTAATCTTCCTACCACAAATGCTGCATTAACTGAGGGTGTCATAGAGATTAATAGTACAAGAGTATTTCATACTTATGGAACAGATAATGTATTTATTGGTGCAAATGCTGGTAATGGAACTTTAAGTGGATCATATAATGTTAGTGCTGGATCTGGAACATTGGATGCTTTAACAACTGGCAATTATAATATGGCATTTGGGTATAATGCCTTAACAAGTGTGGCAGATGGTATATCAAATGTTGCAATTGGAGGATTAGCCTTAGAAGATGTTCTGGATGGTAGTTTTAATGTTGGTATAGGAACAGAAGCAGGGAAGAGTGTTACATCTGGTGATAGCAATATGCTTATAGGTAGATTGGCAGCGGAAAAGCTTACCACAGGTAGCAATAATCTAGCTATAGGATCAACAGCATTAGGTAACCTTGTCAGTGGATCAAATAATATCTGTCTTGGAAATACGGGAGGTGATTCTCTTACAACAAATGATTCAGATAATATATGCATATCTAATGCTGGCATAGCAGGCGATAATAACACCATACGCATAGGTACTCAAGGCACAGGCAACTTTGAACAAGATACGTGCTTTATTGCAGGTATATATAACACAACGCCTAGTGGTGGTCATGATGGGTCTTTGATTATAGATTCTAATGGACAACTGGGATCGTTAGAGAATGTTAGATTTTTAGCATATCTTGGCAGCTCTGATAACAATGTAACAGGAGCAGGTACAGCATATACATTGGGTACTAATGTTGCGTTTACAGAAGTATATGATATTGGAAGTGATTTTAATACTAACGGTACATTTACAGCGCCAGTAACTGGTAAATATCAGATTAATTATTCTGTGTTATACCAGAATATGACAGCTTCCGCTACATTAATTAATACGCGTGTTGTAACTTCAAATAGAAGCTATCAATTTGTTGTAGATCCAAATGGCACTCCACAGACAGGGACAAGTATATCGGTTATAGCTGACATGGACGCTTCTGATACATGTACATTCGTTGTGCGTGTTGTTGGTGAGGCAAGTGATGTTGTTGATATTAATGGTACAAGCTCTCCATATAATACTCATATAAGTGGATGCTTACTAAGTTAAAGAAAGGATTTCTATGAAAATTTCAGTAGATGATAAAGAATTATTTTCGCTTACAGAAACACAAAAGAACGTTATCAAGAACGATATCAATTCAGATATCTTTGATGCTGACATGAAGAGAAGAGTAGAGTATGCTTTAAAGCATAAGTATGAGCAATGTTATAAGAGATTGAAAGCTCACTGGGAGCCAATCTTGATTGCGGAGGGTGCAGAGTCAATTCCTGTGCAGCCCGATGCTTTTGCAGAAGCTATATTTGCTCGTCAGGATTATAAAGATAGGAAAGCTAAAGACGAGGCAATAGCGGTTGAAATTTAAGGCCCTATAGTCTAGTGGTGAGGACGTCGTTCTTTCAAGACGGAGTCGGTGGGTTCAATTCCCCCTAGGGCTATGAAGGTGTGACATTATGTCACGGATAGATCCCCCAAAAGTAACCGCCCCCGACAAGCAGTTCTGTTGGGGGCAGCTATGAAGTGAGCTAAGAAAGAATTGTAGTATTAAGTGAGACGATTATTCTTTTGTTTTAATTTTAAACTATTATCAATATATTCTACTATCACATCAAACATGCTTTTGAGGCACATATCTATAGTTGGTTTACGTAGATCATTTAAAAGTTGTTTCTTGATGTCTTCATGTCCTTTAAGTCTATTCTTTATAAATGTAACTTCGCCATCAGAAAGAAGAGTATCATTCTTTTGAGGTTTAGATCTGTCTTGTGTCTTTTCTTGCGTCTTGATCTTATTTTGTTCTTCCATTGGTTCACCATCATTGTCGTAAGGGTCTTTGCTTACAGTTATACCAAGTAGTGATTGAGCGGAGTATCTCTTGTGGTATGACAAAGCACTTCCGTATGCCTGTACTAAATTTTTATTTATATTATCTGGTACTACCTCTATAAATGCTGAGATGTATTGGCCACTGTTGTGTAGAAGAGTTGTTCTCAAGTATCTTATACCATCATATGTCTCTTCACGTTGCATTAGGCTAAATCCAAACTCTGGCATAAGTTTTCTGACTGATCCTAGTATGCTGTCAAGCTCTGCATAGTCACTGTTGAATCTAGGGTTCTTTCTTGTTGGTAGAACGGTCTTGTATTTACCTTGCATTGCTGATAAAGCTGGTGCTAACTTATCTAGGTCATCGCTCTGTAGTTTACCTTGTACGTCTTTGACTTGTCCTAATCCCTTGCTGTCAATTACAGCATTTATGATTTCTATTAATTCTCTCTTATCCATAATCGTCTCCTGATAGTTTTTGATTATATAGTTAGTTTAGCTTTAAAGAACTTGCTGATGTTTTTTAGTATTTCTTGCTCTTGCTCTTCAAGTCTAGTCTTATACTTCTTGAGGGTTAGCAGGTCGCTTACTTCTTCTGGTATATCTCCTGGAATATAGTCTGGTGATGTTACTACTTTGAATAGATTCTTGGTGGCTCTTCTGATAGCAGTTCTACATTGGTGTAGTTTATCGTTGATCTTATCAAGTTTGTTTATTTTAGATACTGTCTTTCCAGCAGATGGAATGTATTCATAGTCTCCGGTCTCTGATACAAGAATACTAACTTTATCTGCCAATCTTCCTCTCTTAGATTTGATTTCTTCAAGTGTTGGATCTTGAGGGTTGTGTAGAGCTATCTTGAGTATCATGTCGTCATATATCTCTATAGATTTGTTAAGTTTTTCAATCTCCTCTAATTTATCACCATATTTCTCTTGAAATGACCCTGATTTATCATCATTAATATCTTTAAGAACATCTTGTCTTGGGTTGATTTGATCTGCGTATGGATCTTCTGCAGGGATTGGGAGGGATTGGCCTTTGGCAATTACGCTATAAGGATCGGAAGTTGGAGCTTCACTTGTTACTTCCTTTGTACTAGGTTTGCTTGCTTCAAGTTTTCTACATCTGTCTATTAATTTTTGTCTCTTGAGCTCCAATCTACCGACCACACTATCAGGGGAGTTTAAATCTACTAACTCTTGTATCATCTTGTCGTATGTCTTAATTTGGTTTTTGATTTCTTCTATCTTTGTCATCGTCTTCCTTTCATTGTTTCGGGACTTCTCAACTTCAACACTAACATCATAACATAGAGTTGAATCTTTGTCAAGTGTTTTTTTAAATTAATTTTAAATAAATTTATGTAATTTTAGACTAGTGCTCCCAGAGGGTTTATTGCCATGAATGTCTCACTATATAATCTCTTAATATATTTATATAAAAATACTTAGAGTATATCTCTTAGATATAGTTACGGCTTGTAAGAGAGTATACGGGTATAGCATGTATCACTCTTCTTAGTTATGTATATCTTTGGATTGTAGAAATGAGAGAGACGCGCGCGCGTACGCGAGGGAGTTGTCGACAACCTGTCGACGACTGACCATTCTTCCCAGTTGGGAAATATGGTAGAGAGATTTTTAATAAAGCTTCAAGAGGGGTGCTTGTGAGACAATTGCTGCGAAGTAATATTTTGTATAACCGTAACGGGGGTTCTTATATTTAGTTTAAGCTTTCATATGTATATTAAACTTCAACCCTAAGAGATTAATTTAAATAATTCGAGCAAATACTTATCTGTGTATTAATTCGTTTAATCTGATTGAAATATGGCAATTAGATTAAAGTTAAATATATGTTGACAAGAGCTTTGATTTATGTAATACTTAAAAATAATACGAAAGGAAATCATGTTAGATATATTTGATCAGTTAAGAGATCTAAGATTGACACCGAACGGTCAATATTTGTTGGGAACCATCCCAAGATCAGTCTTGTTTAAGGCTAATAGAGATTTTGAGAAAATACAGAGATATATTCCCTGTTATAAAGTTAATGCGCTATATGCAATTGCACTTAGATTCTGCGAACTCCAAAAGACATATCCAGATTGGGCACTTGCAGGTAACTTTGATATAAATAAATCTATATCACTTAACGAAGAAAAATTCTCAATGAGGCTCGTGCTAAAGATCGAAGGACATTTAGAGAAAAACAATAAAGATCTACGAGGATTAAAAGAAAAGTTATTACATATGCAACCCGATGGGAATGTACTTGATCCACTACAGACATTTAAAGATTCACTCAAAACTCCAAATTTAAACCTTAAAGGTTTAAAATATCTATCGAAATGTTTTACTAGACCAGATGTAGTACACGAAATAAATTTATATATACAACGAGCAGAAGAAGCTATCACAGCTAACATCAAGGCAGAAGCTCGAGGAGATTTAAAAAATCAACAAAATATTTCTTGCATTAATATAGAATCTGTGCTATAGTGTATTTGTAAGTATTTGATATTTGTTTTGGTTGGGGGTCTCAGCACCCCCGTATGATAAAGCTCAGTTCTTCATTACTTGGTGGGGTTGCATAAGCACCCCACCGATATTGATAGGAAAATTATGGATATAAGTCCTACATTATTATCCCACCCACAAACGAAAATCTTACCTATTGATGAATCTTTTGTTAGAGATCCTCTGTTGAGCATGTCTTCCCTTAATGACACAGAACTTGCCATTCTCAACTATATGTTCAAGCTTTCTGCAACATACAATAACGTATACGTTTCCCAAGCGACACTCGGGACGTGGCTAGGGTTAACAAGACGGCAAATCAATAGAGTGATCTCTAAACTTACCAACCTAGGATTAATTGCTAAAATACACAGGACTTACGATACATGCATATATCTTATAGCTGATATATTTAAACGTACGAATATAAAAGAATTACTTAAGCGGCTGTTGCCTAACATTGTTAAGCTCTCGTTCTCTGTTGGGCAACTCCTTATTCCTACTTTTAGAAAGAAGAAACAAACTATGGATAACAATAGAACCTATAGCGCTGCCTATCATAAACCCTGGGTTGATGGGGAAGATAATAGGGTGCCTCAAAAACCCAGGGGCTTTAGATCTATAGGGGAAATAATGGATCCCACAGATAACGAAAAATATAAACTCGATGAATTAGAACAAACTTTACACGAAGCTAAAGAAGCTAAAGAACAGCTAGAGATCTGCTCGACAGCAGTTAATTATCTAGATCAACTATCTGAGTGCGCAGATCAAATGCCAGAGGATAAATTTAGAGAAGTACTGAGGGCTGTATCTGATAATAAGACCAGGGTAAAGGTGTGTCGTAACTGGATTCTTGGACAACAGCACAAATCAGGGAGCAAGTAATTATTTAGAGGAGAATTATGAGTAGTATACCTGACAAGCACACAATATTCGATGAGATTAATAAGATTAAGATAAAGCTATCACCAACACAGGTAGCCGAACTTTCTAAATTTCCTGTTGAAGTTATATCTTATGTAAACTCATGCTCTCAAAACTTTATAACATTCGATATTATACATAGACAGTGCAGAACCTATGCTTCTATGAAGAACTATCCATTAAATACCCAACTTAGAGACCAGATATTAGAAAAACTACGCAAGCGTGAAGAGCGATATGCACATGTGTCACGTAAAGATTATTTAGAAAAATATAATATGCTATTCAACGATGATGTGAAGGACGAGCGTGATAACTAAGATTATTAACAGTATGCAACAGGAGAATCTTTTATGATCGATAAATAATATGAGGAGATAGATGAAAAGACGGTACGTGTTTAGAATACCAGGAGCACCTGTGCGCGTATTTAAGAAAGAAGATGAAGGACGTCAACCATTGGATACATATATGGAGAATAAATTACGATATAGGATAACGCTAGAAAATCAACTAGACAAAGAAGAAATCATCGACCATCCCGTTATAGCAGACTTTAAATTCTTCTTGCCAGTCACAGCTAAGTATCGGCAACACAGAGTTTCTATCGTTAAGTTGTTTGAATTCATTAATTTTATTGCTGAGGGTACAGTATACAAGAAGGAACATCTTCTATACGATGTTAAACTTCACAAAGAATATAGCGATGACCCTCATACAGAGATAATTATTAGACCAATACGAAAGGTGAAGGGAGGAACCAATGAAGCCAAGAAATAAGACCAGCAAACCTAGAAAGAATAGTGTCAAGAAGAAAAAACCTGAAGTAGCCTCCAAGAGATTTTATTCAGAGGCACAGGAGTTCTTTCTGTCGGGAGAGCACGTAACAGACAAGATTATAGAGCACTTCGCTGATGAGATGGTTGAGTTTGTGAACAATGACAAGAATATAATGCACATCAAGGCCTTTAGGATATATAAGGGAGTAATTTATGATACATATCACGATTGGCTTCAGAGATATCCATACCTTAAGAAACGCCATGATTTCTGCATCGACCTTATTGGCCTCCGTCGTGAAGAGAAGATGGCAAGCTATGATCCTAAGACCCTCTCGCATACTCTGCACATGTATAGTAGAGAGTGGGATAAGGCCAACAAGGATAAGGCAGCTCTTAAATCCAGTGAGGACCAGGCAAAGACACAACCTATCAAGATTGTATTCGATGATTATAGGGAGAAGAAATGACCAAGGATAAGATGCTGCATAAACTCTGCTATCTGGATCTTTTGAAGAAGCGTGGAGTTGACAAAGCTTATGCTCAAGAGTTAGCTGATCGAATAGTTGCTGGAATATCGGCGGAGAAGAAATATTTTGGTGATGTTCCAAGTATACATGGCGAAGGGTGCATAGGGCGTGATCTGTCAAGTGAATATGATTATGTGCGTGAAGAACTTTGAGGAGAAATAATGCTACGAGCCTACACAGTCTGTGGTTACTGCTTTGAGAATTTAGAACGTGGATCTCGATGTGAGTGCTTGACGTCCCAGAGTAAGCCTCAAGTTTTGGCTACACGATATGCAGAGTCGCTTGACACAGATTTAAATGATGGCTTTCCAAATATTGTTGGCCAGGATGACTGGGATGCGGAGAGCGTGAATATGGCCGTGCCTGGATCGTTCGTGGGGGCCAAGGTGGTGTTGTCGCCGGAGGTGCAGTTGTGTGAGGGTTGCCAGGCAGATTTTCAGGAGGCTTGTGAGTGGATTGCTGAGATAATAAATCACTGTATGGCGTCGGATGGTTCGCAATGTTTGACTGAGAATGAACCGTTGATTGGTAAGAAAATAAAGGAGAAGCAATGAGAAGTGATGATAAAATTTGTACTCTATCTATTATCTTGATGGTAGTATTTATAGCCATCATTGTAGGTATAGAGTTCTTTAATTTAAGTATGTTTACATTAGGTTTTATGTTTTTTGGTATACCGGTGATTGTGACGTCAGCAGTCTTTTGGTATGACCTTATTGATTCTTTTATAAACTCTTAACGAAAGGAGCCTACTATGGCTATATCTACTATGTTTTTGTTGTTTGGGTTAATGATAACTCTAGATATGTTTATAACTTTTAAGCTTTATCAATCGGTTCAGGATGATAATGCCGAGACTATTCGTGAGCTTAAGAGTCACTTGGCTGGTATGAGGCACGAGATTGCATCATATCGCTTAAGTATAGATGGAAAGATTGAGAAAGCTTTGTCTGCGAACAAACATAAGCGTACCAGACGTAAATTAAAGGAAGAGAAGCCTGAAGAATGCAAGAAAGAAGAGAAGAAGTCATAAAAGTTACTACTTTTGAGCCTCGCTGGTATCAGAAGGATCTCATTAATGCCTTAGAGCATGAGGGCAAGAAGAAGTTTGTCATTGTATGGCCACGTCGTGCCGGTAAAGACGTGGCTTCCCTCAACCTCATGCTACGCCAGGCATTTAAGCGTGTCGGGGTATATTATTATCTCTACCCCAAATATGATCAGTGTCGTCGTGCTGTATGGGACTCAATATTGATCACAGGCGAAAAGTTTTTAGATTTTATACCTCGACGCTTGATTGCTAAGAAAAACAACGTAGAGATGAAGATTGTGCTTGTTAACGGTAGTATCATTCAATTCAATGGAGCTGATAATGCAGACTCGCTTAGAGGAACTAATCCTGTTGGTGTTGTGTTTTCTGAATATAGTCGCGTTAATCATCCTGAAGCTTACAATGGGGTTATCGCACCTATATTGGCTGCGAATGGTGGTTGGGTAGTATTTATATCTACACCTAATGGCCATAATGCTTTCTATGATGTGTATAAGCATGCCAAGAGCGGCGATGATCCTGAATGGTACTCTCAAATCCTTACCGTTGATGAAACTAAGCATGTAACTGCTAAGGTTCTTGCTCAGGAGAAAGCGAGAATGTCTGATGAGATGTTCTTGCAGGAATATTATTCCTCCTTTGAGGTTGCAAATACGGGAGCTTACTATGCGAAGTATGTTCACCAAGCGTATGCTGACCAGCGGGTCGGTTATGTACCCCATGATAGTTCTCATGAGGTTTATACTGCTTGGGATCTTGGGTATCGGTGCCCTAGTGTTATTATATTTTATCAGGTGATTGGCAGAAAGGTTTGCGTTATTGACCATTATCATAAAAGTAACGAAGATCTTTCACATTATGTGAGTCTGTTACGCTCATATTCTGATACGAAAGGTTATCAATATGGGAAGCATTTCTTCCCTCATGATGCTAAAAAACATGAGCTTGGATCTGGTGAGACGAGGCTACAGATTTTGAATAGATTGGGACTTGATACAGAGGTTTTAGATCAGACATTATTGAATGATGGAATTGAGGTGGTTCGTCATACATTTAAGAGAGTCTTTATTGATGAGAACAATTGTACATTATTGTTGGATGCGTTAGAACATTATTCTAGACGTTGGGATCCAGTGACTAAGAGATTTCATAATAAAGATAAAGAAGATTGGGCTACAGATCATGCTGATGCGTTTAGATATATGTGTATGTCATTAGCACATATTGATTCTGATGAGCGACCTCCAGAAGATTTTGATAAAAGATACAAAGAATTAACATATGGTGGAGGGTCTAATCTTCCGCCCGTGTTTATTGAACGGGAGTACTAGGTTTTTTTCTCTCCTTTCCCCTAGTGCTCCCACTTAGTAGGAGATTTTATGACAGATTTACAAATGTTAAAGATTGAAGCAAAGTTAAAAACATTGACGGATATTCAGTGTGATCAGGTTAAAAATATAGATACAAAATTTAGTATTAAGGGTAATCTTTCTTGGATGCAGAACAGAGCTTATGGTCATGCCGCCGAGGAGGACATTATTAGGAGATTTTTATCTATGGGGGTTGATGCAGTTAAAGTTGGTATAAAAGATCTTAAGGGGCGTGGTACTACGCTTGATAATCTTATTGAAGATGATGAGTGTCAGTGCCCAGACATAATTGTTAATACACCAGGCTATTATAGGCTTCTTGAGGTTAAACATCTTGAAGTAGCAACTCGGTATGTTCCATCTGAAGGTGATCCGTATTGGGCGGTTGTTATGGATTATGATTTATTCGAGCGTTATTTAAATATTGATAGGGAGTTTAAAACAAACTTTATAGCAGTTGCTTGGAAGCTTGATGGGGGACTTGGAATTCACTCGATTGAACCGTCACCTCATGGGGTATTTATGGAAGATATTTCTGTATTGAATCGAAAATCTTGCTACAGAGATAAGCACAAGGATAACAAGATTTACTTTAAGATAGATGACTTAGATTTGTTAGAGAACAGATTTGGAGCAATGAAGTTTAAATCTAAGAAATTAAGAAAATATTAAAGATTTGCCCCCGCGTTGTGTGTTATTTTTTGATAAATGTTTGGATTCGTTTTTTATGTTAATGGTTACTTGATATTTGCGGGGGCAACATGCAAAAATCATGGAAATTTGAAGTTTCTACCTGCACATTTCTTCTTTTCATTGTTAGTGGGCTCTCTTCGGAGGGCCTGCGTTGTCGTTATCTGGTAAGAAGGTTTTTATTTTTGCTTGACGTTGTCTGTCAAGATTTACCATCACTTAAATTTTTATTTGTTTTAGTCTTATATTGTGTATATGGAAATTAATTAGATAGGAGTAGTTTAATGGCTTTATTTCCTCAGGGCAACATTATGACATTCAACAGTGGAGATGCTGCCATAAGAGAGATGGTCGAGACATTCTACAATGATGCTATGATGGTAAACCAGACGTATTGGCATGAGGCTAGTATTGACGCTAGGTTTAACGCTGGCGACCAGACCTTATGGAGTGAATTGTATAGTGTCCCTATAAGAACGAGAAAAAACTTTAGTTTTAATCATATTAGGCGAATAACTAATCTCCTCTCTGGATATCAACGTAGGACTCGCAAGTCTATGAAGGCGACTCCTGTAGAGAATAGTGATCAATCAACTGCAGATCAACTTACAAAGCTTCTATCTTCTGCTACACGCAATGCTAATATATTAGATGTAGTATCAGAAGCGTGTAATGGCGCTATGGTTACAGGTATGAATCTTATGCAGGTGTGGGTTGACTACAGAAATGATCCTATATCTGGTGATATCAGGGTAGATAACTGTAGTTATAATAGTTTCATTATGGATCCATACTTCAGAAAGCGAGATTTATCTGATTGCAATGCAATGTGGAAGCGATCATTCTTAACCAAGGATGCGGTAATATCATTGATACCTGATAAGAAAGAAATAATAGAGCCTATGACATCTTATTATAATGATGGTAAGTTCCCTTATCTTCCAGAGAATGAACTTCTAAATAAGAATTTACTAGCATATGACGAGTTTTATTATAGGGACTATCGTAAGCAAAAACTTTTAGTTGATGTCAATTTAGGAGAGACGTTGGAGTGGACGGGTAGTGATGAAGCTCTTAGAGAGTTTTTATCTATGTATCCACAAGTTAAGGTGATAGATACGAACGTTCCAACAGTTAAGCTAGCATTACTTGTT
>Ga0180438_10001941_pt1 | contig 35137 bp, 26 predicted proteins | sample SS_ome_12_FD_132455 | JGI IMG/M metagenome (GOLD analysis project Ga0180438, IMG submission 132455) | Hypersaline lake sediment archaeal communities from the Salton Sea, California, USA - SS_3_D_2 metaG | ecosystem: Environmental > Aquatic > Non-marine Saline and Alkaline > Hypersaline >... | reverse complement strand
GATTAGTAAACACATTGTTGCACCATTACTTTCTTACACAAAGAGCAAAACATAAATCAGTGAGCGATGTTATGAGAATCCGTAGCATTAAGAATCGGTGAGCGATGTTATGAGAGCAACCAACTAAATAAAACTGAAATGAAATTCGAATTAATATTAGGATATTGTGCTTTTATTGCGAGATATAAAGAAACTAACGAAGCAGAGCCAGTGAGAATCGAAAAAACTCCTAAAAATGTAGGTAACCATGAGTTTTTATTTAGTGCCATAGTAGACGGGTTTTATTGCACCAGCATCTAACAGACTTGAAGAAGTATCATTAAGGATAACATTATTCTCTTTCTTTAGAATTAATCCACAACCTTCAAGACGTGAGATTGCATCATCAAAAACCTTTTCTTTGATACTTAGTAAATACCTAATCTTTTTATATGGCATACATTTCTGTACTTTCATATTCAGTTCATTAAGAATTAAGTACTCTACCGCGCTTATGTTTAATGTGTCTACTTTTTCGTGGAGTGTTAACAAATAGCTATTTAGGCGATCTCCAGGTCTCTTTGTATTAGCAACAGAGATAATGTCAGATTTTTCCTGTAATATATTTCTATATAAACGACTCCACCTGCTAGAATTTGGATTCTGTAGATATTTACTAACCAATTTTTTAACTGCCTCATGTCCTCCCCATAAATACAATCTTTTGATAGCACGGTCGTATTGACTATATTCAGCCAATGGACTACGGGGGAAGTTCTTTTCGTAAATTTGGTACACTTTTTTGAAAAAAACAAGGTTATCTATACTCCTAAATAGACGAAAATGTGCAATAAACGAATACCAGTCAGCTAACCCTTCTTCAATCCATTTATGCCCAGATGATAGTTCTCGTTTTGAATTAGATCGAACTATGAAATGGACATACTCATGTATGATTAAGAATTCGCAGAACAGTGGAAACTGACGTTCTTTATGGACATATATACCTTCTTTTATACCATATTTTCTTTCGTCATTTCTGTCTGCAAACATCAAATCCCAAGTTTTAATTCTATTGTATGGTTTCGGGAATTCTGCAACAAAAAAAACATTTACTTTGCGTTTTATGTTAAGTCCCATTTCTTTCGCCAATACGGGTAAACATTTTTCGCCAATTTTAACTAGCGACCTCGTATTTCCTGTATATGGGTATTTCGATTTAAGGATTTGCGCAAGCTTTTTCAGGTCTTTTTGAAGAAATTGATAGTAGATTAAGTCTTTCTTACTGCTTTGTATGAGTTTTTTCGAACAGGCGATTATCTTTGTTGATATTTCCTTATTTCTAGTGGGTTGATCGCTGAATTTAGTCTTGCTCCATAGTTCCTTGACAATCAACCATGAAGGCAATGTGAATTCATTTGAATTTTCAACAATATTTGCCAATACATATTTGTATTCTGGGTACTGTAGCTGTTTTTTAGTTTTCATTATAAAATTCCATTAGCTTAGCACATTAATATATTCATATAATTCTGCAATTAATCTATTCATCAATAATTTAAATAGTTTTGGATTTTCACATAGGCATTATTGCCATTTATATTTAAAAAAGGCATTAATAGATAATCCGCTACCATATTTTTTTATTATATATTCAATGATTATGAAGTCAACAATTGAATTCTAATATAGATTTTACTAAACTATATAGTCTTACGAAATTTGATACCTCTATGTAATGAAACTCTGTTGTCTAGAAGTACGCTTCATTCTGTCCTTAGCAAATTAAAATTATCGGGTCTGGTTTGCATAATACCTTTTACTTCCGGGAAGGACAGAGGCCGATAGTCCCAGCAATCTACTCCAACATCCAATGATTTTCCCCATGGTTTAAGTTTGCCATGACTATGACCAAACAAATGCCAGGTGTTGAAATGTGATTTCGGCCATACGCGCATTGAATAATGACACAAGATTATTTCCTGACCATCGACCGTAATCGCTAAAATCCGGTCTTCAAATAGGTGAAATCGCCGTGCATCTTTTCCTAGTGTCATTGGATCATAGGAAGCTAGTTTGTCATGTGATCCTTTCACTAGAAAGATATTTCCTTTCACCTGTCTTACGATACCAGTCAATCGTTCTGCTTGTCTTTCTGCTCTACCAAAAATAAAATCACCGATCACATAAACATCATCCATAGACCTGATGGATTCATTCCAATTGTTGATCAATGCATTATTCATCTCTTCAACACTTTCAAATGGTCTGTTGCAGTACTTTATAATATTCTGGTGATAAAAATGGTGGTCGGCTGTAAAAAATACCATAATTCGATTATAACTGTTCTGATCAGCAAAACAAGTATGAAATTTCTTCTGAAAATACTAGATTGAGACTCTATTTGCCTTTTTTATATTCTTCCGCCTCTGTTACAGCCTGCGTAAGTATCTTGATTGCCTTATCAAGGGTCTGGGTGTCGGCGTGAGAGATCTTTTTATCATCCGAAAAGCCCAGAATTTCCGATAGTGACATGTCGAGTGCTTTAGCAATTTTATTGAGGGTTGTAAGAGTTGGATTTTTTTCTGCTCTTTCCAAGTAACCTATAAAAGTAAGGCTAATATCAGCTTTTTCAGCCAGTTTTTCCTGGGACATTTTCTTCATTTTTCGTAATTCCCTCATCCTTCTTGCAAATTTCTGCAACACGTTTTTTTCTTTCATCAATTAATTCTACTCATCTTTAGCATTCGTTCTATAATCTATATTGATGATAGTTATTGACAATCATCACCATAGTGATTATAATCCACAAAATATCGAGAAAGGAGGTTCCAATGCTCATAGGAAGCTGGCATTTCTGTATGCCAAGGAATAAAAGGTGGGATTGATAATATGCAATGGTGTATATCAAAAGCAAGTTTTTTTCAAGGAGGAAAATGTAAAAGATACCCACAGAATAATCTATGATACGAGATTGGTAGGATTGTTGTTTGTTAAAGGAGGTTAGAATGTCTACTCGTGGAAGGATCCTTTTTACTTTAATAACCTGTCTTTGCGTTTTGACGTCTTTACATGCGGAACAAGTCCTTAATCCTTATAACGAGTTTTTAATAAGACACATAGATAATGTCAAAGTCAGGATCCGAGAATTGGAAGCAGAATTAGCGAAGACACAAGCACTTCTTGAAGAGGCAAAGTACCATTATGAAACTGGTTCGGACACCGACAAAGCTGCCTATTGGCTACTACTGCCTGGTTTCTCCGGAACAATAATTGAAATCAATTCACAGATTGCTAGTAAAAAAGAAGAATTGAGCTGGTGTCAAAGAGAATTAGAGGCTGTTCCCAGTTCCATAGATAGGTCAGAACTCTCTTTCTGGCAAGAAAAAGTCTCTGGGGTGCAACAAGCAAGTCCGTGGAGAAAATTGAATCCAGGAGCTCAGTCTTGTTTCATCGCCACTGCAGCTTATGGAAGTCCCAATGTCCCTGAAATTGAAATCTTACGAGAATTCAGGGATGCATATCTGCTATCAAACCCGGTCGGCGAAGCTTTCGTCTACGCATATTATGTCTATAGTCCATTTATTGCCAAAGTTATCGCAAAATCCCGCATCCTAAAGAGGGTTACTATCCTAATGATTGCGCCGGTTGTCACTGCTGTCACACCGCTTGTGATCTTATCGAAAACCATGATGTATAATTCCGTGAATGAAGCGGTAGAGGGCAATTAACAAATGTCTATGCAATCAAACTTTTAAATTTCTGCGACTATCACGACGACTGCCGGAAGAGTCAAGTGGTCAGTTGGTAGGAACTTTCAGCGATGTGCACAATGTAACAACGGAAAAAGAGTGCCATAATATGGGTTAGTTATGAATTGCGTTTACAAATTCGAAGGACCAGTCTGTCAACAGAAATAGTGACGAACGCAAATAGTATCCAACCAATAATTCCATTCACCATATCGCGTATTGCATCAATAGCTGCATTTATGGCCCTCTCAGCTAATACCTTCAAGAGCTGTTAAAACCATTTTCATGGAGCGCTGATGCATCCTCATCAACACCTTCCCTTGTTCTTCAGTAATTTCACCAGAAGTCCGCCATCGAGCTATTTCAGCAACGTTTTGACCAAACTTTTGGGATTCACTCACTGCAAATATCTGTGCTTCTTTCCATTTATCACCCAAGGCTACTTTGACTGCCTCTGTAATTTTACTTATCATGTTTTCTATTTGCTTTTCATTCATTGTAATTTCCTCCTATGTAAGCGATGTATTTATTCTTGAGGCTGCTCTTGATTCCACTTTAGATAAATTATGTGTTTCACAATGGCCCTAAAAGACTGGTCAAATGCTTTTTAAGCATTATCTAATACATTTTCATTGAGTCCTATTTTATGTAGATTCTCGAGATCATCGTATTGTTCTAATAAATTCTCGAAATTATCGCTAAGCGGCGTTTTCTTCAAACCATCTTCTAAAATTGATGCCCGGTTAATCAGTGTCGTTACTATACCCTTTACATCAGAGTAAAATTGTTTGTTCTTCTCATAGGATCCTGTCTCACTCTCCATGTCGTTTGACAACTTGGATACGAAGGCCGTTGTACTCTTTTGAAGGTCATTGACTGATTTATCCACGATTTCATCATACTCCCCGACCATTCTGACTTTAAGTGTGCAACCAATTAATCCAACGAATAGGAGAAGTGCGAAGAATAAACGAGGTTGAAGATGGCCCTTGTTTTATCTTTGATTTCAAATTGCATAATGCTACCTCCTTTTGCTACTTTTCTATAATATTCTTATTCTATGCCCGCATGTAACTGTTCAAACATGTTTCATAATACGAAAACGTTGAGATTTATTGTTAACTACCAGAATTATTCTCTGGTTGAGCCAGCTTACTTCCCCGGCGTTTCCGCATTAGATTGCGCATGTACTCATTCAATTTTTCTCTATTCTCTGATCGCCATTGTCGCTGCTGCTGATTATACCTCTCCCGATTATTCGCACGCCAATCCGGGTAGTAATCAGGATGGTTCTCAAGCCAAATCTGACGCTGCATTTTTCCTTCCTGTCCGGACCTGTATTCCTTCATGTATCGGCTGCGATCTCTTTTTGTCTGTCTACTTGACCTGTTTTTTTCAACATCTACAATATCTATATTATCTGGCATACAGTGCCCCCATCGCCTCGGCTTATATTATAAAAACAAACTCCCCATTCCAAAAAAAAACGACAACAAAATACAAACTCTTGACCGGCTTTTCACCAGCCAAAAATCCATACCTTCTCGTCGTTGATATATTATAATATTAGCTTTTTAAATGTCAAGACCCTAATTCCATAAGAGATCATGACTATTTTCATGTACTATAAAATGCCCACAGGCGAGCTACAATTTATCCTCAAATATATCGAAATATCGTCCCTTTTTTGCTGTTTGTTAATAATAAAAAACCGAGACTTGTGGCTTGGACAATCAACAGTATAATATTATATATTATTTCGAATGATATTTCACAGAAAGTTAAAGATCGAGTTTTTATCTACGATCCAAAATCGACAAGGAGGATTAATGCGTAAAGTAGTTCTGTTTGTACTCATGTTTTTCCCGTGGATTATATTTGGTGATGCTATTAAAGTTGAAAAAATCTTGAATACTAAGAGTATTAAAGAATACAATCAGTGGGTCAAAAAATATAAAACTGACTATCCATTGCTTGAACCATTCCTAATCGACATAAAAGGTCTTACAGCGTTTCATTATAACCAAAATGGGCGGTTGGTAAATGAAGAATCATTCACAACAAAAGAAGGTTGGGGCATGCATATCCATACTGCACCTTATATAGGCATAGTAGTCACAGTAGAGTATGATTTGTCGCAGGACGAAACATCTCCCGCTTTATATACTATTTTTCAAAACGGCAAGCAACTTTTTTCTTTTTCCTGGAGCTTTGATTATCAAACACACGCTGGCGTGAGATTTCTTCCTATGAGTCTTGGAATATTTAGGTCAAAGCCTTATAATCAAGATCCGAATAACTGTTTTGCAGAATTAATCGCATGGGATGGGATTTACATCGGGCGTATTGATTCGCTATGTACTATTAACACAGGATCTAGAGCTACGGCTGATGGTAAATATCTAATATTAAATAGCGATTACATTGCATGTTTGGTCAAAGATGGTATTGAGTTATGGAGAAAAAATTTTAATTCTGCTATTGAAACAAGTATTTCTTGTGATGGCCAGTATGTCTGCATTGGCGACTCCGGCGCTGTTTACGTGTACAACCAACAAGGTTCAGAACTCTATTCTTATGTCTTTTCACCTCAAGGACGTGAGAACCCATACAGCAGTTTTTCAGCCAACAATCAATATCTTGCTGTTGCTACATCTTTTGATTTGGTGCTCATTGATAATGTCACTGGTAATGTAGTTTGGAAAAAATCTGTGGAAGGTGATAATTTTAAAAGACACCTTTATTTCGTGAACGATTATATAATCCTAACACATACCTCTTCTGCAAAGATATACGTATATGATGTGCAGGGCGACCTGCAGACTACGATTAATGAACCAAGCCTTTACTGTAATGTTATAAATGATTTAATCGTCATTAATCCCCAAAAAAATAAATTCCACAAACTCATCTACAGAATAAAATAGGAGAAATACTACCATGAAGATAATCACTATTTTATCATTGATAATAATTACGATGGTCTATGCTGACAGCACCACTACGTATCGATGGCCATTTGTAACAGGTCAAGGCGCAGATACTATTATATCTAACTTTTGCGATTTTCGACCACAGGATGTTTCAACGCCTCATTTCCATGAAGGAATAGATATTAGAGCATGTTCTACATCACGTAAAGCATATGATGTCATTAGTATTACATCAGGATATGAGATATTGAGCAATCCTGATTCCTTTAGTTATGGATGGATTGTAAAAACTCGATTCTACACAGATGACACCTTAGGCACACTTATCCCTAACCAAGGAGCACATCATATACACATGTTGGAGATCAATGATTCACTCCAAGCCAACAAATGCTATATAAACACCTATCTCTCACATCAAACTAAGTTCTGGCGAAACCACTTGCATCTTGAATATATAATGCTAGGCACCAATTCTTACAGCAAAAATCCCTTCCACATTACGGAATTACCCATCCCGCTTGCTGATGCTACCAGTCCAATACTGAACAAGATTTATGTTGATTATTTCGTATTGGGAAGTGCAACTGTTGATAGTCTAAACTTTTTAGGATACAATTTCGACCAATTGTATAACAGTGGAACATTCAAAGAATGTTCACTTCCAACGTCTACACCAGCTAATGATCTTGATGATCCACACATAATGGTATATGGAAACCGTATTGTAAAATTCGTACTCCAAGGCTGGGACCATTTTAATAAAACTGATGATTATGCAACTCCAAGCATCATAAGCACCTATATTGATCATAATATATCAAGTTTGGAGAAGGCATGTTATATTGTAAGATTCGATTCTCTCTTGAGCTCCCCTGATGAGGTGCATCAAGAAGAAGATGTATATTATGTAACCGCTCCTTGTAGTTCAGCATACGGTTCAGCACAATATTATCGACTCTATCCACATGATAACTCAAGCGATGGTATGCCTGGGTGTATAATAACAGATACCCTCGTTGTTGACTCTGTTCTTGTCAAAACTGATAACCTAGAGGAAGGAATGCATCGTTTCAGAGTTGTTGCTGAAGACAAAGCTGGACATAAAAAAACGGGGGATATACATTTTTACCTGAGGATCAATGACTGGGTGGACATTAGTAGGAGTTTCCAAGATTAACTAGGAGTAAAATTATGAAGAAGTTTTTTTTCTTTTCATTTTGCCTGTTGATAATTATGACGTTACACTGTGGTGCAGATGAAACAGAAGATGCAGAAACAGGCTACACCGTACTACCAGATATCAATAGTATTCTATTTGGAAATGAATGGTATAATCCTGAATCCGCATTAGCAGATACAAGTATACAATTCTCAGAAACACAAGATAGTGTAATTTATTATGAAATAAAGTTAGATACAAATGTATTAGGAGACATAAAAATAAGGAAAATCTGGGACAGAAGAATGTACGGAGGAGATTCTTTAAACTTATTTAGTTCTGTTGTTTTAGTTACAGAAGGCTCAAGACGAATCTGCGGGGAATTTCGACGTCCCGATTACGGAACTATCACAGAAGGTACATATTATCTTACAATTAAATATTATAATTCAAAAGATTCAGAATATGAAAATGCTAACTACAACCAAGGTGTTAATCGTGTGTTTACTGTCGATTATCCTTAGGAGGTAATTATGCGCGTTATTATCTTAACTTTATGTTTGTCTGTCACATTCCTAATTGGTGCTCTAGATCCTGAACCCTTCTATTCTAATTTTCAACGAATTGGTCGCGATACCACCGTAACATATTTCAATAAGAAGCTGTTTCATGATTGTTATGGGATTGAAATGACAAATCCAAGAGGAACAAATTATACCCTCTTAATTGTAACTGATCCGGATTGGTGTCGACTCATTTACGCTAATATTAGTGAACAAAGCAAAGGCGTTGAATATTTACGGCAATATGGAGGATATGGATCAACGGTAGATAAATTTGACATACCCATGGGTTTATGTATCGATACAACCGAATACAATGATAATGACACTACCTATGCAATATATATTGCAGATTCAAAGAACAATCGCATAACTGAATTATATTACAAAATAACTAAAGACTCAATTGTTAGTGGCCAAGTGCTAATATCGGGACTTAACAAACCGAGTGACGTTGCTTGCGCTTCTATTGCTGGAGGAGGAGCTTATATCGTGGTTGTTGAGAACGACAACAATCGCATTAAACTCTTCCAACGCAATTCATCTGGCTCGCTTAGTTTAGTCCAGACTTATGGTGAACTCGGTTCACGTATTGGACAATTCAATCAACCACATGGAGTTTCTATATGTCTCGCCACTGATGGAGGGGGTGGTTATTTCATCTATGTTACAGACACTAAAAATAGACGTATTGTATGTTTACGTTATGAACCTGGGCAGGGAATATCTTGGCATAATCAGTATCAAACATTCGATAATGCACGCTTCCTTTCAGTAGCAGCTAGTCAATATTACTGCGTTTACGTAACAGATTACATACAAAATAAGATATTAGTATTTACTCATGGATTAGGTACATTGCTATACAAATGGGGTCACCCCGATTCACTAAACGGACCAAAAGATGTGTGCATAGATTGGGATAGACTGGGTCTAACAGAAAGATGGACCTCAGGTACAGGACTCCAATATTTTAAAATCATCCCTGAGGTAAAAATTCACCCTGACGACAATTCTTTTGATGCTACAGTCGATTCTGTGGGTGTTCATTTTGATGTCTACGAAACTCATGGATACGTTGAAATACGTGCGGCAGGACAAACTATAATGGAAAGTGATTCATTTGCCCCAGACACAGGTTACTTTGCAGGTTATTGGGATGGAAAAGATGGCAATGGTAAGATAGTCGTTCCAGGAAACTGGACAATATTCGCCCATACCCAAGATTTTACCACAGGCAATGGTTCTGTTATTGTAGAAGGGACGAAAATCGAAGGCAGTATCAGTGATTTGCATTGGACACCAGCAGGGAATCCGTATGTATTAGTCGAAAACTGTTATACTACCTATAATGATACTTTGATAATTGATCCGGGTGTACTCGTAATGGGTCATGATGAGTATGCTTACCTTTATGCTCACTCTGGGTTCAGAGCAGTAGGTAATGTCAATGATTCAATCATCTTCACCGGGCATCGGCGATTGTTGCCAGTCGAAGATCCCACTTATCCGGGTATGTGGAACTGCATACGGAGTTATTATTATGCTGGCGATGAACAAAATCGCATGGAGTATTGTTCAATTGAGTATGCGAAAACTGGCTTGGAAATTTGGTCGGCTGGAATTATTAAAAAAGATACAGTTGACCACTGTTATTTCAGAGAAAATGTCATTCCAGTACGCTGTGATTTTCCATGCGTTGGAATATTTGGTGATAATAATAATTATTACAATAATGATACCAATAAAATAATTGTTACACAACTACCATCTGATGATGGTGATCAGAAGCGAAATGAAGACATCTATGAGTTCTTGATATCAATCTCCCCAAAAGGAAAATCAGACAATCTTCGTAGTCCAGGGAATATGACAATGAAGGATCAGGAAATCCCTTACTGGTTTAAGTGCTCATATGATTCTATGTTCACGGTTGCAGGTAACGAAGATACCGCAATGACACTAACGATTGAACCAGGTATCCAGATTGAATTTGATCCTGATGCAGTTTTGGCAATTGGGGATCAATATTCCTCCAGAGGAAAACTGATCTGTGAAGGACTGGAAAACGATTCCATTAAATTAATCGGAGCCAATGGTGGGACATGGAATGGCATTAGATTTTACCCCCAGTGCAATACTGTTGACACTTCATCAATTACATATACGCTCATAGAATCTGGTGGTTCTGATACAGCTGCAGTCATGTTGGGCGATTCAACCTCAATTCAAATTTCCAACAGCAAAATATGCAACAGTCCAAAATATGGGCTGTGGATGGCACATGGTAGTCCATATGATAATATATTGATATCCCAATGCTTTTTTGACAATGACTCAATCCCTATTCTCAGTGCCTTTGGAAATCTGGGAGCAATAGATACATGTAGTTATTCGAATAATATTTATGAACAGATTGATGTCGTTGGTCAAAATGCAGTCCAGAAGGATCTAACTATCTATAATTATTCCCTACCCTACTGTTTTTTGAATCAAGATGCATTTGGTTCACAATATGTACTCTATGGGAATGGGGCACTCGTGACTTTGTCAATAGATGCTGGTGTTAACATCCTTTGCGATAGTGCAGTGAGCATTGAAATTGGCAACATTACCCAAGAAAAATCTACTAAAAACCTCTCCCCAACTCTTAAAGAGCCTGTTCGGCAAACAGATCGTGGCAAAATCATAGCCTTGGGGACTGATTCAACACCCGTTGTGTTTACTTCTCTCGACAAGACAAAACCATGGAATGGTATAACCATTTTTGCTAATGATGCTCAGGATACTTCACAAATTAGCTACTGTGAAATTTCTCATGCCTTACAGGGATTGGCCATTTATAACACGTCGCCAATGATCACCCACTCCAGTATCATGAATACAGAAGCAGCATTAATACTCAGTGGTTCCGGTGCAGAACCCTCAATAGATAGCAATTTAATAACTCTCAATACCTGTGGGATCTACAATACAGACACCGGCTCCACGAGCCTTACTTTATACCACAACGATATATATGGTAACAAAATCGCTGTTAAAAACGATGTAACAACAGACAATGTGGATGCTGATTCGAATTTCTGGGGTGCTTCCTCAGGCCCATGGGACCCGACGGATGCCATTTCCGGTCCCCCTGATTACAATCCAAGTGGTACGGGCGATTCAATCGGCGATTATGTGGTATACCGACACTGGCTTACCCAGTCTATACATGAGGCCCAGGTCACACTCAACTTTCCCAATGGGGAAGAATCCCTGCATGTTGAGATCGATACAATAATACACTGGACCAGATCACTGGAAATCACGCCAGTAAAACAGGAGTTATACTATACGACCGACTTTCCAGAAGGTGGTTCAATACGGGAATCTTTACTCTGGCAGTTCATTGATACAGTCAATGTAAATGACACAAATTATACCTGGAATGTTCCCATGACAATATCCGAGCGGTGTCGAGTCGGTTTAAAACTCTATTATGAAACTGGTGCAAAAAAAGGTATTTCAAGTAGTCCACGTGATCTAACTCACTCTCAAACTACTGGCAAGAAATTCTCTGCTCAATCAAACACCCCACAGAAAAACAATAGATATTCAAATGGAAATCTTTTTGACAACGATTCCAGAAGCACGGCAACAATTGCAGTTGACATAAGCAATGCTAATTTCATGATTATCGACACTGTTTCTCCACAAGTATCTTTGAACTATCCGACCGGCAGCGAGTATTTCATTCCTACGGAACAGGAAACGATACAATGGCAGGCATCGGATAACCACAAACTTGACCATTTTGATATCTTTCTTTCTGAAGACGGTGGTTACAGTTATTCCGACACCATAACTGAAGACCTTGAAGTCCCCTGCAGTACATATATATGGACTGTTCCGGAAAAGAACAACTACAACTGCAAGATCATGGTTGTAGCTTATGATTCATCTGCCAATGACAATAATGATGCTTGTGACAGCATATTCTACATCCCCGTGAAGTCATTCTCCGACTATATGTCAGCTTTTAATAATGCCACTCGAATGGTTCGCAGCTTCAGTTCAAATATTCATTTGGTATATAGTACAAACGAATCAGGAGAATTAATAAGAAATAAGGCAAACAATTTCTCTGCGAATAATAATCACACCGTCGTTCAAAATGGACATTTTGGACAGTTTGATGGTGAGCAGATGCGGGGCAATATCATTAACTATATTAAATCTACCAATTTCGGTGTAACATGGCAAAATCCTACGGAAGTTGGTGATGGAATATACCCTGCCCTGTCAATGAACGACAATGCAACCAAAATGGGTGCTACCTGGCAAAATTCAGACCAAGATGAAATATACTATCGCTACTGGACACCTATGGGTGGTTGGGCAAGAACCGACACACTGTTTGAAACCACAAGTGATATTACGTACTCCCCGCCTGCAATCGCATTTGCTAATGACACCATGCACTTAACAACGATTCGAACCGAGGACCTTTCGCGAACAGAAATAGTACAAGACGTATTATATGCCAAATTCTACTGGAGTAATGCTTCAGCAACGATGTCCCTCGATACAGTTAATCACTGGCGCATTACTTATAGTGGTGACTATCCGCAATTTAGTTCAATAACTGTAGATGGGAGTAATAGAGCTCACGTTACATGGGAACGTCCACCCGATGATACGATTTTCACGACTTTTACCCCGTTTGACATTCACTATCAGCAGCAAGGTGGTTTGGGAATAAGTGCAGTGTTCAATGTCTCTAATAGCGATTCCAATTCCATTAATCCCTCCATTGAATGTTATGGTGGGCATTATTACATTGTCTGGCAGGAAAAGATTGATGGTTATAACATTTTCCTCTATAAGAGAAACTATGCAGGTTTTCCGCCCAGTTCGCAGACTGATACGATATCCCAGTCTGCTGGAGAGTATCCTGTGACCAGCATGGGTGGTGTTGTATTATGGGCTTCCGGGGATACAGCAGATATCTATGGACGGATCTGGGACAGTGATGAAGAAGAGTGGCTTGATATAACGAACTGGAGTAATACACCTCGACACTCTATGTACCCCCAGGTTGATGCATGGCAGGACGAAGGTGGCCTTGATTTAATTGCTGGCTGGACCGAAGATACAGATACCAGTGGTTTTGGTAAGAAATTCGTATCGATATTCCCTTATGGTGATTATCGCAGTATTTCATTCCCAAGTTACTTCCTTGATTTGGGTGATTCCCTCTCAACACCCTACACTCAATACAGGGAATCATATACTTCAATCAATGAAAAGTGGTATGACTTTGGCGAGGACAGCCTGTCATATTCCCTTCCAATCATTAACCAATTCGCAAAATGCCGTCTCTATGTCGAGCTATTCAGACCTGAATCAACAGTGACAACAGAAAAAGGGAAAAATGCAGAAAAAGGAATAAACTGGAGAATTAGGTTAAATGTCGATAACCTGATGCATGAGGTTATAACATTGGCACCAGGAGAGACCAAGAAACTGAATCTGGATGTTCCATGGCTGGTAAACATTGACGGCTCTGCATTGATAAAATTCAGGAGAATAATTGGTGATGGTATTTTTGCCCGCAGAATCCTGTTCTATGAATATGAGAGAATTGGGTCTGGAGAACAGTTTCTTGCTGGCGGTGATCCTCAGAGCAGTGAAGAAATGAACTTGGGAACCGTGTGTTTTGAGTACATTTACCCGAATCCGACAAAAGAGACGTTTTTAGTGAAGGTTAATACCCCTGTCGAGACACACATGGCAATCAATATATATGATGTTGCCGGAAGACTTGTTGAAAACCTGTTCAGTGGTCGATCCAGTGCAGGCATAAATGAATTCAGTATCAATAGGGGTAGTCTAAGTTCTGGTGTCTATTTTATCAAAGTGGAAACTGAGGGCTACACAGAAACACAAAAAGTGATTCTAGTTCAGTAAATAAGTTCAAAGAAAGCAGTGTCCTGCGGAATTAGTCTTAAGGACCAATTATTGTGTTAAAGCAGTATAGGAGGAGGTTAGAATGAAGTACATTGGTGCTATAACGGTAATCAGTTTGACTATAGCGATAACATTATCTGGTTTACATAGTGCTACAACGTTTATTCATGGTTATGTTTATAATGCCAGTGACAGCACAGCACTTGCTTATGCCGACGTGGATGGTCGATGTGTTGATGTTGTTGGTACTTTTCACACAACAACCAATGCACAGGGTTATTATAATGTTCAACAAGATACATTAAATCCTTATCCAGGAGGAAACTGGCGGGTAACAGCTTCAAAAAGTGGTTACCAGTCTCAGACAAAAAGCGTACAATTACCTAATCCCTTTACGAATGTCAATTTTTACTTGATGCCCAATCTGGAATAATCATTTCTCGAGACAGGACATCTACATTTCTTCATCTGTCTTGATATACATAATGATGAGACGGGGGAGCTTCACGCTCCCCCGTTCTTGTGTGGTATTTGTGCGGTCCACAGATCAAAATGGACCGCAATAGGCAGAATTCCCAGTAATAGACAGAATGGTGCAAAAGCTTATCTGGCTTGCATTTCCTTGATTTGAGTTGTAATTTCGGAAGTTGTGAAAAATCATCGGATCGGTTTAGGAAACCGCCGCTCTATCCTACTGAGCTACAGGGGTGTGTTTGCCCTCCGGGCAAACAGTACTTACTAGAACCCAGGAATTAAGAACTAATAATCCCCCAGCAGAAATCATTGAAGAATTGGATCTCTGTCGACAGATTATAATCAATGAATATCGTCTGTCAACGCACTAAATGTTATTAAGGTACAAAATGGATTATTGTGGATTGAGATTCGTCCTCATAACCCCCTACATGGACGATCGGTATATTTTGTAGTGACAGAGTTTACTCTGACAGACTGATATGTTTACCATGTTCGATCAACACAGCAGATTAGTTTTGAAAGTGGAGGGGTGACCCAGCCTTGATCCTTTTTTTCAGGAAGGAGGACTCCCATTTTTATCTAACCAATCCAACAAAGATTGAATATTGGCTTGGGCTAAGGCAATACTGCTATCCGCGCAACCGTAGTATAGATTGAGCGTATCACCGTCGGGCAAAATCGTGTAACCGCAGGAAAATGTTACATTCGGGACATCCCCTTCGCGCTCGTAAGATGTTTCAGGTCCGAAAACCCAGTTGTTGCATCGTAGCAGGCATTGTTCTGGTTTTTCAAGGTCAAGAAGAGCAAGACCCGATCGATACAGGCTTCCGCTTGCTGTTTGGCGCACACCATGGTAAATCATAAGCCAACCTTTTGACGTCTCGATCAGGGGTGGCGAAATGCCGATCTTATCAGCATCCCACCAGGCCCCGCGACGCGCCTTGAGAATTAATTTATGCCCTCCCCAGTGATAGAGATCAGGTGAATAGGAAAGCCAGATATGGTTACCATATGCAGTCATCGGCCGGTGAATCAATACCCAATGACCATCAATTCGTCGAGGAAGAAGTGCCGCGTCTTTATCCGGGGGAAGCATAATAAATCCATATCGTTCGAATTGACGGAAATCTTCAGTCAGAGCAAGCGAAACACCGGGTCCGCCGGTCGAATATGATGTGTAGGCAATTACATACTTTTTTAATTCAGGGACAAAGGTAATGCGCGGGTCCTCGATACCCCAGGTTTCTTCCGGATGGTTTTTTGGATCAGGGATTAATGTAGGTTGAGGATCGATCTGCCAGCCGTCTATACCATTTTTCGAACGGGCAGCACACAGGTGTGAATGTCCGCTTCGATCCTCGACGCGACACAGCAACAATGTGGTACCGTCGGACAATATGATCGCTCCGGGATTAAAAACGCTATTAACGGGATAAGGCCAGTCCCGGGCAACGAGAATCGGATTTTTTGGGTGGCGATGAAAAAGTTCTATGGTTTGACTATTTGTCATTTTTTACTCCTGGGTTGGAATTGCCAGAACAACTTCTGCCTGACGCATTTCAAGTAAAGAGAGCAGAAACGCTAATGTTGACTCGGCTCCCTGGTTTTCATTGATGCGGTCGGAATGCAGACTATCATAACAGCCACCAGTCGCTGGATCGTAAATCATAAGACGTCCGTTATTACGACCTAGAAACCATTCAAATGTACGCTGCGCTTCATTATACCATTTATTCTCACCGGTGATCCGGTAAGTTTCGAGACAGGCTAAGATCGTTCCGTAGGCTTCAATTGGCTGCTGGTCAAAGTAGGCTCTTTCGCCACCGCGTAGATAGAATCCGTTGCTGCCAATGGGTTGGAAGTACCCTTCTTTGGATGTTTGAACCTTCACTAACCATTCAAGGGTTGTGAGAGCTGTTTCCTTCATTTTGTCATTCGACAATCTTTGTCCACACAAGAGCAGGGCAAGAGGTATCTTTGCGTTGGAATAAGTTAGAATGTCTTCAAACCATGGCCACTCCGGTTTCCTGTTTTGTCGGTACAGATCCATCAGTCTTTCGGAGAGAACCTCTTCGACATTCTGAGCAGCTCTATCTCCCGAAAATCGTCGTAAATATTCATAGGTACCGATGAGAGTAAAAGCCCACGCGCGCGGACTGCTGAATTTAAGTGTCGCTGGCAGGGCAATGCTAAAAAGGTGTCCGGCGATGTCGCGTAAATTCTGTAGTTTCGCCTGTCCTAAAACAACTCCCAGTGCCCATAGTGCCCGTCCGTGACTATCTTCGGAACCGCATTCTTCTAACCATCGACGGTCGTAAGAAAGGAAATTACGGAATCGTCCGCGTTCTGGATTGAACGCATACAGAATGAAAGCCAGGTAGCGGATGGCAAGTGTATCGATCTTTGTAACATTATCCTGGGTAGTTTGCTCGAGCATCATCGTCAGAATCAAAGCCCGGGCGTTATCATCGGTTGTATAGCCTTCTTTATAGTTGGGCACAATCGAAACAGAATGCTGCAGTATTCCGGTATCATCCGTTAAAGATAATAGATGATTGAGATTCAGTACGGGCAGATCTAGCGGACGCTTACTCAGGGGTTTGATGGCGAAGGGGGAACTCCGACGACGCATTCGTTCATCATAAGCATTTTTAAAGCACTTCACATACCGTTGAGCAACCACTGACCAGATCATTTCTCGTCCATAGAGATAGCAGCGTTTACGGATAGCATGCCGTTTGACACTATTATCAAAAAGGTCAATCACCTGTGCTGCAATTGCCTCGGGTTCGTTAAAGGGAACAAGCACTCCCCGATTATCATCCAGTAGTTCCTGGGCATACCAGTAGGGAGTTGAGACGGCTGCTTTCCCCGCCCCCACAACGTAGGCCAGAGTTCCGGAGACGATCTGTCCTTGGTTGATATAAGGCGTGATGTAAATATCGGTTGTGCATATAAATTTTACAAGTTCTTCCAGGCTTACGAAACGATTATGGAAAATAATTCCCTCTTCGACGCCGCATTCTTTCGCCAGGAGCTCCAAAGAAAGGCGATATGCTTCGCCTTCATGTTTCAGGACGGTGGGATGCGTAGCACCGACCACAATATAGACCGTATTCGGATACCGCGCCAGAATAGCCGGCAAGGCTTTTATGACATTCTCGATTCCTTTGTTCGGAGACAACAGCCCAAATGTGAGCAAGACCATTTTCCCCTCGACACCGAATTGATCTTTGTAGAAGTTTGAGTCAACAAATGGAATATCAGGAATACCATGGGGTATTATTTCAATCTTCCCTTGAGGAGCACGGTAGACCTCGACCATGAACTTCGCTGCTATTTTACTCATGACCACTATTCGATCCGACAATCGGATTAATTCTTCCATCACCTTTCGTTGATTTGCATCGGGCTCACGAAGAACAGTGTGGAGAGTAGTCACCAGTGGCATGCGCAGTTCGCGCAATAGAACGAGTATGTGGCTGCCTGCTAATCCGCCGAAGATACCGTACTCGTGTTGTAGAGAGACAACATCTATGTTGTTGATGTTCAGAAAATCGGCAGTACGCCGATAGGATACAATATCATTTTCAGTTAATTCAAATCGGACACGCGGTGGATAAACATACCCCGCTTTCACATCGTTAACGGCTAGCGCGAAGCAAGTCAATTTATTGTGTTCGGATGCGATCGATTCGCACAGGTCGGTCGTGAAGGTAGCAATGCCACATTTACGCGGCAAGTAATTGCCGATAAAGGCTATCCGTTTTAAATGGGTGTGTTCTGTTTTTCCCACGAGGCTAATCAGAATATCCGCAAAACCTTATTCTGTCAAGACATTCATGCGAGCGTTAACACGTTTCGTTACCGGTTTTAAGGATTTGAAGAAATTGCCATCGTTATTTCCGTCACCAATTACCACATCGGTCATCTGGTTCTGGTTTGGAATAGTTGTTTTCGGTAAATTCGCTGGTTCTATAATTATTGGTTGTAATTTTATGAGTTTTTTTACATCTGGTCCTCTTGATTTTCTTTGTATCCGATTGATGCCTAAAACAGTATTTCGAAGATATTTGTATAGTCAAAAACGACTGACAGAAGATGTTTTTTTTAGCTGTGGGAGTGATTGAAAAATCCCACAATGGTCAGAATGGTGAAAACCCATGGCGGTCTTGCATTTCCTTGATTTGGATCGTAATTTCGGAGGTTACGGAAAATCATCGGATCGGTTTAGGAAACCGCGTAATTGACTTATGTTAGTAGATGCTATATAATGCAATATCAATGTTGCCTAGCAAACTAATTAAAATATTTCTTTTAGTTCTCTGCATAATTCTAGTTGGGATTATTGGGTTTCAAATCATTGAATCATTAACATTGATTGATGCTCTCTACATGACAGTCATCACGATTTCCACGGTCGGTTTCGGTGAAGTGCAGTTACTTTCCGATACAGGCAAAATATTTACCATTATATTGATCCTGGGCGGCATAGCGGTCATCACCACCGGGGTGAGTATGATTTTTTCGTCAGTACTTGAGGGAACTTTCGCGGTAACTTTGAGGAGACAGAGAATGGAAAAAAAACTTAAAAAAATAAAGGATCATTTTATAATCTGTGGTTTTGGGCATGTTGGCCATGATGTTATCACTGAATTCATGAGAGCCAGGGAGAAGTTTATATTGATTGAAAAAGATGAAGAGCGGTTGATCGACTTAAAATCTACGCTCCCCGATCTTATGTATGTGGTCGGGGATGCGACCGATGATGACGTCTTAAGACGAGGTGGAATTGAAACTGCAAGGGGAATCATTGCGGTGTTGGGCAGTGATTCAGACAATCTTTACATTTGTCTGTCAGCCCGCACAATAAATCCGAAGTTGCGCATAATTGCTAGGGTGGTAGAAGGTGCGTCTATCAGTAAACTACAGAAAGCCGGCGCTGACTACGTCTTTTCACCTGAGACAATCGGTGGAGTGCAACTGGCCGCTGCTGCACTAAAGCCAACGGTTACCTCTTTTTTGGATACTATACTAAAAGGGGAGTATTACGGACTCATGCTTGATGAAGTGCCTGTACAGCACCATTCATCGCTTATCGATAAGACGCTGCAGGAAGCTGAGATCTCGCGTAGTATCGGGATTGTTATTCCGGCGATACAATCTAAACAACAGCAAAAACTGATATTTAATCCTGGTCCGACAACCAAAATGTCTCAAGGTGATGTTCTCATTGTCTTTGGTACACCGGAGCAGATTACACTGCTCCGTGATTTGTGCGGGAGCGATATTCCGGGTAGAATGGCAAAAAAGATGTAATCATAATTTCATTACTATTTATGTGAGATCCCTGAGGTGGCGTTTGAAAAAATAGTGTATTAATGACAACACAACAGCGCTGCCTATTATTGCAATAACACCGAATACAGAAAACCCGCTCATCGCGACGCCCAGGGCTGTACCTGATGCTGGAGGATGTTCGGTGTCGATTATCACCATGATAAAAATAGAACAGCCCACCGCGAGCGCATAGTTTATTGTTGATAGTATAATGGAGTTGAGAGGAATAAGAGCGAACAGCGATCCGATCAAAAAACCAACCAGGTGACCACCGATGATATTTCTGGGTTTTGCGGTGATATTATGGGGCATTGCGAATACAATGAATGTGGAAGCGCCGATCGATGCCGCAATTACCATATTGAGAGATCGTAGTAGCAGGATCACAAAAAAGACCGTACAGGTAGCTATAATGCTCTGGTACAGGTAGTTCTTCCAGTGTAACCTAAGTTCTTCGATCATGCTATGTATTGATTTCATAGATAAAAGCTGCCTATTATACTATGCGCGAAATAAAAATGCAACTTACGTTCAGTGAGTAGATCGATGGTATGTCCAATATCGCAAGTGCCGTTACAAAAAAACACTGGATCTTCAAGCGGGCATCGGGTCCAATTTTGACAATTGACACCATTAATACTTGGTCCAATGTTAGGCTCATATCATACCCTGTCCAACGTCGAGAGTTGACCCCATATAACATATAATCTTAACAGTATAAAGAAATACCATTTTAAATACGTTGCCTCTGTCCTAATAAAACGGTATCCCTTAGTTGTTCCTTGTTTTTAGCTGCAAGCCATCTTCGCTCAAAATCAGGATGCTGTACAATCTGGGCAATGGAGGCCAGTGATCGCAGGTGGAAGTTCCGTTCATCCTTTGTTCCTATTAATACAAATACCGCTTTGACTGCCGGTGTTTCGTCCGTGAAATGGATGCCCTGTTTACACCGGATGATAAGAATATCGAACAAATGCTCGCCGGGGATGATAATATGCGGGATTGCCAAAAATGGACTGAGGGCAGTACTTACCTCCTGCTCACGATCGAAAAAGTACCGCGCGAGATCACTTTTGTTTATATTCCATCGTGTACACAATTCGGTGGCTACGTTCTTGAAAAAAATTTCCATGCTCACTTGTCCCTCGATGTCCAATACGGGGCATTTTTCAATAAGATGATCAAATCGATCCATGACAATATCATCCCGCTCACGGATAATTTGCTTCAACTCATTTTCGAGATTATAGGTGGTAAGTTCGCGCGCCGTTACCCGTTCTACTAGATGAAGCAGGGCATATTCCTTGCTCGCTTTGATTCGACCATAGAACCAGTAAATGAAGATACCCAAAATAATCAGCGCGCAGCTGATCACAATCGCTTCGCTCCCCATTTCTACCAACAAAAAAGCAAGACTTACAACACCGAAAATTTGCATCCACGGGTATAAAGGTGTACGGAAGCTCGGCTGATAGTTGAACAAGCGGCTTTCCCGCAAAATTATTACGGAAAGACAGGCAAGCATATTGGTGAGTATCAGCACGATGGATGCAGCTTCCACAAGTATTTCAAGTTTCAGAAATAATGATAGAAGTATAAAAGATCCGGTAAGGAGCAAAGCATTTTGGGGGGTGTGAAACCGCTTATTGACGCGCCCCACCGCCTCAGGCAGCAATCGTTCACGGCTTAACGGCACGAGCGATCGAGCAGCGGTCATTAGTCCCGCGTTTGCAGTTGAAAGAAATGCCAGGATCGCCGCAGCGCTCATGGCAATAAGTCCCCAGGAATGGAGAAAGACAGCCGCACCATCAGATATCGGTCTGAGGCTACCGTGCAGGGAATCAGGATCGAGAACACCAACAGTGACAAAAATCATTAGCGTATAGAATATGCTGACGACAACAAGGGACAGGATCATGCCTAAGGGGATATTACGCTTGGGATTGCGGATCTCTTCTGCGACGCTGGCGATCTTAAGCAAACCCGCGTATGATACAAAGACGAATCCTGCAGTAGAAAGGAGACCTGTTATTCCCTTTGGTGCAAATGGTTCGAATCGCGATACTTTCACTGCCGGTAGCCCGAATACGACATATATGATCATAAGTAAAAACAGTAATGTGACAAGTGCAACCTGTGTCCTTCCGGCTTCCTTAATCCCTATTAAGTTAATAGATAAAAATATTAGGCAGAATGCAACTGCGATAATGTGAATATCCAATGGAACAAGAAGGATCGTGAATACAGACATGCCCACAAGGGCAAAAGCGCTTTTCATTGACAGGGAGAACCAGCTTAAAAGCCCTGCGACCGTACCGATAGCAGGCCCCATGCTTCGAATGACAGTGTAGCAATCCCCTCCGGCTTTAGGCATAGCCGTAGTCATTTCTGCGATGCTTAGCATGCCAGCGACGGACAACAAGCCAGCGATCAAGTATGAAACAACTACAGCCGGTCCTGCCCGGGCATGTGCAATACCAGGTAAAATGAATAAACCGGAACTTATCATTGCGCCTGACGCAATGCAAAAAACATCAAAGAGTGATAATTCCCTGCGCAAACCTACCACTGTCAATTCCTCCTTATAAACGGCACTCCATCATAGTGATTCCAAGTTGATTGTCAAGTGGCAATAATAGTGTTGATGTCAGGAAGATCAATGAGATTTAAGGCTCTCAATCATCCCTTGACAGCTGTTGCTTTTCCACTATAATGCATCGCCAAAAAAGGAGGCAGTATGCGCTATGTTTACATAGCCGCGCTCAGCATCTGTATATTTACACTTACTGTGGGGTGTGCAAAAAAACAGACGGTCCAGCCGACTATCATCGAACCTGAAACTACCAGGCCTGCGGAAACGAAACCCAAGGAACCGGTAATAGCACCTTTGAATCTCAATCGGATATTCTTTGATTTTGACCGGGCGGACATACGTCAAGATGCAGCAGTTATTTTAGACGAGAATGCCCGTGGTCTAAAATTACATCCAGACAAAAGGATCGTTATCGAAGGACACTGTTGCGAAATTGGTACTTCAGAGTACAATTTCGCTCTGGGTGAACGTCGTGCAAAGACCGCATACAATTATCTTTGTGGTCTTGGCATTCAACCGAGCCGTCTTTCGATAGTTAGTTATGGGGAAGAAAAACCTCTTGATCCATCAAACCTGTCTAAAAACCGTCGGTGCGAGTTCTCTTCAACTAAAAAGAAATAAGGATCGACCGAACCGCTTGGTCATCGAGTACTAATAAAGGGCATCCAATTGTATGCCCTTTATATGTTATCCTATATCACTTGACAATACTTATTGGTTCAGGCAATAGTATTATTTCGATCCTTCTATTCTGGGTGCGTCCTTGCTCTGTGCTATTACTAGCAGTTGGTCGGTATTCAGACATACCAATAGCCTGTAATCGTTTTGGATCAATGCCGGTTTTTTCCTGTAAAAAACGAACAACATTGGTCGCGCGTGCAGTTGATAGCTCCCAATTTGTAGGAAAGTGTTTCTGAAGTCGGGGATGTATGGGGACATTGTCCGTGTGTCCCTCAACGCGTATGATCTTGCTTGGTGTGTCCTTTAGTACGTTTCCCACCCGTTCCAGTATTTCCAATCCGTCCGGTGTGATCTTTGCCTCCCCGGATGGGAAAAGAATCTTATCAACCATGCTGACGGACAGACGGTCAGCTAATTGAGTGATCTTTATCTGACCCTGTTCGATCTCTTTTTGCATACTCACGACGAGCTCATCGTAGGTTTCCTTTAGAGTGGATATCTCGGTTTCTTTTTCCTGAGTGACATTGGTGACCTGCAGGTCACGCTCGGTCCGCGCTTTTGTACTTTCATTATAAAAATAGAATGTTGTGAGTGCGAGGATAACAACGATAATACTGATTATAATCAGTGCAGTCTTCATGTAACCTCCTTTTAAAACATTAGACTGTTATACCTGCTGGATTATTAACTATGCCCTTTTAGGACATTTTTTATATTTCATTAAATCATCAATCACCCCACCGGGCGTGGAAGCCACGTACATCAATATGGACAAATGGTCCATGTGCGGACGTTTTCTTGTACTTGCCCAGTCCCCCAACATATGGAGTATAGAATGCCTTGCCATAAAGTTCATCAATTATATCATACAGAATCTGTGCATCATGATAATCGCTTGCACCGTCATTATTCAGGTCATCCATCATATTGTCTTTTGGATTTTCGTCGATAAAGATATCCGCTGCCCCGCCCCAGCAGTGACGGCTGTATTTCACATTCCCGATTAATGCATTGTAATAAGGAGTTCGATACCCGCTGAGTACATTGAATGTTTCTGCTCTATATCCTTTTGCATTAACCTGTTCAAGAATAAGTTCGAGTTTGAGTAACAGTCGCGATCTGAGAATAATGTATTCGGGAAATGATTTTGTCTGTTTGGACCTGAATTGCTTGAGTGTGAAATGAGGGGAGACATGCGTATTGTGGTTATCTGCAGTCAATTCAATAAATCCCCTGGGGGTTTTATATATCTCCAATCCCTTAAGTGGTTTAGAGGGATAGGTGCCGATGCGATAGCCATTTAAAAATTCGCCATCAAGATGTTCGTATGGGATTATCACAAATACATTGAATATAACCGAATCGTTAAACGCGGGATTGAATACTGTGATGATATAATGCCCGGTTTCTTTCGGTGCTGTCCATTGCCAGGCGTTTTTTTGAAGGCTTCGGGCTTCACCTTTTGTAGACATGAGAGTAAATGAACCGGAAATTGAATCTGCTTCAACTTTAAAATCGATGGTTTCTTCGGGTAGAACGAAAACACCAAGGACCTGATATGGATTTACGAGGTTTCTTATCTGTACTGAAAAGGAGGCTCGTCCACTATCATAAGCAAAACAGATTCCGACTATAACGAGAAGACATATTACTGCTCTGATCAGTTTTAGCATGGTTCTCTCTTTCTTTTATTACAAGACATTTCCCATGATTTTTCTTATTTGTCTGGCGGGGCTTCGCGCAGCGCTTGATCGAGTAGAACATCTCTTTCATAGATGTCCTTCCGGAAATTTACCATACCATCCCGACCGACCCATGCAGTCCAATATAAAAGATGAATGGGAATCGTCTTTTTCAACCGTACAGTCTGTTCTGTTCCTTTCTTGATAGCCGCGTTGATCTTATTCTGTGACCACTGCTGGCTGTCCTTCAACAGGTATCCTGCCAGTTCCAACGCCTTCTCAACCCGAATGCACCCCGAACTGAATCCTCTCTCTGATTTTTCGAAGAGCTCCTTGGATGGCGTGTCATGAATGTATACATTGTATTTGTTCGGAAACATGAATTTGACACGCCCGAGCGCGTTGGCCTCGCCTGGATCCTGGCGCAGCGTGAATGAAAAATTCTGTGCGTTTACGGCTGCCCAGTTGACAGCCCTGGGGTCGACTATCTCAGCGTTTGATCCAGAGCCTTTAAACAAGGTCATCTTGTTTTTGGACAGATAACCGGTGTTTTTCTTGATCTGCGGAAGAATATCCTGGACCGCAATGTTTCTCGGTACATGCCAATAGGGATTCAAGACAAGGTATGATATGGAGTCGCTGAAAACAGGTGTTCGACGGTACGTCCGACCGACAATCACCCTCGCGGAAAGCGCAATGGAATCATTCTCAATGGCATAGAGCTCGAAATTTGCGATATTCACTATCATGTAATGGGATGTGAATTCCTGAGGCAACCAGCGCCATCGTTCAAGATTGATCTCTAATTGACGGATGCGATGCGCTATGGGTATATTCCAGGCTTCCAGTGTCGCAGAATCGATTACTCCGGTTGCTTCCAGACCGTAGCGTTTCTGAAAATTTTTTAATGCTGTCTCAATTTCCGAATTGAAGATAGAGTCGTTTTGTCCTCCCTCGACGATCAGATCCCCTTCAAGGATCAGTCTTTTTCTGAGAGCAGATATATTTTTTCCCTCATCATCGCGTTTCAGCGTCACTCCACTTGGTAATTGTATGGCGTCGATCTTCTTTGCGATTGCCCTGTAATATGTAAGAGCTGCTCGCAATCTTGCATAATCATTATGTCTTGGGACCAATGCTTGCAGGGATTCGCGTATCTGGTTTTGCCGGAGAGCGTTTTCCAAAAGCTCAATGAAATCGACCTCTCGCTGTTTTACGTTCCACTCTGCATGAATTGTCACAGGATTAACGCGACCGGCGAGTAAATGCGATGCGTATACTAAGTAGGCATCGGTCAATACTAGATCAATGTCCGCCAAGAGTGCAGTGTGTTCAAAGAGTGATTTCTTTTGCACCGTTCCGATCTTCTGAAGCAGATTATCAATGCAGGTTAAGTGGTAGTCTGTTGGCGTCAGACCTTCCTGCGAGGCATTTCGCAATGTTTGCACAAGAGTTTGTACCTGCGGCAGTAATCCATTCTCATCAATCCATGCTGGCCAATAGCCCCTTCTTTCATAAAAAGCAGGCAGCACTACCGTGGAATATAGAAGATCATCAGAAATGACGATTTGTGGGGGCGCTCCAGCATTTTCGATTGTAGTTCTAATATGTTCTTGAATGATATCTGTTAATGTTACCCCATGTAACGTTGTGAAAGCCATTAATATCATAAGGCAGACATGTCGTACAAAGATATATTTAATCATTGAACACCTCTATAACCATCTGGTTCTTACCCCTCTTCTTTGCTTTGTACATGAGATCATCAGCAGTACTGACCATCGATTCAGCGGATCTGGCAGCTTGTGTATAGGTCGCGACACCTATGCTGATTGTGATATGCCAATCATGCTCCACGTTGATCATGTGCAATACTTTCTGTATCTTTTCAAGTACGGACTGTATTTGATTTCGGGAGGTTTCCGGTAACAAAAGGGCGAATTCATCTCCTCCAAGGCGTGCAATCGTATCTGCTTCTCGTATTTGTTTCTTTATCATCATTGCGAAAATCTTCAGAACACTGTCCCCGACTGTATGTCCGAACTGGTCATTAATGTTTTTGAAATTATCAACATCTATATATACAATCGTCAATGGATGTTGATAGCGCTGCATACGGATCCGTTCGTCATTGAGTTTTTGATGGAAAACCCTGCTGTTAGCGACCTGTGTGAGAGAATCGTGGCTAGCAAATTCCTCCGCTCTCTGTAACATCCCCCTCAGTCGATTCAGCAGGTAGGCTGTTATGATGAGAAAGACCGCTCGTACAAATGCATTCCAGTAAGGAATTGCTGCTGTGCTATATTTCACATTTGCCATCTGATCTCCCAACAGATAAACAACAGTTGCAAACAGGCTAAGTGCAATACCTACAAACAGATTGTTATACCATACTGCAAGATATACTGGAAGCATATAAAAAACTGATAAAGAGATTTCTGTACCAGTAGTATGGTCGATATACCCAATGCCAATACACATCAGAAAGGCTATAGATGCGGAGAATATTCTTCTTGATCGTGAAGTAGTTGTGTTATTCATAAAATCATCTTGTTAGCAAAGATTATGTATGACTGGTGGGCAATAAGAATTACAGGAGGAAACAGGCTTTGGATCAAAGCCACTTTTTGCGTTTGAAATATATTAGCATGATAACAATCACCGTAAGGATTATACCCCACACACCAAAATATCCCCAGTGCCAGCTAAGCTCTGGCATGTATGAAAAATTCATCCCGTAAATACCGGCAATGAAGGTAAGGGGGATAAAAATTGATGCGAATATGGTTAGAACTTTCATAACTTCATTCATTTTATTACTGATGCTCGATAAATATGTGTCATGCATTCCAGAGAGCATATCACGAAAGGTTTCAATTGTGTCGATAATCTGTATCGTGTGATCATGGATATCTCTCAAGTAGATGCTGGTAGGTTTGTGAACAAGCAATGATTCCGCTTTTCCCAAAGTGTTTATCACTTCCCTCAATGGCCATACAGATTTGCGTAAAAAAATCATCTCACGTTTCAACTCATGAATTGTCCTCAAGGTTTCTGGTTCAGGTTCGGTTACTACCATTTCCTCGATATCTTCTATCTTGTCGCCTATTTTTTCCAAAATGGTAAAGTAACTATCGACAATAGCGTCGATCAGGGAATATAGCAGATAATCTGCCCCTGCTTTTCTAATACGACCTTTTGCCTTGCGTATGCGTTCTCGTATCGGATCGAAAACATCACCAACCTTTTCCTGAAATGATATAACAGAATTCTGACCCAGGATGAAACTCACCTGTTCCGTTTTTGTTTCATTTTCCCTATCATCATAATAGGTCATCTTGACCACCACGAACATATATTCTTCAAAATCCTCTATTTTTGGTCTTTGGCTGGTATTTAAAATATCTTCTAGAATTAGAGGATGCAAGTTGAAATGCTTTCCAAGTTTTTCGATTAGATCAGTGTCGCTAAGGCCATCGATGTTTATCCACGTAACAGTTGGTTTATCTTTAAAGGGAAAGCATTCCTCGATCTTCGCGACAACTTTTTCCTGGATGTTCGTTTCATTATAATCGATCAGCGATATTCTGGTTTCTTCCGCTTCCGTGTCTCCGGTATATACCAGGGATCCAGGAGCCAGTCCTCTTTTTTTAGATATTTTCTTCAATAATCGTCGCATTATTCCCACCCCATGAAAGGTATTCAGTAGAACAGCTGATTGTTATATTCATTTATAATTTTACCTGTATAAACGAGCGTGTCAATAATATGCAAAATGTAGTCAGATGATTGACAAGGATAAAGAATACCCGTATAGTGTTCAATGGTAGTAACGAACTGGAGCTGAATTAATGAAAAAGGTCATGCTTGTTCTATGCATAATAACTGCGCTACCTGTTATTGTTTACTTTGGTGGCGGTACACCATTATTATTAGAAATCGCAAAAAATAAAACTGAATCAGTGATTCAGGAACAATTGGATGTGCCGGTACGGATTGGGTCACTACAGGGGAATATATTCCATTCAGTTAAAATTACGGATATAGAAATCGGGAAGACCGCAACACTCGAGAGAATCAAAATTTCCTATGATCTTCTCAAATTATTTTCAAAAAAAGTTGTTATTAATCATTTGCTTATCGACGGTCTGAAGGTGGACGCAAATCAGCTGGATACGCTTGCGCACCGGTTACTGGACAATGCACAGGCAGGAGAGAAGAAGAAACCGACAGAATTCACGGTACACATTGAGCAAGTAGCAATAATCAATAGCGATATTTCCACAATTGTCCTCGATAAGCAGATAAATGTTGCGGTCGAAATGAAGGGTCAGTTGCTCACCGATAGACTGACCGTCGATACCCTAGTTATTACTTCGGAGCATTCTAATATTGGTGTGTGCGGCAGCGTGCTCTTGGATGAAGGAAACGATTTGGATATAACGTACAATGTATTTCTTCTGCTGGATGAGTTTGCTGTCGGCGATACTGACTTAAAAGGGACGGTCGTGGGTAGCGGTACGGTAGAAGGCAACGCGGCTGCTCCCTTAATTAAAGGTACTACAAAGGTGAATATTTTATACCAAGGCAATTCCCTGAAAGGTACGATAAGCTCTGTATGGCAAACGCCTGATGTAGAAAATCTTAACCTCGATGCTCTGCTTGAAGTGAAAACTAAATCGTTGAATAATCGGAAGAAACAGAAGGAACAGTGGTATCTCACACTTAATACCCGGGGGAGGAGCGTATCTTGTCATGTGTCGTCATCATACGGAGTGATGAATATAAAGGGCACAATTATTGGAGATATAAATAATCCTACTGTTTTCGCAACGATGAGCGGCAAAGGGATATCTTCCTCCTTTACGCCGTATATTCATGGAACAATCATGTATGAAAAACAAAAGATACATCTAAACGATATGAAGGTTGAGAGCCGAGAACTGGTGGTTTCAGGCAATGCTTCGATTAGCTTGAAAGATCCACAAAAAATATCAGCTATTGTTTCATCAAAATGCAGCGATATCGCTATTGTCAGTGATTTTATCGCCATTCCATCTGACTTACATGGTAAGCTGTATGCCAGCGCAAAAATCACCGGGACGATAGAGGATCCGATTTCGACCGGAACCATACGCTTGGAAGAATTAAGCGCATTCAATGAAAGGATTATGAGGGCAGATTTTGAAATCACGTACAGAAATTCGATATTTAGAATTAATACCGGGAATATCAATAGCAGTAGGGGCGTGGTTACCGTAGAGGGTGAATATAACCTGGCTGATAATACGTTCTATGCTCGTCTGAAAAGCGGGGAAATCGTTGTTAACGCTCCTGAATTTTTCGATCAAGATACACTCATGGTGAGTGGCAACATTGGTTTTGATATTTCCGTATTTGGGCCTGTTTCCAATCCTGAAGGAGAAGGCATTGTCGTTTTAAGGAATTTACTATACGATACGTTAAATCTGGGTAATTACGATCTGTCAATTATACTAAAACAGGGGCTGGCATATATTGATATGTCAAAGGACGATAAGACACTGCATTGTGTTGCCAGCATGGCTATCGTTAGCCCTTACCCATTTGATGTTAAGATAGACCTCAGGCATTTTGATTTAGAGGAATACACGGCAGTGCAGGGAGCATATATTTCCGCGCAAGTTTCAGCAAGCGGCGATGTAAGCAATTTAGAGAACGCTCAGGGGAAAGTGCTGATAGATACGGTGTATGCCATAGTCCAGCAGACGACAATCCAGAATACGGATGCAGTGAATATCGTCATCAGTGAGGGAATGGTCGATATTATTTCTTGTGTTCTCTCCGTACATGACCAGCGGTTATTGTTGAAAGGGCAGATACCATTTGATCTAGGGAACGGTAATATGAATCTGGCCATTGAATCTGAAGCGATGGAGATTGCCGATCTTGTTAAGATAATGCCTGATGTACCAATCATTTCTGGCATTCTTGAAATGAATATAAAAATTCAAGGTCAGTTAAGAAATCCGAAGGTGAATGGTCGGATTATGTTTGAACATGTAAAATACTCACAGGCGGATCTTGTTCTTGACTCAATATCTAGCCAGGTCCTTTTTCAAAATCATGATGTGGAAATTGTTTATGTTAAAGGGAAAATAAACCAAGGTACTTTCAACATGAACGGATCTGTGACACTCACAGAAAATGGCGTAGATACTGCTAATATTGACGTCATATTTGATAAAATTGATGTCAACAACAAAGCATTTGGTTCTGCTGTCTTTAGCGGCTCAATGCAAGCCAGCGGGAGGAATGAACAGGTTAAGATTGATGGAGAGCTTATTATCAACAAGGCCATATATGATGTCCCTTTTAACGTACAGACCATCATACAAATTCTGACAAAAGTCAATCAACCTCCTCAAGAGCAGCTGGGTATACTAAAAACAATCTACTGCAATGTTGATGTTTCGTCCCCCCGGGGAATCAGTATAAGGAACAATATCGCCAATGTTTCTGCTGAGCTGGACCTGCAGATCAAAGGGTATCTCTCAAAAATTAATGTTTATGGCACTGTTGCCACACCGAGAAAAGGTACAGTAAAATACCTGGGTAAGAAATTTGACATAGAAAGTGCCGTTATGCAGTTTGATAATCCTTATGAGATAGATCCTGTTATTGATGTTAGTGCTTCGCATGTTATTTCGTCAACAGATGGTGATTATGAAATCTTCATGCATGTTAACGGGACGCTGCGGGACTGGAGGCTTGAACTGACTTCATCCCCCTTTATTCCGGAGCAGGATATAATCAGTTTACTTCTAATAGGTAAAAGGAGACCGAGTTCCCAACTGACCAGCGATCTAAACTTGAAAGGAACAGCTAAGGAGTATGCATTAGGTTTAGCCCGTGGAACGATAGAAAGAACTGCTGGACGGACTTTGGGAGTGGAGAAATTCACCATCACGGGGGATCTTCTTAAGCCCACCCGTTTAGATATTGGCATTGAGAAGAGACTTTTCAACAAGATCACATTTATTTATAGCACTGGAATTGAATCGTGGGAACTGCGCCGCATCGGTATTAATTATGATTTAACCGATAATCTTTCGATTTTCACGCTTCATGATCAAGAGAATCTGAACTCCAGCATTGATCTTGATTTACATTTTGACATTGAATGATGGCTCTTGTCTTATTGTTACTTGTCGCTACTCAATTCAAGGTTGCAGAGGTAACGATTAGCGGTAACGAATATTTCAAAACATCAGAAGTAAAGCATATTATGCTTACGAGAACACCCAAGATTTTTCACAAAGGCACTTTCAATCCAGGAATCTTTAACGGTGACATAGCTGCTATTAAGAATTTATATAGATATGAAGGATTTCTTGAAACCACAGTGGATTATGAATTGATGATCGACAGTACGCGCAAGCGTATTGGAATATATATCAATATCACTGAGGGAAAACAGGTTTTCGTGGATACAATAGAATTTTTCGGAAATACAGTAATAACAGACTCTATCTTGAGACAGGTCATAATAACGCATTCTCAAAGACCGTTTTATAAGAGAAAAGTAGATTTGGACAAACATGTTATCACCTCCATGTATGATGATATGGGCTATGCCGATGTATTGGTGCAGACGGATCACAGATTTATTAATGAAGGCATATATATTGCTTACACTATAACAGAAAACGAAAAACAGGTCGTGGACGAGATTGAATTTTTTGGAACGCAACGCACAAAGGAGAAAATCTTATTACATGAAATAACACTAGAAAGTGGTGATGTATTCCGGTATGCAAATGTTTTGAAGAGCCAAAGAAATCTCTATAATATGGGACTGTTTACATCTGTTAGGGCACAGATAAAAAATACAGATGTTCCGAACCATAAGACAGTACAGTTTTACCTGATTGAAAAAAAGGCAATCAGTTACTACTTTCGTGTCGGATTTGGCACCCGGGACTACCTGCGTCTAGGCGTGGGTGCAAAGCATATAAACCTATTTGGGAGAGCATGGCAGGGAAAGATTGAGAGCAAATGGAGCTTTGCCGAATACCGGATAGCCTCTCAATTATCCTTTTCCCGGATCTTGATCTTTCCTGTGCAATCGAGCATCGGGGCGTTCTACCAATTCAAAAAAGAAATAGGATTCAGTACCAGGAGTATCGGAGGCAAAATCACTGCTCATTTCAACGTCCTTGCAGGGACGTTTACGACACAATATTCCCTGGAAAACGTTCGGATATATAATACTGATGAAATAATTCAGGGGAACGATTGGTTACAGGGAATTACTTTCAACTGGTTCAAGGACCGGAGGAATGATCCTCTGTTCACAAAGAGCGGTGACTATATGAATATCCTGTTAGAGACAACCGGCATTATTTTTCCTTCCGAGGTCGATTATATTAAACCTTTATTCGAGTACCGTTTATATAAACCTCTCGGATTTTTTATCGGTGCGGTTGCGCTGAAGGTCGGCACCATTGAACCAGTCTCTCCGACAATGGAGATACCGGTATATAAACGGTATTATTGTGGCGGAACTTCATCGGTACGAGGATACTCAGAGTGGTCTATTGGCCCACAAGACGCAGCAGGCAATCCGCTTGGAGGGAAAATACTGTCGGAGATATCTGGCGAACTCAGGATTCCGATATATAAAATCCTCGGAGGTGTGTTATTTATCGATGCCGGCAATATCTGGCAGGAATTTAGAGAAATTAACGGTGAATTGCGGTATGGCATTGGTGGTGGTCTGCGCGTGAAAACCCCACTTGGCAGCGTCCGGGTTGATTATGGTTTTAAGATCAACCGGCAGCCGGAAGAATCACCGGGTATGCTGCATTTTGCGATCGGTGAAGCATTTTAGTTTTCTAGCAGCAATTAGGCCAACCCTTTATTGATTTATATTTTTTTCATCTAGCAGTTTAATAAAAGCATCCACGATACTTGCATCAAAATGCTTCCCTGACAGGACCTGTAATTCCATGATCGCTTGTGCTTTACTCTTGGTACGACGGTATGGACGAAAAGAGGTCATTGCATCAAAGGCGTCTGCAACCGCAATGATCCTGCCGGACAGCGGGATCATTGCGGCAACGAGACCGAATGGATAACCTGTTCCATCGTACTTTTCGTGATGAGTACGAACACCTTCAAGTATTTTATTCAAATGGGGATATCCCTGGAGAAGATAGTAACCACGTATAACATGTCTTCGGATTTCTGTCTGTTCTTTTTCAGTCAAAGGAGATGTTTTTGTCAGCAATCTCTCGGAAATCCCTATTTTCCCGAAATCATGGAGCAAGGCTGCCACTTCTAGATCAATTAGCTGGTTGTCCGTTAAACGAAGCTGTTTGCCGATCTTGAGAGAAAAGGCACATACTCGTTGAGCATGACCATCACGAAAAGGCACCTGTTTATCGATAAATTTACTGAAATTTCTTATCGCAACAAGAGCCTTCTTTCGATCTATTTTCAACTGCAATGTGATCTGGTCCAGAAAAAAGATTATTTCGGATATATCAGCGTACTTCATTGTACACCTCTCGCGTATTCATGGTAAGACAGGCGTATCGTAAAAAGAAGAACGCTCTTTTGTTTTCAGGGCAAGCAGGTAAGATTACCAGTGGAATACCAGGTAGATACCTGCGTCTTGTATTGTGACTGCATAGCCACCTCGCGTTGAAACTTAGACAGGGGGTAATGCATATAGTTTAGTCATTACGTAAGCCAAGGATCTGATTTCACCCAACCCTACGTGCGCCATAATGGCACTACTAATCTAAATTGCCTGTTCGCTAGTCCCTGTTTTGAGAAAGGGATGCTGTAATACCCCGATATCTAAGCACGACATTCTATCGATTTACTATAATTTGTCAAGAGGTCAGATGTGGTGTGTTAGCTCAAAGATAAAATTATACCGTTGAAATGATAAAATTAGACAAATGGCGTTTGAAAAGTAGACTCGATTTTAGGGTTATTTAGGCCTTAAAATGGACTACTTTGATTACTTTGTTC
>Ga0180438_10001940_pt1 | contig 35148 bp, 35 predicted proteins | sample SS_ome_12_FD_132455 | JGI IMG/M metagenome (GOLD analysis project Ga0180438, IMG submission 132455) | Hypersaline lake sediment archaeal communities from the Salton Sea, California, USA - SS_3_D_2 metaG | ecosystem: Environmental > Aquatic > Non-marine Saline and Alkaline > Hypersaline >... | reverse complement strand
TCAACATACCTATTTCTGTGCCCACCGACTGAATACTTCGAAGATAATATGGTAATGCGAATTAAACGTACTATCGATATTGCCATGAGCAATTACACCGAGATCACTGGCTTCTGTGTTTTCACATATGAGGGGAGAGTCGCTTACGCTAGTGATAATATGGATATTGCTGCAGAGATTAGTACCATCATCCAGGCATGGAATGGACAACTTCAGAGCTTCTCTTTGAAGAACATAGCTTTTCTCAGAGCATTAGCAACTGAACAGGGATATGTAGCCATAAACCCGGATGGGGCTGTCAGCTTCATCTGTGGAACAGGAAAGGGAGTCTGGTTTGTGTCAGTCTTCACAGGAATGGATGTTGATAAAGAGGGAATATTGAGAGAGTGCATCCAAGCTGCCAAGAACCTTGAAACGTCGGTATCGATTTTTGACATTTGATGTTATCTGCTGACCATTGGTTTCTGCTCAGCTATAATTCTAGCAATAAACGCTAGAATGGCCCCTATCCACCCGATTGACTGCTGCAACTGATATATTAAATCCATGACAAATGTGCCTGTTGATGCCATCTGCACGAGTGTCATTAACAATCCAACAACACTGACAATAATCCCCGCCAGTATAAGGATTCGACCAAGTCGAACCTTCTCAGTTGTGAGGATTAGACCTCCAATAATAGTAGCTACTCCCCCCAAAGCTGACCAAGCTGCCAATCCTGCCATGAAATTTTCAAAGGTCTCTAAAAATGCTAGACCAAACACATACTGGATTATCTCAGATAATTCTCCGATAACTCCTATTGCTCCACTAACACCAGAGATTATCATCAACACTCCTCCACCAAGACAGAGGAGCAGCGGGTTTCTATTATGAAGGGTCATACGAGAGCCTTCTGCCAAGTATCTTTGATTTAAAGGTACCTTCTCTTGTGTTTTTCATGATTTTTTAAAAAGAGCATCGATTCTTTGAATTCAATCAATTAGGTTAATATGGTCTTTTGCACAGTCGGTTTCAATAGGCCGTGGTGACGAGATGGAGGAAATATTCTATCGAGCCTCTCTTTGTATTCTAATTGTGGCATTCTTAATGATTCGTGCACCGAGTGTCATGAGAGCTTCAAGGACGAAAAAAGTCGAGGATAAGAAACCGACCAGAGAGAGATTTTTGGTCGCACTTAACTTCGTTGGCATGCTTGGTGTTCCATTAATCTATATTTTCACGCCTTGGTTGGACTTTTTCTCTCTCTCATTTTTTGAGTTCATAAGATACCTTGGGATAGCCTTCTTTGTGACGGGACTCATTCTGCTGATATGGATCCATAAAGCACTTGGTGAGCATTGGTCTATGATGCTCAAACTTAGTGATGAGCATAAACTAATTTCCTCGGGTCCTTATTCACGAGTCAGACACCCAATGTACACATTCTTCTATATCATGGTGATATCGACTGCCTTGATTAGTGCAAATCTCTTTGTTGGAGTTTTTGGTATTCTAACATGGACTATCCTATACATTGTTAGAGTGGGAGACGAGGAATCCATGCTTCTCGAGCAGTTTGGTGAAGAATATCAGCAGTATATGGATAGGACTGGTAGACTACTTCCTAAGCTGTGAATCTAGAACATATTTTAAGGCAAGCATTTTGACTACAGAGATGAGAGAGAAGTATGGCTATCCATTTCGAACAAAACGGAGACCCCACAAAGACGACCATAGTCCTGGTGCATGGGGCTGGAGGTTCAGCAGCGACTTGGTTAATGCAACTTAGAGGACTAGCTGCGGATTTTCATATTGTGGCTATTGAGCTCAATGGTCATGGGAAATCTCCAGATAAAGCTGAGGAAGACACACTTCATTCATACCTTCGAGATATACATGAGGTAGTAAGAAAATTAGACAAGCCTATCCTAGGCGGCCATAGCATGGGTGGAGCATTAACTCAGCTCTATGCACTCAACCATCCAGAGAACATCCATGGGATCATCCTGGTTGGTACTGGAGCAAAATTGCGAGTAACCCCAGTTGTCTTCAATCTCCTTGATAATGACTTTGAGGGCTATGTTGAAGCTGTTGGCAACTTCATGTTTCATGAAGAGACCTCGGAGGAAGTGATAGAGGCTTCCAAGCATGAGGTACGTAAATGTCCAGTTCAAATAATTCGTAGAGACTTCGAACTATGTGACAAATTTGACATTATGACAAAGGTGTCCCAAATCGCTGTTCCAACGCTAATTATCGTTGGTGAAGGCGATATAATGACTCCAATCAAATATTCCAAGTATATGAAGGACCAAATCAAAGGCTCTGAGATGTATATAATAGAGGCTGCTGGTCATAGTGTGATGCTTGAACAATTTGGCGTGTTTAATGAGCTCGTCGCAAATTGGGTGGATGCCATCACCTAGAGATTGATGAGCCGTCTGTCTCGACGTTTCTTCTCAACTGCGGCGACAAGTCTTGTTCTATCAAAGTAGACTTCATTTCTCGTGATTTTTTTCCCCTCAAGCTCAACGATATCTAAACCAATCTCATGGAGCGTTTCCTGACCCACAGGTATCGTACACTCCCATTTCACAATAGCACCAGTTGCAATCGGGAAGACTTCAATTGGTTTCCATGCCCAATCGTGATAAACATCAAGAAGTCGTTCAAAATACCTACCTATCTCTTTATGACCCTTAAGCCCATCTCTATTTGCGGGATCTATATAGAGTGCGTCGCTGTGGTAGAATTTTAAGAGGACTTCGGGATTGTTGCCTGTCCAAGCCGCTAACCAATCAGTACAGAACTGAAATAACTCATCTTTATTCATTTGTCATCACAGGAACTCAAGGGTTTACAAGTCATAGTCCAATCAACCTTTCTCTTATTTCTTATTAATTATGTAACATTCTACCAGCTTTGTTGACTAGACCTGCTTTCCCTCACTGTTAAATACAGGCTGTAGTCAGTCTTTGACGTCTATCAAGACAAATTAGGAGTAGAAAAAAAATGGGAGAACAGCTCGAAGAAATCCCTACTGACAGAAGGGAACGGTTTGGTTGGTATCTTTTTGACCTAGCTAATACCAGCTTCACTGTCCTTATCGTAACAGCTCTGTATCCCCTATATTTCAGAGTGTTAGTCTGGAACGAAACACTTGGAGATGCGATGTGGGGTTATGCAGGAAGTGTCACCATGCTTATCATAGCAGTAAGCTCACCAGTTCTTGGGGCTATTGCTGACTTTGGAGGTACCAAGAAAAAGTTCGTAACCTTCTACACATCAGTTTGTATAGCCTTTACAGCATTCATGATCTTTCTGCCGGGTCTGAGACAATCAGAAATTGACCTGCTCACTCCCGGAGTAGGTTCATCACCATTTCCAGTTTTTCTGGGATTTGATATATGGATCTGGGCTTGGATCATCTTCGTTCTAGCGAATATTGGTTTTCAGGGAGCACTTCCCTTCTATAATGCTTGGCTCCCAGAAATCAGTACTGAGGAAAACATTGGTCGGATTGGTGGTTACGGATTTGCTGCAGGTTATGTTGGAGCAATGGCAACCATTGTCATAGCTCTAGTTGTAATCCTGATGGATTTGCCATACACCTATGCTTTCTTCTTGAGTGCGATATTCTTCCTAGTCTTTGCCATTCCAAGCATTATGGCATTGAAGAATAGACCTCCAAAAGTTTTCCCAGGAGAGGAGGGACAATCACTTGCTAGTCTTGGCTTTCGGCGCGTCAGAAACACACTCAAGAATATCAGGAAATATACTGGACTCCCTCTGTTCCTTGTTGCATACTTCCTCTTTAGTGATGCAATTACAACGGTCATCTACTACGCTGCGATTTTTGGTCAAGCTGTTTACGAATTTAGTACAACCATGATACTCATCTTCTTCGCTGTGACTCAGCTTGCTGCCATACCTGGTGCATTCATCTTTGGTATTGTTGCGGATCGAATCGGAACAAGGAAGACACTCATCATCACCCTCTTCATCTGGGTAATTGCATTGGCTATGGCATACTTATTCGTTGCATGGGGTGCATTGGTTTGGTGGACTGTTGGTATGATTGCAGGTGTTGGCATGGGTTCATCTCAAAGCACAGCTCGAAGCATGTACGGGCAGTTCATTCCTGAGGAAAAGAAGTCTGAGATGTATGGTTTCTATGCATTGACAGGCAAGTTTGCTGCAATCCTTGGGCCTTTTGTCTATGCATCAGTTCTCTTGTTGGTGAATCCCACACAGAGTCCAACGCTGGTTGCTCAGGCTCATCTTACAGCCATGCTTGTCATACTACTGTTCTTTGTGGTCTCAATACTCCTTCTTCTGAAGGTCCGACAGCCAGTAAAAGGAGAAGCAAGGGTCTATCTTGAGGATGATCAACCATTTGTTTAGAGTGTGAATAGGGTCAAACTATGGATTCCCTCCTCTGAAACTCAGAGTAGGGAACTCCTTTCTTCTTTTTTCTCAAAACATGAATTTGGCTTAAACCAGATTTTGTCTTTCTATACCAAGTTATTCACTCATTAGCGATTTCTAGAACTAACCTGACTGCATCCTTGACATATCCAGGGCAGACCTTCTGAAATGTTCCATCCTTAAGGGCTCTGTCATGAGCTTCCTTATCGGCCATTTCAATACCAGTTAGTGTGTCGCATATAATAGAGCCATTCTTCTCCTTGAATTTCTTGAAGAACTTCTGTACTGATTCATAGGTTGCGTTTTTGTGTTCAACAGGATTGACATACTCTTTGCCATTTATGACTCCTAACGCAGCCACAGCTCCTGATACAGCTCCGCAGATGTGACCCTGCAGTCCAACCCCTCCACCAAATCCTGCCGCAAGGTGGAAAATCTCATCGAAGTCCAATTCCAATTCTTGAAGGACTGTTTTCATGACAGATTGAGCACAATTATAGTCTGTTGAGAAATATTCCATTGCTAGATTAAGAGGTTTATCGGTCATAGATGAACCTGAAAGAGAACCTCCATATCAGCTTTCCTTTTAATATTCATTGACCAATAACAGACCATCTTTACTTGATGTTGGAAGGTGGGTCTGCTCTTGTTATCATAAGCCCGCCTACAATCAATATCACAAGACCAGTTGTGATGAATGAGACACCTGTATTTTCAAACATCGCATTAAACGCAATGAGTCCTCTCATCAAGTATCCAGTTATCATCATGATAAGACCCGAAATCAGGACTAGCTTTCCATTCCGAGTTTCTGCTTTCTTTATTGTGAACCCCTTTCCTTTCGTTAATGCAGTTGGGGCTGATGATACCTTCACATCGGAGAGGAAAAAACGATTGCCATCATGTGTGAACGAACCCTCTAGAGCTCCTTCCTCAACAAGCTCCTCCAGTAATGCCTTGGTTTGTTCCTCATCACTAGCGACCATATCACTAATCATACTAAGTGCGCTGATCCTCTTCTCTGTTATAATTTGATAGAGTCTAGTCTTGAGGTCTATAGATCCAGATGAAGAATCTTCTGCAATCATGGTATATCCCGTCAAGAACGATGCTGAAATTGTTTATAATCTAAAGGCACCACGCAGGCGCTCGTCAAAGGGTCACAGAAGGGGGACTCTTGACGAGTCCACAATGTTTTACTTTTATCATTGTTTTATAAAATCTGACTGATGCGAATCACGTCAATCGTTGAAGTCTTGTTCTTCGATTGCCAAAGCAAAGACAACGAGCTTTTTAAGGAAACAGTACTACTCGAAGTAACCTTGGGGAGCTGATTATGCAGGTCCCCTGGTCGGTTCATTATTCGAACCTTTGCAAGGAGACGAAATAATGGTAAGTAAAGGAACTTTAGCCGCCATTGTCATTGTCATCATCGCTATTGGTGGAGTCGGAGCGTACGTTATTTTGTACAATCCCTTTGGTCCCCAACCAAATCCACATGATGTAGCAGTTGTCTTTGCTACTGGAGGCCTTGGTGACAAGTCATTCAATGACGGTTGTAAAGCAGGCTTAGATCAAGCTGTTGCTGATTTCGGCATATCATACATTTATGCTGAACCCACAGCTATAGCTGATTATGAAGGATTCATCAGAGGATTTGCGCAACATCAAGGTTATGCTGATCCCTACGATCTAATTATCTGTATAGGATTCGATCAAGAAGTCGCACTACAGACTGTTGCTAATGAATCAACTGATCAAAAATTCGCGATTGTGGACATGTTCATTGATCCAATTGTCTACCCCAACGTTGCCTCTCTACTCTTCGATGAGCACGAGGGTTCAGCACTCGTTGGCGCAATTGCTGGTCTTATGACCACCACAGACAAGCTTGGTTTTGTTGGTGGACTGGATATTCCATTGATCAACAAATTCGCTGCTGGGTACTTCTTTGGTGCAAACTACACCAATCACTACATCGATGGAGATAACATCACCATTGCATACACCAATGATTGGGTTGACACCACAGCAGGTCAGACTCTAGCAGATGGTATGTATGACGCTGGTGCAGACATTATTTTTGCAGCAGCAGGTCGTTCAGGTCTTGGTGTATTCGACAGTGTCAAGGACAAGAATACCACATCAGAAATTCCTCTTTGGTGCATTGGTGTTGACTCACCACAGATGTACTATGGAACAGCAGACCCTGAGAATCCAGAATCTCCAACACTCTGCCTCACTTCAATGCTGAAGCGTGTTGACGTTGCAGTCTACACAATCATTGAAGACTGGGTTGAAGATGGCACATGGAAGACTGGTTATGACCTATTGTATGCTTTCAACTTAGCAAACAACGGAGTTGGTTATGAGGTCAATACAGATCTACTTACCCTTCCATCATCAGTCATAACAGCTGTTGAAGCCTTCAAGGCACTGATTGTTGCAGGGACAATCACAGTTCCTGACGCAATATATTGGACATAGAATATCAAGAGGGGATTTACCCCTCTTTTCCTTCTTTTTTCTGAAATTCCTTTGATACCGTAGTATATAATAGTACGAGAAGAGAGCCTAAGCGAAATGCAGTTTCTCGTTGCATCAACAAGTACTGGTTTCTTAGGCAAGAGGAAAAAACAATGAACGCTGACTTTGCAGTAGAGCTTGTCGAAATTTCAAAGACCTTCCCAGGCGGGGTAGAAGCAAACAAGAATATAACTCTCAGAGTCAGGAGAGGTGAAGTCCTTGGACTTCTCGGGGAGAATGGTGCAGGGAAAAGTACATTGATGAATATCCTCTATGGCCTTTTGAAACCAGACTCGGGAAAGATTATCATTAATGGTGAAGAGGTCGACCTGCAGTCTCCTGAAGATGCTATTGTACGGGGTGTTGGTATGGTACACCAACACTTCAAACTGATTCCTGTTCTTTCGGTCACTGAGAATGTTGTTCTCGGACTTGAGCCTGTTCTGAAAAGAATGGATGTGCGCCATATGCTTGGTGGAAAAACCATTGGTACAATGTTGCCCATTGACTTTGGTTCTGCAGCAAGAAGAATTCGTGAGATTGGCCAAAAGAATGGTCTTCCTGTGGATCCAAGAGCGAAGATTCGAGATCTCTCAGTTGGTCTTCAACAGCGAGTCGAAATAATCAAGATGCTCTATCGGGAGGCTGATATTCTCATTCTCGATGAACCAACTTCTGTTCTTACACCACATGAGGTAGATGAGCTGTTCGTGACTCTCGAAGAATTCGTCAAGGATGGCAAAACGATTATTCTCATCACGCACAAGCTCAGAGAAACTATGGCTCTATGCGATAGAATTTGCGTACTCCGCGATGGAGAACTTGTTGGACTTGTGAATCGTGATGAAACCTCCCCACCGCAGCTTGCTCAGATGATGGTTGGAAGACCCGTTGTTTTCACTACACAAAAAGAACCCAAGGAACCAGGTAAAGTAGTTCTTTCAGTCCATGACTTACGAATACCTGACTATAGAGACCTAGAGAAGGTAAAAGGCATCAGTTTCGATGTAAGGGCTGGAGAAATCTTCGGAATAGCTGGCGTCCAAGGGAATGGCCAAAGTGAACTAGTGGAGGCGTTGGCTGGACTCAGAAAACCTACATCTGGGAAAATAATGATTGGAAACATCGATATTACAGGGAAGAAGCCCCGGTTTGTGAGAGAGACGGGTATAAGCTATATCCCGGAAGATCGACACAAAAGGGGAATGATTCTGCCTTTTACAGTCGAGGAAAACATTGCCCTAGGTAGTCATTATAAAGCACCATTTGCTAAAGGTCTAATGAATACTGTCCTTGCACTGGATGAACGAAGAGAAATTACTGGAACACTTGTTGAAGATTATTCAATCAAGCTATCAAGTCCTGAAGCTTTGGCATCCACTCTCTCTGGAGGTAACCAACAGAAAGTGGTTGTAGCACGCGAGTTACAAGCAGGACCAAAGCTGGTCATAGCATCTCAACCAACTCGTGGACTCGATGTTGGAGCAACAGAGTATATACATCAAGTTTTGATTGCCCTAAGAGATGCTGGCATCGCAGTCTTGTTGGTTTCAGCAGAGCTTGATGAAATCCTGAATCTTGCAGATAGGATTGGTGTTATCTATGATGGACAAATTGTAGCAATCAAGGCTCCTGGTGAAGCTACACCCACTGAGCTCGGCTTACTCATGGCGGGGCATTCGGAAAGTCCATCTGAGGAGGGGGTTGCTACAACATGACCGAACCAATTGAGTCGCCCAGCCAGAACTCTGAAGACTCCTCAAGGATAGATGAGTTCATTCAGCAGTTGATAGGAAAGCTCACAAGTAGAGCATTCAAGAACCAAGTCTTTTGGTCTCTGGGATCAATAATCTTGGCTCTGGTGGTAGCTGCGGTGATCATGCTGATGGGGGGATATAACCCAGGGGCTGCCTTTCTCTGGCTTGCAGTTGGAGCTATCACTCAGATGGACCAAGTTCTCTGGTATGCATCTCCATTAATACTGGCTGGTCTCTCTGTGGCTCTTGCCTTTAGATGTGGTCTCTTCAATATAGGAGCTGAAGGCCAATTATACATTGGTGCTATGGCTACTGCACTTGTTGCATTCCTTTTCTCATTTCCGATAGTAATTCATCCTCTCCTGAGTCTGATAATAGGAGTACTAGCTGGTGCAGCTTGGGCGTTCGTGCCGGGACTGTTGAAAGCTTACCGAGGAGCCCATGAAGTTGTGACGACAATGATGCTCAGTTATGCCGCTATCCTATTTACTAGTTGGCTTGTGGGTCCAAATGGACCATTTTGGGATGGAAGTATGGTCCCACAGACACCTCGATTCAAAGATACAGCCCTTCTTCCACTCTTGTTTGGCAACTATCTTCACTTTGGATTCATCATCGCGCTTCTAGCTGTCATTGGAGTGGACTATCTAATCAACAGGACTGTTCTTGGATATGAGCTTAGGGCTGTAGGACACAATGTTGATGCAGCAGAGTATGCTGGAATAGACAGTAAAAAGAAAATCGTGACTGCCCTTGCAATTAGTGGAGGTCTCTCTGGTCTAGCTGGATCGACTGAGATTGTTGGGACTTATGACCGATTCATTGCTAACTGGAGCGCAGGGATTGGATGGGACGGCATAACTGTGGCAGTCCTTGGAAACAACAATCCTTGGGGTGTTCTTGCTGGTGGCATTTTCTTCGGTGCATTAAAGGCTGGCGGAAACGTAATGCAAACTCTAGCCAGTGTTCCGGTGGAGATGGTAAAAGTCATTCAAGGACTCGTTGTACTCTTTGTTGCTGCACCGCGAATCATATCTTGGTTGATGAATCATACACAATCTAATCGGGAGGATGTAATCAATAGACCAATGAAGACATTACCAAGACTGCTGTCTGCTTCATTTGGACTTGCTTCAGTCTTCTTGGGTCTTGGAGTTGCTCGAAGTATCATGTTGACAGCCACTCCAAATCTGATGACTACGATCGCTGCAATAATCCTCATCCTAGTTGCAGTTACAGGAGTGTTGGTGTTCATTGCTGATTACTCAGGAGACCCACGTGGATCGACTATTCTCCTAATAATCACAGTTGGTTGGTTGGAGGCTGCGATTGCCTTCTTTGTTGGTGGTGGTGGTGTTGAATTCACCTCGATCAGCATGGCAGTCATTGCGTTTGTCTTCTGGCTCTCGATGCGGATTCTCGCCAAGAATGCAAGCGAGGAGGGTGATATCCAATGAATCTGAATTGGCGATCCATGTATCGAAAGATTGCCGTACTTGCTGCAATCGTCATTGGAATTATCGCGCTCCTTGCATTACCAGAACGTCAGCAAAACATTGCAGGTTGGTTAGTTTCGACCACAATGCAGATGGCGACCCCTCTTGTGTTGGCCGGGATTGGTGGTATGTATAGCGAACGTGGGGGTGTTGTCAACATTGGACTGGAGGGGATGATGCTCATGGGTGCCTTCACTGGTGCAGCTGTCACTTATTACGTGCGAAATCCGTGGATAGGGCTTCTTGGAGCCATTGCCGCAGGTGGATTGTTAGCTGCAGTGCATGGTGTCGTTTGTGTCAAGTTCAAAGGAAACCATATTGTGAGTGGCACTGGTGTGATTCTCTTTGGAACGGGTTTCTCTACACTCATGTTACAACTCGTGTGGAAACGTCAAGGGCAAGGCGAATTGATTAGGGATACAATTCCCGACATTGTGATTGAACCACTTCGGGGTATTCCATTCCTTGGATCCGCCTTCAGTGTTATATCACCAGTTGTAATCTTCATGTTTGTACTTACTGCGGCGAGCTGGTACATTCTCTTTAGGACCCCATTTGGTCTTCGGTTACGCGCTGCGGGTGAAGATCCCAGTACTCTTGATGCAGCAGGAGCCAGTGTAGAATGGACTCGAGTTATTGGAGTCATCATAAGTGGTTGTCTTGCGGGTCTTGGAGGAGCCTACCTCTCAATAGGCTATGGTTCTGCCTTTGCAAAGGAAATGACGGGTGGACGAGGTTTCATAGCTCTTGCAGCAATGATATTTGGAAACTGGACCCCAACTGGTGTGCTTGGTGCAGGATTGTTCTTTGGATTCCTTGATGGACTGAACTATTTCATACAGATTTACTTCCCAGTGCTCCTTCCATTTTCAAACTACATAGCCATGCTTCCCTATCTCTTGGTCGTTGTAGCCCTCGGTCTGATAAGAAAATCTGTGCCACCTAAGGGAATAGCAGTGCCATATGAGAAAGAGAGAAGAGGTTAGTCCCGCTTAACAGGATTACCTCTCTATCCTGTCCGGACAAGGGACTTGATGAAAAGATGACTGAAGATGTTGATATTCTCATAGCAAAAGGGATGATTGTAGATGGGACTGGCTCCAAACCATACAAGAGTGACTTGGCTATCAGAGGAGGCAAAATTACTATAATTGCTGATGAGTTGGATGCTCACACAAGACTGTCAATCAAGGCTGATGGGCTTTGCGTTAGTCCTGGATTCATAGACATGCATAGTCATAGCGACACCACTCTTCCATTTAGCAATCGTCTGGAGTCTACAACTAGGCAAGGAATCACAACAACAGTGATGGGTAACTGTGGTCTCTCACTAGCCCCTGTGAGTGATGAATATATTGATATTTTCAAAAAAGAGTTTGAGATGTTCTCACCACCTGGTGCTTCTTTTGATATTACTTGGAGGTCATTTGATGACTATCTTTCTGAAATTGAAAGGTCACGAGTTTCTTCCAATCTCATTCCACTGGTTGGTTATGGGGCAATCCGGATTGCTGGCGGACCGGGTTATGAAAATAGAAAACCCACTGATGCAGAATTTGATATGATGCGTGGATATGCTCGTGAAGCCATGCTGGCAGGAGCTTTCGGAATGAGTACAGGTCTTATTTACCCGCCGCAGGTCTACGCTACAACTGAGGAGATTATTGAAGTAGCGAAAGTGATTGGTGAGTATGGAGGTCTCTATTTCTCTCACATTAGAGGTGAAGGTCCTACCGTCCTCAAAGCTGTCCAGGAAGTAATTGACATAGTAGAGAGATCCGGCTGCATTGGTGGTCAGATAGCTCATCACAAGGTTGCAGGGATGCCCTTTTGGGGTTTGAGCAGAGAAACACTCAGGCTCATGGCTGCTGCTAATGCAAGGGGAATCAGTGTGACATGCGACCAATATCCATACAATAGAGGGAGTACATCACTCATCTCTCTTCTTCCACCTTGGATCCACGAAGGTGGGATTGAAGAACTCCTTCGAAGAATCAATAACAGGGACATTCAGCAAAGAATCAAAGAAGAAATCGAAACTAACCAGGACTGGGAGAACATTGTTGAGGAGTCTGGTTGGGACAAGATCTTCATATCTTCAGTAAAGACAAAGAAGTGGAAGGATGTTGAAGGACTCAGCATTTCAGATATAACTCAAGTCAGAGGATATCCAGATGAGTATACAGCACTCTTTGAGTTACTTCTTGATGAGAAAGCTGAGGTTGACATGACAATGGAGATGATGGGTGACGAAGACATCGAGAGAATCATGAAGTCTGAATACACCATGATTGGAACAGATGGAGCTGGAGTTTCACCGACAGGTGTCCTGGGTCATGGTAAACCTCACCCTCGTCACTATGGCACATATCCGAGGGTCCTAGGTAGATATGTTAGGGAGAAGGGTCTCTTGACTCTTGAAGAAGCAATCTACAAGATGACAGGATTTCCAGCAAAACGACTCAACCTGACTGACAGAGGGTTACTTCGAGAAGGCTATTGGGCAGATATAGTTGTCTTTGATCCTGAAACAGTCATTGACAATTCGACATTCCTCGAGCCGCACCAGTTTCCAACAGGAATACATCATGTGATTGTAAATGGAACTCTGGTTGCCACAGAAGGAAAACAACTCGATTCTCTACCTGGGAGAGTTTTGAGGAAGAGATAGTCGGATTTGTTCCGTACAGTAATATTCAATTGCGTTGCTATATCAAACTAGGGCGAGATACATGACATGACCTTTGGTGCGCTTGGTGATAGAACCTACAAACTTGTGCTCATAGGAGATGGAGCCGTAGGTAAGACTAGCATCAGGGAACGTTACCTAGGAAAGGGTTTCAAAAGAAGTCAGCTTGCGACCATTGGCGTTGACTTTGCGCAGAAGTATACCGCCCACAATGGAGTGAATGTGCGGCACATCATCTGGGATCTCGCAGGGCAGCCCACCTATGCGAGTGTCAGGAAGCACTACTATCAAGGAAGCAGTGCAATCATTCTTGTCTACTCAGTTGTTGAGAGAGAGTCGTTTGACAATGCCAGTCGATGGTTAGTTGAGGCGCACAAACATCTCAGAGGGTCTGCCTGGGCTGGCTGGGAATGGTTGCCTACTGCAATAATTGGAAACAAGATAGACCTCCGAGATTCAGGAGAGTTTGAGGATATTGTAGCGACTGAAGAAGGTGAAAGGTTCAGTATGTACTTCGGAGAGCAGCTCAATGCTCCGGTCTTATACAAAGAGACCTCTGCTCTGACTGGAGAGAACATCAATCAGGTCTTCTCAGAACTCACCGCTTTGATGTTTGAAGCTGATGACAAGAGACTCCCCAGACGAGTTGCCACTTCAAATAAAGATGAATGAAATCTGCCATGTTCATCGATGGATGTTCTGCTTAGACTCCAATCCATAATGAGTCTATAAAGGCGTTACAGGTATAGGCGGCGTAAGGAGAATTATGAAGAGTAGGATCAAAAAGAGAACTAAGAATAATACTATCACAATTAGAACATCCTTCCTCCTTATCATACTTATCTCTCTCCTGCTTCACACAATTTCCTTTAACCATTCCACAGTATTGGTATAAGCCTTTACTCTATTGCTTGACTTTGCCAGACCAAGTCCCTCATCTGCGAATCGTAACATTTTCACCCGCATTCTCTTCTCCTTCTGCTTTTCATACATCTGAAGAGATTCTGACAAAGGAACATGTTCATCATTGTCACCCTGAATAATGAAGAGAAGTGCTGCAATATTTTCGAACTTTCAGATGAAAAGCGCTTACCAAGACAAGTGGAAACTAGTGACAAAAGGGAATAGCAGTCAATCACTTCAGACTTTATTTGATAATTTGGAAAGTTTATTAGAATCTAATAACTTGACAGTTTGGAGGGAATGGTTTGAAGCGAGCCGCTCCTGCAATCTTCGTTTTCATAGTGTTAATGCTACCAATCTATACGACCCTCATTCCATCCTCTTTCATGGAAGGACTTCTGATATTGAATCGATCAGCAACTTTAAGCTATACACCCCATGCCCCAATATACATCTCTAGCAACGGAGACTTTGGAAGTCAGGGATGGCCAGGAGCGGGAACTATTGGAAGTCCATATACAATAAGTGGATTCAACTTTACCTATGATGTGGATTGTATAGTGATTGAAGACACAACAGCCTATTTCGTGATAGAGGACTGCTTCATTGGGGAAGGGATTAATGATGGAATCGAGCTGCACAATGTTACAAATGGAATTGTCCGTGACACCGTCTTTGGGAGAAAAACCTATGCAATCTACCTAGACGATTCTGTTGATTGTCAAGTTACCAATGTCACCTTCGTAGATAGTGGCTACAAAGTCTATCTACAATATTGTGAGAATATCCATATTGACCATTGCACGTTTGAGGGTGAATCAGGTCAAGGAATCTGGATGGATCAGGATCTTGGAAGTGTCGTTGAACACAATAATCTATCATTTCAGGAAATCCATATCTGGGACTCTGGAGACACGAACATTTCTCACAATATTCTCTACAATGATCGGATTCAGATTCAGAACTGTGATGGACTGACCCTATTCAATAACAGTATCGATCATGTATATCTCGCTGGCTTTAGTGTCACATCAAATAGCCAGAATTGCGTCTTGGAGAACAACAGAGTCCATAATCCCTATGATTATGGCTTCTACCTTGATACTGTTGACAACATCATATTGAGAAATAATACTGTTACTAAGGATGACCTTGCAGCAGGATCCGAACCAGCATTCTATGTGATTGATAGCGTTGATTGTACTCTGGAAAGAAATGATGTTGCAACCTTTGATTCAGCATATAGAATACATTCATCATCAAATATCCAAGTTACAAACAATACAGCATATCGATCAGGAGACTACGGAATCCATGTGACCGAATCGTATTTTGTGAATGCCTCTTTGAACTCCATATCATCAAATGTTGTACTCTCCAGCGCGTGTGGAATCTTGTTCTACAAGACTGAACAGAGTACCATTGATGGTAATGATGTAAGAGTTCATGAAACAGGTATTTATGTTACTTTATCTAATTATACCTCAGTGATGGGTAATTCAGTTTATGACAACGAGCTGTTCGGTATTTTGATTTCTGGAAGTGACCACTCCTCAGTGAGCTTTAACGAAGTATTCAGTAACCTTGGTTCAGGGATACGTATGACTACATGCCAGACCTCTCTTGTGAGTGACAACACACTTTATGACAACGAAGGCTCACAGATTTATATTCACTCTTCAGATGGGACATTCGTCTATCACAATAATGTGTCTAATGCCATTGGCAGGGGAATAGAACTCTCTAGTTCAAGGAATTGCTCTTTAGTGATGAACACAGCTCATGAAATCTGGGGTACTGGAATCTACATCCACGACCTTGACAATTTCACAATGGTCAAGAACAAAGCGTATGACAATTTGCACGATGGACTCCATCTCCGAGGTGTGGATGCTTCATATGTCGAGTCTATGACCGTGTATAACCACCAAGACTACGGAATCAGGGTAGAGCTTTGCACAAGCATTACTTTCCACAGTTGTATGTCCTACAATAATGGTATGGATGATGTCGTCCTGCAAAACTCTGCATATTGTGCTATCACATCATCATTTCTTGGTGATAGAGGACTAAAGGTAGCAGGCGATACCCCTGCAGAATGGGAACATACTGTTACATCTACAACTGTTAAAGATGGCCCGGTTGTCTATCTCTTTGATGATTACATCGGCGTTTACGATGCAACAACCTATGGCCAGCTGTTCATTGTCAATTCATCTATCATCTTCATCAATAATGGGGAATTTTCTAATCACTCAAGTGGGGTAGTTGTGGCTTACTCCGACTACTGTATATTCTCAAATGTTGCAGCACATAACTGTAGTAATGGATTTGAAGTGATTGAATCGCCGTTTTGCACCTTTGATCACTGTACCTCGTTCAACAACAACTGGAATGGTTTCGAGTTAAGGGGTTCGTCAGACAACTACTTCACCAGTTGTATAATGCATGGTCAGCTTCTTGGAATAGCGGCAGAAACTTCACGACACCTCATTATTAATAATTGTGATTCCTTCAACAATGCAGGAAGCGGTTTTGAAATCATCGAGAGTGACTTCTCAGATGTCATTAATTCCACCTCCTATGAGAATTTCAACGATGGAGTGTCAATTGTGTACTCGAACAACTGTACTATTGAAGACAACTATTTCCATCATAGCGGATATGGTGTAAGACTGATCAACTCTGTGAACGCTACGATTGAATCAAACGACATAGAGCTCTTCGGTGGAATGGTTGGACTGCTGATTTGGGAATGTAGTGACAGTGATATTGTTTCCAACAATGTTTCTGATGCGGTATATGCAGGGATTGACCTGAAGGAATCAACAGGCATCTATGTTGACGATAACAGGATGATAAATTGTGGACTTCTCATCGAGGGCGAACCCCCAGCTCATTGGAGTCACGAAATTGCGTCAAACACAGTGAATGGAAAGCCCCTTGGGGTTTTCACAGGGATAACGAGTGCCACGACGCTCAACGCTAATGACTATGGTCAGCTATTCCTGAACTACTCCATGCATGTGGAAGTCTATGGGTGTTCGTTTACAGATGCTACTGTCCCTGTAATCATCTATCAATGTGAGGACATTACTGTGTCTGATGTTTTTGCGTCAAATGGCGTCTGTGGAGTGATAGTCATAAATTCCGATTCCTGTGTCCTGCAGAACTTCACAATTCAGTCAACAAGAAACGCAGGTGTCTTTCTCTATCACGCAACACACACAACCCTAGATGCTGTGACGGTCAGTTCCACCATTGATGGCATCATCCTCCAAGATTCGGATGAGTGTACTGTCACAGATTGCATTGTGTCAAACGCGAGTCAACGAGGATTCTATTTGATGACCACTGTTGACAGCATCCTAGACTCGAATGTGGCTTACAACAACACTATCGGATTCTATCTCTGGTACTCTTTTCGAAACAATTTCACAAGGAATGGCGTATTCGTGAATAGAAACGGCTTCTATGTACAGGGTTTGAGTGATGGCAACCTCTTCCTCGAGAATGAGATTGGCTGGAACACGCTTCATAACGCAATTGACGATGTAGAAGGCAACAACTGGGACAATGGACAAGACACGGGGAATGCTTGGAGTGACTACATTTCAGGTGGTTACTATAACATCTACGGTGCAGCTGGGGCTATTGATGGTTTCCCAACGACATTGAATTCACTCCTTTCAGAAATCGAAGGTCCTGATGACATTACATTCTGGCGAGAAATATCAACAGATGTGATTCAATGGAATGTAACCTCGAATTATCCATCTCACTACATAGTCTTGATGAATGGCAGTGAATACTTGTCAAACCAATGGGATGGTGTAACTCCTATAGTCATTGAACTGAATGATCTTCCAGTTGGGCTTTACAATTTCTCACTGATCGTGTTTGCCTTAGGAGGTTTCTTCAATTCGGACTCGGTATCTGTGACGGTCTTGGAATATGAATCAACCACAACAACGCCCACTAGTGGACCCACGACTCCAACATCAACCACACCAGAGGATGGACCTAGTTCCATGGTTTTGGTTTTAGCTGGTGGCCTTGGAGGAATTTTGCTACTGTTGATTGTTGTGCTTCTAAAGAGGAAAAAGAGGGAATAGATTCCTATTCTCCAATTATAATGTACCTTCGATTTGTTTGATGAACTCCTAGGTTATACGATTTCCTTTAACCAGTCCATGACTTCGGTATAAGCCTTTATTCTATTCTTTAACTTGGCAAGGCCATGTCCTTCATCTTCAAATCGTAGCATCTCCACTGATAGACCCTTTTCTTTCAGTTTTTGATACATCTGTATTGATTCAGAGAGAGGAACTCGTTCGTCATTATCTCCTTGAATGATGAAGAGGGGTGCAGTGATGTTGCCGACTTTGTGGATTGGACTAACCTTGATCAGCGTGTCCATATCATGCTCAAGACTGCCATACTCATTCTCTCGGAGAAACCTCCTCCATGCTGCGGTGTTCTGGAGAAACGTGACGAAGTTCGAGATTCCCACGATATCGACACCAGCCTTCCAGAGATCTGGGTGCTCGGTCATTGCTGATAGAACAGCGAAGCCTCCATAACTACCACCATATACAACAAGCCGCTTTCCATCAATCTCATTGTCTTCTACCTTAAGATGAAGTGCGAGATACTTGATGTCCCTGATGGAGTCAAGTCGTTTCTCCACATTGTCTAGGTCTACGTACACTCTTCCATATCCCGTGCTTCCTCTGATGTTTGGAGTAATAATGGCAAATCCTGTTGACAGGAAGAACTGAATCACAGGGTTGAAATCAGGACGCATCTGCGCCTCTGGACCGCCATGAATCATCAGGATTGCTGGCCAACCATTTGATGGGATGTCACCCTGTGGGAGATATCTGAAGTACGGAACACTCAGACCATCAAAGCTGTTGAATCGATGGAGTGTTGACTCCACAAAGAAAGAGGGTTCGAGTCCAGCAGTACTAGCCTCATTTGCCTCCCAATACGACATGTCCTTGATGTTCATAATCCAGACGTTGGTCGGCTGAATCCCTGAACTCACCGTCAAAGCTAACATATGTTCATCGTCAGAAAGAGATAATCCTTTGGACCAGGAACGTGCATCTCCAGCCGATATCACGGCTCGCAGTGGAAACTGCAGCGTTTCAAAGTCTGTGACACCATCCTTTGCAAATTTCGCTCTATGTAGAGTACTATATCCCTCTTGGTTCTCAACAAAGTATGTCCAGATTGAATCCTTCGAATGAGTATAATCTTCTATCTCAAACTGCACTTTTTCTGCAATGTCATCCAGGGGTCTGAATTTTCCAGAGGTCGTAAGGATGGCTAGTCGTACGATGTCCGCCTGATAGTCCGTAATGACTAAGATATTCTCAGGATCAAGCCAGCGAACAACCTGCCACACTAAGCGTTGATTGCCGCTGATTGCCGCTGTTAGATCCAACGCCTTGCCGCTTTTTATGTCGAGTGAGAGGAGGTGTTGGTCCAAATTCCCAATGTATTGAATCATTAAGATCTTGCTGTCATCAGGTAGAAATCCTGCAACTTCTACAAGACCCCTGTCAGGCTGGTATATCAACTCGGGTTCATTATCTTGAAGTGGAATCTTCCATCGGTAGAGGTCAAGACGATCTCTATCTGTGAGATTTGCAGTGAAGTAAAGATATTGGTGGGAGTTCATTTGTATTCTGTATTTTGCCCCAAGATCTGATGTCAACCAGTGGAGCTTGCCATCCTCCTCGATGAGTCCTATCTGGAAGTTCTCATCTCCACCGCGGTCTCTTGTAAAGATCAGATTGCCATCAGATAGATATCTAGGGTTGGTGCATCTATCCTCTTCATCAGTGAGTTGCGTCCGTGGCAAGGTCTTTCCCTTTTCTATTTCACACGTATAGATCTGAAAAAGACCTGTGGCATTAGACGTGAAAGCAATCCGTTTTCCATTAGGATGCCATGTTGCCCCGCCTGCTGTTTCAATGGCGAGATAATCTTCGAACCTAGTTTCAGGAGTCATATCAGACCCTGAAATCATCCATGTTTTGAGTATTTCTTTAGCGGTTGTCTTGTGTTTTTCTAATAGGTGGAAAGAGCTTCCCAGTCTGTTTCATGTACTCACGATAATCGTCACCAAATTCTTCAATCATCATTTGTTCCTCACTAGGAATTCTCTGATAATTCACCCAGATTGAAAATCCGAAAAAGAGAAACACCAATAGGTCGGATGAGATGAGAATCATCCCAATTGTATATAGAAAGATTCCCAGATACATCGGATGGCGGACACTCTTGTATGGGCCAGTAGTTATCAGCTTATGGTCATTCTGCAACTCCAAAGCAATCGACCATTGGATGTCAAGATGTCGATGAACCCAAATGAGATAGAATATTGGAGGGATGGTCACTATGATACCTATCCACTGCAACCACTCTCCTGTGGGAAATTGAGTCCAGGTCCACCATGGTGGTGCTAGCAAATACATAATGAGACCTATGGCTCCAATCACCGTGATTATTCCTGTTAGGATCTTAAACCCTTTCCCCATTTCCATCTCGGCTGTCTTCAGTTTCTCCTTGATTCCAACAAGACTGTCATGTGTCTTGGTCTTTCGACCATAATATCCCCTAACAACACCAAAAGTTACCCAGAGGAGAAGAAATGCCACTCGAAAGAATAGACTCATGCTCATTCTTTTCAAACTCCAGTTAAAACCTAACCCTAAGAAATACTAGAAATCTTAGACATGTCTAACTTTAATAAGCCTGTTGAAAAAAGTAAGGCTTTATCAGTTTCAGGTGACTTTTACAACGCCCTCATTATATAGCCAGAAACCATCCTCGGAAAGCGAACCGATGATTGTGAAGTTGGATTCCACAGCTAGTTTTATTCCACCGTCTGTAGCCACTGTCATTGATGCGATCAATGGTATCCTACTATTGACACACTTTATTACTATGTCAGACACAAGTCGACCAGATAGAAGAACCATCGATTGAGAACAATTAAACCCATTCTGAATTCCATGTCCAATGACCTTGTCAACAGCATTGTGTCGACCAATATCTTCACACATGAACCATCTGCCTGTTGATAATTCTAAGATTATCGCTCCATGAAAACCCCTCGTGGCTTTGTGGTGTTTCTGATTATTCAACAGCTTTGTACGGACATCAAGGAGCTGTCTGTGTGAAATCGATAGTCCTATGTCTTGGATCTCCTTCTTGTGCTCTGATCTCTGCTCAATCCATATCTCTGCCTTCCCATCTCCTATCTCTAGCTTTTCAATATCACTCAGATCTTGAATTATTCCTGATGAAACCAGATGTCCGACTACTAGTTGTTCATCCAGACCCCTGCTGTAGAGGAAATTTGTACTAACCTCACCATTGACTAGCAGTTGCATATTTGATTCAGTTGCAACAGTTTCTCGTCTACTCTCACGTTCATCACCATTGACACGTGTACAATCGATACTAGTTACAATACCTTTCATAGTTACACCACATATCTATCTTGAATTAGGTTGACTGCGATATTTTTCCATGAGCTGCTTGAAGGTATCTTCCAATTCTACACTCTTATCTTGAGAATCCTGTGAATAATCTTGAAGGATGGAACTCACCCTTTCTTTTGCTCTATCAAGGATGCTTTTGGAACCCTTTTCTGACCAAACACCCTCGGTCAATCTGCTGATTAAATCTGAGGGCATGAAGTGTTCCGTTCGAAACCTCTTGGAAGTATGTTTCTGTCCAAGATAGTTACCTGTTGGACCAACAGCTCCAATCAAATCGACAATATCACCGATATCCTCGAGATTCACTCCCCTAAGAAGGCGGAGAGCCGAACCACACAGCTCATTATCGATGACAAGTTTCTCCAGAGACTGACAATTGAGGAATGCAAGCATCCCAGGACCAGAGATGACATTGACACGACTCAATGCACCAAGAGTGAGACCTAGTGTCGTTTCATACCCACTCTGAGCGTCTTCAAGTTTTGATTCGCTTACTCCAAGATATGCATTGGTGGGCAGTCCATAATTTCTACCCATCTCCGATGAAGCACAAGCTGTAAGTATTGATTCCATTGCACTAAATCTTGGCGTGGCATACTTCATATCAAGAACAGCAGGAGCTCCTCCATAGATAACAGGTGTGCCAGGATTCACTAGTTGCGATATTACAATTCCACTCAGAATTTCGACATTTGTCTGTACAATAGTTCCACTCAACGTGACTGGACTTGTTGCTCCCATAAGTGGTGCTGGAACAATCTGTGAAGGAATAGATGCATTTGCACAGTCAATTAAATTCTGACACGAAATGTCGCTCCATACTAGTGGAGATAGAGGGCAGCAATCGAAAACTGCTAGTGGCTTGCCAGTGAGTTCCTCCTCTCCTCCAACGACTGATTCTAGGAGTTTCTTCATATCACCTATGCCTTCTTTTCCAAAAGCACCAGTGATTATTGGTTTAGAGGAGTATTTCAAGGAGAGATACAACCTGTAAAAGTCAGATGAAACTTCAGGCACATCAGAGGGAATCAAGGCAGTACTCTGCGCCTTTAAATTTTCAAGACTGTCAACAACCTTGACGAGTTCAATAACATCTGACAATGTCCCTTTGCGTATCACTCCAGTTCTGCGATCTCTGATAGAAGCTGCTGAAGAACCCGGATTGAATACAACATTGTCCGTCCCAATGGTGAAAGATTTGGATCCCTCACGAGTAAATAGCTCAAATGAGGAGGGAGCTTTCTTGATACACTCCTCCACTAACGAAGACGAAATTCTGGCAGTGTTATCTTCCATTTCACAGCCAGCTCTCTTCAGTATATGCACACCTTCGTCGTTCCTAACTTCGATTCCTGTATTTTCCAAGACTTCCAGTGTTTTTTGGTGTATCTTCTCCTTGTCTTCTGAAGACAAAATCCTAAGAGTAATCATCTCAAACCCTGATTGTTCAATGCATCTTAAGTATACAGCTCCACATTAATTGAGGACAAAACAGGATTGTTAAGCCTGCAATGAAAAGGCTAAAGTAATGGTATTATTTCTTAGTGGGTAGTAGGAGGTTTATCATTGGCATTCCCTGAAGATGATGAATCATATGGACAACCCAGACCTCAGTATGCGGCACCTTTGATGAATTTCAGTTCTGTTGCCTTATTAGCCCTCATACTTCAGATTGGTGCAGGTATTATTGCACTGAATTACACTGCCCCAGGAATTGTTTTGTACATCACGCTCTCATCAGCTATTGCATGGGAATCCTATGAGCTCGCGTTCATCTCTGTCTGGTCCTGTCTCTTAGTCGTAGGAATAATTCAGATCTATTTTGGATATCGATTATACAAGAAGACCCCGGGCATCTTTTCTAGGGTTTTCACGATTAATATTTTGGCGGTTGCTCTGTATGGAGTTGATATTGTGATATCCTTCTTCAATAACCTCCTCTTTCCATATCCAGATGTAATTGTCTATTTTGGAGTCAATATCCTACTCGTTATACTTCTCAATATGTCATCAATACGCGACCAGCTTGCACCAGAAATTAGTTCATTTCATACAGATTATTATTAATATTAAACTAGAATCATCATCGGCATTAGTCGATTCTTTGTGATACATCAGCATGAAACATATTAACAACCATGTCAGAACTTGAGTAACTCTCTATTAAAGGAGGGAAGAAATTGGCGGAAATACCAATACCAACAACAGGTTATTCAGCACCGTCAGGTGACAGACCATTAGGCGTGACTATCCTTGCAATTCTGCAGATTCTTGGTGGATTTCTAGGTTTGCTTGCAGCATCAATATTCTTCATCGTCCCATTCTGGGGATGGATTATTGGTGGCTTCCTTGCAATATTCGCCCTATTGGATGTAGTCATTGGATGGGGCCTCTGGTCTATGAAATCATGGGCATGGATGGTGGCAATCATCCTGAACATAATCGGTATTATAATTGGCATTCCAACAGCAGATTGGCTTGGCATTATAATCAGCATTATTGTTATTCTATATCTACAGCAACCAGATATCAAGAGTAGATTCAGGTAGTATTGCGCTGATTAGTAAAAAATGCATATTCCGGGTTCTCTTGTGAACCCGGATTCCTATTCTTTTTTTAAAAAGTGTGGCTATGAGTGAAAGAAGAGATACTGTTATTTCGAGCTACTTACCGTTTAATCGTTGGAGACGATGGACTAGATGCAACTCCCGATGATCATTGTACATGGTGGAGCAGGTGCTTGGAAAGATGAAAGAATACCTGTTGGAGTCAAGCATGTTGGGAAGGCTGCAGAAGTGGGCTTTGATGTTCTTCTTAAACATGGTTCTGCTTTGGATGCAGCTGAGGCGTGCACGATCTATATGGAGAGTTGTGGGTTTCTCAATGCTGGAAAAGGCGCAAGACCAAACCTAGAGGGGATTCTTGAGCTTGATGCTATGATAGTCGATGGAAAGAATCTTGATTTTGGTTCAGTCGCTGCAGTGACAGGAATTCAGAATCCCGTTTCATTGGCACGATACATCATGGAGAAGACAGACTTCAAATTCTTTGCAGGAGATAATGCGAAGAAGATCTATCAGAAGATGATTGAGGAAGGTTATCGAAGGGAGCTAGAATCAGGCATAATTGATTTAGATTCAAGCTCCCCAACTGGAGATACTGTTGGATGTATTGTTGTTGACAAAGATGGCAATATTGCTGCGACATCATCAACTGGAGGCATACCAAACAAGGCTCCTGGAAGAGTTGGGGACTCGCCAGTCATGGGGGCGGGAGCATTTGCGAACGATGTTTGTGGTGCTTCTGCAACTGGTTATGGAGAACACATCATGAGAGTAGTGCTGAGTCGAATGGCAGTCCTCTATGTTGAGGAAGGTCTTGATGTCATGTCTGCTGCAAGAAAAGCGATGGATATGTTCGAGAGGAAGACTGGAAGTGAAGCAGGCATCATTGTGGCTGATAAGAATGGGGAGTATGGATACTCTACAAATGCAAAGGCAATGCCAATGGCTGTAGTAAGAAAAGACATAGATCATTTGGAGCTTCGTGTGTGCACCGGATAGGTTCAACTTAACAATATAATGCGTATCTGTCAGTGCAGCGCTGAAGCAGTGCCTTTTGTTATAATTATTGTAGGTGGTACACCTTACTTCAGAAAATGCGCTCCAAAAATTAGACTAGATAAATCTGATGGTTATAGTTGCTACGAAACTATAGCTTATATTCAATGTGATTGGCTTTCTGCACACGTGGTTAGGACTTCTAACCCGGACCCGGAGGAAGCATAGGAATCTCGCATTGAAGCTCACAATCCACAGCTTTCTCGTATTCAGTGCATCCATTCTCGTGTTGGAAAATTCTGATTAAGCACACCTCCGGGTCACATTTTAGCTAGAACTTATCCACAAGGCTTTAAGCTCATTTGTATCAAAATGTGATGGCCTTTAACCAAGGTGGAATTTTTTAGCGATTGGCAAAGAAAAGAAAATCATCAGGAAGAGCAAAAGGTGGAGCTGGCCTTAAAGGTCGTGTCCAATGCTCAAGGTGTGGAAGACTTGTCCCAGCAGACAAGGTAAAGAAATTCACAAAATCTGTAAGTTCGGTCGAACCCCAAATAGCACGCGAGCTGCGTCAAAGTGGAGCTTTCATCCCAGTGCATAAAGTCACATCATACTATTGTGTTAGCTGTGCAGTGCACTCTGGGAAAGTTCACATCCGAGACTCTAGAACTAGGAAGTCAGTGATGGCTCGATAGGCTATTGAGACAATGACAGATAGCAATCTAACAATACAGACCAAGGGAACCTAGCTAAAGTTAGTGGACACTCCGTTTGCTTGAAGCGTGACCCAGACCTGATATTTTCTATACATAGCTACTTTCGTCGGAACCCTTACCCACCATCTGTTCTAAGACCCTGTCATATTCAGCGTAGGGTCGAAGACCTGGTAGTTTGCCAATGGGTTTGCCATCCTTAAAGGCGATTATAATAGGAACCGACTGAACACCAAATTGCACAGTTGTACGTCTGTTGCGATCAATGTCAATCCTAGCGAAGAAGATCTTCCCCTCATAGTCTTTTGCCAACTCTGCAAACATTGGTGCAAGCGTCTTGCAGGGTGAACACCACACACCATAGAAATCAACAATCGCCAGTTTTGTCTTCGAAAGTGTCTCCCAGAAATTCGCATCGGTTAGTTCATTCACGCGACCATTCGCCATAGGTTCACTGACCTTTGGAGCTTGAGCACGTTCCATGAGAATCTGCATCTTTCGCCTTCGTATCTCCTCCAGCTCTTCATCATTCAGCACTTGAACACCCCTTCGGCTGTGCATTTTTCTTGCACAACCGTATATGAACCCTTCGATAGGAGCTTGACTGACTCTACAGGTTACCCTTTCAGGTCTGTTTATATCTTGCATGAGATGCGACTGTCAAGGAATAAATGATGACTGCGGGAGCGTCTGAAAGCAGACTTAGATACTATGGACTACTTATCATTGCTATGGCCTTCTGGGGTGGCAGTTGGCCTTCCGCCAAGATTCTCGTTGGGATTGCTCCACCGATGACAATTGGTTTTTTCAGATTCTTGACAAGCAGTGTGCTCTTTCTCATACTCCTCTTCGCAACTGCTCCCGAGCCTAGGCGAATATTCCGACGGTCCAACCTGAGAATCTTGTTCCTCCTCGGACTGACTGGCATCTTTGGTTATGGTATACTCTTTCTTACTGGGATGCGTTTCACAACAGCGACTCAGGGAGCAATTATTGCTGGCTTCAATCCTGCCACTGTTAGTATTGTTGCACATATCTACCATAAGGAAAGATTACCCAAGAGGTGGCAATACACAGGTTTCTTGGTTGCTTTCATTGGAGTTGTCTTCGTAGTTGGAGTGCAGGCATTACTTGAGTTCAATATTGAATACCTCATTGGGAATATTATCATCCTTGTAGCTATGTTCACTTGGGGACTCTATTCTTCAATTGGAAAAGAGGCGATGAAGACACTCTCCCCTCTAGAAACCACGACCGGTGGCTCCATAATTGGTATGTTGTTCTTTGGAATGGGTGCACTTACAGAGGAGGTCTGGGTACTTCCAGCCATGTTTGATCCGGTCTTCTGGATCAATGCACTCTATCTTGGAAGCTGTGTTACTTTCATTGGCTTCTTATTCTACTTCATGAGTATAGAGAAGATAGGCGCAACCAAAGCAGGGGGTTTCATCAACCTCGTGCCTGTCTTTGGGGCAGTGTTTTCCTACCTACTTCTAAATGAGAGTATTTTCTGGACATATGGGATTGGTCTACTCTTGGTTGCAATTGGAATCACTAGCATCAATTATCCTATTGGAAAAGAAACGGGCAATGCGGAACAGACATAACCCTGTTGATTTTACTTGAGTATTGATTTCAGGCATAAGTAGAGTGCACAATATGGAAGCCTATAGCGAACTTTTGAGCCGAATGAAGGAGTACTTCCTTCTTTACACAACGGCAAACATGATTGAGTGGGATTATGAAACCTACATGCCACCAAGAGGTCTTCAACTTAGGAGTGAACAATTGGGTATAATGCGGAAGATGGTACACCGAATCATCGCGGACCCAGGGATTGGAAGACTGCTAGAGAGGATTGAGAGTACCTCAGAAACGCTGAGTGATGTCCAGAATCGTGACATCTTCCTAATCCGTCGTAAGTATGACACAGAGACAAAGATACCGGAGGACTTGATTACCAAAATAGCAAAGCAGCTTCCAATCAGTATCGAGGCATGGAAAAGAGCCAAGGCTACGAATAACTGGAAATCCTTTGAGCCTGAGTTGCAGAAGACAGTCGACCTAAAGAGAGAACGTGCAGAGATTGAAATGAAGGTCAAGGGCATTCCAAACGTGTATGACAGTATGATTGATGAGTTCGAAAGAGGAGTCACGTCTGAACAGATATCCAAAGTCTTCAGAGAGCTAAGAGACCGAGTCGTACCGTTGACAAAGAAATACGCAGAGGTTTCTGAAGGACTCGACAAATCATTCTTACATAAAAGAGTACCAATTGACATACAGAGAAGGATTGCCACAGATCTTGCCACTCTAGTTGGATATGACACAATAACTGATACTGCAGGGGGAAGGATCGATGAAGTGGAGCATCCTTTCACCACTGGATATTACGATGATGTGAGGATCACGGTGAAATATCATGAGGACAATGTTTCTTCTGCAATATTCGCCATTCTCCATGAAGCGGGACATGCGCTCTACGAACAGAATCTGAATCCTGACTGGAAGTTCCAACACATTGGTGCGAGTGCATCATACGGAATCCACGAGTCTCAGTCAAGGTTTGTCGAGAACATGATTGGTCGTTCACCCGAGTTCCTTAGATTCTATCTTCCAAGACTAGAGGATTTCACTGGTGGGTCATTCCCAGGTGTCGATGAAAGCACATTCGTCAAAGCCATGAACCTAATTGAGCCCTCTCTCATTCGGATTGAGGCTGACGAGGTTACATATTCACTACACATCATCATTCGCTTTGAGATTGAACGAGCCCTTTTCTCAGACAAGATTACAGTATCTGAATTGCCACAAGTCTGGAATGAGAAGTACAGTGAATATCTTGGGGTTGATGTCCCTGATGACTCTAGTGGAGTCCTTCAAGACACCCACTGGGCAGGTGGATCCTATGGATACTTCCCAAGCTATGCCTTAGGTAACGTCTATGATGGCATGTTGCTAGAGAAGATGCAACAGGATATTCCACATTGGTTGGACAGTGTGGCAGAAGGTAAGATTCTAACTGCAATTCATTGGTTGAAAGAGAATATCCATGTCAAGTCAGCAATGTATGACCCTATAGAGCTGATTCAAAAAGTGACAGGAAAGGAGCTTAGCGCCAACCCGTTCTTGAATTATCTTGAGGACAAATTCTCTAAGATATTTGGTTCATAGAGAGGAGTTCTACAATCAACTCTCCTCTCTTTTTGCCAAGGGTTATTTTGTTTCAAGTTACTATAGAACAGGAGGGTAACAACGAGAAATGGCTTCTGAGAAGTCAGAGAATATTGGTGCATATAATTACTGGCGACCATTGCTAGCCATCATTAACTTTGGTGGTCTGCTATGGTATGGTGTTCCTTTAATGAGGACCACTGCAGATCTCTGGGACTTCATTTTTGTGGCGATTGGATGTTATTTCACTCTTAAATTCATCCGAAATCTTACTCAGGCACACAGATTTGAACAAACTCGCATCAGACCTAGTAGCATCAATGAGTTTCCAAGTGAGGGAATCTATTCAAGGATCAGACAACCAGTGTCCTCTGCAATAATCTACATGAATTTAGCATACGTGTGTTTCTATAGATCGCTTGCTATGATTCCTGTTGTGTCAGTGTTTGTGGCGCTATGGTATCTTGTTGCTCGTTATGAGGATCAGATGATGCTTACCAAGTTTGGTGATGAGTATAAGGAATATATGAAGACCACCGCGATGCTACGTGGTGGTGTTGATGAGCAACAACGATTGGCATCATCAGGGTACGATATGTACTAGCTGGAATCTAGTCTCTGATTTCAGGTGATGGCAGTTGTATCTTTGATACCTCATAGGATGCGCTCAGAAATTCGACATGTCCCCCAATTTTTGAGATGTCACCACCCTGATTTGAGAGTCTGAATTCAGCTACCTCAGTTTCACCAGCTCTAATTGTACCAAGTCGCTGCATTCTGAAAGATCCGATTGCTGTGTTAATGTCTGCTGGTAGATCAATATCCACGACGACCATGTCAATCTGATGGCCACTGTCATTATTCACGATAACATCAAGGATCAAATCCTCTCTCACTCGTTTGATTATTGATTGAACCTTTACACCTGATGCTTCTACAACAGCACGTCTTCGCTCTCTCTCCTCTTCGACCTTGGATTTTGTGATTTGATGTTGGTCCGCAGCAGGATGATAGACTCTCGGACGAATTGCTCTCGAGGGTACAGGTCTTTTTGATGGCGAGGATTGACTACCCATAATCCAATTAACGAAGCCCGGAGTTTCATACACTATGAAGACAAGTCCTCCAATAATCATCGCTGTCCAGATCATTATGTTAAGGGCTTGAGTTCTAAAGAAGGGATCTTCGAATGTCCGATATATTGGTTCAAAGAACCCTCTTATGATGGGTCCTAGGATTGGACCTAGGAGGTCTTCAAGCTCTTGCCAAAAAGCCAAGACATACCTGCTTGAGGTTGATACACCTAGAGTTGTGAGTATTTTTATGCCTCCAACCAAGATTCCCATAGTGCTCGAAGCGAACAGCTATCTCTACGATTTTATTTCTCTTGAAGGGTTATTAACCTTGCAACTGCCTCACAGTGGAAGGGAGAATACATCGCTGAATCTACTGCTTCTATAACATGCCTTGATGCACTTGCCGCAGATGTCCTTTTCAATTCCCTTTGATTTTAAGAACAAGATATATCGTCTACAATTCTCACGGAAATCTGGAAGCATATCTCTATTCCTTATGAATCCACATACTTCTTCACAAGCTATACAATTTCCACACTTTGATTCAATTTGATGGCCCCAATCCAAAGGATATGGTACTATGATGGATGCGAACCTGAGGGCGCAACTGAATTCTTCATGGATTGTTAACTGGTTCTTCCCTCTCCATCCGATACCGGCATTCTCTGCAACTACTCTATGCGAAATGACCATGCCAAAATAATCACTTACATGACGTACCTCACCTACCTCTCCTCCAATGGTTGCCTTCAGTGGAATTCCCCTATATTTGACTGCTATATCCTTGGAAATTCGATTGAGAGTCTGGTTGAGTCTATGATACTCCATGGCATACTGGTTCCAGAGAGAATAGTCGGTCACACCATTCTGCGTAGAATCAATGAAGTCAATGATAGGATCGTGATAAGCTAACCCAATGCTAATCATTGAACCTTCATCCAACAGACTCTCGAACTGTAAACCTGTGATTTCCTTGAGTTTCTCCTGTTGGATGGGCATCAACGAATCGAAGACAATCTTGAAACGTGTAAATCCAATATCTCCCATTTCATGCAATGACTCTAGGAGTTCAAAGTAGTACGTTCTGATTTCTTCGGACAACCTCACAGCATTTTGTTGATTCATCAAAGCTAAACCACTATCTTCTTCACAACCAAGGGTCTTTTTGACCTTACGCAAGATGATAAAGAAGCTCCAAAAGAGTCATTACTGCTACTAGCGCTCAAAAGCAGGGATGTAAGAGCAATAAGGCTCGGGAGTACGTATAGATGGAAACATACGAAAAACTTCTGGAGAAAACGAGGGAATACTTACAATTTCAGATGGGTCTGAATATTATTCGTTGGGACCTCCAGACAAAAATGCCGCCTAGAGGTATGCCACAACGCTCTCAGGAACTTGCAGTAATGAGTAAGATAGCTCATCGAATGGCTACCGATAAAAAGGTAGAACGCTTGGTTTCGAAACTCGAGGAAAATAGTGAAGATTTAGACTACACACAAAGGAGAGAGGTTGAGCTTGTCAGGCGGAGATTGGATCGTACTTCGATGATACCTGACAGCCTTGTTGCACAAGAATCAGCACAAGTAGCCATAACAACTGCTGTGTGGAAAAAAGGAAAGGACACAAACAATTGGAAACTTTTCGAGTCAGAGTTAGTGACTCTTGTTGATATCTCAAAGAACATCGCTACTATTATGATGGAGGGCATAGAAGCAAAGTGCTTGTTGGATGCCCAGATAGATCAATGGGAGCCTCGAATGACTGCAGATACAATTGCTAGAGTTTTTCAACGCTTAAGGAAGAAACTGATTCCACTTGTGAATAAATATAGTGAAGCATCTACGGATATTCAAACTGATTTCTTGAAACGAGAGGTTCCTGTAGCGATTCAACGTAATGTTGTGACCGATCTTGCTAGTCTGATAGGATATGATACTACTTCTGAGAATGCAGGGGGTAGGATAGATGAAGCGGAACATCCTTTCACAACAGGATATTATGATGATGTTCGGTTCACCATTCGTTACACTCCTGAGGATCTATTTAGTGCCATATTTGGAGGTCTACATGAAACAGGACATGCTATTCATAAACAAAACCAGAACCCAGAGTGGAAATGGATGAATCTTGGCAAGAGTTGTAGCTCAGGCTTTAGCGAGTCACAGAGTCGATTCATTGAAAATATGATTGGTAGGTCACCCGAGTTCTGGAAGTTCTATTATTCAAGGTTCCTCAAACTCACTAATGGACTATTCAATGACATTTCTAACGAGCTCATCTTTCAAGCAATCAATGTTGTCCAACCATCCACGATTCGAGTGACCGCAGATGAAATGACATATGCTCTTCACATCATTATCAGGTTTGAGATTGAACAAGCATTGTTTGAGAGCAAAATTGAGGTTGCAGACATTCGGGACCTCTGGAATGAGAAATATGAGCATTATCTTGGAGTGGAAGTAGCAACAGATAGTGAAGGGGCTCTCCAGGATATTCATTGGGCATGGGCATACTGGGGCTATTTTCCGACATACCAACTAGGCAACCTCTATGCCGCAATGATGCTTGAGAAGTTGACAAGAGACATTCCTGAATGGATGACACATGTTGCAGACGGGAATGTATCTACTCCAATTCAATGGCTCATTGAGAATGTGCAATGTAAATCAAATCTCTACGACCCAGCAGAGATGATCAAAAGAATAACAGGCAAGAAATTGACACCGGAACCCTTTCTTGACTATCTGGATGGGAAATACTCAGTAATATTCGGTTGACTGAATTTCCTATATATACCCAAAAGATGATGTAGTAATCTTCCCTGAAGATGCAAACCATTGATGTGATCTTATGCTAGAATACGAGGGAAGCATATGGAGACCTCCCAGTGAGGCAAAAAGTCTCATTCTCCAGGCAACAGTAGGCTGCTCTCATAATGCATGTATCTTCTGTGTGTCATATAAACAGAAGAAGTTCAGGATACGCGGTGCGGACGGGATTCAGTCCGACTTGTTCGCACTTCCCTCAGAATACAAACGACGGGTACGACGAGTCTTCCTAGCTGATGGTAATGCACTCGCAATGCCAACCAATGAACTGATTGACACATTGCATGTCTTGAGAACCGAGTTGCCTGTCCTGGAACGAGTAGGTGTCTACGCCTATGCGAAGGATGTTCGCGATAAGAGTGTTAATGACCTACAAAGAATCAGGGAAGCAGGTCTTGGTATTGCATATCTTGGACTAGAAACTGGCGATGATGATTTGCTCAGATGGTCCCGAAAGGGTGTGGATTCGGAGGAGAATGTCAACGCATGTAGGAAGATACGTCAGGCTGGAATTCCTCTATCTCTTACAATCATCCTTGGACTCGGAGGACTCGAAAACTCTAAGCGACATGCTCAAGCAACTGCTCGAGTTTTGAATGAGATTGACCCAGAGTATATTGGTGCACTAACACTAATGACACCCCCTGGTACGCCGATAAGTGAGATGATTCGGAATAAGCAGTTTGAACCTATGGATCCTTGGGATATTTTGAAAGAACTTAGAATACTCGTTGAGAGGCTACAATTATCAAATTGTGTGTTTCGCACAAATCATGCTTCAAATTATCTACCCATCCGTGGAACCTTGAATAAAGACAAGGAAACAATCCTAAGGGTTCTCAATAAAACTATTGACAGTAAAGTCACTAGTAGTCTACGTCCGGGATATTTGAGGGGTCTTTAAGTTGGAAATGATAAAATACGCTTATTTCCCAGGAACGATCAAAACCTGACCCAGCAAATCACCCTTTAAGACTGATGCTTTAATTCTTGATTGGAACACTGAAACGTCTGCAGTTCTGTCTTCATCGGGTCGTTTGAACTCTTGAGACCCAATACATGAAAGATGACCCATTCCATTTACTCCATAGTATGACTGAATAACTACAGAATTTGCGGGAATCTTGATTGGCTTGATTGGCACAAACTGAGAATCTCCTCCTTGAAATGCAACCTTCTCATCGGCGATTACAGGTACAAAGCGTACCTTTGACCAATCCAATGAAATGGTTCTCTCCTCCATCCCCTCGACTGCGGTTCTCAATCGATCCATCCCAAGGCTCAACAAATCTCTACTACAACTAATCACATAGATCTTTTCAGACATCATTTCTCACCCATATTCTTCTATAGACTTATGATTTTATCATACTTCTCCATTATGAGTTCAATCAATTCTGGATACTCTACTTGATTCACATCAAGGGACAAACGCCCACCAATACCTCGCTCTTCAATATGATGTTTGGACGCATGAACCTTCACCTTTAGCTCTGTGAGTTCATTAGCATGAGGGCACCCCTTATCGGCCAAGAACACACCATCCTGAACAAGAAGCAAATCAGTTTCCACACCTTTCGTTCTCAATGCAATCACAACCTCTTTGACATTCGTGCATTGATTTGATAACCAAATTAGGTACTTCATTCTCATCTTCTCCCTAAAATGTGAGAACTATTTCGTTCTCTACAAATGCCTTGGCAACATCTTCTTCTTCAAGCACCTCGACATTTTCAAAGAGCTCATCAGGAGAGATGTTTCTCTCATCAATTGATTTCTTGCTTACACAAATACGACCATCGAAGCTTTCGAAAGTCGACTTGAACATCCGTATGTGCATGATGTCTTGGTTCTTCATGAGTCCGTAAACACCATCGCTCAAAAAGAGAAGTTGAGGTTGATGGTCCATCCCAAACATGCCTACTGCCGCTCGCCAGCCTTCAGCAGCTAAAATTTTTCCGAATGGTCTACTTGTGACAAGAACTAAAACTGGTCTTTCTTTAAAATCCATGCTTATCTCTCCTACATTGATAGGGTGACGAATCGGTCCACTTCGCCAACAATCTCAGCGAACTCTGTGAGTCCTGTGACTTCAACACCTGTGATGAAATCACCACCAGCTTGGTCAAATCCTCTCGCTGATGTACAGAGCCCACAGCATTGGAATTCAACTCCCTCATCAGCGAGTTCTTGGAACTTATCATTCATCGGTCTATCCGGGTCAGGATCCTGGTTTAACTTCGCATTATTCACACCATCAACAAAAAGGAACACCTTTACACCATATCCTTTTGCTAGAGCAGCTTTACAGAGATCATAGAAAGTATGGCTGTTCTGATAGGTGTAAGGGGAGGTGGTTAGTAAAATGCCGAGTATCTTCTTCTCCATACATCATCATCTCTAAGATGTGTTACTGGGCTCGAGAATTTGCTATTAAAAAAGCTAACTCAGTGTCTATAAAATCAGTTCAGCTGGTTTCCGAACTTGATTTCT
>Ga0180438_10001939_pt1 | contig 35162 bp, 27 predicted proteins | sample SS_ome_12_FD_132455 | JGI IMG/M metagenome (GOLD analysis project Ga0180438, IMG submission 132455) | Hypersaline lake sediment archaeal communities from the Salton Sea, California, USA - SS_3_D_2 metaG | ecosystem: Environmental > Aquatic > Non-marine Saline and Alkaline > Hypersaline >... | reverse complement strand
AGCGCACAGGGAAATGGGTCCGTGGGAGGGGCGCACAGTGCTGCGCACGGGTCGCCGAGCGAAGGATCCCATTTACCAAAGCGATAGTCAGCTCAAGTCACGAAGTGCCAAAAGCGCAAAAACAAAGTTTTTTGCGCCTAAATGCCACTACCTAAGAGGGGATTTTTTCAACAACACCACTCAAAGAATAAAATTTATTTTCATACACGCTACGCTTTTCCAATGCAATAAAGTCTATGAAACTTTAGCATTTGCAGGAACCATTGTTGGCGGTGCAGCAGAAAAATGCATCCGCTTAAGCAGGTGGCTTTGCAACTCAACTTAAGATATTCGCTGGGGGGATCTTGACTTCAATCGAGCTCTTGCTGAGGAGCTTCTTCTTCCTCTTTTTTGCGAGCAAACATCCATAGAAAAACAAAAAAAGCAGTCAACATACAAAAGCTGCCGACGGAGACCGGGAGGTGAGGAAATAGAGCCACCAGCGAGCCTGAAATCAGCGGGGGCAATGCAATGGCTGCCCACTGAACCGAGTTATAGATCCCCAGCACTTCCCCTTGCGCATGTTTACTTCCCGCATTGGAGACAATCGTTGTAGCCGCTGGAAAAATCAGCGCTTGGGAAAACCCAATGCAAGGCAGAAGCCAAAAAAGGGTCACAGTCCCCCGCACAAAGAGAAGGAAAGGAAGAAAGACGCCAAGGCCAAACAGAGCGATCGGAAGAAGGTAATGAGGAGTAAAGAACTTAAGGATAGGGCGAATGACAAGCCCTTGGCAAAGGGCGATCCAAAACCCAACCCAAGCATAGAAGTTGCCAATCTGAGAGGCGTTAAAGCCAAGCTCTCGCGTCAGATACACTGGGGCAAACTCGGTAAAAAAGCCCCAACCCAAGCAGAAGATGAACATCACAACAAAGATTCCTTTCAGCGAAGGGGTCGAAAAGGCTTTGCGGATCTGGTAGATCCCTGAAAACCAGCTGATTTTTGAGGGTAGCTGCTTAGGCAAACTCTCCTGGAAAAGGGCTATGAGCAAAATCGCGTTGAAAAGACAGACAAACGCTGCCGCAGCAAAAGGAACGGTATACCCAAATTGAGAGAGTTTTCCCCCAAGAAACGGCCCAATCACAAACCCTGTCCCCCAAGCCATTCCCACAAGCCCAAAATTTTTTGTCTTATTTTTTGGAATACTGATATCGGCAATGACCGATTGGGCAACTGGATAGCTCCCCGATGAAATTCCCCCAATGACCCGAGCAATGAAAAGGATCGCAAGGCTTTGAAAAATCATTCCAAATCCAGCAAAAATATAGCCGGCAAAAGCCACCCACATTGAGCCGAGTAGCACTTTTTTTCTGCCTATCCGATCGGAAAGAGCGCCAAGAATGGGGCCACCAAAAAACTGCCCGATACAAAACGAGCTAACCAGAAGGCCAAAGATCATGCCGCGCATCGCTAATGAAACTTCAGGTGAAAACATCCCGCCTTCATTGCCTATAATCAAGGGGGAGAAAATGGGAAACACAAGACCAAAGCCCAAAGTGTCGATGAAAACGGTGAGTAGTAACGGTAGAAGGTGCATCCCCTAGATGTAATTTTTTCTGAGTAAAAGTGCAAGTCGAGCGCAAGGATCTGGAATTTTAGTTGCGATTGTTTTACCCTTTCCGAGTTATGGCTGCAAACTTATATGGAACTCCATCTGATGCCCTTTTCCCCAAAACACGGGAACTCAATTTCTTCCAAGAGGGAGTTCGATGGACCTATACAACCAACTTGAAGGACTCAGTTCCTCGATTCTTTGTGGTTGCCCAAAAAGTGATTAAGTTAGCCCTCGTCTTTTTTGCCTCAGCTATCTTACTTCTCTCAATTGTTGGATCCCCAGTCGTTCTTTACGGATATAAAGAATATGTGATCCAACGAGAAAAATCTGTGTTTGATCAGCAGATTGCTAGCTTACATGAAGCAGAGAAAACGCAAAAAAGGGCGCGCTTTGTAGAAGGGAGGCTCATGCCATTGACCCATGTTCCCTTCTTCATCGATGATGAAACCATCGAGAGCATGGCCCGCCACCTCAAAATCGAGGGCAGAGAGGAGCTAACTCATGAAGATCCTGCCATTCGCCTGAAAGCAAAACAAGCGCTCGTTCATAAGGCGGCCTTGAAATACGACAACTTCTTCACCTTCTTCCGCCTCAAAATTTCCCCAATAGAGCCCGGATCTACCGCAGTCGAACAAATCCCCCCGCTTGAACTGGATGCCCGCTTCCCTTCCCTTCCAAATAGGAAAGCAGCAAAAATGGGCATGATGGATCGACTCGTTGAGTGGGTAGATACATCCCTGACTCGTGGGATCCTTCAAAAAACGGCCGTCAAGTGCCTTGTCATTTTCACCTCGATCGCCACTTGTCTCACCATTGTGGGCATCCCCTTTTTTGTCCTCTTCTTTGACAAGCTCATGCAAAGACCCGAGAAGTTGTTCTATGACCGCGCGTATACTTTGAATGTGCAAAGCGCGAGTCAAGAAGCGCATAACCGCTTTAAAGATGGACGCAAAGCCCCCTTATCCACAGCAAGAACGGTGGTCTTGACGGAAGCAATCCGCGATCAGATCTTCCAAGATTACCCTGGCCTTAACCGGGATCTATACCCCCAAGATCGAGATATCTTGCAGATCCCAGCCCTCCAGAGAGAAGACTACCTAAAGCAATATGGCCTTGGCATCACCAGTCTCGTATTGACAAGACCCTAAATTTTCGGTTACTATCAACCCTTTTAACCCACTCGTAAATCCATGCTCGATATCAAAGAAATCCGAAATAACCCCAAAGAGATTGAAGAAAGGCTCCAAACCAAAGATCCTTCTGCCACCTTGACCCCCATCCTTGCCCTAGATGAGCAGGTGCGAGCGCTGAAGACCCAGGTCGAAGAGTGGAAAAGCAAGCGCAACGCTCTGTCCAAGGAGATTGGAGAGAAAAAACGCTCTGGAGCTGACGCCTCCTCTCTAATGGAAGAAGTTAGCGGTATTGGTGAAAAGATCACTGAGACCGACAAATCCCTTGATGAAAAAGAAAAGAGCCTTCAGGACCTACTCTCTGGTCTTCCTAACCTACCTGTAAAAGAGGCGAAGGTCTCTCAAAATGTAGAAGACAATGTCATCCTTCGCTCCGAAGGAGAAAAACCCTCATTTTCCTTCGAAGCCAAAAACCACGTGCAGCTCAACGACCACCTCCATCTTTTCGACTTCAAGCGAGCTGCAAAGGCAAGTGGAAGCAACTGGCCAGCTTATACCGGGAATGGCGCAAAACTCGAGTGGGCACTGATCAACTACATGCTCGACTATCACCAGGAAAACAATTTTCAGTTCTGGCTGCCCCCCCTTTTGGTGCGCCCTGAAATCGGCTATGGGGCAGCCCAGCTCCCCAAGTTTAAAGACCAGCTCTTTAAAATCGACGATGACGACTATCACCTCTACCTGATCCCCACCTCAGAGATGGCATTGATGGGTCTCCACCATGACGAGATTCTCGATGAAGACACCCTCCCACGCAAGTATGTCTCATACACCCCTTGCTTCCGCAGAGAGGCCGGAGCCCTCGGATCCCAAGAACGAGGTCTGATCCGGATGCACCAGTTCAATAAGGTGGAAATGTTCGCCTACGCCACTCCAGAACAAAGCGAGGCGATCTATGAAGAAATGGTCCACCATGCAGAGACTCTGCTCAAGGGGCTTGGCCTCCACTACCGAACCGCCGAGCTCGTCACAGGAGATATGTCGTTTGCTGCAGCAAAAACGATTGACCTCGAGGTATGGCTCCCCGGACAAGACCGCTACTACGAAGTTTCTTCTGTCTCACACTGCACTGATTTCCAAGCAAGACGCTCCCATACCCGGTCCAAAAAGGGCCAAGATAAGCCGCGACTTTGCCACACCCTCAATGGATCAGGTCTTGCCACTTCAAGGCTCATGGTCGCACTCTTAGAAAACAATCAGCGAGAGGATGGAAGTGTCGAAATTCCACTGATCTTGCATAAATATCTAAACGGAATGAAAGAGCTTACATGACCCATATCCTCGAAGATTTGCCCCACTTCCTCAAAGAGTCGCCCACCTCTTGGCACGCTACTCTTGAAATGGGCAATCGACTCGCGTCTGTTGACTTCAGCCCTCTCGTGTTAAATGAGACGTGGGACCTGGAGAAAGGGAAAAAGTACTTTGTCATCCAAGATGGCTCACTCATCGCTTTTGCTCTTCCTTCTGAAAAAATCGAAAAAATGGCGCTGATCGCCACCCATACAGACAGCCCGGCCCTTAAGCTCAAACCCTCTCCCGAAATTGAAAAAAACGGCGCCCTCTACCTTGGAGTCGAAGTGTATGGAAGCCCCATCCTCCCCTCTTGGGTCAACCGGGATCTAGCCATCTCAGGCAGGGTGATCGTCTCAAACAAAAATGAAGAGGTAGAAGAGCACTTTGTCTATTTCGATGATGCCCCTTTACTCATTCCCCTGCTCGCTCCCCACCTTGACAGAGAAAGCCACAAAAAAGGACTGAGCCTGAACCCGCAAGAACACCTTCTTCCCATTGCAACCTTGGATGAAGACGAGGTAAAAATTGGTTACATTGAAAGTTTGCTCCGCCCCCACCTTGCCTTCGACAAACTGCTCGACTTTGACCTCTTTCTCGTCCCTATAGAAGAGCCAAGGTTCCTCGGACTTAGCGGAGAGATGCTTGCCAGCTACCGGATTGACAACCTCGCAAGTAGCCACGCAGCTCTTGTCGCTCTTGGAAACATCGATGCTGCCCCCAAAACCTCCTTGCCAATGGGCCTTTTCTGGGATCACGAAGAGGTGGGATCTTCCACTCATGTGGGAGCCCTTTCATCTCTGTTCCAAGACGTCTATCAACGAATTACCGACTTTTACAAAGTATCCAGCGAAGAAGAAGTGATGATCCGCAGAAAATCGCTCTGTCTTTCTGTGGACTTGACCCACGCAGCCAATGCAAACTACGACAAAAAGTATGACCACAAGCACCTCCCGCTTCTGGGAAAGGGGATCGTCATCAAATACAATGCTAACATGCGATATAGCACGACGGCAAAAAGTGGAGCCGTTGTCAGCCACCTTTGCGAGAGCCTCAATCTTAAATGGCAAAAGTTTGTCAATCGCTCCGACAACTCAGCTGGTTCAACCGTTGGCCCTCTCTTCTCGACAAAGCTTGGCATTGAAACAGCAGACATTGGATGTGCCCAGCTCTCCATGCATGCCGCACGCGAGGTGATCTCGTGCCAAGACCACATCGATCTTTGCGCCCTTCTCACACAGTTTTTACAAGAAGGAGACCAGTGAGCCGTCCACCCCCGCCAGAACACTTTCAAGGCAAAGCCGTTGCTGACCACCTCAAAGATGCAAGGATGAAAGGAGCTCAAGCCTCTACAGAAACGCATGGCCCGCAGCTTCCTGGCCCGATCGCTGCCCTCTTAAGCTGCATCAAAGAAATCTCCGCTGCTTTTCTCATCCTATATGCCATCCTCGCAGCTCTGATTCCAAACGAACCCCTTCTCTTCCCCCTTTTCGCCTGCTTTGGCCTCGGTCTTATCATCTGGGAAACAGGACGCAGCGCGATTCGCGGATGGGGCAAGCTTGAACGCCTACATCGAGTGATCGAGGAAGAGCGCTGGGAAATTGAGCACCATCGAGAACAAGAAAAAGAAGAGCTCACCGAGATGTACGCCGCTAAAGGGTTTGAAGGTAAACTCCTCGAAGAGGTGATCAACGTCCTCATGGCCGACGACAACCGCCTTCTTCGCGTGATGCTCGAAGAAGAGCTTGGCCTTTCCCTCGAAGTCTATGAGCACCCCCTAAAGCAAGCCACCGGCGCCTTTTTTGGAAGTTTGATCGCCTCCTCCTGCCTCCTTCTTTCCCTCTTTTTCTGGCCCATACTTGGACTCCCCATCACTGCCATCCTTCTCATTGGGATTGCCTCCTTTAGAAGCGCCAAACTCGAAAAAAGACGCCAGATCTACTCGATGGTATGGAACATAGCCCTTCTTATCTTTGCCTCTTCAGCCACCTACTTTCTAGCGAAGGCACTGTCATGAGATCCGATGTCCACCCCTACATTTTTGACGAGTTTTTCGCCTCAGGTCGAGAAGAAACGATCAGTCCTTTCCTCACCCCTTCTTCGCGCAAATGGGGCAAAAATCTCCCCTTAAAAAGTGCCATCATCGCCGCTATTTTACTCGCCCTTTCCTTTGGCCTTTTCTTTTTTCACAAAGAAGCCTCGTACCTTTGCCTCTCTTCGGTCTACTTCCTTGTTGGAACTCCTGCACTGCTAAACTCGATTGAAGATCTTCGCAACATGGAGATCAACATCGATGTACTGATGACCCTCGCCGCCCTTCTCTCGATCATTATAGGCAGTGGCCTTGAAGGAGCTCTGCTCCTGGTCCTCTTTGAACTCTCTGGCGCGATGGAAAACATGGTAACCGAAAAGACCAAAGGAGCTCTCTACTCTTTGCGCAAGCTCTCTCCAAAGACCGCTCTTGTCGTAGAAACCGATGGCACCTTTGTCGAGCGAGCGATCAATGAAGTAGAGATCGGCGCGCCGATCCTCGTCAAAGCAGGTGAAGTGGTCCCCCTCGATGGAACCGTTATCTCGGGAAGCTCCTTTGTCAACCTCGTTCACCTCACAGGAGAGAGTGAACCGATTGCCAAACGAGTAGAAGATACCGTCCAAGCAGGAGCTTACAACTTAGATGGAACCCTCACCCTCAAAGTAGATCGCGCCGCTTCTGAATCAACGTTAAGTCGAATCATCACCCTCATCACACAGGCGCAAGGGGCCAAGCCAAAGCTGCAACGCCTGTTCGACAAGTTTGGAAAAAGATACTCGGTCACGATCATTCTCCTCTCCCTTTTTTTTGCCCTTACCTTTCCCTATTTCTTTTCTATCCCCTTCTTTGGCATTGAAGGATCGGTCTATCGCGCCCTTACCTTCCTCATCGCTGCATCTCCCTGTGCCCTCATCATCGCCACTCCAACTGCCTACTTAAGCGCCATCTCCAGCTGTGCCCGTAAAGGGGTTCTCCTAAAAGGTGGAGTCATCTTAGATGCTCTCGCCTCTTGCTCCATCATCGCTCTCGATAAAACAGGCACCCTCACCTCCGGAAAGCTCACCTGTGTTGAAGTTGCCGGGATACATAACGCCCAACTTCCCACACAAACTGCCCTTGCCATCGCCGCTGGTCTAGAAACCCACGCCGTCCATCCGATTAGCGAAGCGATCCTTACGCAGGCAGCAAAACAAAACGTCCTACCCTCCGAAATCACCGACTTTAAAAGCGTTCCAGGCTACGGCCTTCAAGGAAATGCAACCATTGATGGGACGAGCTACCCCGTCTTCATTGGCCATCCCGACTTCATCGCTCAGCAGCTCGATCCTGCCCTTTGGATGGAGAAAATCGGCCCTTGGAAAACCCTCAACACCTTCCTCCTCATCGGCACCTCGCTTTATATCTTCCACTTTGAAGATGAGATCCGAAAAGAGAGCTTTGCAGCTCTTTCATCGCTGCAAAACGAAAAGAACATGAAGCCGGTCATCCTCACCGGCGACCATACCGAAAATGCCCACGTGGTTGCCGACACGCTAAACATCAAAACCATTTATCCAAACCTGCGCCCAGAAGATAAGCTGAAAAAAGTGGGAGAACTCTCGAAAGAAGGTGGGCTTATTATGGTGGGAGATGGGGTGAATGATGCACCAGCGCTTGCCCGAGCAACTGTGGGAATCTCGATGGGGAAAATTGGGAGTGCGACCGCTGTCGACGCCTCCGATGTGGTCTTCCTCCATGACGACCTCTCACTGCTGCCTTGGCTCATCGATAAATCGCGCAAAACGCTCCGCATCGTCAAAGAGAATTTGGCACTTGCCTTAGCCGTGATCTGCTTTGCAACGACCCCAGCTCTGCTTGGCTACATCCCTCTATGGCTAGCTGTCATCCTCCACGAGGGAGGCACCGTCATTGTGGGGCTCAATAGTTTGCGGCTTCTAGCAACGGATTCCTGAGGGAAGGTTAAAATAAAGTTTCTCAAACACGTATTTGCTGACCCTTCGACATGCCCTATCGACATCCCCCCCAAGTAAATTAGTGGCGACTTTCAAAACTAATTTTGATTCCTTTGGATAATACGCAATAGCTTCTAATAAGCTCGCTGAGACGTTGATAGCTGTATTCTTAACTTGTTGCATTCCAGATGGATAGGTTTTAGGTCTCGTTAAATAGTAATAGGACCCAACTGCAGCGAAAAAACCTATTGAAATATTCATAAAAAAAACCTCCTTTTTAATAATAATATAATAAAATTAATAAAATTACAACAAAATAACTAAAGTTGAAATAATTTATTTACTTTGTAATAAATAGAAATATGACAAAGAAGAAAGCAAAAGAGACCCCTGCTAAGCTCAAGGAGAGCCTCGCTCTTGCTGTTCTTAACGAGAGCCGCAAGTGTGAGGAGTGTTACCTCTGGCTGCAGGAGCATATGCCCCCTAAATTCTTCGAAGAAGTGGCTGAGGAGAACATTCTTCTGATTGCCCATAGCCTGATGGGCCTTGATCTACAGGGGTTCTTTGCCACGATCTTCCCCAAAGAATCGGCTTTTGTTCTCTGTTTAGATAGCGAAGATGCTGACCTTAAGATTCTTGAGCAATTTAAGCTTCGAGGGATCAAGAACTACCGCACCTTCGTCTCCAACAATCCTCCTCCCTTCAATGAAGTGAAGAAGCCTCTTCGCATTGCCGTGATCGACTTCACTACTGCCCCTGAACTCGAAAAAGCTGAAGAAATTTTAAGTCCAAAGACGAAGAAGGAGATCAAGGAGCTGGTCAAAGCGCGCAACCCTGAGATGACCGACAGAGAGTTTTCTCTTTTGCTACAAGGATTGAGCCCTCGATTCTTACGAGCGATGCCCAAGGTAAGGCTCATTGTTGCCCTCGATATGTTCTTTCGAGCACAAACAAGAGACAACTGCCAGTATGAAGTACTCGAAAATAAAGAGTGGAAGAAGACCAAAGATACCCCTTCGCTGCGGATCGTTCTTGCTTGGCGCAATGTACCCAAGCACCAGTTTCTCTATAACTTAACCAAGGTGATCCACAGACATGGTCTGACAATGCCAAGGGTTAATGCTACCTATATCGATCCTTACAGCAAGGACTCTGTCTTGATCATGTCCCTTGCCCTTCACGGAGCAAAGGGGGGAGCCGCTTGGGATGAGGCCGATATTACTGATTTCTTGCAAGAGATGGTGACCCTAAAATACTTTGAAGGTCAGGTATCGATCGAAAAGACGTTTGTGAATTCAGGGCTTGTGCGAGGCAACATCGGAAACCTCATCAAAACAATGTCCCACTTCATCCACCAATCTCTGACCCATGTCGATGTAAACATGTATAGCTTGGCCAATATTGAAGAGGGACTCTGCCGCCATCCTGAGCTAACCGTCATGGTCACAGAAGGATTTGAGTGGAAATTTCATCCTCAAAAACACGATCTCAAAAAGTATCAAAAAACAAAGTTAGAACTCGTAAACATGATCGAGAAACTCGATACGGGCAATGAGGTAAATGACACCCGCCGGAAAAACATCCTCTACCAAGGGATCAACTTTGTCGAGCACACCCTCAAAACCAACTTCTATCGGAATAACAAGACGGCCTTTAGCTTCCGCCTTGATCCAAAATACCTCGACTATCTACCCTTTGATCGAGGGGAAAAATTTCCAGAACTTCCCTTCTCCGTCTTCTTTGTGAAGGGGATGTTTTATATCGGATTTCATATCCGGTTTAAAGATCTTTCTAGAGGAGGGCTACGCACTGTCTTTCCTCAAAGAATGGAACAAATGTTGTGGGAGAGAAATAACGTCTTTTCTGAATGCTATAACCTCGCCTATACCCAGCAAAAAAAGAATAAAGACATTCCTGAAGGGGGAGCTAAGGGGATCATCTTTCTAGAGCCTTATGAACGGCTCCAGTCTGAGGCAATCATTTATAAAGAAGAGCTCAAACATGGGGGCCTTGAGATTGAAGAGATCAAAGAAAAGCTGATCCAATACCACAAAGAACAAAAACTGGAATACCTCTACCAGTCTCAGCGCTCTTTTACCGAAGCTTTTCTCACTATTTTGAACTGTGATGATGATGGGAAACTGCGAGCCAAACACGTGGTCGACTACTGGAAAAAGCCGGAGTATATCTACCTCGGACCTGATGAAAACATGCACAACGCAATGATCGAGTGGATCTCTAACTATTCGAAAAAGTACAACTACAAACCCCAAGGATCCTTCATCTCCAGCAGACCAGGTGCAGGAATTAACCACAAAGAGTATGGCGTTACTTCTTACGGGGTAAATGTCTGTATGGAAGAGGTGCTCAAGTACATGGGGATTGATCCTTTCAATGAGCCATTTACCGTTAAAATCTCTGGCGGGCCGGATGGAGATGTTGCGGGAAATCAGATCAACAACCTTTATCGATTCTTTCCCAAGACGGCAAAACTTCTTGCTCTTACCGATGTCTCAGGAACTATTTATGATCCAGAAGGGCTCGATCTAAAGATCTTGAGCGAAATGTTCAAAAAAGCCGAATCAATCCGTTTCTATCCGCCAAAAAAACTCCACGATGGGGGTTTCTTGCTCGATCTTTCTACCAAGCAAGAAAAGACGGCGTATACGCAACAGACGCTATGCTGGAGAAAAAAAGGCGGGAAGCTTGTGAAAGACTGGCTGTCTGGAAATGAGATGAACCATCTGTTTCGCAGCAACGTTCACCAAACGAAAACGCACGTTTTCATTCCCGGAGGTGGACGACCCAGAACGTTAAATGAGCACAACTACAAAGAGTTTCTCGATGAGAATGGAAAGCCTACTTCGCATGCGATTGTTGAGGGGGCCAACCTCTATCTCACTCCTGGAGGGCGGAGAGAATTAGAGAAGTTGGGAGTTTTGATCATCAAAGATAGCTCCGCCAACAAGGGAGGTGTGATTTGCTCTTCCTATGAGATTTTGAGTAGCCTCGTCTTAACTGAAGAAGAGTTCATAGAGGCGAAGAAGGACCTGATGCCTGAAATTTTGGGAATCATCCGAAAAAGAGCCCAAGATGAAGCGCAGCTCATGCTCACAACCCATGCTGAAACAAATGGCTACCTGACAGATATTTCTGAGGAGCTCTCGCGTAAGATCAACACCTATAAATATCAGCTGCTTGAATACCTCGAACATGTTCCTCTGTCCTCAAGCCTTAAAGACCCTCTCATTGAAGCGCTACTCATCTACTGCCCTCCTTTACTGCGGGGCAAGTGTCCGAAGAAGATTCTCTCAAAGGTGCCCGATATCCACAAAAAAGCGATCATCGCCACCTACATCGCCTCAAAAATTGTGTATACACGAGGACTTGCCTGGTCACCGACGATTGTCGAGATTCTGCCCCTTCTCGCCGAAGACCCAGAGCTCTACGAAGGTTAAGCTTCAGTAACTTAAGCTAATTTCCAGCAATCTTGCTCCAAGACTGCTAATTTTGCTTTACAAGCAGCTGACTCCTCTGCTATACTGCGGCTATGCTTAAGTCTATGACTCTTAAAAGACCAGGAAAAGATGAGCGGCAAAGGCTCGTTTTACTCGGCCTTGTTGAACTCTACCTAGAGCTTGGCAAGCCGATTGGATCGACGACGCTTCGCGAAAGTGGCTTCGAGAGCCTTTCATCTGCCACCATCCGCAACTACTTCTCAAAGCTAGAGAAGGCAGGTTTCCTAAAGCAGCAACACTCCTCGGGAGGGCGAGTCCCAACGGAAGCCGCCTACAAGCTCTACGTAGAGACGTATCTAGGAAGCCCGCAAATCAGTGAGAAAGAAGCGGAAGAGCTGCATGGGGCGCTGAGCGAGCCCACTCGCGAGGTGGCTACCTATTTGCAAAAGTGCGCCGAGCTCCTCGCCAATGAAACACAGTGCGCTGTCTTCCTCTCCTCCCCACGTTTCGACCAAGACTTTGTGCTCGACCTCAAACTTGTCGAGATCGACTCTAAGCGTGTGCTTTGTGTTCTGATCACCGACTTTGGGATGGTCCATACAGAAATGCTCTTTGCCAAACAGAGCAGCGAACCCATCGATTTAAAGGCGATCGAAGCCCACCTTCAATCCCGCATCTCTGGAACCAAAAAGCCGAAGATCAATGAGAGTAACGAACAGCTAGCCAATCAGTTTTATAAAGAGATCATGCTTCGCCACATTGTCTCCTATTCAAACTTCAGCTCAGAAGACATCTATAAGACAGGGTTTTCCAAGCTCCTTGAGTATCCCGACTTCAACAATGCGGCTGCACTTGCCAATGGTCTTTCTCTATTTGAAAACGAAAAAGATCTTCGAACACTTCTCAAAACAGCTTGTGACAAAAAGGAGCTATGCTGTCTATTTAGCGATGATATCGAAGGGATTGCTACCCAGCTGCGTGGCTGCTCTTTGATTGTCATCCCCTATAAAATCCATCAAACGGTTGCTGGTGCCATTGCTATTTTAGGACCGAATCGGCTCCCCTACCGAAAGCTCTTTGGAGTCTTAAACACTGCAGCTGAAACGATCAGTGAAAACTTGACCCAGAGCCTCTACAAATTTAAAATTACCTTCCGCAAGCCTGCGCCTACACAAATTGAACTAGAAAGCAGATCATCTTCATTGATCCATCAAACGAAGAGCTTGCTAACGGAGCAAAAAGGAGACCAATTTGAATAAGGAAAACGAAGAGACTTCTCCCGTCGAGGAGAAGGTCGAAGAAGAAGCAACGATTGAAGAGATTCCGATAGGAGAGGTGGATGACTTCAAAGAAAAATACCTGCGCCTTCTTGCCGACACAGAGAACACGCGCAAGCGGATGCAAAAAGAAAAGCAAGAAATGACCCGCTTTGCCATTGAAAATGTGATTACCGAGGTGCTCTTGCCCATCGATACATTTGAAAATGCGCTCGGCTTTACTGAGCAGATGAGTGAAGATACCCGCAACTGGGCAAGAGGATTTGAGATGATCCTCTCCCAGTTCAAAGAAATTTTACATAACCACAATATTGTCGCCTTCCATTCGAAGGGAGAGATGTTTGATCCCCACAAACACGAGGCGGTAGAGGTGGAAGAGACCCACGACCACCCTGATGGAACCATCTTAGAAGAGTTCCTCAAAGGCTATAAAAGTGGAGACCGCACACTCAGAGCGGCGAGGGTCAAAGTGGCAAAAACGCCACAACAAGAATCAGAAGAAGAACCGAAGGAGTAATCTATGACTAAAAAGAGTAAAATTATTGGAATTGACCTAGGAACCACTAACTCCTGTGTGTCGATCATGGAGGGCGGAACCCCTAAAGTTATCGCCAATGCCGAAGGGTCACGAACAACCCCTTCTGTCGTTTCGTATAAAGACGGAGAGCGGCTTGTTGGGATCCCAGCAAAACGACAAGCAGTGACCAACCCAGAAAAAACCATTTCTTCGGCGAAGCGTTTCATCGGTCGAAAGCATTCAGAGGTCGCCTCTGAGACCAAAAACGTTGCTTACAAAGTGGTCCCAGGAAAGAACGACGATGCTGCATTTGAAGTCGATGGAAAAACACTCACCCCTGAAGAGGTGGGAGCGCAAGTTCTCATCAAGATGAAAGAGACAGCAGAAGCGTATCTCGGTGAAGAAGTGACCGAAGCGGTCATCACTGTCCCAGCTTATTTCAATGATGCACAGAGACAGTCGACAAAAGATGCAGGAAAAATCGCTGGTCTCGACGTGAAGCGGATCATCCCTGAGCCGACCGCAGCAGCGCTTGCCTACGGTTTGGATAAGCAAAGCGATAAGAAAATTGCTGTCTACGACTTTGGTGGAGGAACGTTTGATATCTCCATCCTCGAAATCGGAGATGGAGTCTTTGAAGTACTTGCGACAAATGGAGACACTCACCTTGGAGGAGACGATTTTGATAATGTGATCCTCGAGTGGCTACTTGATGAGTTCAAAAAAGAGCAAGGGATTGATCTTACGAAAGATAAGATGGCCCTACAGCGCCTTCGCGACGCTGCAGAAAAAGCAAAGATCGAGCTCTCTGGAACTCAGACAACAGAGATTAACCAGCCGTTCATCACCATGGATGCAAGCGGGCCAAAGCACTTGCAAATGAACTTGACTCGCGCCCAGTTTGAAAACCTCGCCCATGATCTCGTTGAGAGAACAGCTGAGCCTTGCCGCAAAGCGATGCAAGATGCTGGGGTTTCAACCGACCAGATCGACGAGGTGATCCTCGTCGGTGGAATGACACGGATGCCAGCTGTTGAGCGCAAAGTTGGAGAGATCTTCAGCAAAGAGCCTCATAAAGGAGTCAACCCGGATGAAGTGGTTGCCATCGGAGCTGGAATCCAAGGAGGAGTCCTCACAGGCGATGTAAAAGATGTTCTTCTGCTCGACGTAATTCCTCTTACCCTTGGGATCGAAACGCTTGGCGGCGTGCTTACTCCCCTTGTTGAGCGCAATACCACCATTCCTACCCAGAAGAAACAGGTATTTTCTACAGCAAGCGACAACCAGCCTGCTGTGACTATCGTTGTTCTTCAAGGAGAGCGAAAAATGGCGAGCGACAACAAAGAAATTGGTCGCTTTGACCTCACTGACATCCCGCCAGCGCCTAGAGGTGTTCCCCAGATTGAAGTCTCTTTTGACATCGATGCCAACGGGATCTTGAATGTCTCAGCCAAAGACGTGAAATCGGGAAAAGAGCAGAAAATCCGAATTGAAGCAAAATCTGGACTCTCTGATGTGGAAATCGATCAGATGCTCAAAGACGCCGAAGCACATGCTGATGAGGATAAGCAGAAGAAAGAAGCGGTTGAAGTTAGAAACGACGCCGACTCTCTTGCTTTCCGCGCTCAAAAAGCGCTCGACGACAATAAGGGCAAAGTGCCTGAGAATGTCGCTAAAGAGGTCCAGCAAAGAATTGACACAGTGAAGAAAGCCCTTGAAGGGACTGATGCGGATGCCATTAAGGCAGCTCGCGATGATCTCAACACTCACATGCAGAAGATCGGAGAAGCGATGCAAGGGCCGGGCGGAGCACCTGGTGGTCCTGGTGGAATGCCCGGCGCAGGAGCTGCTGGTGGTCCCCCTCGACCACCTCAAGACAACCAGGAAAATCCTGATATTGAGGAAGCTGAAGTAGAGATCCTCGACAAAGAGGAATAATCGCAAAGAAAGGCCACTTTAATGAGTGGCCTTTTTTGTTACCTTTTTTGTTTGCTTTACTTTCCTTCCAATCAACTGAACCTAAAGGAATCGAGCTATGAGACGGCAATCAACCCAACAAAAAAGCATAGCTTTTCTTAAGAGCGGTCGCCTCTTTGAGCTATTTCTTAGTGACCCTGCAGTTAAAGTAGAGCCCTTTACTTAAGACATCTTCAGAGGCGATCATGAAGTATTTGGAAATCCGCTCTTCCCACCATCCTCGTTCTTTCACGGTGAGGTGAAGAGGAAGGCCAATCTCTTTCCCTACAAGATCTTCTTTGAGACAGATGCTGAAATATCCCCCAAAACGCATTCGCTCTGCGATCGCAGCGAGAACCTCATCCACCTTCTCCTCGGGGATATGTTCAAGAACATCGCAGCAGTAGATCCAATAGGCAGATTTAAGGCTCGGAGGGAGCTGCCATAGGCAAGCTTGGACAAACTCGATCTGCTGTGAAAAAAGTTTCAGGGCATTGCGCACCTCTTCATCGAGTGAGTATGGAGAGATATCAACAAGGGTGACATTGAGTCCTTTAGCGAGGAATGACTTGGCAACGCGAGCGGTGCCACATCCAAAGTCGATGATGGTTTGGCCAGGACGCATTTTTCCTTTAAACCCATCAAAGAAGTAAGAGGCAAAAATCTCTCCAGGGCTGCAGTCGCGATAACTTGGAAGCTCACGCCAAATCACATCATACTTGGCTTGTTCTCTTAGGGCCTCTGATTCCATGTCGTTTCCTCCATTTCTTCCTTTGATATCTGAACGGGGAGTTTTCCCAAAGCGGGAATTTTTCCAAAGAGAGCTTTAACAACAGCTCGCTTAGCTTCTATTTCATTTTCATAGCCAACAAGGATGGGCCCTTTATGATCGATTGATTCCAGAAGGTAAGGGGTGTCGAAAAGGAGAATAGTGGCTTGTTTGGGAATGAGATGGGCTGGATCATTTTTTTGATAATGGAAAATGAGGTTGGAGTGGTTACTGGCTTCCTCTATCTCTTCGAAGGAATAGGTCTTTACCCTGCTGTATTCTATAAGTAGCTGCTCCAGTTCAGAGTCAGGCTTACTTTGAACAAGGGCAATCTCTTCGCCTTCTTCAAGAGAAGAAAACCTCTCTCCTACAACGGTTACAGCTTGGTGGAAAAGCTCTTGCTTAACACTACAATTGGTAGAAACGTAAGCATTTTGAACCCTCTTTCGCAGCGCCACGACCCTTTGCACACGTCGATCAATCTCTGCCTCATCAATCTCCCCTTCTAAACACTTTTGCTTGATCTGATCAATCGCCTTTGGAATGGCTTTTTCGATGAAATACCGACACTTCGCGCGCTCTGAAGCTGTAACTAGTAGCAAGTCTGCTCCCGCTTCAAAAGCTTGCAGCAAAATCTTGTCTAAGGACTGCTGATTCGTGAGCGCTCGCATATTGAGGGCGTCCGTCACAATCACTCCTTCAAAACCCATCTCTTCTCTCAAGAGCTCTGTGATGATCTCATAGGATAAAGAGCTGGGCTGATCACTTAAAGATGGAATGAGCAAGTGGCCCATCATCACCATATCCACTCCCTCATCGATCATCGCCTGAAAAGGAATGAGCTCTAAATCTTTGAGCTCTTGGAGCGACTTTTGGATAATGGGAAGACTGTAGTGGGAGTCCACATATGTACCCCCATGCCCAGGAAAGTGTTTCGCGCACGCCAAAACTCCTCCCTCTTGGATCCCCCTCATCACTGCAACGGCTCTTTGCGCCACTTCATAGGGATCCTCTCCAAAAGAGCGCTGCCCTATGACTAGATTTTTTGGGTTACTGTTCACATCGACGACAGGAGCCAAGCTCCCTACAATCCCCACTCCTCTGCATTGAGCCGCCACTTCTTTTCCAAAGGCTTGTAAGAAGCTAAGGTCTGTGATTGCGCCAAGAGTAAGGTTTTTAGGAAGGGAGGGAACATCGGAAAGGCGCATCCCAACCCCTTTCTCACAATCTTGGAAGGTGAGAAGAGGGACAGAGCACCTCTGTTTGAGCAGCTCTACCTGTTTTTTCTGAAGGGCCGACTCCCCTTCCATAAAAATCACGCTCCCCACCTTTTTATCCTCAACTAGATAGATCACCCTCTCTACGTCTTTTTGGGTTGCCCTTGGAGGCACCGGGGCAATGAAGAGCTGTCCAATCTTTTCATCAAGACTCAATCTATCTATTTCATAACCAGTGAGATACGAACTTAAAAAGAGAAAAATGAAGATATATCTAATTGAAAACATCATTGTGGATCATCTCACAAATATATATACACCAGCAACTTATATAAACCAATTCAAGAAAAGGCTCAAGAAAAAACCATATTAAAAAAACCAAGAGAATTTTAAAATAGTAATAGAAAAATCAAAAAAAGGAGTATAATTATGTTTTCTACACATCTTGAAGCACTAGGCAGCACAAATCCTCTACAAGGTTGCCCACCTGAAATCGAAAAAATGGAAAGTGAAATCCAAACTCACATTCAAAGAAAAGATATTCCAAGTGCTTTGGATGCCATTTCTAACGCTAAAGGGTTTCTATTGGAAGGAGATGCAGCAAGAAATAAGCTAGCAGATTTGGAAAACCGAATTGGGCTTTGCCTTGATCATCAAGTTGCTAAAGCTCAACGCTCTACACCAATTCGTTCAATCAAAAATCCGGGAGCTCATTGCTGGGCAGCTACTGGATTTCAGTTTGCTCGACACACTCCGCCTCTAGCTAGATTAATGCCTCAAGAGCTGGTCGATGCTTATAATCAAGGAACTGTAGATACAGATGATATTGTTATGGCTTTTGCCAACTATGACAATGAGTTATCAGCCCGATCTGGATTCAGCTTTCAGAACGATCCAATCACAGCTCTTAGAGCGATGGCCGAAAGTGCAGAATGTTCAATCATCGATCATTTCAAAACTACCCCTTTGAATGTCTCATTCAACAAAACCACCATTTCCAACGGTGATCTATTCATCGAAGCCCACCTTCCTCTTCAGCAACAACCTCCAAAAACGCTGCAAAAAAATGGGAGAACGTTTGAACTCAAAAACTGTATTCTCAGAGGCGGTGGTGAAGGAGTAAGCAACTCAGGGCACTACCGCACTTTCATCAGTCAACCAGATGGTTTCCACTTCGTCGATGATAACTTTCACTATAAATGGGATAAAGATCGCGGTTGGGTTGATCCAACAACAAACGTTGATCCAAGAACAAACCAAGCCATCACATATAATCAAGCGCATGAAACTGTCGCTCTGCTTAGACCAGGAATCATTCAACAAGTGAACGGGACCCAAAGAATCCATTCTCGAGCTCCTTTAACCGCGTTTGTTACACCCCTTGAACTTCTTCAGGAAAAGGGACGCATGTTCTACTACCAGGAAGTGAGCTCAGAAAGAAGCGAAGGAAAAATGAGACACGACAGCAAGAGCCGCGCATCCAGCTCCTCCTCTGCTTCTTATAAACGAACGGCTTCTGCCTCCCCAGCAGCTACAAATCAAACAACAACTAAGTGCAATAAAACTTGCCTAGGGATTTTAAGGAGCTTTTGCTCAGGGGCCTACCAGGGCATTCGGTTTGTTGCGAGCAAGTGTTGCGGAGAAAGGCCGGCTAAAAAAGATTCGTAATGATCCTTGCGATATCGTTATAGGTCAAATAGACAAAGAGCATAATGAACAGGATGTAAAATGGAATGATCATCCGCTCCATTGTCTTGGCCTTTAAGGGTTTTTTTGTGATCATCTCCCAGATCGAAAAGCAGATGTGTCCCCCATCGAGAATAGGAATCGGCAAGAGGTTGAGCAAGCCTAAGTTTAAACTGATCATCCCGAGCCAAAATAGCGCCTCTTTTACACCAACGCTCCACCCATAGTGAATCACTTGGATCATTCCCACGGGTCCAGAAAGGACTTTCGGGCTTAGGTACCCTGTCAATAGAGCGTAAAGAGTCTGGTAGGTCTCTTTGAGAACGTCTACAAAGAGCGTTAATGGAGGAGGGTTATAGGCAACCAGCTCATCCTGTAGGTTAAGACCTAGCATCAGTCTATTTTGATACGATTTAAGCTGCTCTAAAGCGGCTTCTTTCTTTTTAGAGTCTTTAATCTCATCGATCGTTTTTTTAGCCTCTGTAATCTTACCTTCTCTATCTTTCCCTTGCTGCTTTGTGAGAGGAAACTCGCTCATTGCTATGGGTTTGACAGGACGCAGCAGAGTCAGCTCTCCCACTTTGTTTTGGCCTCTTCCCGTTCCAACAGATTGGGTAAGCTTCTCTAAGTCGGCCATTGGGAAAGAGTCGATGAACTGCTCATTAGCCTTCGTCCAAAGAATAGGTGCTCCTCTCTCTGTTTTCTTGACGATGACAAGGGTCTGCTTTTCTTGAAGCTCTTTTAAAAGAGCATACGAACTATCGATCGGTGTTCCTTGGGCTGCAATGATCTGATCTCCCGGTAGGAGTGGAATCTCCATCGGAGAGCGATCCGGCACCTCGAATGGGAGCTTGGTATGGGCCGCCTGGTCGATGTAGCTTAAAGGTTCTTCCACGCTCCCTTTGGGGTCTAGGTTGTAGGGGATGAAAAAGAGTTCATTAACTCGACTTTTCAGACGCGCTTCGTTGCGCCAATCGTCAAATTCAGCACGCTCATCAGTAGTAAGGCGCATGTCTTTGATCTGCAAACGGGGAACCCTTGTTAGAAAGGTGCGTCCATCACGCTCTACTGTAAGCAGCACCTTCGGGGCGTTGATCAATGAAACGAGCTGCTTTGAAGAAAAAATGAGCTCTCCATCAACCCAAAAAATCCGATCTCCATATGAAATACCACTATTTTCTAAAGGGGAACCCGGAAGAAGTGGGTTCTCGGCGCCACTTGGCATCTTGTCATAGATGAGATAGCTCGCTGGACCAATACTTCTCATAGCTGAAACGGCTTTTTCACTGCCAGATGCTCTCTCTTTACTTGAAAAGGTGTAGGTATAAGGGACTTTTCTTTTTGTTTCGTAATCAAGTTGGTACCCACTGATCTGTAGGTTGCAAGTATCTAAAAAACCACCATAGAGAAACTCTTGGTATCCCCGATAGGGGCGGTCATTGAGCTTGGTGATCTGATCGCCCGCGCGGATATTGGCTTCATAAGGACCTGAGTCTTTTTTCACCCAGCCGATGATTTGCGTGTGCTCGGTGAAGGGCTTGTTTCTCCCACCAATCGCCCAAAGAAACGTAAAGGCAAGGAATGCAAAGACGATATTGACAAAAGGACCAGCGAGCGCTACTTGGATTCGATTCCAAGGCTTTGCAGCAAAATAGCCCCCTTCCACCTCGTAAGGCTCCAGCTCTCCTTCTTTTGCCATCCCAGACATTTTCACATAGCCGCCAAAAGGAAGGACGCAGATTTTCCACTTCACCCCATTACGCTCCCACTCACGAATCGCCTTTCCGAACCCAATCGAAAATACTTCAACCGTGATTCCTTTTCTGATGGCAATGAAGTAGTGACCTAGCTCATGAATGAAGATCAAAAATCCAATTCCTAAGAGGGCGAGGATGATGTAAAAAAAGCTCTGCATGGGTTTCCTATATATTAAGTGCTAACTGGCGCGCATGTCGATCAACAGCGAGAAGTTCATCATACTGACTAGGCGTTTGAATCTGGTGGCTTTCCATTAAAGTCTCCAGTTTGGTGCTGATCTCCATCCATCCTATTTCTCTTTGCAAAAAGCGAGCAACCAGGATCTCATTTGCCGCGTTCATAAAACAGGGCATGCTTCCTCCTGCGCGCAGCGATTCATACGCAAGATGGAGGCATCGAAATTTGACCTCATCTGCTGGAAAAAATTCAAGTGTGGGGTAGCTTGCAAAGTCAAATTGCTGAAGCATTCCCTGAATGCGCTTGGGATGGGTGAGCGCATATTGGATGGGGGGAAGCATATCGGGGTATCCCATCTGGGAAATGATCGATCCATCGACAAACTCGACCATGCTGTGGATCACCTGCTGAGGATGGACCACCACCTCGATCTGCTCTAAGGGTACGTCATAGAGATAGTGAGCCTCGATCATCTCAAGGCCCTTATTCATTAACGTGGACGAATCGATGGTGACCTTGGCCCCCATTGCGTAATTTGGATGGTTGAGGGCATCGTCCACATTCATTTTTTGGAGATGCTCATAGGGAACCTCTCGAAAAGGGCCCCCGGAAGCTGTCAGCAAAATGCGGTGGACGTCGGTTGGGTTTTCTCCGGTCAAGCACTGGTAGATTGCCGTGTGTTCGCTATCGACCGGAATAAGCTTAACATTGTGTTTAGAGACAAGGCTTTTTACAAGCAATCCTGCAGCCACAAGCACTTCTTTGTTGGCTAGTGCTATATCGATCCCTGCTTCAATGGCTCTAAGCGTAGGAAGAACACCTTCAAATCCAAAAATCGCAGATAGGAGCAGCTCATTTGAGCTGTGGGTTGCCACAGCGATGACTCCTTCCTCACCTCCTAGTACAGGGATCTTGGGGAGCCTTTTTTGTAAAATGGCAGCCTTTTCTTTGTCCCATACTGCGATCAGCTCAGGTCGATAACGCCGCGCCTGCGTCTCTAAAAGATCAATGTTTGTCTTTGCAGAAAGAGCGACAACCTCAAGCTCTCCCCCAAGGTGGTCGACGACTTTAAGGGCATTTTTCCCAATGGAGCCGGTACTGCCTAATATTCCAATTTTTTTTCCCATCAGCCTTTAAGTATCTGGGAATTTTTTGTAAATGTCAATCCACGTAAGCTGGCGATGACAAGGAAAGCGACCCCTATGAGGCAAGTGGCAAGGCCTGCAGTCGACAGGGGCATTTGATAGGCTGTGAGAAAGTGTCTAGAAAGAGCAACGCTCAACAGAGAGATCACAAAGCCAAAAGTAGCGGCCCAGGCAAGCATCTTCCCCATGCTATTGCATAGAAGACGGCCTATGAGGGGAAGCCCCACTAAGAAGGCGAGGAAAAGGAGCACTCCAACAGCCCGAAAAGCGCTGATGGCGGACATGGAAGCTAAAAGCATGAGCAGATAGCCGAAAAGGGACGGGCGCACCCCAAAGCTTGCCGCAAGCCCCTGATCAAAACAGAGGAGTTTCCATTCCTTATAGAAAAGGAGGATGAGACAGAGGTTAGACCCGGCGACAAAAAGAGCTATCTTTAGATCATCAAAATGGAGCCCATCTACATTGCCCATCACCACCTCAAGACCAATGTGGGCATTGCGGGTGAAAAGGGTAGCTAAAACGATCCCAAGAGCAAAGAGACTGGTGAACACAAGACCAATACTTGCATCTTCTTGGAGTTTAAGTAGGTGGTTAAACAGCTGAGTAAGTAATGAGGTCAGTATCCCGCAAAGAAGCGCGGCAAAAAACAAGGTGCGAAAGTGAATGCCAACCCCAAAGAGACCTCCCATGAGCAAATAGGCCACGACAATCCCAATTAAAATCGTATGGGAAAGGGCATTGGCAAGCATGGTCATTTTTCGAAGAACCAAGACCGTGCCAATGAGAGCTGCACCAATAGAAATCAGCCCAAGAGTGAGGACTTGAATCTCATCCGAGGCAAGATCGCTTAAAGCTAGGCGTCCCGTAAGAAGGAGAAACATCCTCTGGAAAAACAGAGGCAAAAAGGAAAAAAACGTAGCTCCCCAGTATGGGCTCATAGGTTCTCCCTCATAGATGCTTCTGGAGATACTCCCGATGATGCTCCTGGTATGGGTTGTTTATGCGGGTCAACTTGGGGATGATCGAGAAGGGCTTGGAGCTCTTTTTCCATCTCGGGGGTAAGGATATGCTCCATCTCTTCGGCGTTTGCATGAACCCGCTCGGCTCCTTGTCCCATATGGACGAGATAGACTTCCCAAAGACGATGAAGCCGTATGAGTTTTTCAGCTTCTCTTATGCCTACCTCGCTTAATGCCCCCTGCTTGGCCCACCCTTTCATTTCGAGCCGCTTCATCAGCCACCAACTTTTTGAGTAGCTTTCTTTTTTGTAGAGCGCCTTCAGCAAATTTTCTTGCCGACGCCTAAACCGAAAGCGCCCAATCCGCACCAGTCGGGTGACAAGTCCCGTTTTAGGTGAAAGAAGGAGGCTCAAAAGACAAAGTGTTACGGCGCAAAGAACGATCATGGGCCCCGTCGGCAGAGAAAGGTGAGGAGCACCGGACCAGTTGGGAACATAGAGAGAAAGCACATTGCCTAAAAAACCGGACACGAGAGCAAAAAAAGCAGAAAGTAGAAAGAAGGTTGAAAAACGATTTGTCCATTGGCGAGCGGCAGCTGGTGGGGCAATCAGCATTGCTGACATGAGAACCACACCCACACTGCGCATCCCCACAACAATGGCAAGCACAAGAAGAACATAGATCAGAGCATCGAGTCTTTGTGTTTTCATTCCAACCGTTTTTGCAAAATCGGGGTCAAAATAGAGAATTTTGAGTTTTGGCAAAAAAGCGGTCAAAATTGCAATGACAAGACACGCGAGCAATCCATAAATACCAATATCGCCGTCCACCATCGTTGCTGCTTGGCCAAACAAAAATACTTGAATCTGCTGAAACCAAAGAGGGTGGGTCATTTGCAATCGGCTCGCTATGAGAACGCCTACACCAAAGAAAGTCGATAGGACAAAGCAAAGTGCTGCATCGCTTTTGACGTTTAGTCGTTTTTCTAAAAGATCGATCGCAAAAAGGCCTAAGAGGCTAGCTATAAGCGCTCCTATAAGAATACTCAATAGAGCTCCCTTCTCAGAAAAGGGAAAGAGGAAAGAAGCGATCGCGACGCTGATGACAACTCCAGGGTAGGCTGCATGGGAAAGGGCTTCACCGAGCAGCGAACGGCGCCTTAGAAAAACCAAACATCCAATCATCCCTGACGCAAGCCCCATCAACATGGTGCCAAGTGTTGGAGCGCGCAGGACAGGATCAAGAAAAAATTGGAGCATTCAACCTATCCGTAAATTTGAAATGTTTGATTTTTGGATTTTTCTGACAGGTTCATTTATCACCCGTCGATTTTGCTTGAGCCAATTTTTTGGTCTCAGCAAAAAGGTAAGCACTCGAACCAAAGCAGCGCTTTAAGTTTTCCTGAGTAAATACTTTTTCCACTGGTCCATAACCAATGAGGCAACTGTTGAGCAAAAGCGTCCAGTCAAAATAGCTCTTCACCGTCGTCAAATCGTGATGAACAATAAGCAGAGTCTTCCCCTCCCCTTTTAGCTTTGAAAAAAGCTCCACCAGCGCCCTTTCCGTTGCCATATCTACCCCGGCAAACGGCTCATCCATCAGATAGATTTGTGCCTCTTGCAAAAGAGCGCGAGCGATAAAAACGCGTTGCTGCTGGCCCCCAGAAAGCTTGCTAATTTGACGTTTGGCATACGATCGCATTCCCACAAGGTCAAGGGCTTCTTGTGCAGCCATTCGATCGGCCTTGCTAGGCCACTTGAATCTGCCTAATTTTCCATAGCGCCCCATTAAGACGACCCCTTCTACATCGATGGGAAAATGCCAGTCGACCGAAGTGCGTTGGGGGACGTAGGCAATCTCTTTTTGCATCGTTTTGAATGGCTTTCCAAAAAAAGAGATCTCTCCGGAAAGAGGCTTCACAAGATTAAGAAGAGCTTTCACAAGCGTGCTTTTTCCCGCTCCATTGGGGCCTAAAATCCCTACAAGGACTCCGGAAGGGATAGAAAAGCTAAGTTCCCAAAGGGCGGGGGCTTTTTCATAGTGAACGGTCAGCCGCTTTACTCTAACAGCTGGCTCACTCATTTTTCCCACTCCCCTTTTAGCACCTTTGCATTGTGCCGGATCATCCCCAAATAGGAGTCGGCTCCAGAGCCAGGGTGTCCCATGGCGTCTCCATAGAGGGGAAGAGTGCATATTTGGACTTCAAGCCCCTTGTTTTGGCACGAAGCAATGATTTTTTTCAAAGCGCCTCGTGCAATGTTTGATTCGGGAAAAACCACCTTGATATTGTACTCATATAAATGATCGATCACCCTCTGAATGTCCGAGCTACTTAACTGCCCCTCTGGAGCAAGCCCTTCAGGAGCAACGCAACGATCCTGCCACTTCTCCCCCTTTGCCAGATAGGCGCGAGCAAAGTAGTGAAAAGCGTCGTGACTTGTAACCAAGTACCGCTTGTCTTCAGAAATGAGTTGGAACTCTTGCTGGATTTCACAATGCGTGGCTAGCATTTTTGAACGAAGCGAATCCCCTCTTTCTCGATAGTAAGCAGCATGCTCAGGATCTTGAGCTACCAGGGCATCTACAATCGAGTCAACTCCTTCTGCCCATAAAGAAATGTCCATCCAGACATGAGGATCTAACTCTCCATCAGTATATAAAATTTGCTCGGGGACCCGCTTTTGGATTTCTTCGCCAAGATAGACCACATGAGGATGGTTTTCCATCTGATAGCGTAAACTTGCTCCATGCTCTAAGTTAAGACCGTTCCCAATGGCGATATGGGCAAAGGCGATCTTTTCATCATCCCCCTTGACCAGTTCATAGCTATGGGGATCCACATCTCCTTGAATCAAGGTTGTATGATCTACCCTCGCTCCACCGATTTCACAGACCAAATCTCCAATCATCGCAGTTGTGGTGAGCACCTTTACTTTTCCATTTTGATCATACCAAGAAAAATTGGACGAAGAGGGCGCGTTGCATCCGTTCAATAAAAGGAAACACGAAGCTAGAAAAAAAAGAAGGGTATATTTTACTTTGCCCATTGCTTTAAGAGTGAGAAGGGGTAAATTCCTCGACTACATCCTGTAGAAAAGCCGAATCTTACAGCATACCTCCCCACGAGAGAAAACTCAAGAAAAGAGACCGCTTTTTCTTCTTTGTCCTGTTTTTCGATACACCGAGCGCAAGGACATCTACTTTGGACTGCGACTGCATCTAAAACCCAGCTTTTTTCTCCTCTTTGTATCTGAATGTGGAAAGGATCTATTTGAGAAATAGACCAACCCCCTTGCTCAAGCCTTTGAAGAGCATCCCAAACCAAGCTTCCCATATTAGAAAAAGACTCCGCTGCTAAAGAATGAGGAGCAAGATCCCAAATTGATTTCCCGCGATCACTCGCATCAGAAATCGACTGATCCATCGGAATCTGCCCTAAGAAAGGCACAGAGAATTCTTTAGACAGCATAGCCCCACCCCCTTCTCCAAAAGGAGTGAATTTCGCGCCTGTTTTTTCATCGATCAAATAACTCATATTTTCAACCACACCAACAACAGGAATAGCCATCTCCTCAAAGAGTTGAATCGATTTACGCACATCAATGAGGGCAACCTCTTGAGGAGTCGTCACAACAACCGCAGCAGAAATCGCTCCTTTCTGCATCAACGTCAACTGGATATCGCCTGTGCCAGGAGGAAAATCGAGAATGAGAACATCAAGCTCACCCCATAAAACCGTGTCTAGAAATTGCTCAATGATTCCATTTGCAACAGGAGCTCGCACAATGGCAGCATTTTTTCTAAAATGGGCAACTGAAATAAAGGGAATCCCCATAGAAAGCCCCGGGAGCAACATCTCTGGATTCTGAGGATCCTCCACAGGCTCAAGCCCTTCTGGAAGCATTTTTCCAAGTGACGGCCCATATACATCTGCATCGAGAAGCCCCACTTTCAGCCCTAAGTTCTTAAACGCTAGAGCTAAATTAGTAGAAACAGTAGATTTCCCTACTCCCCCTTTTCCTGCTGCAACGGCTAAAACAAACAAAATTTTATTTGTTGATTTAGACGAAGAACCCCCTTCTTTGTATAGAGGAAGTAAACCCATTTCAATCTCCAATTTTCTAAAGACAATTCAAAATCTATAAGAAAAAATAGTTGTTGTCAAAAAACCGAAGAAAAAATTATGATTTACTTTAATACACCAAACCGGAAAAAGATCATTGCATTTAACTCAGCTTTGTATAATTCTGGAGGCGAATGCATTAATTCAAAGTAAACAAAAACTATCTTTAGAAAGACAATTTAGAAAAAGGAAGGTTTTTTTATGACAGTAAAAGAGCAAACGAAAAACATGGCCCAAATCGAAGAGATTATTAATAAAGCTATCAAGAAAGTTCGTGGAACAAAGGAAAACGATCTTTGTAAATATCTCCCTATGGAAACTGGTGGTTATATGCATCATTTTACTTTGCGTAAAATGAAATATAAAGAACCTGCTCAACTAGGAACATTGATTGAAAAATTTATTATTAACGCGGATCGCCCCTCAGTGGTCGCTCCCAAAAGACGCGCTCCTCGCGGTTCTCGCAAGCGCAGAGACCACCTTTCTTTTTCTCGCATGCAACTTGAAAGAATGCTCCAGATTGCCCGTCTTGCAGGAGACAAAGAGATGGTCTCTATGTTGAGCCCTAAAAAATCTCTTCCCAACATCAAGAGGGATCTTATCGTTTCAATTCGCCACGGCCAAGTCGATCAAGAGCTATGGAATAGCTATGTTGATTGCATCAATGCCGACGCAGCTCCTTCTTCAGAGGAGTAAAAACTTCTTGAATCGCTGATCAATCCCCTCCCCTCCTGAAGGGGGGATTTTTCTATTGTAAAAAACCCCACTTCAGCCGTATAATTTGTTATTGGCAGAATTGAAAATTATCTGAAAAAAAGGAAATATTTATGTCCGAAACGAAAACACCCGCCTTCGGTAGATGGCGATCTCTTCTGTGGCCTATCCACGGATTTGAACTGAAAAAGATCATCCCCATGCTGTTGTTGTTCTTTTTCATTAACTTCAACTACACGATTTTACGCGACACAAAAGATGCGCTGATCGTCACCGCTCCAGGATCTGGCGCAGAGACAATCCCATTCCTTAAAGTATGGGGAGTTCTTCCAGTTGCCATCCTCTTCATGGTGATCTATTCAAAATTGAGTAACGTCTTAAGCAAAACAAGGCTCTTTTACACAACCATCATCTCTTTCCTTGCCTTCTTTGCTTTATTTAAGCTCGTACTCTATCCGGCGAAAGATGTTCTCCATCCTCACGCCTTTGCCGATCAACTCCAAGCAATTCTCCCAGCTGGTTTGAGTGGCTTGGTAGCTATCGTTCGTAACTGGACATTTGCTCTTTTCTACATTATGTCGGAGCTTTGGGGGAGCATGGCCATGTCTCTACTTTTCTGGGGCTTTGCCAACGACACAACTAAGGTATCTGAATCAAAGCGTTTCTATGCAATGTTTGGAATTGGGGCTAACCTAGCCATGTATCCTTCTGGGCAACTCATCAAATACTTCGCTCGGATGGAACATACTGTGGCGCCCGGAACCGATGGATTCAGCGCAACTCTAGGTTACCTTACCCTTCTCGTAGTTGCAGCTGGCCTTCTCGTGATGGGAATCTACTGGTGGATCAATAAAAATGTTCTTACCGATTCTCGTTTCTTCGATCCAAAAGAAGTGAAGAAGAAGAAAGAAAAGCCAAAACTATCTATGAAAGAAAGCTTTGCCTTTCTTATGCGCTCAAAATACATCCTCTGCCTAGCAGTTCTTGTGATCTCTTACGGAGTATGTATCCAGCTTGTAGAAGTAACCTGGAAAAACCAGCTCAAGCTCCAATATTCTAATCCAAATGACTACGTTGCCTTTATGGGAACCTTCTCACAGCTCACTGCGACTTTGACGATCTTCATGATGCTCTTTGTTGGAGGAAACGTTATCCGTCGATTTGGATGGAAAACAGGAGCCCTATTTACTCCAATCGTCCTTCTCTTCACAGGAGTTGGCTTTTTTGCCTTTGTGATTTTTAAAGGACAGCTCAGCGGAATGGTAGCCGCACTTGGAACAACGCCCTTGTTCTTAGCGGTGATCTTTGGAACAGCTCAAAATATCATGAGTAAGTCAAGTAAGTACTCACTCTTTGATCCAACCAAAGAAATGGCTTACATCCCCCTTGACCAAGAATCAAAGGTTAAAGGAAAAGCAGCGATTGACGTTGTTGGTGCTCGTTTTGGAAAAGCGGGTGGCGCTATGATCAACCAGGGGCTCATCGTTGCAACTGGTGGTGTAGCCTTCATTGCTCCTTATGTTGCCGGCCTCATGGTACTGGTCTTAGGAGGATGGATTTTTGCAGCTCGAGCTCTTGGAAAGCAGTTCAACGCACTGACTGCAACGCAAGAGGCAGAAGCTACTGCTGCTGAAGCTGCTACACCAAATGAAGCTGCTACAGAAACAGCTCAGCCCACCTCTACCTAAGTCTCTACTTAACAGAGATGCTAAAAAAGGCCAGCTAATCGCTGGCCTTTTTTATTGGTGTTGTTGAAAAAATCCCTTTTAACCCGTGACTGCTACCTAATCAAAGATTAGCTAGCAGCCCAGGATATGAAAAAGGAGCAATAAATCATTTCTCCTTCTTGGTTAACTACAGTTTGCTCACTCTAGTTCTTAGAGTGTATAAAAAGCACGCTCATTCAGTGGAATTATGCCACTTCGGCTGGATGGCTTTCCACACGCCCTCTTAGCTCTTCAATCCGGTTGTTTGCATTTTGTGCCTGATCGGTTTAGTGAGCTGCGTTTGCAAGATACTGATTCGAAGCAGCTCGCAATCCAATATAGGGAAGCACAACTCCACAAATGGCTGAGCAACCAACCCATATTGTATCTAGAGACTCAAAGAAGAGACCTACTAAGGATAGAGAAATCGCACTGCTCATCGGTACACCCACTGCGGCAAAGAAGAGTCCAACTCCATAGCCGGTGAAAAATAAAGCGGCAAACTGGGCTATTTTTGTAGGAACCCCTATCTACCAGTTAGAAGAAGAAAGCGACTCACATTCAATTTTAATCTCTTCTGCTTTTTCAGCTGTCTGCACTTTTGTAAAGTTGTAGACTCTGCAATGGTTCTTATTCATTGTATATAGAGCTTGCATAAAACATCTCCTTTGGGTTTGGTCTCTTTGGACCGTTTCATTTTGCAGAGTTTTAAACTGGTGCGTTGTAGGAGTAACCACTTTTTGCTCTAGACCCTTCGAGCCTTAAGAGCTAAACGCGATTAAACTTTGTTAAATTTAGAATTGATCAAGTCTTTCTCTTAGATCTTGCAATCGATCATTTGCAAGAATTGCTTGATTGGAATAGTGACTGGATGCAGCAAAATACTGCTCTGCCGAATGATTTAACAAAATAAAGGGAATGAGAATAACATCCAAAATTTTCCTAAGGATTTCTCCAAGTACTTGAGGCTGATGTCTTACTAGGTCAAAAAATACAAAATTGGCTGTCAAAACGATTGCAGTGCTAAGCGCCACCCCCACCGTCTCATAGATTAATCCCATTCCATAACCCGCAAAAAAAACGATCGTATAATGGGCTACCTTGCAGGCCACTCCCATCCACCAATTAGAAGAGGAAAGCGACTCGCATTCCCGCTTAATGTAATCTGCCGTCTCAGTCGTATTGACTCGATCAAAGAGATAGTCACGATGTCCTTGCCCATCGAAAGTATACAGTCTTGTATGAGACATCAAATTCTCCTCCTCAAATACTGTGAGGTTCATAATTTTGTGGAGGAGTCTAACAAAGAGTGTGAGAAATGAACAAGTGTTTTTTTGTCTGTATTAAACCCCTGACTGCTACCTAATTTCTTCCTAGGCGTTAGCGAGCTTTTTAGATACAAGATTTGCGAAGAAGCCCATATGTTTACATATGGGCGATAAGCAAAGCGCTGTAGATAAGAAGGGTAGATAGCATAGGAGGAAATTAGGTAGCATTCAGGGGTTAAAGGAAAAATTACTCTGATTTAAGCACTTTCATAAAAGCAGACTGGGGGATATTCACTTTTCCAATTTCTTTCATCTTTTTCTTCCCCTTCTTTTGCTTCTCCCAAAGCTTACGCTTTCGAGAGATGTCGCCACCATAACACTTTGCTGTGACGTTTTTGGAAAGGGCTCCAATGGTCTCTCTTGCAAGGATCTTCCCCCCAACAGCTGCCTGAATCGGCACTTTGAACTGCTGTCTTGGGATCACCTCGACGAGCTTTTTGCAAAGGGCTCTCCCCTTTGCCTCTGCCTTGGATTTATGAACAAGGCAGGAGAAGGCATCGACTGGCTCTTCGTTGACGCGAATCTCGAGCTTGACGATCTCAGAAAGCTCATACTTTTCAAATTCGTAGTCAAAAGAGCCGTACCCGCGGGTGACTGATTTCAACTTGTCATTGAAGTCTGTGATGATCTCATTGAGAGGAAATCGATAGGTAAGAAGAATCCGCGTCGGATCCATCATATCGGTGTTGATTTGCTCTCCCCTCTTCTCAAGGGCTAAGCTCATGATCGCTCCAAGAAACTCAGCGGGAGCCATGATGCGGCACTTGACCCAAGGCTCTTCTACGTATTCGATCTGTCCCGGCTCGGGATAATGGGCGACGTTGTCTACCATCATCTCTTTTCCCGAAGAGACAGTGAACTTATACACAACACTTGGGGCTGTTGTGATGATATCGAGATCAAATTCTCTCTGGAGCCTTTCAAAAATAATCTCTAAATGAAGAAGCCCTAAAAACCCGCATCGAAATCCAAATCCAAGAGCCAAACTACTCTCTTGCTCCACATGCAGGGCTGCATCATTGAGTTTGAGCTTAGCAAGGGCTTCGCGCAAGGCTTCAAAATCAGAAGTATCGACCGGATAGATTCCAGCAAAGACGACAGGGTTGATCTCCCGAAATCCAGGAAGGGGCTCTTTGGCCGGCTCTTCTTTAAGGGTAATCGTCTCTCCGATCTTTACATCGTCTGTATTTTTGATATTGGCCACAATGTAGCCCACTTCTCCAGGAAGGAGCTTATCAACAGGCTTCTCATTGGGAGAGAAGATGCCTACCTCGAGCACTTCGAAGGTCTTATCAGAGGCCATCAAGTAGATCCGACTTCTCTTGGTAATCTCTCCACTCATCACTCGAACGTAGATCATCACGCCTCGATAGGCATCGTAGTGGGAGTCAAAGACAAGAGCTCGCAAAACATCATCTTCGGGCTCACTTGGTGGGGGCACCTCGTGCAAGATTTTCTCAAGAATCTCCTTGATTCCTATTCCTGTCTTTGCTGAGCAGAGAACAGCATTGGATGTATCAAGGCCTATCACATCTTCTACCTGCTGCTTTGCCCCTTCGGGGTCTGCAGCGGGAAGATCCACCTTATTGATCACAGGAACGATTTCAAGGTCTCGTTCGATTGCGAGATGCACGTTAGCGAGTGTTTGCGCCTGCACCCCTTGAGCTGCATCGACCACAAGAAGAGCTCCTTCACATGCGGCCAAAGAGCGGGATACCTCATAAGAGAAGTCCACATGTCCGGGCGTATCAATGAAGTTGATCTGATAGAGGGTCCCATCGGATGCCTCATACCACATGGTGACAGGATGGGCCTTGATCGTAATTCCTCGCTCCCTCTCAAGGTCCATGTCATCGAGCACCTGCTCCACCATCTCCCTAGAGGAGAGGGTCTTGGTTAGCTCGATCAGCCGATCGGCAATGGTCGATTTCCCATGGTCAATATGGGCGATGATCGAAAAGTTTCTAATTTGAGTTCTGTTATATTGGGTCATAGCACCTCATTTTCGCAGAATCTGGGGAACATTTCAAAGGAAAGTTGAAGGAATCTATTCCATTTTTTTTTCTTATCGAATAAAATCTTCGCTGAAAACTGTGCAACAGGAGGAACCTATGAGCCTTGAAGTCACGCCCTCAACCTCGAACGTCTTTCCAGGTCAAGGGCTGAAGAACAAAAGCCAAAACTGTTGGCTCAATAGCTCTGTCCAGTCCGCGTGCAACGTGGGGTTTCTTAGAGAGGCTATCCTTAACCTGAAAGATGAAACATCTAATGAAGCAAACAGATCTTCATGGAAGACGCATGCGCTCGTTGTTTTAGGGTATCTCCTGATTGGCTTTGGGATCGCACTTGCTGCAAGCGTTTTTTACATCTCCTTTGTGGCTAGCCCTATTGTTGCTGTTTGCTCTCCGATTGTGCCCATTGCCCTTGGTGTTCTCCTCATCCAATATCAAGAATCTAAGGGAGTTGGCTTTCAGCCTTTGATCGATGTGATTGAAAATTATCAAAACGAACGTCAATTAGCCATTGTCGGAGCCGTCTCTTCGATCGACACCCAGAAAGTACGCGAATGGCTTTATCAAGCCACTTTCAATCAAAACATTCCTGCTGAAGACCAAAGGATTACCAGTCCTAGTGCTACTAAGCAAGAAGACCCCATCGAATTTTTTCGGTTCGTTTTGGAAAAAACAAATTTTCGTATGCCTGCTATCCATCGAACGCGCATTGATGCAGGAGTAAGAAACCCACCTCTGGTAGAACTCCCTGAAAGCATTTTGAAATTAGATCTAATTCAAAATGAAGAGATTGTTAATCCGGACGGCACTATCCTTATACCAACAATTCAAGAAATTATTGAATCCAACTTTATTACGACTCTAGATGATCTACCCGATACAACGATTGAAAAGCGGTTTCAATCTCCTCCTGAGCATCTGGTGATTCACCTCGAACGCACAGCCTGTGATCGAGACGAGCAAAACAATATCAAATTCGATGAAAATGGCAACATTATCAAAAAGAAACTGACTACAAGATTAGCAAACCTCAGCCAATTTATAGCTCCAGAGCAATGTTTTGGAAAAGACGTTGAGTATAAAACCCACGCCTTTATCACGCACAGCCCAAATGGAAACTCTATTAATTCTGGCCACTACATAGCGTATGCCCAAGATAAAGGGGGAAATTGGTGGGTTTTCAATGACAGTTCTTCAAGGATTATCACGGAAGAAGTTGCTCATGCGCAAATGCGCTCCGCCTATGTTGCGTTCACCTCAAAGGTTGAGCCAACTTCTACAAAGTAAGAAGCCCCACTTCGATCAGCAAAATTTTCGAAGAGCAAAGAGCTTCGATCTGAACCTGTTCGGGATGGCTGATCAGTGCCGTATCGCCCTCTTTGAGTACTTTATCTCCGAGCGCAATTTCTCCTCCCATCACAAAGAGAAAATCGCCATTCCCTTTTGAAACCGGTGTATAAACAAAACCTTGTCCCTCATCAAGATCTGCTCTGAAAAAGGTCGCTGTCTGATGGATTGTGAGACCTCTATCCTCAGGTATTTTTGATACAATGGGAAAGAGAGCGTTTTTCAACTGCTTTGGAGTGAAATGTTTTTGCTCATAGCTAGGAGCCATGTCTCTTTCTTCGGGGTAAACCCAGATTTGGAGAAAGTGGGCTTTCTTCGTCGATGAGTTATTGTACTCTGAGTGCTTAATTCCTGAGCCTGCACTCATCCGTTGTACATCCCCCTTCTTAAGGATCATCTCATTCCCAAGGTTATCTTTGTGCTTGAGCTCTCCTTTTAGGACGATGGTGACGATTTCCATGTTGTCGTGGGCGTGAGTTGCAAATCCTTTTCCAGGCTTGACGATGTCTTCATTGAAAACGCGCAAAGTACCAAAGTTGATTCGTTGCAGATTGTGGTACTGGCCAAAGCTGAACAAGTGTCGGCTTTCGAGCCACTCGCTTTCTGTACGTCCTCTATCTGAAGATCGGATGATCTCTATTTCCATCACACTATGCATACTCGCCTCCTTTGCCTACTCTCTCAAAATACTCACGAAAAAGCAAGCTGAGACAGTTAGTTAAAAAATCTTCTTTAATTTAGCTTAATTTTTGGCACTTCGTGTCTTGAGCTGACGATCGCTTTGGTAAATCTCCCCTCTCTCGTGTGGGCGTACCTTCTGTACTGTCCCCACTCAAACCCGTGATTGCCACCAAATCTCCTCATAAGAAGTTCTTTTAAGAATACAGATTTGGAGATGAACGACGAGGCCAGCTCATATGAGCTGGGTGAGGAGGGAAGCTTCAAAGATGTACTCTT
>Ga0180438_10001938_pt1 | contig 35182 bp, 46 predicted proteins | sample SS_ome_12_FD_132455 | JGI IMG/M metagenome (GOLD analysis project Ga0180438, IMG submission 132455) | Hypersaline lake sediment archaeal communities from the Salton Sea, California, USA - SS_3_D_2 metaG | ecosystem: Environmental > Aquatic > Non-marine Saline and Alkaline > Hypersaline >... | reverse complement strand
TTGTATGTCCTTGTTGGTATCTGCATTCCGTTTATCTCCACTGTGGTTGTATCCACTGGTTCATCCATTTTATGCTACCTCATATATCGCAATCGGGAAGCTGTCCTGAGCAGTGTTATTCGCTCCTGTTTCTGAAAGTTCCCTCATTCCTGCATTGATTGTCTGTATGATTGCATCCCCACCAGTATCTATGCTATCTGGTGCTGAAGACAATTCACAGTCATCCCATGTAAGCTTCAGATAGTCGTTTGCACCCCTGTTGACATATAGTTGCATACCAAACTTGGTTTGGTTCTTCCATAGGTCATAGTACAAGTCGTCATTCATCAGCCAAGTAAGGGTTGCTGTGTAATCTTTCTTCTGAGCAAACGGCTGTCCTATATAACCGCCTGTTGATTGAGAGCAAGCCAATGGTTCAGCATATGGGTTGTTCAGGAACTCAATTGACCATTCTGTAAGAGGACATACTTCAGTCCCGCTTATGAAGTCACCGCTGTTTCCTGTATCAAGCAGTATCTGTGCCTCGTGAGTCATATATGGCTTTATCTCAGAAGTTGTGACTGTCTCAGGAACGGTCTCAGACATGTATGGGTTCCTTGCTATATAGTCAACACTCACCTCAATTGGTTGCCCTTGTCTTCCAGTCATAGCAACTCGTCCATGAACACATCCATTGTAGACACGAATCTCATTATTCGTTCCGTAATGTACATGCTGAAGGTCGTGCCAAGGAAGTGTTGGGTCAGTTGCTTCCGCAAATACGTGAGTGTATGGGTCAGATGCTCCTGTTGTTGTACAGTCTCCTATCACATTCCGCAAAAACCACCAGTTAATCGGATAAAATGTCAAGTTGTTTGCATATCTTTGCAACAACTCAATCCATCCCTGGTTGGTCATCGTCTGGCTTGCCGCCAGATGCTTCATTATCTTCTCGCTGTTGTCGTTTATCGTGTGCCTTACATTTACCCCGATTTGATATCCCGCAGTCATCGCAGTTCCTGTCGATGTATTGGGATACGTTCCCGACAGAGCGACTTGCTGGACACAAATCTGAGATTTTCTACCCAAATATGGTTGGTCCATCTATTTCACCTCTCCAAAATCATTACTCTCTTCAAGAAGCTTCGCAGCTACTTGTCGTGATACAGTCAGCCTCCCTTCTTTGTAGGTCAGCTTTGTGCCATCACTCAATACAATCTGTCCTCCATAAGTTGCTCCGCTTTTGAGTGCTAGAGTTACTTTGCTAGAGGCAGCCCTTTTTACAGCTCGTGGCTGTATCTTTTTCTCCTCATTCATTGTAGCTCACCTTTTGCCCACCTGTCTAGTAATTTTTCAACCAAAACCCTGCTTCTGTTCCAGGATTTGGCTATGAAAAATTGTGCCTTGGTTCCAGGATGGTTGACTTTCTTAGTGAATATTAAATCCTCTTTACTGAGTTCAATTCTCCCTCCTATGTTTGCTCCTGGTCGTGGGAAAGCTAAAACCCCACCAGGACGCTTTGGCAATATCACATGTGGCTTGGTCTCAAATTCTACATATGGCCAATAGTCTTGCAGATACAAAGACATTGAATTTTCTGCTGTCTTGTAATATGCTGTTGTGGCCAGCTTTCCTCCTTGAGCACCAACACCAGACCTAGGAGCATATCTTGCTATTGCCATGACCATGATGTCGCCAAATTTGTCTAGGAATTGGTCTTTGCCTTCCTTCTCCAGATTATCTGCGTAGGCTTCAACCGTCATGCTTGGGGCTTTCTTGTCCTTCATGCTAACTTCAAATGCTCCTAACATATTCCTGCACGCTCCCACAAATCTGTGATTAAAAAGTCCAAAGACTGGAAAAATGAGAACGAATTCTCATCATCTATGTTTTCTGAGAATGGTGCGAGCTTTGGCTGTACAATGAAGTCAAATGTCTGGAAGTTTCTCCTATTGTCCTTCATGTATCTCCACACCTCTCTCGAAAGGTTGTCTGTATAATTCCTCCCAATATCAACTACTGTTATTACAACAGGGAGGTCTACCATATCCCAGTCATACTTAATATCTCGCTCATTCCCAATTGCTTGCCCAAACTGGACAGAGATTTTGGGGTAATTGTTGGGCGTCATATCTATCCTAGGATACTCTTGCACAACCATTGTGTACTGTTTTTCGCCATTGACTACAATTGCTGCACCGTCTGCTGGGGGATTTGGAAAAGTAATATAGCCGAAGTATGGGTCATCACTGCGATACTTCACAAAGTAATCAGACCACTGAGTCTGGATGACACCATCAATTGTGACTTGTTTCACATTCGTGACTTTGTGTCTGTCTTTGCTGTCTCTATCATTGGTAAGTTCAAACTTACTTGTTGAGCCATCTCCTGTGAAGCTGTCTGTAAAAGCAACTGCTCTGCTTTGCCTGTCGGTGATATTGTTCCTGAGGGCTACAGTAATCTCGTCCAGAATCAGTGAAAATGGTATCTGGTACTTTACATAACTCCGTGATGTAGTAGTCTTCTGAGTCATCGTGTGTCACCCACTGGTTGCACGACAGGCAATATTAGAGAATTCCCCACTGGTCCTCCTCTATTTACAAAGTAGTCGAGCCACCTATATAAAGTTAAATTAACTCCATCGCTTATCCTTCTCATTTTTCACCCTTGTACAGAAGCACTCTACATATACTTCTGTTTCTCCCATTGTGTGGAAAATCAACTCTTTTATTCTGTAAGTCATTCCATCTGTCACGACTTCGTCGTATTTGTGCGGTCTTATGTCACCATAGTCTCCAGAGATGAAATTCCCATTCACATCATATCTGATTCTTGCAGGCAAGTATATTATTGCATCTCCGACCTCAAGAGTACCTTGCTTGACTAGTGCATCTCTCCTTGTCTGGGTCTCGACCCTTGCATAGATATTGTACTCGTCTGCTGTACCCTTGTTTTTCTGGCCAGTCATCATATCTTCGTCCTCCTCATCATAGTCCTTGTAGACAACTGCCTTTCTGAATTCCATGGTATCCATCAATTCCATCCACAGGTCATCAGCTATATCTCCAGCCAGACACGGCACAGATATCATGCTGACCATGCCTATTGTTTGCTGGTTGCCTGACCTAAAGATGCTTGACCTTGACTCAATCGTCTTCTGAGCTGTACCTATAATATACGACCTAGATTCAAGAGTTTTCTCTGGCTGAGTTAATACATACGACCTTGACTCAAGCGTCTCTTGCTCCTCTCTCAATACAGCTGACCTTGTCTCAATCGTAGGCATCCCTGCTGTCTCAACGCTTGACCTTGATTCTATGGTCTTTTGAGACGTGGCCATAACATTGCTTACAGAGTTAATTGTTTCTTGTACCTGTTTCAGCACTGCTGACCTAGTTTCTATGGTCTTCTCATACTCAATAATAATAAATGAGTTAGACTCGATTGTCTTTGTTGCTGCTTTCTGCACCGCTGAATGGCTGTTGATATTCTTGATGCCTGTACCAGAGGTAATCATTGACCTAGATTCAATTGTCTCCTGCTTTGTTTCAAGCACAGCTGACCTAGACTCGATTGTTTCAGTTGCTGCTTTCTGTATTGCAGAACGGCTTTCAATCGTCTTTTGGGTCTCTTTAAGCACAGCTGAAAGGGTTTCAATTGTTTTCTGGGTCTCTTTCAACACTGCAGACCTAGATTCAATGGTCTCAGTTGCTGACTTGAGCACTGCAGACCTAGATGTAATCGTCTCAGTATCTGCTTTGATTACAGCTGACCTTGACTCGATTGTCTCAGTTATTGATTTCAACACCGCTGAGCGGCTTTCAATGGTCTCTTGTATTGACTTCAGAACGGCTGAACGAGACTCGATTGTCTCAGTAACAGACTTCAATACAGCAGACCTAGATTCTATCGTCTTGGTTCTTATTACTATGGCTTCACCACCACTTGTTCCGCTTGGCATCTTTCTTGTCCTCCTTGTATTGACACAAGCTCATTGTATTGAACTGTGGTGTTTCTTAATTTAACTTGGTGTATGTGTATATTGTACCTCCACATTGAACTGGCAACCGCTTGATGGGTCGCTGTAATCAGCCCAGCACCATACTTCCTGGCTTGCATCTGCTGCTATATCTGTCGCCAGGTTCTGGTATGCTGTGGTCAAGCTTGTTGCCCCTGTTGGATTGTTATCTGTATCACATTTGATGTCTATATCAGTACATGTTGCCTGAAGCTTCATATCTAAGTCAGCTGTAAATGTACCATTGTTCATCATATTGTAGATACCATCTGACGCTCCCTGATTTGTGGCTGCACAGTCAGTCTGCGTTGGCGTGCATCTGAATTGTATGTCTGTGCCAGACACATACTCAGCACCATCCCATACTGTGATATTGACTGCCTCATTTCCTATGGCTGTCATCCGCAATTCACTTGTGCAGAAACCAGCTGTATTGCAGGCTGTGTATGTAAGGTTTATATGTGAGCCAAAGCGTGGGCTTCTTTCATTGTAGATGCCCAAGACTTCTGCTGCTGATAGCTCTCTTGTATACACTCCCACGTCGTCAAGTGAACCATTCCAGTAGTTCCTAAGTCCACGCTCTCTATTTGCTCCAATGTAAAACGATTCATCCTCAAGCCACTGACTTGTGATTGCTGATGCTGTAGGTGAGTCTGAAGTGTTTACACGCACTCCATTCCTGTAGAGCATTAGGTGTCCTGCATTTGCTTTGCTGATATTTGAGGTTGCACAATAGTGAACCCATTCACCAGGAGTTACTGGTGTCGCATCTATGATTGTTGTTGGAGTCTCACCCTCACCTGACAGAGTGAATCCTTGCTGTAGGTCAGTATTCATGTTCATGCTGAAGAACTCAAGGTCTGTAGCTTCAAGGTTGTCGTGTCGAGCCATCACTGATTGGAATAAGACTGCTCCATCTGTATTTATCCATGAACAGAAACTGCATCCTGCATCACACATCGTCTTACCGAAACTGTCACCATTCTGGTCTGCAAGTATATGGTCTCCTGCACCTGCAGTGATTCCATCTTCACGAGCAACAAACCTCATTCCACTGCCATACTTTCCACTCGTGTTGTATGCCCCAGAGATGTCACCAGTGTTGATATTGAGACTCGCATCTTTAGTCTTCGAACCCATGTAGAGCTGGTTGATTTCTTCTGCACTCAATGTTCTGTTATAGAATAGAACTTCATCAATTGTCCCATTTGCAGGAGTGTATGATGAATCATCAATCGCTCCAATGAGCAAGTCCTCATCATCATCCCAAGCAGTACCATCAATCTGAACCGTCCCTGCTGAAGTAGCATCTAGCTTACCATTCAGATAGATGTATGTGTTTCCTGCGGCAGATGTACTACCATCATAGATTCCACAAACATGAACCCATTCATCTTGTGGTTGAGCAGTAGATGAAACTGATGCGGAGAAAGAGCTAGTTCCATCTCCATAGACTCTGAAACTGAATTGCTGGTCGTTTCCTACGCCATTGTCATCAAGATAGTTTAAGAACCAGAATCTATCATCATTTGCTGTGTCGAATCTACCCATCAATTGACTGTTACCTTGTCTGTATCTTGGTTTCAACCATGTGCAGACTGAACATCCATTGTCACACATGCTCTTTGAATATGTACAAGATGGCTCGTTACAAGCTGTGATATATTCACTAGCATCCGCTGTGAAATTATATGAGCTGCCATATTTCCCTGCAACTGATGCAGGACTTCCTGTGAGCGTTCCATCATATCCATTGCTCGTGCCATCTGCAACATTCCCATCTAGGTGATACTGTGCAAGTTGACCACTATCATTCACGGTTGGAGCTTCTAATGTAGTCTCAAAATCATAAAAGACTTCACCGTAGTCTTCAACATCCAGGTCACCATTCAATGTCCAGTGAGTGTCATTCTGCCATCGCAGGTCTGCATTGTACATGTTTTTGATTTCCTTTGAAGACCATACTCTATTAGCCGCAATTACATTATCAACAATTCCATCAAAAAACTGAGTAGTTCCATCATACCTTGAACATATTCTGCTTCCAAGGTCTAAAGGTTCTGGTGCATTACTCAATGCCTCTTTTTCAAGTACACCATTGATATATAGTCTAAGTGTAACTCCATCATATGTAGTTGCAACATGAATCCACTCTTCAAGTACTGCTAAAGATTCTGAAAAAATTCTGACTGTTGTTGGACCATCATCAATGTCAACACTAATCATATCAGGATATGAAGCATCTGTACTCTCCCATAAAAGTATCTGTGTGCTATAATCATCCTTGAAATTGACAATCTGACTAAGTGCATCGTTGCTCCTCGGTTTTATCCACGCACTATATGAAAATGTTTCATTGTCAAGAATATTTGCAGGTAACTTTATACTATCACTTCCTGTACAATTCATCCCACTCCCATACTTGCCTGAGACATTGTATGCGCCACTAATCGAACCTGTGTTCTCACTGTTGCTGTGGTCAATCATATCTGAACCAAGGTAGAGTTGGTTGACTTCTTCATCTGAAAGGATTCTACTGTAGAAAAGAACTTCATCAATTGAACCATGCCAACTGTTCGATTGAGCTCCATCATCATTCGCCCCAATATACACATCCTCTGTGTCAGACCATGTTGCAGTGAATGTTGATGAATCAGCAAGTGCAACTCCATTTACCCATGCCTTGCCTACATTGTTCACTGGGTCATATCCAATGCAACCATGGTAGTATGTATCTACTGAAAGTGCTTCAGACTGACCTGTTGAATAAAAGTTTGTGCCTCCATCATCGTAGAATGCACCGCTTATCTTTGGGCTTGGACTCGCATCGTAGTCTAAAAGGAACCTCCAATATTTGTCGTCACTTGTGGCATCCCACTGAGCTACAACAACCTGATTCTCAATGAGTCCAGTTGTGAAATTGAACCACCCACATGATGTGAATCCTGTAGTGTCAAAGTCATCAGCCCATGTGCATGTAGGCTCGTCACATACGAGGATGTAGTCGCTAGTTCCATCAAAGTCATAGCATCCATCATACTTGCATGTTGTAGTTGAGGCAGATGCTCCTGTGACAGTTCCAGTGTACCCATTCCCTGAGCCATCTCCTGCATTTCCATCTAGGTGGTATTGGGCTGTTGTTCCTGACCCATTGACTGTTGGAGCTGCACCATATTCCTCCATGTCTGCATATAGGATTGTGTCTTCATCCAAATAAGATATCTTTGTCCGCTTGTACAACTCAAAAATCTCAGTTTGTGAGAATGTCCTGTTAGCGATTACAACCTCATCAATGCTACCATTAACAACATCAAATAGAGTTCCTGTTGTTTGATATCCATTTCCTATGAAATATTCATTTCCACTCATCACATTTCCAGTGATTGATGTTGTATTCTGTGCAACCAATACACCATCAACATATAGATTCATTGCACCGTCAATGTGTGTGAGGGTAAGCATATGCCACCCAGTATATCTCACACCTGATGACTCATAATTAAGAATTGCTGAAGTTGATGCCTCATTCCTCACAAATGCTTGAATCACATCTTGATTTGTAACTGATATATGTGTGTTGATGTTTCCATCTGATTTTGATGAAATTATTTTCTGGTTATCAGGGTTGTTATCAACATTCACCCAAGCTGAAAGTGTCAATCCATTTCCTGTAGCATCAATTACAGATGTCTGCATAGCAGAATCAATCCCATTGAACCTTGCACTTCTACCATATATCCCTGACCATTGTTGAGTAATTGTGTCTACAGCAATATCATTCCCATTTCCGCTTGAATCAACTCTGATATCATCGTTATCAAACAAATAATAACCTTGAACATCATTTAAGTTTATTGTTCCTGCTGCTTTGTATCCAACAGTTATGTCTGCTGGCACCCCTACTTGCACATCCACATCCTGAGGTATCGCTGACGCATTTGCATATGTCGCATTGTCTGGGTCGTTGACTTTGAGTGTGTCTGCGTTGAGTTCGTAGAGTCCTTTAATTTGTTTTGGAGTCAATTCAAACTCATATGTCCTTAACTCATCTATCATTCCTCCAAAAGGATATTGTAGTCCAGTAGATAACTCCCCAATTCCAACCAGATGTACATCTGTACTGGTTAAGTCGTCCCACCAGTTTCCTGAGTCAACACCAAGGAATTGAGTGAATGTAATTTCTTCCCCATTCCTATACATTTTATATCTTGATCCATCTGTTGTGACACAAGAATGTCTCAATTCACCTGAAACATATGTTTCTGGATCTCTTATCCCGTCTGGACCACCACCATCATTCATAAGGAATTCAACTTGTGTTGTAGCTCCAACTCTGAATATGAAGTAGTATGATGTTGAATCTGTATCTGCGAGGCTGTAGATCGTCTCCCTTGCAGCAAGATTTGTTGAGTTTATCCAGGCACAAATTGTTCCTGCACTTGATGTGGGATATGCTCCACTCACACTAATCATCCACTCTGAGGATGCATTGAACCTGATTCCACCACCACGTACACCAGAAGTATTGTATGCTCCCTCAATTGTTCCATCATTCCCTGAACCGCTCTGGTCTATGGCTGTTGAACCGAGATAGAGCTGGTTAATCTCCTCATCCTCAAGCACATAATCATACCATAAGAATTCATCAACTGTCCCTGTAAGGTCTTGGTCTTGAGAAGCATCATTGTTATTGACTCCTCCGATGTACACGTTCTGAGGACTGATTGTACCAGATATTGATTGTGTGTCTACTTGTTTTCCATTTATATACAACCATCCATCACTCCCATCCCAACATTGTGCAATATGTGTCAATACACCTACATAATCTGTATAGTCTGCAGATAATGCTGTGGCACTATCTCCCCACCCCATATATAAGGTGGTTGAAACTAGTCTACCCATATACCATCTATTAAGTGAACCATCAACTGAACCTGCAAGTGTTCCTGATGAAATGTTTGCCCATGCTACTGTACATCCTGTTGACGGTGGAGCAAATTGAGTATCTATCCTATCCTCTGTCCCATCAAACCCATAACATGTATTATATTTACAAGCAACAGAACCTGCAGTTGCTCCAGTTACCACACCATTTCTTCCGTTACCTGAACCATCATTCGGATTACTGTCTAAATGATATTGAGCATATGTACTTGAACCATTCACTGTTGGAGCGGCACCATATCTCTCAAATGGATAGTATAAAAAGGGACTTGTTGAGACACCTGTTGAAGTGTCAACCATGCCCCAAATGTCCCACTTGTCCTGTTTAAGTTTGGCTCCCTCAATATCAATGTATGGTTTCCAGTCAACTGTTGCGTCTGGACTCTTTTCAGCCTCAATCCTTATCAAGACTGTTTCACCAGGAGAAATCTTATATCTTTCCATCTTATCATAGTCTACATCCTTACACTTGTCCTGTAAGTCTGTATCTAGATAAGCTCCAGCTCTTCTTGTATTGTTTGGAACAGGGAAGGTTGGGTCTTTGATATAGTGTATCTCATAGTCAGCTGTTCCCGATGCAGTTGTTGTTGTAGTTGTTTCCTCAACTGTTGATGTTGGTGGTGACACAATATGGCATGAGTCTTCAGAAGCAGCGACTGTAAAGCTGATTATCTCAGAAGAGGCGTCACTCCCATTAAGGTATTCAAAATCAAACAGAATATCCTCTATCTTTATGTCTTTGATATCAGAGTTTTTGAACACAAAAGCTCCTTTACAAAGGCTGTCTGGTCCTCCACAATTTGGTGTGTTATCTACCTCAATTGTGAAGAAGTCGTCTGCCACCAACGCTTGTGGTGTTACAGCATACATCCCTGCTCCTGCGATTGTCAGTGCAGTAGCCGCAACAGCCACAGCTTTCTTTCCTTTGGGATTTTGTCTAACCTTGTAGACTATGTATATCATCAAGGCGACAAGCAAAACTCCCAATGCTAAAATCATCCAATTCATTTTGTGCTTATCTTCACCCCGTCGTTTTCTGTTATTTGAATTAAGAGCTGTCTGCTCCTTACCTTGTTCGCTTTTCCTACATTTCTGAGTCCGACAAATTGATAGTAGTCTCTCTTATCTATCATGCCTTTTACAGAGTCTATATAGACTCTGTTTCTCCTGAAATAGACCAGTTCAAGATACTCATCATCATTGAAGTTTTCGTATTGGAATTCCTGGCCATTTATCTCATACTTGCCTGTGCTTGGCCAGACTGTGACAGAGTGGCCAAAGTCCTCTACTGTAAACTTGTCAAGCTTGGAGGTGTCTATATCACCAAACCTGTTTTCAGTCTTGTCCTCATTGAACTGAGGAAGCTGAGTCTCATCCACATATGTCGCTATCCAATTCATTTTATATTCCGAGTTTAACCTCCACTTTTCGCCTTGGTTGTCCCACCTCTACACAGTTTCCTGGTGCTGTATTCGGCTTTGGGCTCTGAATAATGTTTCTAAGTTGGTCTATATTGAGGATTTGGTATAGGGTTTCTGCTCGTTTAGACCAATCTAGGTCACATTGTTTTCGGCAATTCTCATGTAATCGCTTCCACTTCTCCTCACTATTGAGTATCACAACAACTTCATCAATGAATCGCTGTTTATACTCATCAGTGCATGGGTCAATGTCTATAAGAACACCACAATCACCTACAGTCTCAGGCAATGCTCCAAGTTTGGTTGTGACTACTGGGTTCCCAGCTTGTATGTTCTCCATAGCTGTGATACAACTTGTCTCAACAAACTTGTTCGGGTAAGCAAGCAATGAGCACTTCTTGAGCTCTCTTGCAAGCTGTTCCTGCTTGACTGTACCGTGATAAGTCACTCCGTCCATATGTCTTGCCTTCTCATATAGGTCTGTATATTGACCATCAGCAAGATTGTAGATATCTAGACCACTGAATATCTCAAGGGTTGCATGTGGAACTTGTTCTTTGATTTTCGGGAACACCTCCAGAAGCGTATCAAGACCTCTGAAAGGTGTGGTTGAATACACTATCTTTCCTGGGACTTTCTCTACAGGACCATCAAAGTAAGGCACGTGTATGCCATTCCTACATACAACACACTTGTCTTCAGGGATACAAGGGAATTGCTGCTGTACAATGTTTTTGTGGTACTCACTCACAAAGACTAACATGTCAATCTTACCTATCGCCTCATGGATGTTTCCCCATCCTGGGCAGTCAGGCATATCGTGTGCCCAAAGCACATACTTCCTTGCTTTTGGAAGCTGGGGTGACAAGAATATGTCTGTATTCCTAGAGGAGACGAACACATCACATTCAGTGTCTGTCGCCAACCTATCGAAATTCAGATATTGTACATTCTCATATTTTCCTTCAGCATCACAGTTACAATATACTGACACATTGCAAGCCCTTCTTGAAAGCTCTTGTGCCATTCTGATGACGGCTGTTTCAGAGCCAGCAATAGACTTGTCCTTGATTGAGTTCCCGTTGAACTTAACATTGGAAACATTGTAGAAAGCTATCTTTGGATTCATATAGCTTTCTATTGCTTTTTTCTCCGCATCTAGTAGATGAAGCTGCCCTGCTTTCTCAAGTTTGATTTTGGCTATCCTCTTGGTTTCCTCCTCTCCTGGATACACAACATCATTCACCACATCATAGTGGTCACACATAACATTGCTATCACAGTAAGGCTGGAAGCCATTCTGTTTTGCCTTCATGAAAAAGTAGTGGTCTTCACCCACTGCTACTTTTATCTCTTGGCCAAGCTGGTCTTCATATGACCAGTTGCATTTGAACCAAGGTTTGGGCATGTTTTCAAAAACGCTTCTATGTATCAAACAACAGCCAAGACCTGCACCTGCTATTGGGATAAGCTTATCCTGTGGCTCTATATTCCACATCGGACCACCACCAAGCTTCTCGTATATGATAGGCTGTGGCGGCATTGCCTTCATCCAATATACACCAGTTACAATCTTCTCTTTATGGCTCATCAGTCTATTCACAGCGTCAGCTGGTAAGAAGACATCTGTGTCTACAAACAATATCCACTCTGTGTTTGTTTTCAATGCCGCTTCAACAACTTCCTGTCGAGCTTGGTCGTAGTATTTATCTATAGAGTAGATGTGTTGCCAGAACAATCCACTAGGTAGAGATTGCTGGAGCTTCATCATGTGAAACATCCATTTGGTCGGTACTGTTCTCTGTGCTATAATACAGAGGGAAATCCCTCTTGGTTCCTGTTTTACTTGCATATCTGCCATTTTTTGTCCTCATTGTATTGAGATGCTCCTCACCTCTCTTATTTGTACGGAGCGATTCCTTTGTAAAAGGGGATGGGGTGATTTATCCCCTTACACCTCGTCATATTGCAAGGTGAGCGTCTTTGTATTGGTCAACCCCGCAGAAGCACTGGAATCAATTGTGCTTTGCAAAACCACAAAGTCTGTACTGCCAGCTGCTGTAAGGCTGCCAGTAAGGCTTCCACCAATACTCACGTTTGCTGAACCAGGTTCTGCTACAGGTATTGCTGTATCAGCTTCTGTGCTCTGACCACTTGTTGGGGTCGCAAACGCTGTCGTCTGTCCGGTGTATGTTACACCTTCGCCTGTCACATAAGCTCCAGCTGACTTCCAGAATTTCACGTTCTCGATTCTTGTGAACGTTCCACTGAAAGCTGCTTTTACCCACTTCTCAAAGCTGTACGAGCCAGCTGTAATTGGGTAAGTCGCTGGAGTTAGGTCTGCTGCATTCGTACTACCCATGTTCAAATTTGTGGGAGTACTTGTGTCCGTTGCATTCTGGTTGTATTCAACCCATCCGAATGTTGCTGCCATCTTTATATCCTCCTAATTGTATCTAATTCCTCCTCCACCATATCTGCTACGATAGCCATAGTTGTTGTATCCTCTGCCAACTGTCACCGCTCGTGTTCTAAGCGGTTTCATCCAGTTGATTTGCAAATGATATTTCTCGTAGTGATTGTTGATTAAATCTTTCACTGCGTCTTCATCTTTTGCTATCGTTTGGCTTCCTAGTGTTAGAGTTGTCGTTCCCTTCTTGAGACGCCTGTCCCTCAACCATCTCAAGAAGATGATGTTGGTCATTTCTATACAAGCATTCTCTAAGGGTCTTTCAATACCCACCAACTCAGCCATCGGCTTTCCGACATAACAATATGTCAGCCTCACTTGTCTGTTGTTGGTTGGATATCCGCTCTGCAAAGTGAAATAGTTGTTTTCAAGGTTCACCTCGTCTATTGCGTGAGAGATATTGTATTTTATTCGCCTCTGTCTCACAACTGTCGTACCATATATGGCTGTGCCCACAGTAGATGCTGTGTCTGTCTCATAGACAGTCAGGTCTTCTGCAGTCACTTTTCCGGTGTTAAAACTTCTACCATATTTGTTGGCAAAATATCCCGAAAGAGGGAAATATCTCCCCTCGCTGTCTGCTGTGACGAGTTCCTCTCTACGCATAATGAAAGCGTCCCGCTTCACCTGCTCAGTTGCTTCCAAGAGAAATCTATTGAGGTCAGCACTAGGCAAATCGAGTTGATTTGTGTACCCAGTCATCTCCCTGAATCTAGTCTCGGAGCAGTAAGCTTTTGGTGCCGCAATCTGGGCTCTGCTTTCATTAGTTTGGGTCGCCATCCTTTGCTCTTTCCTCTCGTAGTTTCAAAGTTTCTTCAAGTGTCCTTCCATAGATAGGCTTTGCTTTACCGACTTTGACTTTCTCCTCGTACACATCTGCCTCTTTCTGGGCTTTTATCTCCTCGCTAGTTGCTTCCCTGAGCAAACCCTGGTCTATAGCGTTTGCTAAGATTGGCGTCAACTCGTCTGGGAGTTGCTTCACTTGTCCTTTAAGCACAGAAAAATGTGCTTCGTCTGCACTATTGAAATAGTCGTTGTCCGTAGTCACCATCATTGGATTGAGGTCTTCGCTCATTTTATATCACCTATACTATTAATGCCATCCATTCACCTGTCTGTGCTCCGGTTGATGTTATCACAAAGTTTGTATCTGTGATTGTTCCCGGAATCGGTATGACTCCTGTTTTTGTAAGAGACTGTACGAATACATGAGCCGTCCCTGTCAATGTTGCACTGAAGGGGATTGTTGAGCTCGATATAGTTGCATTCATTGTATACGCTCCTCTGTCTATCTGGTAGCTTGAAGATGTAATACCTGTTACAACATCGTCACCAAGAGTCGTTCCTGTGCATGCACCTGCTGCTAATTCAACAGATGAAACTGAACCCGCACCAAGGTCTGCAACCCTGCTTGCAAGGTCTACCTCGATTGTTACAGTTCCAGTTGTATCTGCGGTTGTCCCGCTTGCTGCTAGAGTTCCATCAGCTGTGTCTATCGAGATTACTTTCCCGACAGGACCACTTGAATTCATTACAACATATGGTACAGAGTTCTTCCAATATACGCTGACTGTTGAACCCACTGCAAAGTCTGTCTTATATGTGCCTCCTGAACCTTCAACCATCCCTGTTACTTCAATCCAACCTTCTGTTACAACACCAACGTATTCTTGCTGTCCTACTGTTGCAAGAACGCCCATTGATTTTGTTTGGGTTGAAAATCCTATGATGTTTGAAGACAAGCTAGTCGTATCCTCCTGAACTTTTCCGCTTGATAGCTTGACTGGGTCCATGGCGGTCAGAGTTTGACTATCTGCTATTGGATAGGTTGCCACCGTCTTCCAATTCACTGCCATTTCTTATACCTCGTTAAAATAAAAGGGTGTGCCCCTTGGGGCACTTAGTTCCAACCAGTATATGTTGCACTGAATCTGTCAACATACAGTCTGATTTTTACAACTTTGTCTGCAGTTGCTTGTACTGGAAGCTCGTCAAGAGATACACCAAGCTTGTTTGCACTTGACGTTACTCCTGCTCCAGTTCCTGCTACTGCTACTTGTCCAGTTGCTGTCGCACTTTCACCAACAATAAGAACCTCTCCTACATCAACGTCTCCGTTATATGCTGAAGATGATGTCTTACCAACTAGACAGTCAACCTCTGTGATTCCTTTTATAAGGACAGGTGCTGTTTTGTCTGCGTCGGCTCCTGTTAGGTTATTTACATTCGACATGCAAATACCGTCGATAGCCACCTCTTTTGTTGCGTTCTTGCTTACAAGACCAGTTGCGTTCATCACAACAAAGTCACCTTTCGCAAGGCTCTGTGACGCTGCTACTGGGAATGTAAGAACCAAGTTCGTAACATTCTCTGCTCCTCTTGCCATCCCATAGTTATCGGGGGCATTCGTACTTGTTAGTCCCATTCTTTCTTCCTCCTTATGCTATATCAAATATGGTAATTTTTCCAGAGAGCGTGTCTGTTAGCTGTCTTGTTGCTTTAACAACTACTGAACCATCTCCTGGATTTTCTAGAACAGCTGTAATGCTGCCCCTCACGTCTTCATTTAGTGTTGTTTGTTGCAGGATGACGTGTGTCGTCGCTGTGATACCTGTGTGAGATATTGTTGCTGACGGTGTCACTCCTGGACTTGCCGTTGGAGCTAGACTAAAGCTTGCTCCTCCCAAAACTGCTGCTGCCATTCTTTCTTCACCTCAAAAATTAAAAAGGTGCCAGCATTTAGCTGGCAGCCATAACAACGCTTGAAGCTGCTCGCACGTTCTGGATTCCGATACCGTATGACTGAAGTGCAATTACTTCTGTGTCAACTGTACCTGGAACACGTCCATCTACAACCTCTACGTCGCTTTCCTGCACAAAGGTTCCAAGCTCTGTTGAGTCAACAAAGATTGACGTTCCTGTTGTAATCTGTGCTGTCTGGATAACCTTCTGCGGTCCAAAGTACTCAACTTGTGGGAAGATTGCGGCTGTTCCGGGTGTTCCTCCAGAAACAACTGGTGCCCTGATGAGTGCTTGCTTGAAGTCAGTGTCCTTCATCAATGCTGCATAGTCATCTGGGTGCAATACAAGGTGAGTTGCCTTGAATCCACCAACATCGTAACCTTCTACGAGTGCTCGTGCATCAATTAGGTTCGTGTATGAAACCCTTGTTGAAGCTCCACCAGTTGCAACTCTGTTGCTGTTTCCTGATGTGCAGACTGCAACAATACCAGTGATGATATCGCTGTCAACCTTCCTTGCAAGTGCTTTTCCGCACCTTGCAGCTTCAGCTGTGATTAATGAAACCATACCACGCTTTATCATCTCCCAAGTAATTTTGCTTGCGGCAATTTTCTTGGTTGGTGTAACCGTGATACTCTCATATCCCTCACCTGTGTAAGAGACAGTTCCACCTACACCTACTTCTGCAGCAGTCACACGCTTCTCTTTTGGAAGCTGGATTGCTCCTTTTCCACCACCAGCCATTAGGTCAGTGTTTAGCTGTAGAAGTTCCAAACCTATCATGTTCGGCTCTACTGCTGCCCTAATAACAGATGCCAGTGCTGTTACATATAGTGCACTCGCGTTGGCAGTTGTCACATCTTCTCTGAAGGTCATGTAACCTCCTGAGAGTCCCTCCTTTAGTCTTAGCTCGTTTTGCAATGCTTCAACAGATACACCCTTCCTTGCCATGTCTTTGACGATTAGGCGTCCTGTAGCTTCACAAAGTTTGCTTCCTTCTAGTTGTACATCCATCTTTATGTCCTCCTAATTTAAAATCCTTGCACTGTTCTCAGTGCTTTTGTATTTCCAGCCTTCTGCAAGTACTCGAGAACAGTGTTGTTCGAGTGCTGTCTTGCTACCATTACGTCGTCAGAGTCGCTGGATACTTCTTCTGTTCTTCGTACTCCGCCAACCACCGTCTTCTTGCCCGTCAGTTGTTTCTCAATCTTCGAGTCAAATCCGTCAAGGCTTTCTTTCTTCTTAGCCTCATCTTCTAGTTTGTTCTCCTTCATGAGCTTCTCATATTCCCTCTGGACAATGAGCTCTGTTGTCAACTTTGGCTCCTGTTCTGGCTCCATGTCAACTATATCGCCCTCGGATTCCTGAGTAACCACTGGTGCTTCTTTTTCATCCTCGTCCTCGTAGTCACCCTCCATCTGTTGCTTCTGGGCTCCTTCCATTGGCTCAGGCTCTTTTGGTGCAGGTGTTACAGGCTTGACCTTTGTGGGGTCTTCCTTCTGGTCCGGGCTCTGGTCTTCTGCTGCTGTTGCATCAGTAATCACAGTTGGCGGAACCTGCTCCTTTTTCGAGAGCTTGTTCTTCGTCACCTTCGGTCTGTTGTAATCAGACGACGGCTTGTCTACCTTAGATGCGGCATCATTTGCCTCATCGTCGGCCATCTTGTCCCATTCGTTGTCCTGGTCACCAGGAGCGTCTCCGACTGGAGGTTGGGTTGTCTGTGGAACTTCAGAAGTTCCTTCAGGTCCAATAGGGTCTGTGTCTTTCGCACTTCTCTCCTTGTCCTCTTTGTCAGGTACGCCAGTCAAAGCTTCAGTTGCAGCTCCACCGTCTTCCAATGTTTCCACTCCCATTTGTTGCTTAAGCTGAGCTACCTCTGCTTGCAACTCCTGAATCATAACCAATGCCTGGTCATATTCAGAATGGGTATGGTCTGGAAGCCCTGTGTCCACATCTGTCTCTTGCATGCTGGGACTCTCAATTTCCATGTCAGGTTTTGCCTTTGGGTCAACCATCGGCACCTGTTCCTTCTTCTTTATCGGCTTAACAGTCATAGTCATACCTCAAACTTTATTCTATACAAAGCATTTTTCAACGCTTCGCGTCGCTCTTTAAGATTTCTTGCAATCGTGTAATCACACTTGTGACACCTCAATTGAACCTCTTCTCTCTTGCTTTCTTTGTAGGTGAATTTGTCCTCTAAGAGTTGCGTGCTACAACACGGACACTTCAGACCTATTGCGGCCAATTGAGTTTGCCTTTCATACGGCTCTGGTGCTTTTTTGATTTTCTTTGGAAGCTCGTCTCCAACCAATGCTCCTCCATTGCTTGTATCAAGCTCTTCTTCCTCCTTTCCAGCATAGGCTCCATCGTTTCCTGGAACCTTATCGACGTCAACTACTCCTTCACTTTTAACAAGCTTTCCTGTCCTGAACTTTTCAACAAAGGACATCGAAGAGTCACCATCACCAGGAATAAGAACAGCAGAGAGTTCCAAAAATTCGGCTATATTCGCCTGTATATACTCGCCACCATGCATATCCTCTGTCTCAATAACACCATCAACCAGAACTTGGATGCTTACACCAGGAATATCGCCACGTTTGGCTTTCCGAATGAAGGTCTTTTCCTCTGGGTCGAGGTTCACTCGGTAATTTAGAACATTATTTCCGGCTTCATCAACACCCATATAGGCATCCTCCACATGTCCAAAAGGTGGAGACTGTCTGATGCTGCTGTCGTCGTGCGTATCGAGAAAAGGCTTTCCAACCAAGGTTGCTGCCTTTTGCACACCAGACTCATAAGTGTAGCTGACACGATTTCTTGTGGGCTTATCAAAGGTGATAGCCACTCCTTCCAGGTATATGTTTTCAACCCTGCCTGTCTGGTCGTTAATTTGTTCTTTTACACGATACGACTCAACAGGGACTCTCACGGTTTCCTGGATTCTCATCAAATTGTCCATCTTCGCCACTTACAAGTAATTTTTTGCACAAATTTCTAAGCAAAATTCTAACTGCAATAACGAAAATGCTAACCCAAATAACCGCAATAACAAAAAGTATGCTAACAATTGCTTTTGTATCTAAAAGAAAGTAGTTGCCGCCCCTTTATAAATTTAAATTAAAAATTACTATAATCGGGGTGATTTTCTGTACTTTTTCGGTCTCTTGCCTTTTGCAGGACCACGAAGTTCCTGTATCCAGATGACCTCTCTATATGTCCGAAGGCTGGACAGACGAGCATTGACACGCTGCTTAGATATGCCTGTCTCTTCAGCGATTTCCTCTGCTGTTTTGAAGGTCTTATCTATGCTCTCCAATATCTTTTCATCATAGTCACTTGCCATAATTAGTCTTTGTCCGTATGCTCATACCATTCCGCATTATAGCTTATCACATTATCGGCTGCCCCACTTGTAAACCGTGCAATATATTTTGTATTCGGACGCAAAACAATCTCTTTGTTTCGTTCACTAGCCCCTGGCCGAGCTCTTGAAGGGTTAGTTCCTGTGCCACCTTTACTACCGCTTAATTTGTCACCCAAACTATTAACAGTTGCCCCAACTTGAATAATTAACAAGCTTCGATTGATTTCATATCTGTCATTCAAATCCCAATCATTGTCTGTGCCACCTGTTAAACTAGCAACTGTGACAGTGGTAGCATCATTATCAGTTACAATTCCCCAACTTCCGTCTGTTGTATTATGGATTTTCCATCCTATAAGTGCGTCTACTGTAAAACTAGCAGTGCTGTCTGTCATGACTGTTGCAGATGTTCCTCCTGTGTGTCCTCCGCTATATGTCAACGCTCGGTTATTTGCTTTCTGGGCTACTATCGTTCCGTCATCATCATAGTCACTGTTTTCATACAAATCAGCAGTTAAAAGAAGATTACTGCTATAATTAAACACAAGATGAGCAAATTTATCATTGTCTGGTGTTTCAAGACAGAAGTCGAGCACGTCATTGTTTCCTAATGTTGTATAGTCTGCTATCCAATAGTGGCTGTTACTATGAATTTCATGGTGCTCGTAATCGATGGTCTGTAATGTATGAGTGCTAGCGTCCATCCGCATTGGCTTGACCTTGTCAGCGTTAATACGACCAAATGCACTTGCTGCTGTCACCCATGCCTGCTCACCATCAATATTTGTGTCATCATCAACTAACTGGGCAACCCCCACTTCATTCCCAGAGCTATCAAAAACAGTTACCTTGAGCTGTGAATTCGCATTCACACTTACTCCAGACTCCAGTTCCTCAAGTGATACCTTGAAGTTCCCTGCTGTTGTGGCTTTGAAGTTGACAAAAGTCTCTGCTGGATTCTCTCCTGTCAGCACCGCTTTGACCAATTCAGCATCGTCTTCTCCTATAATAGAGTCGTTTATTCTATGACTGCTCGGCTTAACATAATATGGTTTTAGTATTGTCTGTAATCTGAAATGTGTTTGTTGGGTTGAGCCATTTGTATATTTGACTCTGTAATATTTCGTTGCTGCTTGAAAACTGAAAGTCTTGCCTGTGTTGGCTGGAATGGTAAAAACATCATCGCTGTCTACATTTGTCCCATCAGAGCTGAACTCAACCATAAGTCCATCAGCAGCACTATCATGAGAAGAGTTTATTGTAATAACTATAATTCCGTAATTGGTTACATCTTCCCAGCCTCCTGTATAGATGGCATCAGCATCCAAAGGTGTGGCTGTGCTGTTCAAGGTGCTTACATGCCCTGGTGTTACAGTTACTAGACCATTGAGGTCATCTGTCTGTATGACATCGGCTGCATCTCCATCCTCATCTATGATTATGGTTTTGTTACCGATGTTCCCCTCTCCATCAACCATAACAACTCTCTTCGCCAATGCATCATGGTCATGCTCTTCATTCTGGATTTCAGAATCGTTTTCTTGTTGTATTGTACCATCTGGTCCTGGTTTAGCCATCTTGCTTCACCTCCACTTGCAACTCAGCTTCTTCCTTTACAGGTATTGCAAATTTAAGATAATAAGCTTCAAATGCACCAATAGCTCCCTGTAGCTGAATCGGGTCTGTGACTGCGTTGTCCTTCCTGTACTTCGCTATAATCTCCTCACGAGTCACATGGCACTTGATATAGTAGCCATCTTTGTAAAATTGAATCGTCCAGCCTTCTGGATACTTTTCATAGTAGACCTCCTGTATGGTTGGCTGTTTGAACAATGCATCGAATTGCACATTCAGCGTCTCAAAGTCTATCAAAAGTGTTCTTGTCATTATATCAACCTCAACAATTTACCCCATGCGGTCGTCACAAGCAAAGATATCACAGTCATCCCTGCTGTCATCTTGTCTTTCCAGCTTTCAAGCTTGTCTATCCTTTTGAATGCGGCTTGCATGGTTTTATGAGTTTTTTCGAATTGCTCTTTCCTCTCTTTCTCCAAACGCATTTGCTCTTCGCGATGATTGCGGTTGCATTGCTCAACGATTGACCTCATCTGGTCAGCATAGGCTTTCATCTCCCCAGTAGCTTTCTCCTGGTTCATATTAAGCCGTTCCAATTCCTTCAACACGAACTTACTCCATTCGTGCCAACCGTTTGTTTGTCCTTTCTCTTTATTGCTCATGGGAAACCTTCCGCTGGCGGATATGTTATGGTAATGCAGTATGTGTCTTCAACTGCCGTTGCCTCATGCTTTTGATATGGCTCAGCCACAATGAACTCCCCAGCCTTCACAAATCTCTGCTCTCCTTCTATAGTGATGTCCATTATGCCGTCATAGACGAATATCAATTCTCTCGCAGCATGGGCGTGTGACCGGAAATTCGCCCCTTTGGTATTGTACCACTTTGTCACGCTGACTGTCCCATCAACCTGAAAGAGTCTTCCTCCCATACACTCGCCATCTTTTACAGGATAAGACATAGAGTATTTGCCCTCCATATTGAGTGGGCTCCCTATCGGGAACTTTGGCAATGCCTCCGTCAATTGTCGGAGCTTCTGCAAATTCTCATGTACATGTCCTTCCATCTTAATCACGAATCAATCTCGTACCAAATTACAACCTGCCAAGTATCAGATGCTGTTCCTGCTGAAGCTTCAATCTTCACAGGAGCATCTATAATCACAGGCACTCTGGTTGCTGACTTATCAGCACCTTCAGCATAAGCTGTACCATCGCTGATTTTGTTTGCCTCAATAACAGGATAGTAATGGGCTGTCCCATTCACTGTTACTGTTGCCGCTACTGCACCTATGATATACTCCTCTGCGGTTGTGCCATCATCTGCCAAGGCATATGCTTTGTAATTGTTGCTTGCCGAGGAAATGATGGTTATCTTCCTAATCTGTCCCTTTATGTTTTCCGTTGTGTAGTCATCCGTAGCAGCAGCCATTGTCTGCAGCGGAATCCTCACAGCCCTCAATGCCATATTTTTCTCCTCCTTTATATTATCATTTTTGTTACAACATACCCGAACAATGGGTATGCAAAGGTGAATATGCGAAACTCGTTAAAGCAGCCAGTTGGCAGGACATGCAATAGCTGTAAAAGTATAATCCCCATAAAGACTTGCATTGCATATTGCTCATGCCCCACCAACTGTGAAACAAGTAATAACATGATTGACAGAAAGATAACAGAGAACATGTACTCACTGTATATCGGAACTTCATCTGTCCTTTTGAATTGTTTGAATGGGTTGAATACGAATGCAATTTGCTGAAGATTTTCTTTCCAGTTAAATCGTCCATGGTCGAGTTTCTTCCCTCCGAAGAAGTGGCCTCCATTTTCAAGCCACACATCTCCATAGTGTCTTCTGTGGCCATACATTTGGTACAGCCTGTATCTTCCATAAGTGTAGGCGATGGCCAATATCAATGCCCAGCCAAACTCATGGGTTTGTATCAGATACCATGTTGGGAGTAAGCTTGCACTCTCTCGGTTGAGTGCTCCGATGAAACAGAGCAACACCAGTGGCAAGTAGTATCCTCCGAGCATCAGGTATCCAAAGCTCATTGCGATTGCTAGGTCAAAATAATTGTCTGTGTAATCGAACTTGAACGAGGCCACAAACAACAGCATCACTAGCAAGGTTGCTATCACTGTCTGAGCTGGACTCAGAAACAGCGATAGGAATAAGTGGGTTGCGACCGTTGACAAAAATATGGAAACAACACGAACTGGTTCGTAGGCTAAAGAATGTTGGAAAACGCCCTCAAGGTGAAAAACACGGACTAAAAGGTACCAAAGATATGCCGTCAACGGTCGCAGTTGAGCTGGAGCATGATTCTTACCTTCAATCGTATTCATCACTGAGCCATAGCCATTTACAGTTCCTTTCTTCATGTTGAAGTTACACACCTTCAGGTATGTATAGCTGATGAACAAACTCAGCACTCCATACAATATAATCAGACTTATCACTTTCTTTCCTCCCAAAAGTCTTTTACAAACTGTCTTTCTTCATCTATATCAACTGTGTCATCCCAGTATGGTTTGATTCTGCAATTGCAATTTGGGTGGGTGCTCTCTACAGGCATTGGTGCTTTTGGGTCATCAATACTGTACACCCTATTGTCAAGAGGTCTGCATATTTGGCAGACGCTTTCCAGCTGGGAAGTCTCCCACTGGTACTCTCTCGTCACCCCAGCATTCGCAATTGCTAATCTGGCTGACTGGTTGAATGTTTTTTGGGTCTCTGACCTTGCTATTGTCTCAGCACGCCAAGCAGTTACATTCATTTCTTGCTTGATTCTCTGCTTCAGCTGTACTGGTGACATATCAGACTCAAGCCCTTCGGCCAAAGACTGCTTCAATAGCTCCTCACGGTCTGAGCCATACTTCTTAACCCAATCATAGTTCCTCTCCATAATTGACTTAAGAGCATTGCTTTGATATGGGATTCCCTCTCCCATTCTGAATAGATTGCTGATTCTTTGGTTGCCCATCTTGAAAGCTTCATAAGCATATTTGCCTATGATTGGTTTCAAAGAGGTTCGAACGCTGCTAAAGACAGATAAGATATACCCCAAATCGGTCGGACTGAGTGCTTCTGTTTGGGTATCTATATATTTGTAGACTTCCCTCAGAGCATTTGCGTGGGCTCCTCTAACTGCCTTCGCATATCTGTCCTCAACCTTCCTGAGACCATAATAATATTTGTCCTGAGCATACATCTTTATTCCTTCAACACATCATATCCTTCTGGGGCTTTGGCTTCTTTGATTTTCTCCATAACCTCCTCAGGATACTCTCCTCCTCCGAACAAGTCCATCCCGCCAAACAGGTCTGGTCCTAGGTCATTCTGTATCTCACTGAAATATTTATCACCCATATCAGTTTCGATAGCTGGCCGACCAACGTCCTCCCTATACTCGTTCAGTGTTATTGTGTTTGAAGTGAATTCTTGTAATGCTCTTTGGGTCTTTTCAGACTTTGTCTCAAGGCTCAGCTCACCAAACTCAAGCCAGCACTTCACGTGCCCAAGACCTTTGGCTTGTAGCCATGGTTTCAGGATTCTTTCCTCAAGAGGCTTCAAGAAGATTTTCCGCTTGCTGTAGATAGACAGAATATAAGCCAATAGCTCAACGGTTGCGGTTGCTCTATTGACTTGGTCACCCATTCCCATGATGAAGTCTGGTGCTATGCCTGCGATAATCTTTTTACTGAGGTGCTTTATCATGTAGTCTAGGTTGATATCCTGCCCAGCATATGAGAGTGTTTCACGCTTGATGGGTTTGTTCACGATAAGTGATTCTTCCATCTCAAGCGTATCAAGTGTCAGCATGACCTCATCAACTTCAGAGTCATCAGCAGGATTATCCTTGTCACCATACATAAGGATATCTCTTGGGACAGCTTTGTATTTAGCTATCACTGCGATTGCTCTTTCAATTGAAGTCAATGCTTCATAGTCATCTAAGCACGAGGCCAGATAAGACCGACCATATATGCCAATGTCTCCTAGATTGAGTCTAAAGTGAATGATTTTCTTTTTGTGTATTGGGATACCATATATCCTGAACTGCTTGTAGACACTGCCCATGAAATACGTCATGTCAAACCACTTTGCGTCTGGGAACCTTGAATTGTAGTCAACACGCTGAATGTAATAATCCTCAACATTCCTTTTGCGTGCTAGAACAAGGTCTCCTCCTCTGACTTGCTGTATTTGCTCCTCTTTGGGTCGACCAAACTGGTCGCAGTTGATATAGATTCTGCTAGAATCTGCTACAGGATAGAAGCCAAAAGGCAATTTGGTCTCTGGGTCATAGTCAAGCTCAAGATATCCGTTGCCTGTTTTGATTGTATTCTCAACAGGCTCCCTCATGAATTCAGTCATGCCGATTGAGTCAATATATGCCTGACCCAATTTCTGTACATGCTTGTCATCCGAACAAAAGGTGAGGTCACCACCCATAATGAAATCCACCATTGCGTTGACAGCAGATTGAACATAGCTGTTGAAGTTGTACATCCTGTTGCATTCGTACATCTCGGTATGGGGGTCCCAGAATACATTGCGGTAGATGTCTCGTTCAAATGATTGGTATGCCCCAACCACGCTTGTCCTTTCTTTGAGTCGACGACTGTCGCTCAAGATTCTGCTCTCACGTAGGAATTTCATTCACATCACCTATTGCTCGACTGGAGTTTCAGCAAAAGTCTTTTGTATAACTGCGATTGCTTCTTCAAGACTGCCTACAATATACTCAGCTCTTCCTTCTGGCTCTCCCCAAGCATATCCTTTTTTGTTGCATTCTACAGCCCAGCCATTCTCTTTCTCATCAATATAGATTGATGAATATTTCCTTGGTGGCTCTGCTGGAGCACTCAACTCAATCTCGACTGACTGCTCCTTCTTCCGTCCTTTTGCCTCGCCAAACAGTGGCGACTTACCGCTGAGATATTCACTCACTGATAAGTTTTCTGCTTTTCCTCCGCTCAGCTCTGCGTCTTTTTCCATGTTGTCCATAGCTTGACTTGCTGGTTGTCCAGTTGACGGATGACCAACACCATAGTCCGCACCATTCTTGTCGAACCAATGGTATTCACCATCATCCGCTTTCTTGATTTCCAAATCAAGCTTGTCGTCTGCTAGTTTTGTCTCTTTCACTTTGTCACCTTTGCATGCCTCTTCCTTTTTTGCTAGGAATTGGTCTATTATTTGTCTTAACTCTTTCTCAGATGCTGTCTCTCCTCCTGATACCTTATCTGCAGTATCATTGAGGAACTTTGCTGTATCTTCAGCATCATCAGGGCTTATCAGCCCTTTGTCAACAAGGAAGCCAATAAACTGTCCTATTGCTTTGTCTGTAACTTGTGCCCCTTTCATCAAGAAGTCAAAAATTTGGTCACCAGTTGTGACCTCAACACCTTCGTAATCCCCGATTCGGTCAAGAATATCCATAGCTTTCTTCTTAGATGCGTCAGAGGCATTTGGGCTTTGTAGCACTTTCTGTGCCTTGTCCGCCAAAGCTTGCTTCTCATCATCTGCTAATGAATCAATATCCTCCAATGGGTCTGATGGCTTTGAAACAGAGCCACCGTCTGTATCATAATAGTAACCACCCTTGTCCCCTCTCTTGACTTTCGCTCCAGGAGGAGCCTGACTTGGGTCTTTAATATATTTACGTGCCTCAGTTATCCGGAACAGCGGAGACTTCCCTGAAAGGTATTCAGCAACACTCACATTCTCGCTGTAAGGATTTTGGTTTGCATCCATGTAGTCTCCCTTCGGAGCCTCTGCTTCATCTTCCATCTTCTTTAACCTGCTATAATAATCTGGTATTTCAGCCAAATGGTCAAGGGCAATCTGTTTAGCCAATTCAGCATCATCAGTATGCTCAAACTCAATATCAATCCCCATAGCCAACTGCTTGGGGTCTACATCAGCTTCTGTAATGCCTAATTCATCGGCCAATCCCATTTTATGCTACGTCCTCATCCATTTTAAGCCCAATCATCGACGTCTTCCTCTGATGGTGTCGACTGTGAACTTAAAGAGGTCCATAAAGAGATACACCCCAGAACCAGCCCCAAGCACATGCAATATTGTCTCATATCCTAACACCCATTTATCAGAGAAAGTCAGCATTGCCGCAACACCGAGCAAACCATATCCCACCACAAAGGTTGCGATGCCTTTGATGTCTTTTGCACCCTCTGAGTTCCAAGTTCTGCTCAGTTTGCTTTGCTGAATCCCGATGGTCTTATAAAGGAGTAATTTTGCATCATTTAAAAACCTTAGAAGAAAAAGTTGTTTTTTCTCACACTTTTCTTCCAGGTCTTTCTCTTTGTCTTCAGTTTCTTTGAGCATATGCGTCCGAGCTATCTCTGTTATCCTGTTACTCCAACGAACAGGAGTTACATCCATCTTTTTAATTTTGACCATCTGATTTCACCTCATAATAAGTTTGTCTGTCCCTCACATCATCAGGATTGATGTCATGCTTTCGGCACATCCTTTCAGCGTCTATCCTATTCGGACAACTGGGATGGCTACAGACGCAAGCATATAGTAGATTGACCATTTTCCCACACATTACACACATCCTCTTATGGTGTCTGAGCTCATCAATAACACCATCAACCTTGGTGATATTGGTGAAGAACTTCTTCATGGGAGCCTGTTGCGAAGGCTTTGTCTCATCCTTTGCCATATCAGCCTGTTGCTTATGAAGCTCATCAATGATGTGCTGACCACTCTGTCTTGCACTTCCTTGCTTCCCATGTATTCTCTTGAATGACCTCACTGTTGATTTGACTACAGGTGTTGCTCCTGATATAGCCATCGTCAACAAAGCCTTGCTCCAAAAGTGGTCATCCCTTCCGTGCATCTTCCCTGAATACCTCACCATTGTATCAAGCACCTCTTTCTCAACTCTTGTACAGTGCCTGATTGCCCTCTCATGCATAGTGTTTTGGTTTAAGAACTTATACTTTCCCTGTCTTATTATTTCTTTTGCTTGCAGAGCCATGTTCTCTTTTGTGCTCTGATTGAACTTAACTCGCACCAATACTTGTGGTCCGAGGCCAGCATCCCTCAGCTTTTTCTCAAGCAAGTCACCAAGAACTTCACCCAAACCTGTGTCGTCAATCGCAACCTTTATTGGTCTGTACTTGAGGAATATGTCCCATATCTTTTCTATCTGAGCATCATATGAGTGCTGGCTTTCATCTATATATCGCTCCCAGAATACACCATCAACATTCTCAACAACAGTGATTGCAGTCAGGTCTTTCTTCTTAGCGAAGTCCATACCCATGTAGAAGCTGTTCATGCTGTCGCCTCTATCTTCTGTCTGCCCATCGTCGTTGATGTTCTGGTAAATCCATTCACTGTTCAGGAGCTTGTAAGCTTCATCAACAGCAACACAGCAGTTCTCCTGTAAGAACTTTTCTAAGTCTGCTTGGCAATCTACAGACAACTGCTGTAGTGGAATCCAGGGATAAGGAATCTCAGCCTTTTGATATATGACTTTGTTTTCTTTGTCAAGCACGAACATCGGCTTGTTGCGGTATCGCTTCACCAGTGCCTTCATTTCGTCTCTGGTGAGCTCACGCATTTTCTGCATCTTTCGTCGTCTGTTGTCCATATCTATATACAATGGCTCCTGTAAATTGAGTTGACGCCAGTTTGATATTGCGGGACACTCGTGATAGACAACACCATGCTTCTCTGGGTCTGTACACATGATACCAAATTGGCTGTCCTTCACCCTCGGTGTAGACAAACAGCGAATCACACCACCCTGTCTTACGAAATATTTAGCAGCAGTGTATGTCCCTTCCATCTGGTCTTTGAATCTTATCATCCAATCCATCTCATCGAGTATCAGCATGATGCCTGTCTTACCTCGAATGTTGGCTGGGTTTGCTCCGAGTCCTACAATATGTGCACCATTGATGTGTTTGGTGAAGACATTGTCCAATATGGCATTGCTGATTATTGGGTTGCCTCCCAGCTGCTCAGGGTAATGGTTCGCATCATTCACCAACTGGTCAAGCTTGGTCATCCAGTCAGATACCTGCTCATTAGTTGGGGCACAATAGTACACACTGGTTCTCGGAAAGTCTTGACAGACTAGGATTGCTTCAGCAGCAGTGATGACTGAGAATCCCGCCTGTCTGCATTTGTTGGTCACTGTCGTCAAGACATGACCGCTATTAATATAATTTACTCCTGTGCCCAGCAACCCCTCCTGAATGATTGGTCGCTGTGGCTGGGGAATAACAAAAGGAACAAGGCCACCGTCAGCTCGCTGTACATTAAATGTGTCTTGTATTCTAACACATGGGTCTTGCCAGCGTTCTACCAGTAGCCTCTTCAGTTCATTCATATTTTGCTTTCGGTCTGTACATCAGGTTTTCCTTACCACATACTGGGCAAGTTATCCAAACACTTTTGTCACTCTTCTTCGTCTCAAGCTCATTGTCCTTTGGGTCAATGATAAATTCTGAGGTGCACTCTTGGCACCTCCTTGGTAATCTAATTTTCATTTTTGGGTTTCCTCACTGTCGTATGGCCTGTACTTAATGTGTGGACACAAGCCTTATCCACATTCTCGAATGTTCTGCTACACCTTGTGCACTTGTACTGGCACATTAATATCCCTCCGCATCTCGGAAGTCATTTACAAGGTCTTGCTGTAAATCCTCCAGACGCAAAAAGAGTTTTCTCATCTCGTTCTTCTGCGTTGTACACAAAGCCTCTTTTATCCGCTTGGTCAACGCCCTCTGTTCATGTATGTTTTTCCAATACTTCCTTGCTTCCATTATACCACCTTAGCAAACGCACAGGTCTTGATGACCTTTGTGATTTGCACTTTGACTCTTTCCCCAACTTTTGTTCCTGGGACAATAACAATGAATCCTCCTATCCTTGCCATGCCATCGCCTTTGTTACCAAGCTTTGAGATAACAACCGTGGTCTCCTCACCTCTCTTGATGGGGTAGAATCCCCTCTCTCTTACAATCATATCTTGACTCATTTCCGCATCCTCAATATCCTCCAAAATACTCCCCTCAGCAACACCTTCACATATGCTGGTGCTTGCCTGAGGAATTTAAACTTTGACTCACCTGCTGTTCGGCCACGCCATGTTGTAGGCAACTCAACAATGTTGGCTCTCCTTGTGTGAGCTCTCACCAGCCAATCAAGACAACATTCAAATCCACCATTCTTGGCACCGCCATTGAATATAATATCTGTGAGCAACTCACGCTTCCACATCTTGAATGCGTTTGTTCCATCCCACGTTGATACACCAGTCAGTATTCGGGCAAGCACACTCACCAATGCTGAAGCAAGCATCTTATCGCGAGAGTCAGGTTTGATTACATCACCACCTTCCATATATCGTGAACCACATACAATATCAGCATCTGCTCTTATCCTGAAATACATTGCGTCAAGCAGAACCAATTCATCACAGCCATCAGCCATACAGAACACAACATACTTTGTTGTCGCACATATCGCTCCACACATCAGTGCGTCCTTGAATCCTTTAGTGTCGTCTGCTGTGAGTCTGATTATGCCTACACCTTTGTGGGCTTGTACGAGCGTCTCGGTTGCGTCTGTACAATGGTCACATACAACTAGGATGTGAGCTTTGGGTGCGAACACTTTGACTCTCTCTATCATGTCCTCAATTACCTCCTCCTCATTGTGGGCTGGGATGATTATTGTTAGGTCATTCAAAGTAACCACACTCCGGATACATTTTCTTCCAAACATTCTTCAGTGACTTCGGCCACTTCATACAAGCTACTGGTCTGGTGTCATATCTCTTACACTTATCGTCATCGCCCAAATGTATACACTGGCCTGATAGATGTACCCAAATCTTTCCGCCAATGTGAGCCATCTTGATGAAGTTTGCCTTCATCTGTAACAGCTCTACATTATCTCGGGTTGTTCGTGGGTCGAATGGAACCAGTGTCGACCTACAACACGTGCCACAACATTTACACTTTCCCATTCTTACCTCCATGGCACCTGTCCATTTGCCTAGGATGGTCTACAAAGGATACACTATCTCCCAAGCTATCAAAAAACAAATGCATACCAAACCATACACAGATTCCTCCCACTATGAATGGTGCTATTGGGACAAAAAGATATACCCCATATGTTGCCAATAGCAATCCAAAAATTGCCTTAATCTTGTTTTTCATTGTTTCACCTTATCAATATGTCTCAAGGGATTCTTGTGATTCGCATATGCACACAACATCACAGTAAACAGGCATCTGTTGTCTTCTTGTAGCCATCGGGCAAACGCAGCATAGTCCGCATCATCATACAACGGACATGGTGTTCCAAAATTCTTCTCCAACATCTTCTTACACGATTCAAACGTAGGAGCTGCGAACCCCCATGCATCCTTGCTACTTGTCATCTTATTCTTTCCTCATCCAACAAATCCTATCAACCATACCCCATTCATTTACCACTCCCTTTATTTTTTCATCTGCTACTCTTGACACACCAGGAAATGCATTCTCCTTGTGGTCAAACCCATGTTGTTGTGTCACTCTTCCTTGGGCATCATGTAACGCTATAATCCCACCTGACTTCACCAGCGGTGCCCACATGTTCCAGTCTGTGTTGCATCCATCATAGCAATGGTCACCGTCTATGTACAGGAACCCAATCTCTAGGTCTGAATGCCAGATTTGTCTGGCCTCGTTGCTAGACAGTCTGATGGGCGTCATGAAATGCAGAACACCAATCTGCATCATGTTGCTCAAGAAAGCGTGATATGTATCATCACCCATATGTCTGAAATGGTCTATAGCAAATATGGGTGGGAAGCTCCCTTCCGATGCACCCTTTGCGATATAGGATGTGGACAGACCTTTGTATGAACCTATCTCTACAATTGGTCCTTTACATTGTCTGGCTGTTTTCCTCAGCCACTCTCCCTCCTTGTCTGTACACCATCCTGGTATCTTCATTCTACAAGCTCACCATCTACATATATTTGCATGTTGCCATTTATGTCGAATGTTTGGGACACGTGAACCCATTCTTCCTCAGGTTCAAATTCATAGAACATGCTGAGTATTTCCTCCTCATCAAGTGAATGGTCAAACACCCTCACATCGTCTATGGTTCCATTATAAAACTGAACACCATCATAGTCTTCTGTGCTGACCCATGCTGCTATTGTACATCCGTCCTCACACAATTCCTCACTCATGTTGTCGGGCAATGTCATCCACAGCTTCTCCAACACTGGCTCTGGATACTTGTATATCTTCTTTGGTGGCTCCTTCATGTATTCAGACACCATGTTGGTTATCCACATGGCACTCAATATCCAAGCCATCACCACGAACATGATTGCTGCTTGTTTGTATCGATTCATCATCCACATAAGCTGAGGCCACAGTGATTACACATCCAACATCCACTGTTGGGCGTCATCTTGGCTCCACATTCCGGGCAAATCCCGTCTCCTTTAGTTCCCATTTTTACCAATTCTCCTTATAACACGCCACAAGATATGTGTGCGTGCAGTTAGTCCAATTCCAATCATGTCTTCCGCACTCGGTCGGATAACACGGCTGGTATGATATATTGAGATGTAAGTTATCCCAATTTATTGTAAGGTTGTTAGGCAATGCTTGTGGTGTGAGATTCGCAAAGGCTTCTGTATCATTAAAGTCTATCTTCCTACTCTCCTCATTACCCAATAGAACTATGATGCCCAGAACTGTCACAACCAGCACCGTTGATTGAATGAAATCTTTCATTTTTCCACCATCACAAATTACCACCCCACGAAAGTTTATACTCCGAGTTGTCAGGGTTCAACAGCCCTTGCTTGGTAAGCACTCAGAGTTTCCGAGTCCTTTGGACTCAAGAGACGGTCGTGGGCTTATGGTTTGTCTGGCTTCACCTCCTTCATATCAATATGTACACAATCCTTCCAATACACGAATCTGTCCTTGCCTTTCTTCGTCTTGCCAGCAAAGACTTTGACTGTTTGCCCTGTTGCTGTGACCACTCCCTCTGTCACTCGGCCACTGCCATCAACAGCATGCTTGAATACTCTGTCACCAACCTTGAGTTCACTCATCTGTACATCCCTCCATTGTCCTCTGGTTCTATGTCTGTATCAAAGTCATAGCCAGGAGGTTGTATTGGCTGTCCTGGTAGATGGCCGACTTGGTCTTCATACTCATCAAGCTCCTCCTCTGTTGCTGGTCGAGTTTCAATCTTCTCAACGATTATCTTATTGGTCAACATGCCCAACATGTTCCCTATATGACCACTGCCATGGTACACGATATAGTGCAATGAGTGGAAGGGAAAGGCCACTGCTCGCCAGAACCACTCTGGCTGTCTCATCTTAGCAGTCACATGTACAAATGTCTGCCCTTGCTTTAATCCTTGCACCATTTTGTTATCTTCTCTCCATGTTTTACTGGCTTGAAGCTTCCACACTTGGTTCGCTTCTGCTCTGCTTTGTCCAACCCTGGACACTTCCTGCCAAACTCATCGCACTTCTTACACTCTACCATCGCCATCCCCATGTATCCTTTTCCTCTGCTCTTTGTGGCTGCGGACACTTTGATTCACGGCTGTCGCATATCTTCAGACACTCATGAAGTTCTGGGTCGTCTGAAGACTCCATCCGACATACACTCAAGCATGCTTCATACTCACTTGACTGGTGTGAAGCCATAGCATTCACAATAAACAACAGCAGATATATCACTGCCAATCCTAAGACGATATCCTTTATCATCGTCGTCACTGGTTTAATGTCCATTCACAAACCTCTCAAATGATGCTTCAACTTTCCATGCCTCTGTCCATTCATAATCGCATTCCTCACACCAAAAGTCAACTTCCCACTTTCCTTTGCCAACATGAGGGTGGCCACAGTCAACATCATACTCTCTAAGTCTGTGCTGTATCTTCCTCTCACACTTTGGGCATTTGATTTCCTCAGGGAATCCCATCCAACTTACCAAATCAATCCTGTGTCCCATCTTCCACCTCTATAGGAACCCACACAGGAGCCACGCTTGTTATCCTCATCTTTTTGACATATGTGACTCCATCATGGTCTTCTACATCACTGCCCAATGCTACACCTATTGTAGTGAATCCAGTTACATGCTTCAGTTTCTCAATCAGCTTTGTGTTTTCAACATATATGTCTCCCACAACTGCCTTCTTCTCTTCATCATAACTTAGCATGGCCATACCATCTGGCGGCTTTTCATGCTCTGTTGGCTCACACATGAAGGGAACACATACATCATTGAGTTCTTTGAGGGCTTCTTCTGAATAAGAGACTCCTCCTCTTGGGTCCTCTGCCTTCACTATCAATTGGTCTTTAATCACAATATCGTCAATCATCTTCCACCTCAAACTCAGCCTCAACCACATCAGGCATCTTACCTGTCTTTGGGTCATAGCTGACTTTCTTTCTTTGCTCAAGAAGTATCTTCTCAAGGTCTAGCACATTGTCCTGGTTGTCAGCATTCACATTGATATTGAGATGCTTCTCTCCATACAACAGCTTCGCAATAGCAATCATCTTGTCTATGTACAACGCCAAGTCTTTCGGGTTGTCGTCTCTGTCTGCTATTGATTGTCTAAGCCTCACAACATCCTTGGCCAAGTTGGCAAAGAATTCTCTAGGTGTTGCGAACCCAAGCTCAATGAATGCGTCTTCTGGTTTGCTCATGAGCCTCTTCCTAATCTTTCGCTCTATCTGACATGTCCCATCGGCCACAAAGAACTCACACTCGTCCTTGACTTCACAGCCATTACACTTCTTGTATTTGACTCGTGGTATGCCTTTGGTCGCTTTGCCTCCTGTTGCCGCGAATTTCTTCCGCTCTTCAGGAGACAAATACTTTGACCTGCCCGCAGTCGTGAGTCTATGCTGGAACTCCTTTGGGAGTTTCTTCACTGTGGTCTTTTTGCATTTCTCCACAACCTTTGGGTCTTCTCGTCCTGCCATTTACTCTATCAATGATAATTGGCCACATGCGGCTCCTGCTTCAACTTCTGCCTGTGTTGCTATCGCGACTGCGTAGTCGTATCCTGCTTCCTCAAGTTGGTCTTGTATATTCATAGTAGGTTCCTCTGCTCGATGATTCCTTCACCAAGCTCATTGTTCTCGCTGATGATGTTTGTATTGATTGGGCTGAGCTTGATAAAGAAATGCTTTGGGTCAAAATACTCTTTGAGCTTCTCTATATCAAAGTCAGCTTCATCGACGAGCGTGAGATTCACTGTTGTCTTGAGCTTGCTCTTGGTTCGTATCTGGCCAAGCTCCTCAAGACTCATGAGATTCTTGTACGGGATTAGGTCTTTGCGACGCTTTTCATCTAGACTATGTACACTCAACTGAAGCGTTATGTTGTCTTTTATCCAGCTGAAGTCCGAGCCTTTGATTCCTATGGTGCTGATATAGTGATGTATCTTCTCACCATGAGTGAACACCCGCATGGCCTCTATAGACTTCCGCACTGCCTCAATGTTGAGGAAAGGCTCACCCATTCTGGTGTAATTGATTTTGAGCTCTTTGCTTTCCCATGGGTCTGTCTCTATGTTCCCCTCAAGCACAAACAATATCTGCTCCAGTA